>SXGT01278560.1_pt1 | contig 18490 bp, 13 predicted proteins | sample 3176221 | NCBI WGS metagenome assembly SXGT01 (sample SAMN11356862, study PRJNA531348) | freshwater metagenome | isolation source: freshwater sample F1-120 | place: China: Fuxian Lake, Yuxi | collected 2017-12-25
TGGGGCATGGGCTTGTTCGCGGAGGGGGCACGCCTCCTGCTGGAGTTCGGCTTCGAAGGCCTTGGCGTGGCGCGTCTCGAAGCGCGGGCAGCCGTCGGCAACGCCCGCGGGAACCGGGCCCTCCAGAAGTTGGGCGCGGTGCCGGAAGGTTTGCTGCGCCAGTGTTTCATGACCGATGGCGAGTATCAGGACCATGTGTTGTGGGCCCTGCTGGCCAAAGATTGGCGGAGTGCGCGGGACAGCGGCACCGGCGTCTCGGGCGAGGTGGCATGAAGGAACTGTCCTTGTCACCGCTCGGTCGCACCTATGTCTGGGCCGTGGTCTCCATCGGCGGCGGGCTGATACTCAGCTCGATGATTCAGCTCGGCATGGAGGCCGCCACGCCCTACTGGGCCGTCGTGGCGACGCTCGCGATATTCGGCGCCCCCTTGTCGCTCCGGTTGCCGTCGTTGCGGGCTACGGTCACCGTCAGTGAAACGTTTGTGTTCGCCGCCGCCCTGTTGTTCGGCCCGGCGGCGGCGACGCTCACGATTGCGCTGGACGGGCTGTTTATCTCGTTCTCGTCCAAACGGCGCCATATCCAACGGACGCTGTTCAATATCGGGGAGCCGGCCATCTCCATCTGGGTAGCCTCGCAGCTGTTCTATCTGATGTCCGGTGTCTCGCCGCTCTTCGACGCGCCGGTTCCGCTGAGTACCGTGGTGGTCCCGCTCCTGGTGATGACCACCACATATTTCCTGCTCAATGGCCTGCTCAGCGCCACTGCGATGTGGTTCGAGACCCAGGTGCACCCATTGCGCATCGTGCGTGATCAGATCCCCCACACCGGTCTCAACTTCTTCGCCACCTGTAGCTTTGTGATTCTGTTGGTGGCCAACGTCGACCGCTTGAGTTTCGCGGCCATTGGTGTGTTGGTCCCGGTTCTCGCGTTGTCCTACGTGTCGTCCAGGCTGTCGACGGCGCGCGTCGAGGAAACCAATACCCACCTGAACGAGTTGAGTCGCCTGTATCTCTCTACCATCGAAGCACTCGCGATGGCGATTGACGCCAAAGACCAGGTGACCAGTGGTCACATTCGGCGGGTGCAAGTGCATTCCGTCGCGCTGGCGCGGGAGCTGGGCATCCACGACGAGCGCGAGCTCAAGGCGATCGAAGCCGCCGCGCTGTTGCACGACCTCGGGAAGCTCGCCGTGCCCGAGTACATCTTGAACAAACCGGGCAAGCTCACCGCGATTGAGTTCGAGCAGATGAAGACCCACGCGGCGATCGGGGCCGACATCCTGGCCAGCATCGATTTCCCCTATCCCGTCGAGCCAATCGTCCGCTACCACCACGAAATGTGGAACGGGAAGGGGTATCCCGAAGGCATCTCCGGGGAGTCCATCCCCATTGGCGCCAGGATCCTGTCCGTGGTCGATTGCTATGACGCCCTGACCTCAGACCGACCGTACCGGCGGGCGATGACGCCGGATCAGGCCACCGCCGTCCTCAGGGAACGTGGCGGGAGCCAGTACGATCCTCGCGTGGTGGATACGTTCATTGAGGCCCGCGACCGTCTGATCGACGCGTCGGACAGACGAGCCCCGGCCGAGGCCCACCTGGCCAAGGACGTCGACATCCGAGAAGTGGTCCTTACGGGTGCGAAGAGCGACCGGGCCGCCGAAATCGCCGCCGTCCGAACCACTGCGGCTGCGGACGCGCCAGGGCCCCACGAAGAGTTTGCGCCGTCGCCGCGGGTCGATGACGACGGCTGCGTCCTGGTGACGTTCCAGGCCATTTCGCGCTACCTGGGGACGGTGGCGCCAGACGCCGTGGCCATCGTCTACCGGCACGATCTTCAGGAGTCGCGCCTGGTCGCGTCCCACGTCTCGTCGCCGGAACACGAGTTCCTGTTCCGCGGCCTCTCGATCCAGGTGGGCGAGCGGTTGAGCGGATGGGTCGGCGCGAACCGCAAGATAATCGCGAATTCCGATCCGGCCCTCGACCTGGGTGATCTGGCCGGGGCGCTGGAACCACGCTTGCGCAGCACGTTCGCGGCACCACTCGTGTCGAACGATACGCTCCTGGGCGTGCTGGCGGTGTACTCGCCGGACCGGCAAGGTCTCACTGCGCGTCAGATTCGTGCGGTGAACTTGTTGGTGTCGGACGGCCTCGACCCGGTGGGTGACCAGGCAGCCGACTCGCCTGAGCCGGGGGTTGCCGCCGCATCCAACCAGCCACGTGGACCCCGGGCGGTACCCTCGCGGGCATGGCCGCTGCGCGTGTCCGCGTGAGGTGGCGGCCACCGAGCGACGTCGCGCGGGGGGGCCGATGCGGGCCTACTGATTTCGCAGCGCCACCATCGGGTCGACGCGCGCGGCCCTCCGGGCGGGAATCAGACTAGCGGCAAACCCGGCGCCCACCAGAACCACCGCCGCCACGGTGAACGACACAGGGTCGAACGGACTGACGCCGAAGAGGACGCCAGCCATCGAGCGGGCCAGGGCCGTGGCCGCGAGAAGTCCGCCCGCGATGCCCACGCCAATCAAGCCCATGCTGTCTCGGACCACGAGTCCGACGGTGCGGCGCGTGTCGGCGCCCAACGCCGTGCGCAGGCCGATTTCGCGCGTGCGCTGTGTCACCGTGTACGACAGGACACCGTAGATACCGAGGGCCGCGAGCAGCAGCGCGCTGACCGCGAACGCTGTCAGCAGGGTCGTGCTCAATCGAGGGAGAAACACCGCGCGCGCCAACAACTGGTCGAGCGTGCTGAGATCGTAGATGGGCTGCTGTGCGTCCACCGCCCAGATTTCCCGCCGCATCGTCGCGCCGAAGCTGATGGGGTCGCGCTCCGTTCGTGCGACCAGCGCCATGCTGTTGACTGAGTTCTGGCTCAGCGGCTCATACACCTGCTTCTTGGGCGCGCTGTCCAGCCCTTGATAGTGCACGTCCGCGACGACTCCGACCACCTCGGCCCGTCCGTGCGGGTTCTCAATCACCTGCCCGATGGGGTCGCTGTCTGGGAAGTAGCGCCGTGCCATCGTCTCGTTGATGACCATGGTGCGGGGCGAGTCCGCCGTGTCACGTGCGTCAAGGAAGCGCCCCCGCCTCAACGGGATGCGCAGCGTCTCGAAGAATCCCGGGCTGGCCATCCGGACGTCGGCGCGTGGGTCCTCGTTCTCGGGCGGCGGCTGGCCTTCGACGTTGAATGGCAGCACAAACGTGACCCCTACCGACTGCATGGGGAGGTTGGAGATGGCCGATGCCGATTCAACCCCTGGGGTGCCGCGAAGTCTGGCGATCACCGCTTCGAAGAATTGCACCCGCTGGTGGCGTTCCGGGTACTTGCTGGGCGGCAGCATCACCTGGGCGGTGATCACCCGGCTCGGATCAAATCCCGGGTTCACCTCCAGCAGCCGGCTGAAGCTGCGAGTCATGAGACCAGCACCAACCAACAAGACCAGCGCCATCGCCACCTCGGCGACGACGAGGACGCTCAACATGCGGCGTGCCGCCACTCCACCGGTGGCCCCGGTGCTCTCCGTCAGTTGTTCGCGGAGTCGTGAGCGCGACGCGTGCAAGGCCGGCAGCAACCCGAAGAGCAGGGCCACGGCGATGGACAATCCGGTGGTGAACGCCAGCACCCCGGCGTCAAGCCCCACTTCATCAAGGCGAGGCAGTTGTCCCTCTGGCAGCGCTGTCAGTAACCGGAGTCCGCCCACCGCTGCCAGGGCGCCGAGCACGCCGCCACTCGCGGACAGAATCAGACTTTCGGCCAACACCGGGCGCGCCAATGCCCAACGGCTCGCGCCGAGCGCGCCCCGCACCGCCAGTTCCCGGCTTCGGCTCGAGAGCCGCGCCAACAGCAAGTTCGCCATGTTGGCGCAGACGATAAGCAGCAGAAATCCGACCGCGCCCATCAGCACAAGGAGTGCGGGTCGCGATGCACTGACGAGTTGCTCTTGCGCGGCCACGACCCGGACGCCCCATCCGTCGTTCGTGCTGGCGTACTCCGCGGCGATCCGGTCTGCCAGCACCGACATTTCCTGCTGGGTCTGGGCCGCGCCGGAACCGGGTGTCATACGCCCCACCACCATCAACGACCGTGCCCGGCGCGACCGGCCGTGGGCGTCATTCGGATCGAAGGCGAGCGGCGTCCACAGTTCTACCTCGGTGGCGGTCGGAAACTCGAAGCCGGGTGGCATGATCCCCACCACCGTATGCGCGTCGCCCCCGAGGACGAGCGTCGTGCCGATGAGGCTGTCGCGGCCGCCGAGCGTGTCCTGCCAGAACCGGTGGCTGAGGACCACTACGCGGTCCGCGCCGACGGTGGCCTCGTCGGCCACGAACGTCCGTCCCACCCGGGCACCCGCCGCCAGCACGTCGAACAGCTCCGGCGTCGCCCGCAACGCGGGGACGTCGCGCGGTTCGTCGCCGCCGGCGTACGCCAGATCGATCTGCCGGTATGCCGCGAGAGACGCGAGGTGCCGGGACTCGCGCTGCCAGTCGAGAAACGTGGGAATCGACACCTGATCGAGCCCGCCATCTGGATTGGTTTCCCACAGCACGACGATCTGTTCCGGGTCGTCATACGGCAGGGGATTCAACAGCACCGTCTTCACGACGCTGAAGATGGCGGTGTTGGCGCCGATGCCCAGCGTCAGCGTCAGCACCGCAATCAGCACGAACGTGGGCTGGCGCCGGAGGGCTCGCGCGGCGAGACGGAGGTCGCTGAGAGCGTGGCTCATGGCGGATGACTCCCTAGGATACGGATTGGGTCCTTAGTATGGCATGACCCGGCCGGTGTGGTCACGACCGAGTCTGACCGCTTCCTGAACACCCGATGAGGAGACCGGCCCGCGGTCACCGGGTGTCCGCCAGCGTGGCGACGAACGCGGCGGCGACCGTCGTCGGGTCGATCCCCTCGACATCGACGCGCAGGTTCATGCCGCGCATCGCGTCGATGTCGATCGCACCATCGAGGCGCGCGAGTGCCGCCAGCACATCCGGCCACTCGCGGACGAGCCTCGGACCGACGAGCACCATCGCGTCATAGGGGGGGATCGCGCCGCGGTCGTCCTCCAGCACCCGGAGATCGTAGGCCGCGATACGCCCGTCCGTCGTGTAGGCGCTGATCAGGTCGACGGCCTCTTCCGCGATCGCTTCGTACATCAGCGTCCCGTCCATCGTCCGTTGATCCGCCAGTGTGAGCCCGTAGGTGTCGCGAATGGAGACCCACTCCGGTCGGGAGAAGAACTCGAAGTCGCCGCCCATGGACAGCGTCGGTCCGAGCGGAATCAGGTCGCTGATACGGGTCAACCCCATCCTCTCCGCGTCCGGCTCGCGAGCGGCCAACACGTAGGCGTTCTCGAATCCAAGCGTGGCCGGCACCGTGATGTCATGGTCGTCGGCCAGAAAGTCCTCCACCTCGGCGAGGACCGTGGCGCGGTCGCCTCCTGTTGAGGCACGATCCATGAGCGCCAAGAGTGTGCCGGAATAGTCGACGTAGACGTCGATCTCCCCCGCCGCCAGGGCATCGAACGCCACGGTGGAGCCGAGCGCTTGCATCTGGGTGGTGGGCCGCCCGGTCTCGCGCTCGATCCACTGACCGAGGAGTGAGGCCAGGATGTACTGCTCCGTGATGCCCTTGGCGCCGATTCTGACCGGCCGCTCTGCGTCGGAGAACAGCGGCGCGGCGAGCGTCACCGCCGTGAAGAGGTACAGCCCGCCGGTCAGCGTCGCTGCGACGCCGACCAGGCGGCGTCGGCGAGCGCGGAGGCCGACCTCTGCCATCCGGACGAGACCGTCGAGGAGCATGGCGAGCCCAGCCGAGCCTGCACATCCGACCAGCACCGCGGCGTAGTTTCGCGTCTGCAAGCCGGTAAAGAGGTAGTTGCCCAGGCTTGTCGCACCGACCGGGGTCGAGAGCGTCGCGATGCCCACGGTCCAGACCGTCGCGGTCCGCAGGCCCGCAATGATCACCGGCAACGCGAGGGGCAGCTCGACACGCCACAGCTGTTGCCGCGCCGTCATTCCCACACCGCGCGCGGCCTCACGCAGGGCAGGGTCGACCCCAACGATGCCGGTCACGGTATTCCGAAGAATCGGCAGCACACCGTAGAGGGTCAGACCGATGAACGCCGGAAGAAAGCCGATGCTCTGCAGCTGCATCGACGCCAGCACCGGCACCATCACCGCCAGGAGCGCCAGACTCGGGATGGTCTGGATCACGCCGGCCAAGGCCAGCACCGGCTGCTCCAGCCACCGGACCCGTGTGGCGACAATGCCAGCCGGCAAGCTCAGCGCCGCGGCCGACAGGAGGGCCAGCAGCGAGAGCTGCAGATGCGCTGTCAAGTACTCGGGCAGGAGCGCCAGTTGTTCGCTCATCGTGTCTCGCTCCCGGGGCTGGCCACGTCACGCGTGTGAGGACGTGCGGCTGTCGATTACCAGCCGCGTTCGGCCCGTCTTCGGTCGAGCAGCGTGGCCAGCAGCTCCGGGGCGATCTGCATGGTCGTCGCGAAGGTGCCATCCGGATGGTCGACGAGCCACACGTGCATCATCTCGGGGCTGATATGCGACGCCACCTCGTTGGGATCGGAGCACGGCGCCCGTTGGGTCATCAGGATCCCGTGCATCAGGCAGGTAGGTTCGGGCCACAGGTGATAGTGCCAGCGGGTCAGGTGTCCGCTCACCTGGGGGCCCTGCTCGTCACGTTTCCGCACGAGAAACATCATCCCGGCCAGCTGATTCCCAGTGGGGGTCTCGTAGTACATGAGCACCTCCGGGCGCGTGGGATCGAGGGAGACGTCATCCAGGATGAAATCGAGATTCGAGTAATGCGTCGGGTCATTGGCCGATGTCTTGAACCCGTCGCGCAAGCCGACCTCGAAGTCGAACCACCGATTGGTCTCGGCCGCCTGAAACGCTGCCTCGACGAGGCTTTGGGCCACGGCCATCTGGTTGGGCGTCGGCGGGACTTCTGGTCGATACCGCGTGACCTCCCAGACTTCCATGACGGCACCCGGCCTCGTTGGGGCTGGCCGTTCAGGCTCCCACGGGGAGGCGAGGAAGACGTTGCGCATGAGCCGTTCGTTCGGAGCCAGCGTGGCCTTGTCGGCCACCGGCAGACGGTCGTCCCATGCGCGCGCCGGCACATCGGGAGCCCGCAGCGGCGCGGTTGATACCGACGTGGTCGACGTCCTCGCGGCGGCGGTGGGCACCGGCACAGGCGCGCTGGCGCCGTCGGCGATGGACGGTGGACCGACGAACACGGCTCCCATCATCTGTTCGTGCAGGTGCGTGTCGCAGAAGAACCCATAGCTGCCGGGCTGGGTGAACGTAAACGTGGCTTGCGAACCGGCGGATGTGGGGTGGATTGGATTGCCGGCGGCAACCACGACCGTGTCACCCTCGATGCGACCCGGCTTCAGTGGATGCTGTGCGAAGTTCCCGACGAAGGTGAGCTCGGCGCCGACATCGATGACGACGCACGTCGGATCGTAGGCGAATCCGAACATGCCGCCGAACGGCACTCTGGCATCGCCCGCTGGCAGCTCGATGGCGGAGGCGCGGTCGCACCCATTGAGGCTCTGCGGGGCCGCGTGTGCGTGGGCGTGGGCGTCGACGCGCGTGTCATCCGGTGGCGTCGGCGTGCCGCACGCTCCCAGCGTCACGAGCGCCGGCAGCACCGCTGAGACCGACCACCACCGCCACCTGCCGGACGCTCTCGCGCGACTCGCTGATACTCTCCGTCGGCTCACCATCGTGTCTCCCTCGCCATGACAGATGCCTTACTGCGTCACGTCGTCGAACGCGGTGGCCGGACGGAACGGGGCCGGTAAGAACACCGGGTCGTTTGGCCTGAAAGGCACCCGTGACGGCTGGCCGGCCCCGTACTGCGCGAGGGTGCGACGCAGGTCGGCCGTGAGGGCCGTCATCCCAGCTTCCTCGGCCATGCGAATCGCGATGTTCTGATACCGGACGGCGGCGTCGAACGCGCCGGCCTCGGCCAGCACCATCGCGGTCGTTTCTGCCACCTCGCCGTTTTGGAGTGTTTCGGAGACATCCCGAATCAACGCGGCGGCCCGAGTCCCGTCACGCACCGTGGGGTCTGGTGACGCTGCGAGCAGTCTGGCCAGCGCGTGGGGGAACGCCATCTCCGTGGGGCGTGCCAGGATGTCTTCTTCGAGCTTGGCCTTCGCCTCGACGTGACGCCCGGCACGAATCAGCGCGAAGGCACGTCCCAGGCGCGCCGGGGCATTGCTCGGATCGCGATCGAGTAGCGCCCCGTAGACCTCCACAGCCTCGGCCGCATCACCGTTCCGCAGGAGTGCGCCGGCCAGGTTGAGGTAGGCCATGTTGGCGCCTGGATCCCCCTGCACCGCGGCTCGGAATCTGGCGATAGCCTCCTGCTCGTCGCCGCTGTCAACCAGCAGCAGGCCCAGCTGCAGGTTGGCCCGGGGGTGTGACGGTTCGAGCCGTATCGTTTCCTCGTATTGTTGCCGGGCTCCCTGGCGATCCCCGGTGGTCAGCAGCGCCAGCGCGAGCAGGTTCCGGGACACGGCGTTCTCCGGGTCAGCGGCCACCAACTTCTTGAACTCGGCGGTCGCCTGGTCCCACCGCCCTTCGCGGGCGGCCGTCACGCCCCGGGCCTCGATCGCCACGTTGCCCGTGACCGCCGTGGCCTCCATTTCCAGGACGAGGGGGTCGAATACGCCAGGACGGTCAATCTGTCGGCCCAAACCGATGTTGAGGGTTGCCTCCGCGCGCGCGTCGAGTTGCTCCTGGGCTTTGTCGTCCTCTCCGAGCCCGCGGTACGCGAGGGCCAGCGGATAGCGGGTGGTGGCGGCTCCCGGAGCCAGTGCCAACGCGCGCTCCAGGTGGGTGACCGCCGTCGCGTAGTCGCGGCCCAGCAACGCCATCTGTCCGAGCCCGACGAGACAGGGAACACAGGTCGGATCCAGCGTCAACGCATGGCGGTAGCGCTGGGTCGCCTCCTCAACCCGGTCCTGCCCAGCCAGAAGATCGCCGAGTCGGGCCACACCAGCCACGTAATCTGGGCCCAGCTGGAGCGCACGCTCCAACGCGGGAATTGCCTCTTCCGGTCTGGAGGCCGTGTCGTACAGGACGCCGAGGTAGTAGGCCCACCGAAACTCCGCCGGGGCCAACGCCCGCGCGTTCAGATAGGCCGCCTCCGCTTCGCCCACCAGACCATAGCCGGCAAATTGCATTCCCAGACGTCCATACTCGTCGGCGGTCACCGTGCCGGCTTCGATGGACGCCTGCAACGAAGCATGCGCGTCACCCAGCTGTTGCTGCACATCGGCATCGAAACTGCGGAGTTGGGGAAGCGGAACGGGTGGCGGACCCTGGGGTGGCGCCGGTGTCTCCACGGCATCGGCGGGAGTCGGCGTCGGTGTCTCGCCGCACGCACCAACCAACAACGCGGCCCCGCACGCCGCGATGGCGAGGCGGGGGGCCGGTCGGACCCTGGTGGGCGTCATCGATCCAGACTCCCGTCGGTCGGTGCGGCGACCGCCACGCCGGTCCCTTGGCGCAGAACGGTCCACTGATCAACCGCGACGTCGGTCCATTCCTCCACCTGTCCATCCGGCCACACGGCCCGCACGGCCGTGACCTCAGGATCCGCACCGAGTCCAACCAGCACTCGCGGATCGTTGGCCGACGCGTAACTCCCGTCCGCCCTTGCGCGACGCCACAGCGGCGGTCCGCTGGCCCGCATCACCGCGACGCGGGTACCAACCATGTCGCGAGGCACGGATGCGCCCACCATGCGCAGTCCAATCCAGTGATTCTGATTGCCCACCGCATTCAGCAACAGTCGCCCAGGGCCGTTGTTGTTCGTCACGACGACGTCGACATCGCCGTCGTTGTCCACATCGCCGAACGCGGCGCCGCGGCTCACCTCCGACACCTCGACGGCGGCGCCGGCGCGGGCCGAGACGTCTTCGAATCGTCCGTTACCGAGGTTATGAAACAACTGATTCGTCTGGTGCAGCGGGTACGGGTCGCGCTGTTGCACCAGTTGGGGCAGGAGATCGACCGCGCCGTTGACGACCATGACGTCCAGCCAGCTGTCGTTGTCGTAGTCGAACCAGGCGGTCCCGAACCCTGTAAACGGCAGACTGGGCGGCCCCAGACCCGTTCGCACGCTCTGGTCCTCGAACAGCGCCGCTCCGTCATTGACGTAGACCGTGTTCGTCTGCGTGACGATGTGGGTGATAAAGATGTCGTCGTCGCCGTCGCCGTCAAAATCCCCGGCGTCCACACCCATCCCGGCCTCGGCCTCACCCGCTGCATTGAGCGCGGACCCGTTGAAGAGGGCGGTATTGACGAACGTGCCGTCCCCTTGGTTCATCCAGCTTCGGTTCTCCGCGAGGTCGTTGGCGACGTAGATGTCGATCCAGCCGTTGCCGTCGAAGTCGGCCGTCACCACGCCCAGGGCGGGGCCGTATCCCGTGCCTATCTGCGACACCGCCGTCGCGTCCTCGAACGTGCCGTCTCCGCGGTTCCTGAACAACCGGTCCGGTACGGGCACAAATCCGTCAGGGCCGCAATAGGTCCGCGTGTTATGGAAGCATTCGACGTTGTTTTCGATGCTGTAGTTCACGTAGTTGCCGACAAACAGATCGAGCCAGCCGTCCCGGTCGTAGTCCAGAAACGCCGCGCTCACGCTCCAGCGCGGGTCATCTGTCCCTGTCGCCGCGGTGACATCGGCGAACGACCCGTCGCCGTTGTTGCGCCACATCTGGTTCGAACCAAAGTTCGTGACATACAGATCCACCCACCCGTCGTTGTCGATATCGCCGGTGGCTACGCCCATCCCGTACCCGCGAGCGTCGATACCGCTTTCTGTCGTCACGTCGGTAAAACGTAGTGAGGACTCGCCGCCCCCGGGAGCCAGGTCGTTGCGAAACAGACGGTCGGTCAGCGGTCCCTGGAGGCCTGGCTCGAAGGAAGCGTCGCCCGGCTCGATGTCAGGACCAAGCAGGTGGCCCTGCACGAAGTACACGTCGAGATCGCCGTCATTGTCGTAGTCGAGCAGTGCGGCGCCGGCGCCGACCATCTCGTTGAAATAGAACTCCCCAGACATGCCGTTCACGTGTTGGAAATCCAGACCGACACTGGCCGTCACGTCGATCAGCGGCTCGCTCGGCGACGGGGCATCGCGTGGCGGGGTCCCGGCTCCTGACCCTACGGACGGGGCGTTGCTGGTCGAGCCGCACCCGACCGCAGCCACCGCAAGCAGTCCAATCAGAGACCAGGCGGCTGGGCGACCAGCCCAGGGTCGAGAGCAGCAGAGTCGTACCACGTCAGGGACACTCGGGGCCAAGGCGGATACCCGACGAGGCGCCTGCGGCACCCCTGTTGGTACGGGTGCCGCCTGGCGGGGTCGAGTGCCGGGCCCAACAACTTGCTATCGTATCAAGAACTCGCCGGGGTGCGTCGACACCGCTCACTGTGGAAAGCGGGCGATGCCCAGGCTGCCGCGGATGCCACCGACCCATATTTCGTCACCGACTTCGATGGCCACCGTGCCGAGGGTGAAAAACTCATTGCCCTTGTAGTCCACCACCTGCTGCACCTGCAGTGTCTCGGGGTTCACCTTGGCGACGCGAGCGGCCGACAGCTCGCAGTCGCTGGCGTCAGGGCAGCGCGTGACATGACCGGCGACCACGAGGTCGCCATCGTTCCCCCAGCGCACGTTGTCCACGTTGAACCCGACTGGCGCCTTGTCGATTCGAATCGGCGTTTGTCCGCGTGACAGGCGAACGAGCGCCTCATCGCTCCAGCCACCGATGTAGAACCACTGACCGTCAGCGGCGGAGACCAGGCCATTCGGGCCAGGCATCTGGCTGCCCGGGACCTCCGTCCATCCGGTCGCAGGATGCCATTCCCACAATTCACCGCCCTCTGTATCGAAGTTCGTCGCACCGAGCGTACCGTCGGGCAGCGCCGTGATGGAGTTGATTCGTCGGGTGCCCTCGGGTGCCATGATGCAACCGACCCACGTGAGCGATGGGATGTCGCGCCGGACGTCCAGATCGAACACTTCAATCGCTTCTCGCGCGCCATGCCCGACCACGTAGAGCGTATGCCGCCCATCGGGGCCCTCGCGCAGGGTCAGACCATGAGGTTGGAAGGTCGCGTTGGGGCCTGGGCAGTCGCGATAGGTCGTGGTGTCATGGATGGGCGAGGAGGCTCCTTGCGGAAAGATCTCCCTGACGCTGTCGTCGCGAACGTTGACGGCGTAAATCGGACCCGCCACATCGGAGAACCGGCCGGACGCGATGACCCACGGCGTATCCGGGACTTGGTACAGATCTTCAGGATTGGTCGTGCCACAGACGAAGGACACGTCTCCATTGGGGTTGCAGGTCTGCGCGGTGGCCACGTCGCCGGCGCAGAGACTCAGCGCGATGGCGACAGGGAGCAGAGAGTAGGACAGCTTGGTTCGTGACATAGCGCCGAGTATACCCACAGGCTGCTGTCGGCGTGTCACCAATGCGCCGGCGTGGTGCGTTCCGATCCGCGACCGTCTTCGAGCGGGGTTCAGCGGCGCTGTGTCTCGTAGCGTTCGCGCAACGCCGGCGACAACGGATAGACGTCGCGGAATCGGTGCATCTGCGAGCGCAGCAGTTCGCGCTCGTACGCCTCGAGCGCGTCGCGTGCGCTGGCGGCGTCGAGCACCGATTGCGCGAGGTCGCCGGGGAAGAACAGCGCCCCGCTGTCGTCCGCCACCACCACGTCGCCTGGCAGGACCGTCACCTGCCCGATTCTCACCGGCGCGTTCCATTCCACGCCGAGCCAGCTCGTGGTGTGCACGTCGAAAAAGCGGGCGAACACCGGGAAGTCGGCGAACGTGCCGTCCTGCAGCTCCATCAGGTCGCGGCTGCCCCCGTCAATGATGACGCCGCGCACGCCGCGCAGCTTGATGCCCAGCGCGCCCATGGCTCCGAACAGGGTGTGGCCATCGGCGCCGCCTAGCTCGGCCACCACCACGTCGCCGGGGCGCGCCTCCTCCGCCGCGCGCGCGTAGTACCGCCGATCCCAGTCGCCCTCGGCGGCGAGGGTATCGACGGCGGCGACCAGGTCAGGACGTGGCGGCAGAAACCGCATGGTGAGGGCACGCCCTGCGATCCGCTGCCCCGGCTGCGTGCTGGTAAAGCCGCGTACGTAGTTGACGCGATAGTCGCCCAACGCCCCCCAGATCGACTCGAGCGGCAGACGGGCCAGCGCTTCGAGCTGCGCGTCGGTCGCGGCCCCGCGGGCCGGCAGCGCGTCCATCACGGGGGAGAACGTTGTCCGGTTGCTCCGCAGCCCGACCGGAGGCTCGGCCTCCTGCGTGGCCGGGTTCCGTGGCTGTGCACCCGCCGTGGCCGCCCAGCCGAGAAGGAACAGCGTGATCAATGAGCGTCGCATCCACACCTCCCAGCCGGTTCGCCGCGCACGGTCGCCGCGCCGCGCATCCCGGTCCGCTTGATTTCGTTCTTTCACGTCAGCACGACAGTGATACGCATTAGACCATCCCTCGGCCGTGTCATCTCGCGGCATCCACATCCCGACGGGCCGCCTCGGATGGTCAGCCGCCGCCTCCACTGGCCCCCTCGGCGAATATAATCCGACAACTCACCGACATGAACAGCGCGCTCTATCGTGCCACCCGCGACGCGTTCCTCGACGGGGACCGGGCCATCGTCAGGCGGCTACTCGCGGCGTCGCTGGTGGCGATGGTGGCGTGTGCGGCCCCGAGTGAAGGTCCGTCCACCACGGCAACAGAGTCCACCGGGACACCTCTCGGCATCGGATTGACCGGGCGGATCCACTTCAACACCCAGACTGCGGATTTTGCCCGCGCGCGGGCCTTCTACCGTACGCTTGGATTCACCGCCGGGGTGACCGGCTTTCCGAAAACCAATACACACGAGATGGCGCGCTCTCTGGGTATGGACGACCTCTGCAGCTACGAGATCGAGGAGATCGAGGTCATCGCGATTCCAGACGGGTGGGGCCCGACCAGCATCGACCTGATCCAGTTCGCGGTGCCGTTCAATCCGGCACCGCCCTACGGCTCGCCGGTGCACCTCGGAATGGCGTACGCGGCGCTATTGACCACAGACCTGGACGCGGACCTGGCCCTGCTGCGCGCACGAGGCGTCGAGTTGCTCTCGGAACCCTACGGCGTGCCGGGCAACCGTTTCGTCTTCGTCAGGGATCCAGATGGCGTGTTCTTCAAGCTGGAAGAGACCACGCCCCCGCACCGCGACGCCGACGTCGAGGGGGACATGCACATCAGAGCGATGCCGTATGTCGCCATCAATGTCAGCGACCTCGACCGGTCGCTGGCCTTCTATCGCCACCTCGGGTACACCAAGGCGCGCCCACTCCCGTCGACCGGCACCCTTGCCGAAGCACGCGCCTACGGGCTCGACGCTCCGTTCGAGCGGCGGGGGACAGAGATTGCACTTCCGGGCGGAGACCGGCACCGTCTCCGCCTCGTGCAGTGGGTCGCCCCCTTCGACGCCGATCCACCGTACCCGCCGCCGATCAACCATATCGGTATCAACCGCCTGGCGTTGTCGGTCGAAGACCTGGACCGCGCGGTTGAGGTGCTGACGGCGGAGGGAGCTCAGTTTCTGTCTCCGATCGCGCCGTGCTGCTCGGGGACCGGTGCGGACGAGACCGGCATCATCAACCTGATCGACCCGGACGGCGTGTTTCTCGAGCTGGTGGGCCCCATCGCCCGCCGCACGCCGGTTCCGCCACCCGAGCGATGCCGCTGAGGGCGACGGCGTTGCCCGTCGGTTCCGGTATGATGCCCACACCATGGACACTCCCAACTTCACGTCGCGGTTGCTCGCTCTCTGCCTGACCGTGCTCTGCGGGTCGCAGTCCGCCGAAGCCCAGCCGCGCTCGGTGGCCGACTACGTGCCGGTCACCGACGCGATGCTCCGGGATCCCGACCCCGGCGACTGGCTGATGGTGCACCGGACATACGACTTCCAGGCCTTCAGCCCGCTCGACGAGATCAACCGGGACAATGTCGGCGAACTACGACTGGCCTGGATGCGGGCGATGGATGAGGGGCCGCAACAGTTCCGACCGCTGGTCCACGGGGGCATCATGTACATCGCCAACCCCGGCAGCGACCACCTGCAGGCGCTCGACGCCACGACGGGAGACCTCGTCTGGGACTACCGGTGGGAAACGCCCGCCGACCTGCGGGAGTACTCGCAGCTCGGCGACCGGAGGAGGAACATCGCCATCTATGGCGACCACATCCTTCATTTGACCGGCGACGCCCACCTGATCGCGGTTGACGCCCGGACCGGCGAGCTGGCCTGGGAGAGCGAGATGGCCGACTACCGGACCGGGATGACCCACTCCTCGGGCGCCATGGTCATCGACGGTCGGGTGATGAGCGGCCGAGCCTGCAGCCCCGGCCGGGCGGACGTCCGGTGCTTCATCGCGGCGCATGACGCGGCCACCGGGCGGGAGGCGTGGCGCTTCTATACGGCCGCCGGCGCCGACGACCCCGGCGGGCAGACATGGGGCAATGTGCCGCCATCGCGACGCGGGCACGTGTCGCCCTGGGGCCTGCCCGGCAGCTACGACCCGGAGCTGGGACTGGTCTACTGGGGTATCGCGGTGCCCTCGCCCTATACGCGGATCGTGCGTCACGGCGCCTGGGACATCGGCGACGCGACGCCGTGTGAGCTCTACACCAATTCGACGGTCGCACTGCGGGTCGACACGGGCGCGCTGGACTGGTACTACCAATACCTGCCGTGCGATGACTGGGACCAGGACTTCGTGCAGGAGCGGACGCTCATCGATATCGTCGTCGACCCGGACCCGGATGCGGTTCGGTGGATCAACCCGGCGGTGGCCAGCGCGCCGCGCGAGCGCAAAGTGGTGGTGACGATCGGCGAACCGGGCGGGTTGTTCGTCAACGATAGAGAAACCGGCGAGTTTCTCTGGGCGGCGCCGCTGCCGTACACCTCCACCGAGCGATTCGTCATCCGGGACATCGATCCGGCCACCGGCCAGGTGTTCATCAACACGGACCTGGTGGCGAAGGCGATCGGTGAGCGGCACGTCATCTGCGGCCACAACGTCAAGGGCTGGTGGTCGTGGTCCTACAGCCCGCAGACCGGGCTGCTCTACATTCCGTTCAATCGCTCTTGTCTGGATCAGACCGCCAACGACCGCTCCGTCACCGGTACCGGCCCTCGGTTCACGATTCCGGAACCGGGGCTGGAGGAGGACGGCGACCTGACCGAGCTACGCGCCATCGACATCTCGACCGGTCGAGAGGCGTGGCGCTACAGCCAGCGCGCGCCGAACGCCGGTTCCGCCCTGGCGACTGGCGGCTCCCTCGTCTTCCATGGCGATCTCAACCGGCGGTTCCGTGCCTTCGACGCCGAGTCGGGCGAGGTGCTCTGGGAGACGATTCTCGGAAGCCAGATCACCGGCTATCCGGTCAGCTACACGGCCGGCGGCCGGCAGTACGTCACCGTGCCGGTGGGCGGCGCCGCCATCTTTCGGATGGACCAATACGCGCCGGAACTCGAAGCGCCGATTGGAAGCAATATGCTCGTCACGTTCGCCCTGCCGGAGTGAGCGGCGCCGGCGAGCGGCCAGGCCCCACCGCCGACGCCTTATGTTCGGCTCCGCTGCCGATAGCTGCGCATGATCGTCCGAGCCGAGTTCAGCCGCTGGATCTTGAGGTTGCGCCGCTTGATCTCTGCCAGGTCGCCGACAGCCGCCTGGTTGCCGCGGATGTCGCGAAGCTGACGCTCGATCTCAAAGGCACATTGATCCATCTGCGATGCGGTCAGCGCCTTGAACGTCCGATCAGTCACCGTTTGATGCCCCTCGGCCACTCCCTGCACCATCGTCCAGACGCTTCCACCGGGGAAATTTCCCATTCTTTGCTTACCGGCTGTTGACCCCAAAAATGGCGAAAGAGTCTCCTGCTATTTCTTCGTCGGGGCTTTGTAGCTGAGGCCGTGCGCCTTCTCTTGCGCCGCCATGAACTCCTTCGGGGACAGCAGCCGCGTGGTCCGGAAGCTGCTGAGATGGCCGGCGGCGTTGACAGCCAAAGCCAGCGCAGCCGCGGCCGTGTCGTCGGGTGCCTCGAAAACTGCGACCACGTCGTACTCGCCGAGACAGAAGTCGAAGCTGGCCAACTTGCCGCCGAGTTTCTTGATGATGGCCCTAACTCCTGCCACGCGATCCTGGGGATTGCTGACGAACGCGGCGATCGCCGCCGACGTGTAGGACGCTTGAATGAGATAACGAGGCATGACAGGGTCTCCTTTGAGGTTGGAACGTGATCCATGTTGTCCGGCTCGGCCGAATGCATCGCCCGACCAGGCTTTTGTAGCACGAACTGCCATCGTGTTCAGGAAAGATCTTGTGGCAACCGCCGGCGCAGGCTCGAGCGCGTACGGCGCCCGGGCGCCGTAATTCCCTGCTAGTCTTTTTCGGCTGCCCGTGCGGCCTGCAGGGCGACGACCTCTTCAAGAACGGGGATCACCAGGAGGTCTGGACCCTCGCGGGCACGTCGCCGATAGTCAGTTCGATTGCCCCGCCCCATTCCGCCTCGAACGAGTCCAGTCCGCTCATGCTGAGCACCAGGTCGAATAGCTCCAGGCCCTCGCCCGCCAGCATCGGCGGTGTAAGCGGGGTCGGCGCGACATAGGCGCCACCGACGTTCAGCAGCGCGGCGGTCAATTCGGGGTCATCCAGGCGCTCGAACCACAGGTCGACATCCTGCGTGACCACCGGTGCGCCCTGCAACGCAGCAGCCGAGGGTCCGTCCGACAATCAGGAAGCGGACCTGATGGTCGACGAGCGACCGCATGAAGCGGAGCTCACGCTCGGTGAGCAGCTGCGGTTCGGCCACGATGCAGGCTTCGATTGAGGCGCGTCAGGGGGTCCAGGCGAAGAAGGGCCAGGGTATGACGGACCGTGTCGGGGTCGAGCCGCGGATCATGTTGGAGCGCGGAAGTAACCTCGCGGAGCAGGTCCGCAGCGTCCGCCAGGGCGCGCGTCACCGAATCCTGCCTGGTCGCTGTCCCCGGTTTGACTCCTCCGCCCACGCAGTTATTGTCCCGCCTGTTGAGGAATGGCGTCAAAGCCGCGCGGAGTATATCAGGGCTGCGACTCGAACATACGACGATAGGCGATTCTAGAGCCCCCCCGATCACGACGCCATGCCCCCGACGCCGTGAGTCGAGATGAACATGTCCTGACGGCCGTCCGCGTTGAAGTCGGCGAACAGGACCTTCCGCGGATGCACGGTCAGGAGCGTGTCGACCGGGAAGAGATTCGCAGGCGCCGGGGAAAAACGTCCGTCGCCGTCTCCCAGGAGCACGCGTCCCGGTTGCGGCGTGCAGCACGTCCTCCCGCCGCCCGGCTGCCAGATGCCCAGCACGATCAGATCCTGATGGCCATCACCGTTGACATCCCCGGTCACGGGAAA
>SXGT01088703.1_pt1 | contig 18489 bp, 19 predicted proteins | sample 3176221 | NCBI WGS metagenome assembly SXGT01 (sample SAMN11356862, study PRJNA531348) | freshwater metagenome | isolation source: freshwater sample F1-120 | place: China: Fuxian Lake, Yuxi | collected 2017-12-25
CCATGAACCTGATTCTCGATAGCAAACATGACAGTTCTACACCCCTTTGATTCACGTTGTGGTTGCGGGCTCAAATGCTTTATAAAAGCATTGCACGGTGACACCTTGCTCGAGCAACGCGCGAGGCAGGGGAAGGTTGCCGACTTCAGGCATGCCGGGGTACCCCTTGGGCCCGACGTTGCGCACGACGAGAACATCGTCGGCCGCGATGTCGATCGCGGGGTCATCAGCGTCGCGCAGGTAGTCGTCGAGCGAGTCCCACACCACGGCGCGGCCGCGATGCGTCATGAGCTCGGGTGCCGCCGCGCTCTGCTTGATGACGGCTCCGCGAGGAGCAAGATTGCCGCGCAGCACGGCGATGCCCGAACCGGCGGGCTTCACGGGGTTGTCGAGCGGGCGGATGACCTCCCGGTCGTAGCACTCGGCTCCCGGGTAGCTCTCCGCGAGCGGGCGCCCCGTCACGGTCAACGCTTCGCGCCGCAGCAGGTCGCCCAGGGTTTCGACGAGCGCGCCCGTGCCACCCGCATACTCGAACTCTTCCATGAGGAATCTGCCGCTCGGCATGAGGTCGGCGAGCACGGGCACGTCGCGCACGAGCGTGTCGAAGTCGTCGAGATCGAGCGGCACGCCGACGCGGCGCGCGAGGGCGAGCAAGTGGATGACGGCGTTGGTCGAGCCGCCGAGCGCGGCATTCGCGCGCACGCCGTTCTCGAATGCTTCCCGCGTGAGGATCGCCGAGGGTCGCAGGTCTTCGTCGACCATCTCGACGATGCGACGACCAGCGAGATGTGCCATCGTCAGGCGTCGCGAGTCGACCGCCGGAATCGAGGCGCTACCCGGCAGCTGCATGCCCATGATCTCGCTGACGCAGGCGAGCGTGGATGCTGTGCCCATCGTCATGCAGTGGCCACGGCTTCTCGCCATGCAGCCTTCGGCCTCAGTGACCTCCTCAGCGCCGATCGTGCCAGCGCGATAGGCCTCGGTGAAGCGCCAGACTGACGTGCCCGAGCCGATGTCGGTGCCGCGATATTTGCCGTTGAGCATCGGGCCACCAGTGATGAGCAGGGTAGGCAGGTCGACGCTCGCGGCGCCCATGAGATAGGCGGGCGTCGTCTTGTCGCAGCCCGCGAGCAGCACGACGCCGTCGAGCGGGTTGGCGCGCAGGGTCTCTTCGAGGTCCATGGCGATGAGGTTGCGCAAGAGCATCGCCGTCGGTCGCACGAGCGGCTCGCCGGCCGAGGTCGTCGGAAACTCGAAGGGCACACCTCCCGCTTGCCAGATGCCGCGCTTGACGTGCTCGGCGACCTCGCGCAAGTGGATGTTGCAGCTCGTGAGCTCTGACCAGCTGTTCGCGATGCCGATGACGGGGCGCCCGCGGAACGAATCGTCAGGCAGTCCTTCCGATCGCAGCCATGAGCGGTGCATGAAGCCGGTCTTGCCCTCGGCGCCGAACCACTGCTGACTGCGCAGGCCGTCGCCCCATGGCCGATCGTTCGCCCCGGTGCTGCCGAGGTTCTTCGCGCTCATCGGAACCTCGGCAGGTGCTCAAGCTGCGCCTCGATGAGGTCGTCGGCGAGCGCGGCAGCGGCATCAGCATCCGTCAGTCCGCCGTCAGCGATGATCGCCTCGACCACGAGACCTCGATCGCCACGGAGGGCCGCCTCGACCGCGATCGAGACCGAACTCAGCCGCCGGGCGAGAATCGCCGTGAGCGGTGCCGAGAGGTCGGGCACCGCTTGCGGGCGGATGCCGCGCGCAGTCGCGATGCCGGGAATCTCGACGGCCGCCCCGTCGGGCAGGCCGGGAACGAGGCCGTTGTTGATGACGTTGCACGAGAAGGTCTCGCGCGAGTCGGTGAGAATCGAGCGAATGATGGCGATGAGCTGCTCTTGCTCGCCTCCGCTGCGGTCGAAGATGCTCGTGTCGAGCGGTTCTTCACCCAGCGCCTGTCGACGCATCGCCTGGTAGCGGTTCTCACCCCACTCGAGAATCTCGGGCAGCGAGAACGCGTCGATGCCGAGGGTCTTGCCGTAGTACTCGCCGTTCGCAAAACGCTCGGGGAAGAACTCGACGACGTGCCGGTCGCCCGCAGCCGCAAAGGCTCCGTAGCGCGAGAAGAGTTCCCAGGCGAAGGGGTTGTGCCAGGCGCTCGGCGAGTCGTAGAAGATCGTGCCGATCTCCGCCGTGTCGGGCTGCTCGGCGAGTTCGCGCTCGACCCGCTCGCGCACGAGAGGCCACGCGTCGGCGCCGTCGAGGCGGAAGTCGTAGATGAACGTGAGGTGGTTGATGCCCGCGTAGAGCGTCGAAGTGCGCTCGAAGGGCACGTCGATGAGCTGGGCGAGCTCGCGCTGGATATGGTGCACACCGTGGCAGAGGCCGACGACGTCGAGACCGGTCTCGGACGAGATGGCCTGGATGTTCGCGGTCATGGGGTTGGAGTAGTTGAAGTACAACGCTTCGGGGGCGAGCTCGGCGATGTCGTGCGCGATCTCGACGAGCACGGGCGTCGTGCGCAGCAGCCGCGAGATGCCGCCGGGGAGGATCGAGTCGCCGACCGGCTGGAACACCCCGTGGCGCTGCACGATCTCGTGGTCGAGCTGCCATGCCGGGCGGCCGCCGACGCCGACGCACGTCACGATGAAGTCGGCGCCCGGCAGCTCAGCACGGCGATCGCCCGAACCGCGCACCGAGATGCGGTGCGAGACGTCGCGCGAGGCGATCATCGCCTCGGCGAGTCGCACGGCGACATCGAGCGCGACCGGATCGGTGTCGACGAGGCGGATCTGCCACGCGCCGAGGTCGTCGGCTCCGATGAGGTCGGCGAGCAGTCCGCGCGTGAAGACCGCGGAACCTGCGCCGATGAGAACGAGCGTGCGCGACTCGGTCATGCTGCGACCTCCGTGCGGATGACGACTCGATTGACGAGCTCGCCGATGCCTTCGACGCCGACCTCGACGACGTCGCCGTCGCGCAGGAAGCGCGGCGGCGTGCGGAATCCACCCGCACCGGCGGGAGTGCCCGTCAAGATGACGTCTCCGGGCTCGAGCGTGGTCGCCGCGCCGATCCAGGCGAGCAGCGCGGCGACGTCGAAGACCATCGACGACGTGGAGTCGTCTTGCAGCAACTCGTCGCCGATGGAGGTCCAGATGCGGCGGCCCGAAGGATCACCGAACTCGTCGGCCGTGACGATGTGCGGGCCAAGGGGTGTGAAGGTGTCGAACGACTTCGCGCGCGTCCACTGGCCGTCGCTGAACTGCACATCGCGCGCCGACACGTCGTTCGCGACGGTGTAACCAAGCACGTCCGCAAGCGTGGCCGTGGTCGAGCCGCCGCACCGACGACCGATGACGAGCGCGAGCTCGGCTTCGTAGTCGGGCTGCTGCACGAGGTGGCCGGGCACGATGATGTCGTCGACGGGCCCGATGAGCGAGCTGGAGTACTTCGCGAAGGTGAGCGGTCGCTCGGGCGGAGTGAATCCGGTCTCGGTCGTGTGGTCGGCATAGTTGAGTCCCACAGCGATGATCTTGCCGGGCTTGGCAATGGGCGCGAGCACGCGATCGCTACCGGTCGCATAGGCGGGCCAGTGCTCCGTGGCTCCCTCGCGGGCGAGCTCGACGGCGACGACGATGTCGTCGGGCACGTCGGCGGGCGCGAGTCGCGGCCCCGCACCAGCGTCGATGATGATGCGCGGCTCGTCGTCGCGCAACACTCGGGCGATCTTCATCGTTCTCCTTTGATCACGTTGCCAGCATCCTGTCATGAATGAGCAGAAATGAGCAAGAATGATCAGATGCATTCATCTCAGCGGATCGTGTCCCCCGGCGGTTCGACCGGGCCTGCCCCGGTTGCCCAAGGCGTCTACGGGGAGCGCGGCAATCTCGAACTGCTCGTGGCGCACGCGAGCGACGGTCTCGTCGTGCACTGGTTCAACAACGACCGGCCCGGCAGCGAACCGGTCTCGGGCATCGCTCCGGGGTCGTGGAGTGCCGGCTTACAGTTCGCCCACGGCACGCGCTACCGCGCAGCCCAGATCGCGCAGAGTCCTCTCGGGCCCGATCACCTCGAAGCGATCGCGCTCACCTCGCGCGGCGAACTCGAGCACTGGACCTGGTCACCCGAACCGGGGTTCGTGCGCCACGGCACGCTGGCCTCGGCGGTGAGCGACGCCGAACTCACGGTTGCCGCTGACGGCGCCCTGCGCATCGAGGTGCTCACCGACCGTCTCGAGCGATTGACCCTCGACGCCGCGCCCGAGGGATACCCCGCTCGCTCGTGGAACTCACGCGCCGCCACTGGCGCCGTGCGGAACGTGGATGCTGCGCTCGCGCTCGTGCGTGCGGCGAGCATCCCGCTGCCGACTGTCTCGCCGCGCGATCTGCGCGTTGCCCGCAGCGATCGCGAGGGCGGCACCCTCGAAGTCACCTGGCGTGACGACGACGGGCACCTCGTGCATGCCGCCGCGCCGCTCCCGGCGACTCTCCTCCTCGCCTAGCGGAGGCGGTGGATCATCGTGTTGGCGAACTGGTAGCGGTAGCCAGCGTCGCGCACTGCCGCGTCGTGGCGAGGGCTCTGCCCGTGCGACGAACCGTGCAGCCAGACGAAGGCGGGTGCTTCCTGTCCCGTCACGGCCTCGAGCGCTGTCTTCGAGCCGACGACCTCGCGTTCGATATCCGCGTCAGAGAGCACGGTGTCGAAGCCTTCGTGGTGCGCGGTGTGCGGAAAGACCACGTGGCGCCGGCTGAGCTCAGCCACTTCGTCCCAGTTCATGGCGATGCGGCCGCCGCGCGTGTCTTCTTCGACGAGCGAGATCCAGTGCGCTCGCGCGAACGCCTCCTGATGCTCGGGGTCGCAGTCGACGAACGATGTCGCGATGGGAAACCATCCGGTGAGCCCGAGCTCGTCGCAGAGCGGCGCGGCGACGGTGGCGCTGTTGCGGTAGCCCTCGTAGAACACGGGGATGAGGCCCGGCTTGTCGTGCCGCCACTCGCCCGTCTCGAACAGGCGATCGAGGTCGTCGAGCGTGACGGGGGCGTAGTCGCGCGCGAAGCCGGCAAGCTCTCGCGCGAGCTCGTCGCGTGTGGCGCGGGGCGTCGAGTGATAGTTGACGACGCGAATGAACGCCCCCCGGCGGTAGCGCTCGAGGGTGGAGGACAGGGCGGGGAGCGTCATCGCGCGTCCTCCTCGGTGACGGGCGCCGCTCCCGGCGCGAAGTGGGTGTAGGCGAGCACTTGCATCGCGGTGATGAGGGCTCCTTCGTCGTCGTCGCGCGCCCACGGCGTGAGCGCTGCCGCGTAGCGTTCGAGCACGTCGGCGTACGCTCCGCCTTCGACTCGGCGGTCATCGTCGGTGGCGGTCACGAGCGGGCCGCGCTCATCGGCGAGCGTCAGCACCATGGGAATGCCTTCGCGTTCGAGCCGACGTTCGTGGCACGCGCGCATGATGCCGGTGATGTCGCCGCGCGCCAGCAGTTCGGCCGTGCTCGGCAGCGGCTCGGCGGGGCCGGAGGAATCGAGGGGTGGTGTCGACATGGTGCTCCTGGTCGGGGTGGTGAGGGTGGTGAGTCAGGACCGCACGGGTGCGAGCGCGCTCAGCAGGCGCTCCACGACGTCGGCGATGGATGCTCGAGCGGCGGTGAGCGCGGCCCGCGGGTCTGCTCCGCTGCGGGCGGAGAACTCGTGGCGCAGCGTGCTCGTGTAGGCCTCGCTGATCTGCGTGCCCACATTGACCTTGCGAATGCCCGCGGCTGCCGCGGCTCGCAGCGCCTCGTCGGAGACTCCCGAGCTGCCGTGCAGCACGAGCGGTACGGGCACCGCGGAGGCGAGGGCCGAGATGAGCTCGACGTCGGGACGCGCCGTGCGCTCGGTCATCGCGTGCGACGTTCCCACCGCGACCGCGAGGCCGTCGACTCCGGTGGCCGCGACGAAGGCCGCGGCTTCGTCGGGTTGCGTGCGCACGCCGGGCGCATGCGCGCCGTCTTTGCCACCGATCTCTCCGAGCTCGGCTTCGACCCACAGTCCGCGCGAGCGGCCGAAGTCGGCGACCTCGCGCGTGAGTTCGACGTTGCGGTCGTAGGGCAGGGTCGAGGCGTCGATCATGGCGGAACCGAACCCGAGGTCGGCCGCCTCGCGCACCAGGTCGGCGCTCTCGCAGTGATCGAGATGCAGTCCGATCGGCACCGAAGCGCCCTCCGCGAGCGCGAATGCCGCGCTCGCGATGGGCGCGAGCCCACCGTGGAAGCGCACCGCGTTGTGGCTGATCGAGAGCAGCACGGGCCGCCCCGCTCGAGCAGCACCGAGCACGATGCCCTCCGCGTACTCGAGGGTGATGACATTGAGCGCGAGCAGCGGCTCGTCGGGCGGCAGCGCGTCGAGCAGCTCTGCCGCCGTCGTCAGCACGTCTCGACCTCGACCCCGGCCTCCCGGAGGTCGGCGAGCGCGTCGCGGTCGGCGCCGTCGTCGGTGATGAGGCGGTCGACGGCCGAGATCGGCACGAGTCGCGCGGGGCCGCGCTGCGCGAGCTGCGAGTGATCGGCGAGCAGAATGAGCTCGGCGGCGCTCGAGGCGAGAGCACGGTCGGTCTGCGTCTCGCTGAGGTTCGTACCCGTCACGCCCATGCGTGCGTCGACACCGTAGGCCCCCGAGAAGACCTGGTCGATGCCGAACTCGTCGAGCCCCGCGATCGTCAGGTGCCCGAGCAGCGACATTTCCTGACGCCGCAGGAGGCCGCCGAGAACGATGAGGTCGATGTCGGAGTACTGCGAGAGTCGATTGACGACCATGAGGCTGTTCGTCAGCACGGTGAGGCCGCGCACGCTGCCGAGGAACGGGAGCATCGCCTCGGTGGTGGTACCGCCGAGAATGAGCACGGTCGAGTGGTCGGCCACGTGTGCGGCCGCCGCATGTCCGATGCGGCGTTTCTCGTCGGCGAACGCGACCTCTCGCAGCGGTCTGATTGGCTCGACGTCTTCAGAAACGGGAGCCGCCCCGCCGTGCACGCGTTCGAGGAGTCCGCGTGACTGCAGCTCATTGAGATCGCGACGCACCGTCGACGTGCTCACGCCGAGCACGCGGGAGAGCTCGTTGACCGAGCCCATGCCGTACGCGCGCACGTAGTTGAGCAGCTCGCGCTGGCGCTTGGGTCCGAGCAGGGGTTCAGTAGCCGGCGACACGGTCCACCTCGTTCAGTAGGGGCCGACCGTCGAGAAGTCGGCGCAGGTTCTCGATGACGAGTTCGAGCGTCTGAGCATGGTACTGCGGGGCGAGTCCCGCGACGTGGGGTGTGACGAGCACTCCGGGCTCGCTCCACCACGCAGCATCAGCCGGCAGGGGCTCGGTGTCGAACACGTCGAGTGCCGCGCCGCCGATGCGACCGTCACGCAGGCGTTCGAGCAGCGCGGGCTCATCGACGATGCCACCCCGCGCAATATTGATGACGAGAGCACCGTGCGGCAAGAGGTCGAGCTCGGGCCCGCTCAGCAGGCCAGCCGTGAGCTCGGTCTTCGGTACGACGACGACGAGCGCATCAGTGCGGCGCAGCACCTCGTGCAGCTGATCGATGCCGACGACCTCGGTCGTGTCGACGTCGGCGGCCAGTCGACCGGAGTCGTACTGCTCGGCGGTCGTGCTCGTGGTCGAGCGCCGCACCCCCGTCACCGTCATGCCGAAAGCCTGCGCGAGGCGTGAGATCTCGCGACCGATGCGCCCGTAGCCGATGATGCTGAGGTGGGCGCCCGCGATGGGTCGAGGCGTGAGCGTGCGCAGCCGCTCCTCTGGCGGCGGCCACGCCCGGTCGGAGCGCAGTTGCTGAATGAGGGGAATGCGGTGCGAGAGCTCGAGCAGCGCCATCATGGCGTACTCGGCCATCGGCACGGGGGCGATGCCGCCGATGGTGGCGATCGGGATGCTCGTGCTCCAGAGATCGGTGCGCTGCACGTGATCGACGCCCGAGGTGTCGAGTTGCACGCACCGCAACGCCGGCATCGTCGCCGCCGCCGGGAACCACGCCGCGGTGTGCAGCATCGTCGTGCGCTCGAGTACTCCCTCGGCGAGATCGTCCCCGGGACGATGGCGCACGATCTCAACGTCGGGCAGAGCGTCTGCCACCGAGGCGAACCAGTCGTCGGGCATCGGCAGCGTGCTGAGCAGGGTCGCTCGCGTCATCGAATACCCGTCCGCGCGAAACCCTGCACGAAGTACCGCTGGAAGGCGAGGAACAGCACGACCATGGGCAGCACAGAGATGAGCGCGAGCGCCATGATCGCGTTGTAGTCGGGAGTGGTCTGACCCTTGAGGTACAGCAAGCCGATCGGCAGGGTGAAGAGGTCGGGGTCTTTCAGGGCGATGAGCGGCCAGGCGAAGTCGTTCCACGACCCCATGAGGGTGAGCAAGATGAGCACCGCGATGAGCGGCTTGCTCAGTGGCAGCACGATCTGCAGAAAGACCCGCACCGGCCCAGCACCATCGATGCGCGCCGCCTCGATGAGCTCGTCAGGAATCGCGATGAAGAACTGACGCGCCAAGAAGATGCCGAACGCTGCAGCCGCGGCGGGCAGGATCACCGACCAGTACGTGCCGACGAGGTCGAGGTCGGCGACGAGCCGGAACTGCGCGACCATGATCACCTGCACCGGCACCATCATCGTCGCGAGCGCGAGCATGAAGAGTGCGGTTCTGCCCGGAAAGCGCAAGCGCGCGAAGGCGTAGCCGGCGAGCAGATTCAGCACGACCGTGAGCGCTGTCGCGACGAGCCCGATCGAGACCGAGTTCACGAACCAGTCGGCGACGGGAAACTGGCCGAAGACCTTCGCGAAGTTCTCGAACGTGAACTCGCTCGGCCAGAGTCGAATGCCGGGTTCGAAGACCTCGCCGCGCGGAGAGAACGCGACGACGAGCATCCAGTACAGCGGAAACATGACGATCGCCGAGACGACGACCGCGATCGTGATGCGCGCGGCGAGGCCCCAGGGGCTGCCGTGGATGCGCGAGCTCGAGCGCGTCGCGGGTCGCCGGGTCGAGGTTCGAGTGTTCGACGAGTGCAGTTGCGGTGCGGCCGTTGCGGTCATGGTGAGGATGCTCCTAGCCGACGAGATCGCGCGTGCGACTCGTTCTCCACTGGATGTAGGTCAGCAGCAGCGTCACGACGAGCAGCACGACGCCGATCGCAGCGCCGTAGCCCTGCTCTCTGATCTGGAAGGCGTTGCGGTACGCGTAGGTACCCAGCACCGAGGTCGAGTATCCCGGGCCGCCGCCGGTCATGACGAAGATGAGATCGAACACCTGGAACGACGCGATGATGTTCATGATGAGCAAGAAGAAGGTGGAGGGGCCGACGAGCGGCACGGTGATCGCGCGGAACTGCTGCCAGCGCGAGGCACCGTCGAGGCGCGCGGCCTCGTAGAGCTCGGGTGACACGCCCTGGAGCCCGGCCAAGTAGATGATCATGTTGAAGCCGAGCCGAAGCCAGATGGCCGTGATGACGACCGAGGCCATCGCCGGCGCACCCGCCGACTGCCATTCGACCGGGTCGAGTCCGATCTCGACGAGCACCTTATTGATGATGCCGTTCGACTGGTAGAAGATGATGACCGCGATCATCGCCGAGGCGACGCCCGAGATGACCATGGGCAGCACGATCATGGTGCGGAAGACCCCGCGGGCCGGCAGTACCGAGTTCAGCAGCACCGCGAGACCGAGGCCTCCCGCCATCTGCAGCGGCACCGTGAGGATCGTGTAGATGATCGTGTTGCCGAAGCTCTGCCAGAAGACAGGGTCGGTGAGCAGCCGCACGTAGTTGTCGAGGCCCACCCACTCCGGGTCGCCGAAGCCGATCGTCTCTTGCAGGCTCAACTGCATCGCCCACACGATGGGGGCGAACAGGAACACTGTCATGAGCAGGAGGTTCGGGCCGAGGAAGGCGTAGCCCACGAGGGCTTCGCGCCACCGCGCACGGCCGGGTCGGCGCCCCGACCGGGGCCGGGCGCTGAGCGCCCGACCCCGGTCGGTGGAGTGGGTCGTTGACACTACTGCGTGACTTCCTCGATAGCCGCCGAGATGTTCGCCAGGGTGTCTTCGGTCGATTGACCGCCGACGAAGGCGAGCTCGAGCTGGTCCTGCAGGGCTACCGCGATGGCAGCCATGTAGGGCGAGGTGAGCTGACGCACGTCGCTCGGCTCGATCGCGGCCGCCTGCTGCACGAAGATCGGCATGAGATCGGGACGCGTCACGAACTCGAGGTCAGCGTCGGCGAGCGAGATGAGCGTCGGAAGCTCGTTGGTCTGCTCGCAGAACGATGCCATCGCGTCTTCGGAGACCATGAACTTCAGGAACTCCGCAGCGAGGTCGGGCGAGTCGGACTCGGCCGTGGCGACGAGGGCGTTGCCGCCGAGGTCGGTGGCGCCACGCTCGTCGACCGGCATGAACGTTGCCGTCCACTCGAACTCGTTGAAGTACTCCATGTCGGGCACGAGGAACGAACCCACGAAGGCCATGGCGGCCGTCTGCTCGGCGAAGACCGAGTCGGCGTAGCCCGACGACTTCACCGAGCTCGTCGGCGGCACCCACTCGTTCTCGAAGAAGCTCTTCGTGAAGTCGAGCGCACGAGCACCCTCGGGTGAGTCGATGGCAGGGGTCACAAGGTCATCCTCGACGAGGCTGCCACCGGTCTGGAAGAGCCAGCTGAGCCAGCGGCTCGTGCCCCCGAGCTGCCAGTTGTAGACGAAGGGGTACTTGTCGGCCGGCAGGCTGGCGCGGAGCGCCTCGGAGACCTCGGCGAACTCGTCCCAGGTCCAGGCTTCCTCGGGAGTGTCGGGAATGTCGGTGATGCCGGCGTCGGCGAGCATCTGCACGTTGAGCAGCAGCGCCGAGACGTCGGTCTGGTGCGGCACGCCGTAGGGAACGCCCTCGTACGACACGGCTTCCCACATCGCGGGCACGAAGGCGGCTGCCTCCTCGTCGCTGAAGTAGGGGCTGAGGTCGAGCAGCTGGTTCTGGCTCGAGTAGACGCCGAGGTTGCCGTAGTCCACACGGAAGATGTCGGGAGCGTCGCCCGCCGAGAGCTGCGCGTCGATGCCGCTGAACATCTGGTCGTACGGCACGACGTTGAGCTCGACGGTGGATCCTTCGTTCGCCGCCTCGAACTCAGCGATCAGGGCGCGGAACGCTGCCTCTTCGCTCTCACTCGCCCACGTCGTGAAGGTGATCGAGTCGGGGCCGGCCTCTTCGGAGGAGGGGCCGCCGAAGCCCGCGCAACCTGCGAGCATCGCGCTCGACATGACGAGAGCTGTGGCGCCGAGCAGCCGTTTGGTGCTGTGGGTCACGGTGCATTCCTTTCGTGAAGTGTCGACGCTGCGCGAGGAAGCTCACGGTACGTCGTTGTTCCCGGCAGTATTCATCATATCGTCGCAAATAGTCAATAACTTTCATTCCCTGCTCATTTCTGATTGACTTTGCTCATATCGCTCCGGGTGAGTGCCCGGGATGCACGGAGGAGCACCGATGAACCACCCCTCGATCGCACCGGCCGGTCACACCATCGCCGAGCTCAGCAGTCAACCGGCGATCTGGTCGACAGCTCTCGCCCTCGACCCCAGCGTCTTTGCGCTGCTCCCCCAGCCAGGAGAGCGTGCGCTCGTCATCGGCTGCGGAACCTCGTACTACATGGGCCAGAGCTACGCGTACCTTCGCGGAGACGCCGGACTCGGCCGCAGCCGGGCTGCGATTCCCACTGAGCTCGATGCCGTGCATCCCGATGATCACATCGTCGTCATCTCGCGATCGGGAACGACCGCCGACGTCATCGAGATCGTCGAGAAATACCGCCACACGCACCGCATCACCGCGCTACTCGGCGATCTCGACACCGAGCTCGGGCGTCTGTGCGATCGCGTCATCGATCTGTCGTTCGCCGATGAGCAGTCGATCGTGCAGACGCGATTCGCGAGCACGGTGCTCACGACGCTGCGGGCCTCGATAGGCCTCGCGCCCGCCGACCTCACGAACGCCGCGGAGCAGGCACTCTCGGTGCCGCTGCCCGCCGACCCCGCCACCCTGCGCCAGGTCGTCTTTCTCGGACACCGCTGGAGCGTCGGAGTCGCTCACGAAGCGGCGCTCAAGGTGCGCGAAGCCGCAGGAGCGTGGACCGAGGCGTACCCCGTCTGGGAGTACCAGCACGGCCCGATCTCGTGCGCCGGCCCCGGCTCGCTCGTGTGGTTCCTCGGCGAAGCCCCCTCGGTCGTCGTCGACGACGTGCTGTCGACGGGTGCCGAGGTGCGTGCGACCGGCGCTGATCCTCAAGCAGAACTCGTGCTCGCGCACCGACTGGCGGTCGCGATGGCATTGCACGCGGGCCGCAACCCTGACACCCCGCCCTTCCTCAATCGCTCGGTGCTCGCTGCCGACTGATGCCCGTTCTCACTCTCACTGCGCCCTCCGAGGTCGACCACAGCACGCTCGTGCCGCGGCTCTGCCTCGCGGTCGCGAGTGCTCTCGGGCTCACGGCGCATGATGTCGTCGGACACAGCGTGCCGAGCTCGACGACGTTCGACGGTGCAGGTGCTGCCGCGCCGTGGCTGCTCGTGAGCATCCACGGTTCACATCGCGGCGATGAGGCGCACACGGCGGCGAGGCTCGCGGCCGAGGAGAGCGCCCGATCGTGGGCAGTCGACGCCGGCATCGACCTGGGGGGAATATGGGTCGAGTGGATGCCGCCCCAACCCGAATCGCCGAGCACGACGTGACGCCGGCACAAGCTCAGCCACTGGCACAGCCACTGTCACAGCCACCGACACCGCACATCGTCGTCGTCGGCGAACTGTGCGTCGATGTGATCGTGCGGCTCGACGGGCCGGTGCTCTTCGGTCAGCACGAGCAGATCGTGCCGTCGACAACCGTGACGATGGGCAGCTCGTCGGCGATCACCGCGTGCGGCATCGCCCGGCTCGGCACGAGCGTCGACCTCGTCGCCGTGCGCGGAGCCGACGACTTCGGCGACTACCTCGACTCGGTCCTGCATCGCCGTGACGTCGGCACGGCCGGGGTGCGCATCGACGCGAGTCTTCCCACCGGATCGTCGGTGCACCTCACGCGCGCGGACGGCGATCGCGCGATTCTCACGGCGATGGGCTCGATCGGCACTGTCACGGCACGTGATGCGCGTCCATGGCTCGACCGCGCAGATCACCTGCACATCGGAAGCTGGTTTCTGCAGCACGCGCTCGAGCACGACGGAGGCGCCCTCTTCGCCGAAGCGCGAGCGGCGGGAGTGCGCACCTCGCTCGACGGCAACTTCGACCCCAGCGAGCGCTGGAACAGCAGCATCCTCGAGGTGCTCGAGCACTGCGACATCTTCTTCGGCAACGACGACGAGATCGCGGGCATCAGCTCGGCAGCGACGGCGCTCGAGGGCGTCGCGGCACTGCTGGCACGCATGCCAGCAGGAGCAGCGATCGTGCGCAAGACCGGAGCGGACGGCGCGGAACTGTGGCGGATGCCCGCGGGCGAGCTCGTCGGCGTGCATGCCGCCGTGCCCGCCCTCGACGGTGTGCTGCACGACACGGTCGGGGCAGGCGACAGCCTCGCTGCCGGCGTCATCAGCGGTATGGCACGGGGAATGACCGATCGAGAGGCTCTCGCGCTCGGAGTCGCGTGCGGGTCGCTCTCGACTCGAGCCGTGGGCGGGATCGACGGCCAACCCGACGAGGGTCGCGCCCTCGCGACTGCCGCATCGGTGGCGGTCTCACCTGCCCGCGCCTAGGGAAAACTACCTAGAGCGCCGCGCGGTGAACCCCGCTACCGTCGAGACACTGCCTGGTCGACTTCGGAGGATGTCATGCGCCGCTCCACCACTGCCGTTCTCGCCGCAGCGAGCCTGCTCCCGCTGCTGCTCGTCGGTTGCACGACGTCGTCGGAGGGGGATCTTGCCGTCGACCCCGACGCGCCAGCGTCCGCAGAACCGGAAGCGCCCGCTGACCCCACCGACCCGGCCTGCCTCATCGGCGACTGGCTCATCACCGAGGCCGAGATGCAGTCGTTCTACGATGCCGTCTCCGGCAGCACCGAAGGCTTGCAGCTCACCATCGACGGCGACACGGGGTTGAGCTTCACCGCCGACAGCTTCACGTACACGCCCGACTTCACGCTGCGGCTCGACATCGCGGGAGTCGCGGGAGAGGGTGTGACCACGGGCTCGCTGAGCGGTGGTTGGAGCGCGGCAGACGGTGTCGTGACGACGACCGTGGGAAGCAACGACATCGACGTGCAGGTCTCGATCGCCGGCACCGAGGTCGACGCGTCCGACTCGGTCGGCAGCATCATCGCGAGCGACCCGATCAACCAGGCACCGTTCGACTGCTCAGTCCCCGCGGCACCCGTGCTGCAGTTCGACACGGGCACCGATGCCCGCGTGCCCCTCACGTTGAGCCCGCGCGGCTAGCACGCAGCCACTCGCCCGGAGAGCATCCGCCGGGCACATGAACTCCGTCGCGCCATCGTCTTGATCCTTCCCGGGGTGGAGCCGGCGCGGCGGTGCAACGACGACGCGGGGGCCCGGCCAGTGCGGCCGAGCCCCCGCGGAGTCGCGACGCTGCTAGAACGTGCCGGCGTTGAGGCGCTTCTGCAGGGCCTTGACGGTCTGCGGCCCCACTTCGCCGTCGGCCGTGACGTCGAGGTGCTTCTGCAGCGCCTTCTTGCTCTGCGGGCCGAATACGCCATCAGCCTCGACCTTGAGCTTCTTCTGCAGTGCCTTCGTCGACGCGGGGCCGAACTTGCCGTCGACCTTCACCCCGAGAACGGCTTGCAGCGCCTTGGTCGTGGCCGGGCCCCACTTTCCGTCGACCTCGAGATCGGCCTTCTTCGCAGCGGCCTTCTTCTCCGCAGCCTTCTTCGCTGCAGCATCGGCGGCAGCCTTCTCGGCAGCCTCCTCAGCGGCCTCTTCGGCAGCAGCAGCGGCGGCGCGGGCTGCCTTCGCTTCTTCGAATGCTTTCTCGTTGCGGGCCTGCACGCCCGCCTTGCGGGCAGCGTCGCTGCGGGCCTGACGCGCCGCGTCGTCGTCGTCGATCTGAGCCACGGTTTCTCCTCGGGTGTCGGCCCTGAACGACAACGGTTCGATGCCGCACGGCTGGCCGGTGAGCGTCACGCTAGTGCACCGAAATGACTCCGCGAAAGAGTGGATGCTGGGCGCACGATCGCCCCGGCTGCCTCGCTCTAGAGGCCGGAGTAGGAGTGCAGCCCCTTGAAGGCGATGTTGACGACCGTGTAGTTGAACACGACAGCCGAGAAACCGATGATCGCGAGCCAGGCGGAGCGGTCACCGCGCCAGCCACGCGTGGCACGAGCGTGGATGTAGCCGGCAAAGAGGGTCCAGATGATGAAGGTCCAGACCTCTTTCGTGTCCCAGCCCCAGTACCGGCCCCAGGCGCGCTCGGCCCAGATGGCGCCGGCGATGAGCGTGAAGGTCCAGAACACGAAACCGACGACGTTGACGCGGTAGGCGAGCGATTCGAGCGTCGTCGCGCCGGGCAGCGTGTCGAGGAACCGGAGGCCCTCGGCCTTGCGCATCTCGCGTCGGGTGCGCAGCAGCTGCATGATCGAGAGCCCGGCACCGATCGCGAAGAACGCGGTGGCGAGCGTCGCGACGAGCACGTGGATGACGAGCCATGCCGACTGCAGCGGCGGCGGCGTCGGCACGACGTCGACGTAGAAGTTGACGGTGACGATGCCGAGGGCGAGCAGCGTGAAGCCGGTGATGTACGCGCCGAGATAGCGCAGGTCTTTCCAGAGCTGAGCGATGAGGAAGATGCCCATGCCCATGGCCGTCGCGGTCAGCCCGAACTCGAACATGTTGGCCCAGGGCACGCGCTCGGCGGCAATGCCGCGCAGGAGGGTCGCGCCGAGGTGCAGCAGCCAGCCGAGAATCGCGAGAGCGAAAGCGACGCGCTGGAAGCGTGTAGCCCCCCGCGGGGCTGACTCATCGCGCACGCGCGGCTTCTCGACCGTCGCGACCGAGCCGCCAGCACTCGCAGTGGCGTAGGGGTTGGCCGCAGCGGCGTTCACTGCCGCCGGCTCCTCGGCAGATCGCTTCGCGAGGTCGAGCGTGAAGAGGATGAAGGCGATCGTGTAGACGGCCATCGCCGAATAGACGGCCACGAGCGAGAGCGCGACGAGATTCTCCATGAGGGTTCCATGGTACGACCGCAAGACTGAGAAGCTGGCGGAGTCTGTGACCTTCGACCCTGCCCCTGTCACTCCTCAATCAATCAGGATGGATCTCATGGCACGCCCCTCTCGACCCTCGACCGTGAAGACCCCGAAGGGCAAGACCACGAAGCCGCCGATGTCGCCTCTCAAGGCACAACTCATCGCCGTCGGCGTCGCCCTCGGCTTCATCGCTCTGGTCGTCGCGATCATCGTGACCTCGAACCAGGCCCGCCCCGCCCCCGAGGCGTTGCCGAGCGTCGCCCCGAGCGATGCCGGTCAGATTCTGCGCGCCGACTCGCACGTCATCACCGAGGTGACACCCGAGGCTGCCGACGCCGTGCTCGTCGAGTTTCTCGACCTGCAATGCCCCGCGTGTGCCGGCTCTGCGCCGCTCATCGACGAGCTCGCTGCTCAATACGGCGATCGGCTCGCGATCGTGCAGCGACACCTGCCGCTCACGAGCATCCACCGTCACGCGATCGAAGCGGCCGTGGCCGCCGAAGCCGCTGCCCAGCAGGGGGCATGGCATGAGATGGCGACCGCGCTCTTCGAAAGCCAGTCGAGCTGGAGCGAATCCGTCGCCTCCCAAGCCGGCACCTTCCGTGACCTCGCCGAGGGACTCGGTCTCGACATGGCGGCATACGACGCAGCGGTGGCCGACCCGGCGACGCGCGAGCGCGTCGCCGTCGACGCCGCCGATGCTGCCGCCCTCGGGCTCGCGAGCACGCCGAGCTTCATCCTCGATGGCGAAGTGCTGCAGCTGTCGAGCTTCGATGACCTCGTCGTCGCGGTGGATGCTGCGCTGAACTAGCGCGCACTCTCCGCGGGCTCGGCCAGCCGCGCGAGGTGCTGCTCGGCGAGCTCGTCGACGGCGCGCTCGAGGTTCGGGTCGTCGCCGCGCGCGAGGCCCGCGTACTGCAGCCGCACCTCGTCACCGTGCTGCTCTGCGACGACCCACAGCCGTCGACGCGGCACGAAGAGGCTGGCCAGCAGGCCCAGCAGCACGAGCACGGCCGAGATGAAGACTCCGGTCTGCGTGGGGTCGTGGTGCAGGTCGAGACTCACAAACCTCGGCAGGCTCGTGAACTCGACAGTGCCACGACCACCCGGCAGCTCGGCCGACTCGCCGAGTGCGAGCACGATCGACTCTTCACCCGTCTCGCCACCCGTGAGCTGCTCAAGGCCGAGGCCCTCGACATCGAGAGCGTAGGCGTTGCGGGGAATGCCCTCGTCGAGTCCGAGATCGCCTTCGAAGAGGTTGAGGCTCAGCACCGGATTGTCGGGCTCGGGGAAGGCCGACGAGAGCGCGCCCGACTCGAGCTGCACGGCCGAGGGGTAGAAGAATCCGAGCATGCCGAGTTGGTCATCCAGCCCGTCGGGAATCTTGACGACGCCGAAGCTCGTGAGGTTGGCATCGGAGGGCAAGAACGGCACCGGTTGGCTGAAGACCACCGTGCCCTCGGCGTTCGAGACCGTGATCCACGGAGCGAAGCCGTTGCCGAGCAGGTAGGCAGTGACGCCGCCGACGTCGATGGGCTCGTTGACCTTGACCTGCTCGTGACGCTCGACGCCGTTTTCGACGACTGTCACCGATGCGGTGAAGTCGAGCGGCAGGGGTGCACCCGTCGTGCGGTCGATGTCATAGACCGGCTCGAAGTCGTCGAGCCGGATCGAGAAGGGGTCGAGGCGTGCTTCGTCGAAGAAGCGGCCGGGGTTGAAGGAGTCGAAACTCGTGAGCTGGTTGGTGAAGGTCTGCCCCTCGATGATGACGCGCTGTCCGTTGTAGCCGAAGCCGCCCGCGAGACCGACAGTTGCAAGAATGCCGACGAGTGCGAAGTGGAAGACGAGGTTGCCGGTCTCGCGCAGGTAGCCGCGCTCAGCAGAAAGCGAGGCGACCCCTCGCGCGTCGACGTAGCGCTCGACCCTGAAGCGTTGTCGCCGCAACAGCTGGTGCGCCGAAGTGAGCGCCGTGTCGGCGTCGCCCGAGACGGTGCGCTCGGTGTAGCCGACGAGCCGCTGCAGTCGAGCGGGCGTGACCGGCGGCCGCGCGCGCAGCGCGCGCCAGTGGTGCCGCGTGCGCGGAATGACGCAGCCGATGAGCGAGACGAACAGCAGCAGGTAGATGGCCGAGAACCAGATCGACGTGTAGGTGTTGAAGACGCCGAGCGCGTCGAGCACCTCGGAGAGCTGCGGGTTGTCGCGCTTGTACTGGATGACGCCGTTCGGGTCGGAGCTCACCTGCGGCACGAGCGAGCCCGGGATGGCCGCGATGGCAAGCAGCAGCAGCAGGAAGAGCGCG
>SXGT01699898.1_pt1 | contig 18487 bp, 13 predicted proteins | sample 3176221 | NCBI WGS metagenome assembly SXGT01 (sample SAMN11356862, study PRJNA531348) | freshwater metagenome | isolation source: freshwater sample F1-120 | place: China: Fuxian Lake, Yuxi | collected 2017-12-25
CTAGGGTCGTGTACTTTTAAACCCTTTAGATTATAGTTTAGTCTTGGGACTCCTGCATTCTCACCTGGGGCTGCAGATACTACACTATAGGCGATACCAGAAGGTACGGCTCCTGTAATTAATGTAGTAGGGGTATCTGTTGCTGTCCCTAGACGATCTTGATAGGATACACCTGCTGGAGAAGCCTTATCATCTACCCACTTTTCTGTAATACTATCTAGAGGTCCATGCCCCCAGATATTCAACATTACTAAGTTACCGCCATCTGTTGCAACATAGGCAAGTTTAGGTCCTACTCTTACATGTCCGTAAATAATAGGCACCCAAGCATTACGTGCAGCTACTGTCAACTGCGTTTCTTTAGGGTCCTTCTGTGCTATCGTTTGTTGTGATACTGTCCAATCTACTGGATTGAATCCGCCACTTAGACTAGAAAAACCTCCGGGGTTGACTTTTGGGGTAATAGGGGTAGGGGTAACACTAATTGGCTTAGGGGCGGAGGTTACTCTACCTTCTCTATACCCGTAGGCTCTGTAGTGATTTAGGGCCTCCGCTTCAGTATTGATACCTGCTAAAGTTAGATCAGTATTCTGACTTGCATAGTACTGCCAGTCAAAACTTGGCGGGGGCTCATTATGAATAGGTCCTGCTACTATGAAAGCGCTTGCAGGGGCTTCCCAAGTACCTGTCCAGGCTCTTCCTTCAGCTCTACCGAATTGCTCATAGTGAGCCGCTGCCCCTTCAAGACTTGAACCGAAGTAGGCATCTTTTGCTACGTCTGTATTAATTCGTAAGTATTCTTGCCAATCAAATGCCATAATGCACCTTTAACTTGTTATCTGCTCCGCACTCGGAGACGATGTCGTTTATTAACACTGAGGATACGTCTTGCCCGAAGGACGGATAATTGGCCATTTTTTACTCCAAAATAAATATTTCGTTATTCCAAGTAATGCGAGTCCCTTTTGCTTGTAACTTACTAAACCCGTTAGCCTCACTAATTCTAACTCTAGGTAAGAAGGAGGTTTTAATTCCAGGATTTACTAAAGATACTTCTGCATTTAATGGATTGAGAGACGCATTATCTCCGACTCCATCAAACAGTTTTAATGGAGTTTCTGTTAGCACTCCACCCGATACTAGAGACTGGTCAAAAAACCATACTTTTATTGGTCTATTGGAGAACCCATAATTTGTACTATCTAGTACATATGTAGCTATTATATCTGGCTGGGTACTATCTATACCTAACCTTAACATACCTTGGCTAGTGGTTGATGTATCAGTTCCTAACCCGCTGATATCTATATCTCGGGCCTCCCATGTTTTGGAGTCCCACGTTATAGTTGTTGTGGAACTCCAATTTAGGGTAATAAAAGGAAACTGAACCTCTACTAGATAACTCGGTAACGTCGCTGTCGACGTTACCGCATTATTCATATTACTGGTTAAGATTATCATTGAAAGACACCTACTTGAGACTTGGTTTCATTCTGTACATTTACATATACAGTTGCAGGCTCCCTGGCTGTTGTAGCTAGTTGATTGATTAGACTCTGTAAAGCTCCAAGAGCCTGTGTCAGATTACCCGTACCGTTAGCTAGATTAGCTACTGCATTATTAGCATTACTCTGTACTTGGGCTAAGTTACTTTGCTGCTGTAAATTAGCTCCTTGTAAGGTTAGAAGTTCGCGTTCCTTAACTCTAGCGGATTCAATACTAGGGTCTGTAAATCCTCCCTTAATGAAGTCATCTAGACTTTGTTGCATACTTCTTACAGTTAGTAATCCTAACTCAGTTGCTCCCGCTGAAGTACTAGTCTGAAGCCACTGTTTCACAGTATCTGCAGTAGGAATATTGGCTATAGCAAACTTACCTATACCGTCTAGAATACCTAGAGAGGTTTCTTCGAAACGCTGTAAAGTTTGTCTGGATGCCTCTGAGGTAAGAGTTCCGCCTACAACTGCGACGTTTCTAACATCGTCAACCATCTTGGTTAGCATTGCGCTATATTCAGCCTGTATCTTAGCATTATTAGCTTCTGTAGTAGTAAGTACTGCTGAGGCTGTGCCTTTATCCTTCGTAGCTTCGTAGAATGGATTAAGCTTAGTTATAGCCTCTACTATCTGAGTAGTAGACTTACTAATAGCTCCTATTGTAGACTCAGCATCGAAAGTTAACTTAGTGCTTTCATCAATTGCCTTAGCACTAATAACGGCGTCAAGCTCGTTTAGCTTATCTAAGTAATTAGAAAGTTCCGTGGCCTTCTGTGAGTCATTTAGTATATTAAACTGGGTAGTTAATAATCCTACTAAAGTATCTACACGTTTGCTGGTCTCCTCCATGCTTAGAGAGTCAATATCTCTATTCAGGTTATTGGCAACTTGTGCATACCTAGCTGTATACGCGTCGTATTTGCCGGCGTCCGGCTTAGTTGACAAAGTTAGGTTGAACTTGGTATCATCTATATTCTGCTTTGCTTGAGCTGCTATGTCTGCGATTTCTTGCTTACGATTTGCGATTAGGTCCATAGCATCAGACACTGACATAAGAGCATCCAGTGCAGGCTTGCCTTTGGCACCCATATTAGAGAGTTGAATTGCTAACTCACCAAACTCAGTTGAGTTTTTAGGGATAGAAAGATTTAAAGTAGCTAGAGTTTGTCCTAGACCTTTTCCACCATCTGCTGTGCTCTTGAATACAGTATTAACATCCGATAATGCTCTAGCGTATTTCTGAGTACTTGTAGCATACCTCTCGAATATTTCTTTGGCCCTATTTTTGAACTCTTCTGCACTAGTCTTTGCAGCATCAGTGACCTCTCTCCAAGCCGCAGAACTTTCCATCAACATCATAGAATTTCTAGCACCTGCTTCAGTATTTGTATTTTGACTGTCTGTTAGAGCGCGATATTCTTCCACAGTTTTAGGGACTATTAAGCCAGCATCTTTAAAGACTTTATTAAGCTTCTCTGTAGCAATAGCTGTTTTTTCTTCATCAGTATATATTGCATTATAGTATGTATTAGCTGCTGCTAAAGTACGCTCAGTTGTGAATCTTGTGGCTAAGTTTGCCGCATCTGTAGTAGTTCTGCCCAGTGTTTTCATAACATCGGCTAGTGTACCAAACGCAGGTCCTAGCAATTCTACTGTTTGTACAATTTCTGTAATGCTGGCATTGACTAATTTAGGTAATTTTAGAATATCTTCAAGATACTTTCCTTGTACTGCTTCGGCAAGTAAAGTGGCTTGTTCTGTTGTTATATCTTTGATTTTGGCTGCTGCACCGTCTAAGAAGGTATCTACAATTGGGGTAAATCCGTCGGTTTTGGATAGTGCTACTATTATGGCTTCGGATGCGGATTTAGCTACTGCTTTAGATAGATCTTGCTCCCCTCTGCCAACATTTTCTATTCCACCATATGTTTCATTTCTACTATACAGACGAGTGCCATTTCTGGAAATACCTAGATCTAGTTGTGTTTGAGCTGTACCATTGGGGTCTGCAGCGGAAGCTGCGTATCCTGATAACTCACCAGGATCTATGCCATTTGCACGAAGAATATCACTTAGTTTCTTATTAGTTCCAGTTACTAGAGTTCCTGCGGCCCCTTCTTTATTTGAAGTTGCCCCACCCCATCTCTTGTTAGCATCAGTAGAATCGAAAAAGTCTTCAGTTTTGGGTCCTCCACGCTTTCCTCCAATAATAGAGTAAAGTGCTACTGCCCCTGCTATCCAAGGCATTGCTGCACCGAGTACTCCTGCAACAGAAGTACCTTTCAAGGCTACTCCTAAGCCAGCTTTAGCACCTGCAGCAAACTCTACCCCCATACTAGTAATAAATTCTGAACCTAGTGCAGTACCAATTCCTTCTACGGCACCTCCTAAATTTACAAAAGGTGTGGAGAATCCCTGCAATAAACTGCTCCCGGCCTGCATAAGATTACCTGCTCCAGCAGCTCCATTAGGTCCCTGACCCATAAAGCCTTGTATTGCTCCAGTAACTGGATTCATAATTGCATTTACAATCATTTTAAGGGCGGCATTTTTAAGCTGTCTCTTTAAAGAGTCTATAAATGCTCTTCCACCTTCAACGGCCCCCTTCTCAAACCCTGCTTCTAACCCTTCAGTTAAAGCATCTTTAATACCGTCAGTCCAGGGCTTCCAGGTTGCTTGATCTACAGCAGCTTGTTTAGTACGAGCCAATGCATCTTCTGTTAGCGTTTGTCCCTCTCTTAACTTATCATTTTTATTATCATATTTCTTATTAATTAGGTCTAATTCAGCGTTAATATGCTCCAAAGCAGCTTGTTCAGCCGCGGTTAGTTGGAAACCTTCTTCAGCTAACTCTTGTGCTCCTTTAATTAACTTTTCACGATCTTTTAGTAAATCTCTCGATTTATCTTCTTTTTCCTCCAAAGCGCTCGCTGTTTTCAATGAGTATTCTAATCTTGATTTTTGTAGGGCTAAATTGTATTTTTGTTCCGCTACAGATTTCTGATCCAACGAGAATATACTGTTTTGATACTCTAGTTCTCTTTCCTGCAGCTCTATATAAGATATTTGCCCCTCTATCTTTAGAGCATTGCTCTCTCTAGTATTCTCTAATACTCTCTGATTGAAAGCTTCTACGCGTTTTTCCGAGGCCTTATTAAACGTCTCTAGATCTGCTGCCGCCTTTTCTCTAGCCTGTGCCACTTTATTAGCATTTTGCTCATTACCAACATCTAAAGACTTCTTGATTTCCCGGGTTAACTTTCCGCCTTTAGGCTCCCGTTTTTCGGCTTCCGCAAGCTGAATTTCTAATTTAACTTTTTCAGCTAACCAAGCTGCTGACTCTTTTTGAATAGCTAGATTTTGTCCCTCTACAAAGATCTGTTGTCTGGCTGTTTCTAGTATCGTTGAAGAACTGCCCAGTGTCGAGGTAAGGATTTCAAATTCTTGTTTAGCTAAGTTATTCCTTGCTATACTGCTGTCTAAGATAACCTGTTCTTGGCGATTCTTCTCTGATGCATCATCTATAGATTTCTTAATTATGGCGGCTTCTTTTTCTCCTGCAAGTTTTATTAAAGCGTGATAATTAGCCTGTTGTTGTACCACAAAAGACATTAGGTGTGCTTTTTTCTCTGTGGTTTCTAGGTCACCCATAGTTAACTTTTTGCCGCTTTGCATTAGCGCTAAAGACTCCTTTAGGTGTGCTATAGACCCTTTTTTGTCTCCTTCCTCACCAACTAGGTTTCTATGCTCTAAAGTGCCGGATTTGCCTTCTTTTTCTAGTTTTTCGACTTGATCCTCTGAACTCTTTATTTGAAGTAATAAATTATTTTCGTGCATTGTTTTCTGCAGGGCCATAGTTGCTGTAATCTGCATTTCTTGTACAGCAATGTCTCTTCTAGTTAGTTCGAGTTGCGCACCACTTGCCCCCGCACCACTTATACTACCGTATGCTTTAGCAATTTGATTAGCTGCTTGCGCTGAGGCGAGGGCCATACCTTGGCTTATCATTTCGGCTCCGGCTTTATGGGCTCCGATAACAGTAAGTTCCCATACTTTAGTTAACTCTTTATTAATTTCCTCTTCACGAGCCTGTAAATTATTTTCATTATGCTTAAGATTTAGTTCTTTTTGTTTATACGCTTTGTATACTTCGTGGTCCTCTACATTACCTAAGCCTTTTGTACCCTTTCTATCTTCATAGTATTTAACTGTTTTATAGTAGGCTGGTGCAGCTTCATTTACCTCTTTTCTGAGAGAGTCGACTCTAGCTACATGCTCTTTATAGCTTTTATCAAACTTTTCAAACTCATTTTTGGCTATGAATACTTGTTTAAGGGCTTCGGGGCTTAGTAGGGTTAACTTCTTATCGTCTTTTAAAAGGGCTTGGAAGTTAGACACAGATCCTGCAGCAGTTTCTGTGCCCTTAACTATTTTCTCCGCTAGATTAATAAAAGAGATGCCCATCTTGGTAAAAGGATCATTGACAGCGTAAGACTGCATTAATGTAGCCATATCTTTGTCAGCAGTAGCAAAAGCAGTCTGAACCTCAGTTATACTAGAGGCAGTATTATTTGCCTCTCTAGAGACTTCTTCTAAGGCCTTTCCTAGTCCTTTTAGCTTGCCTTCTACTTCTAGTTCTGTTAAACCTCGGAATGCTTTGGTAATTCCATATACCGATAGATCCGCAGTTCCTGCGGCATCTCCTAGCTTTGCGGAGGCCTCCCTTCTTCTCTTAGGATCCAAGCCTTTTAGTGCTGCATCTATTCCTACTCCTGCGGCCTCGACCGCTTTACCCACTCTTCCAGAATTAAATATAGCGAATATGCTATCCTTCATCTCATCCCATACACTTGAAGACTCACGAAGTTTCTGCAATTTAGTTCCTAGTGCCCCTACTGAGGAAGATATCTCATTTATGGCATTAGCGGAGGCTTGGATACTTTCAGGATCCATTAAACCACGTTTAACATTAGAATCTATAGTCTCTGACATTGTTTTAGCGGATGCGCTAACTTTATCTAGAGTGCCACTAAATTCTTCTGCCTGCCTAGAATTTGTAGATAGCCAGGTATCTAGTACTGCTACTGCTACACCTAATATAGCTGCGGCTGCGGCTGCGTTCCCGAAAGCGGAAACTACCTTACCTACAGCACTTGCTCCTATGGTCATAACTCCAGTAGTATGTGCCCATAAACTACCTAATCTGCCTATCTGACCTCCTGCAGTACCTACAAGTCTATTATGCCTATCAATATCCGCGGATATTTCTCTAAAAGCGTGTCTTATGCCACCACTATCAAAATTATTGGATACATTGTAAGAAACCCTAGATAATCCTGCTCTTGCCTGGGCGTTGTTTAACCTTCTTTGATTAATATAATCTTGAGTGCCCTCTACTCCAGCCTCATCCTCTAGTTTTTGGGCGGCTGCAGTCTCTTTATTATGTATCTCTAATTCTGCATTTAATGCTCTTAGAGCATTAAGTTTAGCGTTATATGCGGCTACATTTGCCTCCAATTGTGCTGTATCCGCTCCTGTATTTTTCTTCGCCTCATTTAATAGTATATTCTCTTCCGCCAGGGCTTTGCTTAAAGCTTTTATCTTTATTTCGGTCTGGGAAGATACTACGGCTAATTCTTTACTTCCTCCGGCTAGGAGTTGCATACTCCTACTTTTTTCTTTGAATAGACTGTTCTCTTTTGCGATCTCTAATGCTCGGGCTTTTGCTTGGGAAGCGTTTTCGTCATGTTCTAGAATTTTGGGGGTTGCTCTTTGTATACCAAATTCCATGAAGCTGTCCTTCATGTCTTTTAGTTTTGCCTCAGTCTCTTCTGCAGTTTTCAGAAGATTTGCTCTCCACTGAGTTAATGCAGGAATAGCTCTAGTTAATAAACTGGTTCCTATACCTGCCATTACTGCTGCAAGTGCTCCTGGATTTTCCCCCAACATCTTAGCGATAGGTCCTAAAGCCTTATTAAGCAGTTCTCCTCCTGCTACTGCAAGATTGCTAAAAGTAGCAAGTAATTTTTGGTATGGGTTTGCATCAATCTTAATATTACCAAATTTCTTTTCGCCCTGTTCTAAAACAGCGATGGCGAAAGATTGACGTTTCTCAAATTCTGTAAGTTGAGTAGCAGTCTTGCCTAAGGTAAGCGCGTAATCGCGTGCTGCACGATCTACCTTAACCATAATACCTAGTTCATCTAGTAGTTCTGGTTCGATCTTTGTAATACCGCGGGATAGACGATTTAACGCATCTCCCATGTCACGTCCAAGAGCTTGCGAAGCAGTCTTTGCGATCTTAGCCATGCGTTCCATCTGATTACCAGTTAGACCAGCGGCATTACCCTGTGCGGTTGCAGCCATTGCTTCACGCAGGGAAACCGCTCCATCAGTGATTAGGGTCAGATTCTTAGCCATTGTACCTAGGTTCTTACCACTTGCTGCGCCCAACTGATTTAAGCCTTCAACCATATTCGTAACGTCTGCGGCTTTGCTAAGAGCATTAAATGCTGCGCTGACTGCGAACAAGTTAGCTGCGAACGTAGCATAGACGTGCACAAGCCCGCCTAAGCCCTGAGCTTGGCGGGCGAAATCTCTAGAATCTCCGCGGCCTCCCCCGGCGGCTGTACCGCGTCCGAGGCCTTCTGCTGTTGTACCTTCTGGTGGTCTAGCGGATGACCGAACCGCTGCAGTTTGACTAGCTGGGCGAACATTGTTAGCAATATTCTGAGCACGAGATAGTTCCCTATTCAGTGCTTGAGCTTCGCGTGTTTCCTGGGACAGATTAGTGTCCAGGCGCAGGGTCATATTTATATCTGGCATGTGCTACCTCACTTAGATTTTAGTGCATACTTTCATTTTTCTATATTATACCACCGCACATACCTAGTGTCAATGATAATTTTTTTCGAGCAATAAAAAAGGCCACCAATTACTTGGTAGCCTTTTGTTTGTGTTTCGCATTAAGTATTTCACTACGCTGGCGATCAATAATACTTATTATGAAATAAGTAGTTCTTTCGTCCTCTACATCCATAATCTTGAATATATCTGATATGCCTGCGACTACTTTACCCATATAGACGCCATTCATGCTGTCCCAGTTATCTTGAAGCATGTTATAAACATTCATTGCTTCTTGAATATCTGTTGGTAGATCTTCGTATTCTATCGGAATCTCTGAGTCTATAGGTTCGGTTCCCATCATTTCGCACATCTCGAAATACTGGTCCTTATCCATACCTGCTTGAAGATTCTGATAGTAAGATCTTATTTGGCTGCTGACTTGGCCCCACTGGGTTGCTGAAAATTTCCCAATTCTGTTACTGTTTCGCTAATGAAGGAGTCAAAGTTGGCGCTAGCTTTCATTAGATATAGGGCGTTCTCACGCGAATATCCAAGAGTGTCGTCTGGTTTTTGCCCAGAAACGTCGACAGGTGCTAGCTGTTCCAAGTAAGAAAACTTTAAGCCTGACCAGCTTTTGATACAACTATCTACATATAACTGTAGAAACAGATCGTCATTCAGGGACTCAACTGGCTGACGATTCTTATACTCTAACTTCGTGGCCTTTTTTCTAATCTTCATTAGTTCTTCACGTGATAAGAAAGATAGTGAAAGTTTGAAATCTTGCATTCCAGGATATTCAACTTCGACTTCTTTAGTAGGAACTAGTAGGCTCTTTAAACTGACTTCTGACATATTATTATAATACCTTTATAATTAAGAAAAAGAGGGGCGGGCAAGCTTTTAACCCGCCCCTGTGAAACATTAAGCTGAGTAGTAACGAACCGTTAAGTCGTTAGTATTCTCGATATCAAACTGACCAGTTGTATTGGCTGTGTTTGTACCTTGAGCATTAAAGGTGATAGTTGTAGAAACAACGTCGGCAATATCAACTGAAGGAATACCGATCATCGCGCCAGGCATATCTAGTTCTACACGAGTAGCTGCGGTAGATCCACCGATTTGGAAACCTAGAGCAAACTTAGTATCCGTAGCTTTTGCGGAGGCAGTTAGAAGATCTTTTAGTAACGTGGCAGTTTGTGGGTTACCACCGACTGATCCAGTTCTTAGGTAAGCATTCATGCTTCCAGAGATAGAGCGAGCACCTGTGTAGTAACCGATAGGAATATTTAGAGTACCAATATTGTTAGGAGTAACATAGTTAATGTTATTCGCAATAGTGATATTTCCACCAGTTAGAACTACTGAGTAAGCCGTACCATCCATAGTAATATCGGAAGTATTAAACTTAGCTGTAATATTTACAGTAGATAGCTTGTTAGTGATGTAGTTAGCTGTAGTAACCTTACCAGTAGCTGTACCTGTTAAGCCCCCAGAAAGAACTGGGTCTTGAACATTGCTTAGTGCAACGGCAGTAGCTAGTTGGTTAAGCTTAGTACCTTTGGCTGTCCAGTTAACCATTGCAATAGCATCTAGACCGAAGTCAAGTTGTGCTTGATCTAAACAACAATTATCAATAGTGTATGTTGAACCATCCACTACGAAGATGAAGCCTAGAGCTTGCAACTGGTTACGTCCTGACTTAGCGGTAGTTACCTGGCCGTAAGATGTTGTAATACCGGAAGCTGTTGGATATTCTACCCAAGCTGCTTCTGTAAAGGTAGTTGTAGCGCTTGCTGTAACGTTAGCAAGAGCCCCTACTGGAGGATTGGTTAGATACTCTACAACTGTAGTAGCTGCAACATTACTAACGATCTTAACTGGGGTATTGTACACTTTAGGTGCACCTGAACCTGTTAAACCTGTTACGTTGTAAATCTTACCCACTGTTAGGGTTGTGGCCATTGCTGTTCCGGTAAAGGTAACATTTGGGCTGGCAGTATCTGTACGAGCCATACCATGTCCAGTTCCACCCAGAGCTGTACCGGCGTCGCCGACTGCTACTGAACCCATTAGAGCATTCCATAGAATACGCTCTTCTGCAGTTGCTTGATTTGATGCAATACGTGGACGAATGTATGTTGAGAAAGTAATATCCACCGGATTTAAAGCTGTGTTGAACGCGCGCTGTCCACGAATTGGCGTATCACCTGCTTCATTGATTTGGATATTAGTTGTGTTTGTAGCTTGAGAGAACTTAAAACCATCAAGCACTTGGATTTCCCAAGTATTTGCAGTAGTAAATCCAGAAGCCTGTACCACACCCGCTGCGTTAACATTAGTAGTGGCAAACACTCGTGAATTTCTTGCTAAATTATAGGCCATATTTTTTCCTTTATATGGTTATTGTACTTTATAACACTATAACTAGACATTTATCTGTTGTCGTGTTAGGCTAGTACAGGGTACTGAACTGTAATGTTAACTTCACCTACTCCGTATGGTTCTAACAGGCCTTCATCCGTCACGATAGAGTTGATTAGTATCTCAGTCGTTTGAGCTCCCGCGGTTTCAGTATCGTACACTAAAGATCGGTTCGTGTCGATAACCCTTTCTACGTCTTCTAAAAGGTTCTCTAATTCTGTTGCAGGGTCTTCACCCTTTACGTATAACTTGAGCGAGATTCCTAAGAATCCCCACTTGAAACCTCCCGGATGATAGTCTCTGGTTTCTGAGCCAGTCGACATATAGATAGCTGGGAAATCCATAACTTCGTCCCAGAACTTCAATTTAGGGTAGGCGTTATTAAATACGTTTGTTTTAAATGGAGTCTCACCATTTATTAACTTTAGTTTTTCCGCTAACGCGGATGCAATTGAGGCTCTAACGCTCATACTATACCTCGAATTTATTACTTTTTCTCAGATTTTGTTCTGGAGATAAGTATTGAAGATTAAAAATATTGTGTAAACCACTAACTAAGGGATGGTTTACTGGTATAATATGGTCTATATGCATTCCTGGAGGCCTATTGAGATAGAACTCATTGAGACCCTCTTGACCAAATCTAGTAGAGGCCAGAGTTAATCTAGTTCTACGTATCTGCTTCTTATTGTAATAATATGCCTTGTTATTTTCATAATGTATTTTATTATACTGTCTATGGTAGTTTAAATCCCTATTAGAGTTATCACACTCTGCACATACATACCTTATTCCATTAGTATTAGCATTCGATTTATGGAATTCAGTTAGTTCTTTTACCCTACTACACTTATTACAATAGGCACTATTAACTTGCTCCAGTAAGGATAGCCTTAAAGTTCTATTACCTATACAGTTCAATTTACTGTAACAAGGTAGGTACTCTTTAAGCCTACGCCTTATTACTGTCCTGTCAATTTCATAGAATTCCGCTATTTTATTAATAGTCTCCAGTATCATGACTGCTTCGCAGAACTCGATAATTGAAATACTAAGATTGTTTCTTTTATTTAGTATAAATACATCTGTATTAAATAGTTGTTCTATCATATAAGTACTGATCTTAGTCTGTTTCCCACAATAGTTGATGCAATTTCCCGAATTGACTTGCTAATTAAGGTCTTTGGATTCCTCTTTTCAGATCCTTGGTGAAAACCCGGTTGAAACGTCTGATAAGGTGACTTCATGTAACTATAAAATGCAGTTATCATACCAGCTCTAGATTCTGAAAGGCGTTCTACTTTTGCAGACTCCGCGAATCTTCCAGTTCGGTTTCGTAGCGCTGGCGCTACCATATTTGCTTTGATACGTTGTGCTAATTGTGCATTTATTAATTGCTGCACGGATACTAAATTTATAGGTTTTAATACCTCTTTTTTAGGTACCCTCGGTTTTTTAACGGGGGTAGGGGTTGTGCTTGAAGTACTTATAGCTTTGGTTATAGATTTATCTACATTCTCTTTAAAATTAGCCTTAGAGTTATTAGTAGAAACAGGCTTTCCTGATATTATATTAGATATTTTTTGCTTAATATTATCTATTAGAGAGGGTGAGAACTTAGCCTCAGCTAGAGTGCCTACTGCTTTAGTTAGTATTCTTTTCAGGGCTCCCTCTACCTTATTCCCCCAATAATATCTATTCTCTAAGCTATCCTGTAATAGTACTACATTTACGGTGCTTGAAAGTATTGCAGCGTTTTCCTTGCCAAATACTTTATTCATAGTTATCTCAATTTTTGCACCGTATGCATGTAGAGATTCTAACTGAGTCAGGCCTGCATTTACTTCATGACGTAACTCTTTTAGGGCCGACACCCCCTTATTAGATAGCTTATCTATATCCTGCACAAGTTTACTGATGTTAGCTGTGAAATCATTTACTAATTTGACTGCTTTATCATCTTGATTTTCGAAACTTTGGGTTAGTATCTTTAAATCTTTATCTACCAATTCTTTAAATATGTTCTCATCAAATGTGTCAGGTGTATCAGTTATAAAAGCCTTTAGCATAGCCTTCATAGCATAGTATTGAATTGACAAAGGAGTTTGAGAATATTCACTCAAAGCATGTCCCACGTCCAGTCCGGGAGCAATACTGGTTTCTACATTTGATTTATTAACAGTAGACTTGTAGCTTTGTGTGCCTCCTGCGAAACTTAATAGGTCCGTATCAATTAGAGAAGATATTTGTCTAGATAGCTTAGAAGTAAATGCCTGCACTGTCCCAAAAGAGCTAAATAACGCTCCTATAGGTACATTTCGGGCCCCCGATACTAGCACTATGGGATAGGGAAGGTATATAAAATCACTGAAGTGTATTCTTCCCCCTTTAGATATCTTTATAAAATCTCCTCTAGTACTTTTTACATTAATAGATCCTAGTGCCGTGAAACTTCTATCCCTATTTACACGTAATCTTATGGCTCCAGATAAGTTGCGAACACTACTCTGAATAATATCCTTAGCTTTATTTACACTATTAGACTTTATCTTACTAAGAACTGGGTCTTGTAACGCCAAAGTATTTACTAATAATAAATGTGGTCTGGAGTCTAATGCCTTTACTAATTTTGATTCGTCTCGGGCGACTACTAAATTATCTGTAATTAGCTTTGCCAATTCTCGAGCTTTAGCCATCCTAACTCACATCCGCCAAGTATATTTCAAAGACGCGCTGAATATGTGCTGGTAGTGTATTCTTAGTAATGTACTCAATCTGCACAGTGTTAGATCCAGCGTCACGTTGGGACTTGACTGCCATATCATTCTTGAGGTAGTATGTAACTAGATCAAGACAAGCAATCTTAAGATCTTCTGGTACAGTTTCAAAACCAGCGGTATAAATGACCTTGTAAGCGTTTAACTGTTGAGGAGTAGTCTCCCATAGAAGGAAGTCAATATACCCTTCTTCTGCGTTCACCACATAATCGGTGAACTCAACTAGTGCTGTGTATGTTGCGCCATAGTCTGAGCTGTACTCAACTGAACTAATCGCTAGTACGGGAAATTCTTTTAGGTAGACGCGGGATGAGCCGCTAGCGAAGACGTCTGTCTTTGCATCGTTAACGTAATCTACAAAAGTTCTACGACAGGTGCTTTTAGCTAAAGCTGATGCTTTAGTGATGATGGACTTGATGGCAGTATCTTGTTTATCACTAGTAATGCCTGTGTAAGCCTTGTATTCTGATATTGTTACTAGGTCGGTTGCCATGTATGCTCCTTATATTCTTCTATGTAGACTGTTTCGAATCTACATAGAAGAAGAGGGACCGTAGTCCCTCTTCAGAGTTAGTTTAACTCCACTTAAATGTGCTAACGCCTAGGCGTGCAGCATTGCTATCGATCTGTGTTAGACCGGTACGTAGGGAAGCAACTAGAACTTTACGCTGAGTTTCAACTAGATCTTGCGTATCGAAACGTAGACCACGCTGACTACCAACGATGAAGTTAGCTGGTGCTAGACAAATAGCACCGATGTTAGTTGTAGCGGTTGCAGCACCACCTGCCTTAGTTGGGAATGCATCGCTAACTAGAATTGGTGTGTTACCAACTGAACCTACCTGACCAGTTAGTAGGGTAGCAGCATTGCCAACCTTATCAACTGTCTGGAATAGCGTGTCATCTAGAAGATCATAATAGATCTCGGTAGAAACAACATAAACTAGCTCGGATGGGTCTAGACCAAATGCACCTAGATCCTTACGTAGAGCACGTAGGTTAGCGATAGAAGCAGCACCAGTGTTGGTAGCTTGAACAGCTGCAGTTGCGTCAAAAATCGCAACACCCTTAACAGGGTCAGCACCTGAACCAGCACCTAGTAGGAAGGCCTTATCAACAGCCTTAGCAACACGACGTACCATTGCATCACGTACGATAGGTAGAATAGCGATTAGAGAATCTTCATCTTCTTCGAAGTTTAGATACTCATTGGTTGCTACTTTATATGCGCTTAGTGTGATTTCTGCGAATGGGTGGGTTTGAGTAGTACCCATAGAAGCAGAAGAACCGAATGATGAATTAGCCATCCAAGTAGCAAATCCAGCTTCTGGATTTACAGGGATCTTCATCACGTTGGTATTCATACTGATGTTACGGAATAGAGGAGCCATAACTAGACGACGGCGAATCTCGTTTTCCATATTTAGAGAAACTTCTGTTTCCCATGTTGAAGAGCTATCTGGCTGGTGAGGAGAAATACGGGCTTTCTCGATAAGTGCGTTACCGTACTTAGTTGCAGAGATACCCTTGTTCATGATCTTAGCAGCTAGAACAGCGATTTCACGCTCAGAATAAGTGGTACCATCGATACCCTTCTTATCGTCGAATGACATTTTGCTCTTCTGAATAGCTTCTAGTTCAGCAGCCTTCTCTTTAAGAGCAGCCTCTAGACCTTCTAGAGCTTTCTTTGAGCTGTCTGCTTGCTCGTTTAGGCGCTTCTCAACTTCAGCTAGAAGCTTTTCTGCACCAGATTCTTTAACTTCGATAGCGGCCTTAATTTTTGCATTAAGAGCGGCTTCTTCTTTTGCTGCTTTATCTTCAGCTTCTTTTTGGGCAGCTTGCTTAGCTAGGATAGCGTCTGCAGTCTTACCAGCGGCATCGGCCGCAGCCTTAGCAAGAAGTTGTTCAAGTTCTTTTGGATCCATATTCCATTCCTTTTTAATGTCCATAGCTTCTGGCGCTGTAGGCTTAGACTCTTTAGTCTCTTCACTCTTTGCCATAAACTGGGTTTTAAATTTACTATAATCCTCGTCATTTTCAAATGACTTAGAAAGACTAAACGTACTATCTTGATTACATGGTACTGATACAACTGAGACTTCTAAAAGCTCTAGCTCTTTAATAACAAAAAGATCAGTTACTGAATCATAAACAGCATCTTTGACGCGAAAACCTACGCTAAATGCAGTAAGTACTCCGTCTTTAATTAACTTATACACTTCTTCTGCAGCTGCAGAAATACGTGCTTTAATCCAAAGGCCTTTCGAATCAATCCTATGATCTACCATACGTCCGATCGGATCATCATGGTCGTGATAGGCTAGAATAATTGGGTTCTTTAGATAATTTTCTAACGCACTGTCCCAGGCTGTCGTTGGGATAACATCTCCGGCACGATCTACTGAATTAGTATTTGCATACCCTTCAATAAAGATCGATTCGTCGTCGGAATCCGCAGACTTTTGGAAAGTTTGATTTAGATATAAAATCTTATTCGCCATAAGACTCCTTATTTCTCCGGATCTTTGGGTTTAGGTGGTGCCCCACCTTGATCTGGGTTTGTAGCAGAGCCTGCTATATTTGCCGGTACTCTTATTTCATCCTGTCCTGGTTTCTTTTCATAGCGTAGCTCTGCTCTTGCTTCATTCGGGGTAATCACTCCACCGTTTACTAACGAAACATGATATGTTGCTATGTCTTTGAGATCAGGCTGAAGGGCGGATACGGTTGAAGTAATGGCCTCAATATCATACCCAAAGAAGCGCTCTATTGCGGAAGTGAATCTTTTTGCAATAGGTAGCACAGTCTCTAGATAAAATAACCTTAAGTTTGGTGATATATTAGCGTTGTTGCCACCATAGATAAGAACCTCTGGTACACCTAAAGCTAATAGTATTTTAATGTCGTGTGTATGTATCGAATTATCAAAGTCCATATCTTTGAAATTTGTATCTCCGATACTCTTTAGTTTTAAGCCAGAATCTAGGATCATGGGACGCTTAGCCCCGTTCTTGACGGAGTACTTTTGCATCCATCCTTGTATAGTGCGATCTTTCGCAATCTGACTTAATGTATTGTCAGTCTCGATAACAATGCCAGCGATAGCACCATTGTCGAAGAACTGTTCCTGAAACGTCTGCATCTTGTACATTACCTTCACAGATCTGTCTGCTGAGGCTAGTCTGCTAGTTCCACGGAATACCGATGAACTAGAAAGATCTTTAATGTGGATGATTTCGTTAGGTCTGAATTTGGTTACGCCGTTATACTCGTATCCAGCTACGAACGCTTTAGGGTCTGATTTAACCACTACGTTAACGGCTGGGAGATGGTACAGAAAGGCACCATCGTAATATAGGAAGATATTACCTTCTAGTATAAAGTCTGTAAATATATGTGTTCTGAATTCTTGTGCAGACTGGTAAGGGTTGGGTCTGAAGTTAAGTAGGTTAAGTAGTGCTTTCTGCTTAACGCCATTTACTACACCATCAACTGTCTTGTCCTTAACATCAAAGTCTAAACTTGCACAGGCTGATACAATTAAATTAGTACCGCGATTTACCGCTTCAAGTTTGTCAAACGCTTGAGCATATGTAATAGGGGCGTCTGAGCCGATAAACATACCTTCATATTGGGCGATTTGTTCTTGAGCTGGATTCTCTTTGCGGAACCAATTAAGTGGATTCCATTCCATAATGTTCCTTAGTAGAATGAGCTAAATAGTCCTTTCGACTTAGGCTTTTCATCCTTAATCTCGATTCCTAAAATTTTAGCCTTCTGCTTCTCTATCCATCTACACTGTTTATCTGCCGTATGAAGTGGGGGCGCTTTCCCAAATACTCTATGTAAGTTAACGTGATGCTTATTACATAGTGTAAACACTTGTTCGTAGATCTCAGGGCGGTGGGCGTCAATGAACTTTTGGCGAATCTCTAAAACTTCCTCATCTGAGTCTAAGGTGTAGCCTTGATCCTTAGCCCATTTTTCCAGGAGTAGGGTAATTGAATTAGTATGGTGTAATTCTAGGTCGCTTTCCGCACCGCAGATAAAACACGCGCTCTGCTTTTCGTATGCTGACTTAGCACCGTCTCTAATCCATTTAACCGGAATCCTGTTCCGAGTATTTGATGCCATTTTATTTTTCCTACATTAGTTCATTTTCTGTTATTATACCCCCGGAGATACCTAATGTCAATGATGAAATTTTTCATGCCGTTTGCTACAGACGTAAAAAAGCCCGCGAAGGCGGGCTAATTTAGGTTAAACAATCGCTGAAACCAGTTACGGTTCTTTAGCTTTCGTATATCCTCGTTTAGATATTCAATCGTTTCCGCTAGATTAGCAAGGTCTCTTTCTAGTTCCAGTACCTTACGTCCATCCTCTATACTAAGGACTTCCCTGCGATGATCTACTTCTTGCTGCTCTAATTCGTTTTCGTATTGTTCTATTTGTTTCTGTAGTTCAACTACCCATTCCATTTGTTCCTTTAAGCTTTTAGTAACTACGTTTAGTTCGAATGATGTAAAGTCAGGATCCTTAGGGATGTTAGTATTTAGACATTTGTGCCTACCGTACTTCTTAAGTCCCGAATGGATATATGCTGCTTCCATGACGTCAATGTTATCTTCATGACACCGTAATAATATCTCAGTATCTGGATACCCTAATCTATCAAATAGGTTCTGCAGCGGTTTAGCTGCAGTTCCTTTTTCAAATTTGTTATAGTGTTCGTCCCAACGGCGTTCTATATTGTTGCTTTTGCCTACGTAGAAGTAACCGTTGGTAAACTCGAGTTTATAAATTCCACTAGTCATTTAAATCGTTCCAAGCTTTTCTAAGTTTCTGTTCTATATGTTTATAGTTCCGGGCGTCACAGTGTAAGGATATTTCTACTCCACAGGACTGGCACTCTATATAGATAAACTGCCAATCATATGTAGA
>SXGT01509107.1_pt1 | contig 18486 bp, 13 predicted proteins | sample 3176221 | NCBI WGS metagenome assembly SXGT01 (sample SAMN11356862, study PRJNA531348) | freshwater metagenome | isolation source: freshwater sample F1-120 | place: China: Fuxian Lake, Yuxi | collected 2017-12-25
CTATCCCGACGTGATCGAAAGCGGCGCGGCTCAGGACGGCCCGGCCGCCACCATCAAGCTGCATCACAACGTTGGCGGGCTTCCCGCGGAACTCGGCTTTGAACTGGTTGAGCCGCTCCGGGATTTGTTCAAAGACGAAGTCCGGCGGCTGGGGCTGGAGCTTGGTTTGCCCGAAGATCTGGTCTGGCGGCATCCGTTCCCCGGTCCCGGCCTTGCCGTCCGCTGCCTGGGAGAGGTAACCAAGCCGCGGCTGGACGTGCTCCGCGAAGCGGACGCGATCATGATCGAGGAAATCAAGAGCGCTGGGCTGTACCGGCAAACGTCGCAGGCTTTCGCCGTGCTGTTGCCTGTGCAGAGCGTCGGGGTGATGGGAGACGCCCGGACGTATGAAAATGTTGTCGCCCTGCGGTGCGTCAACACCGACGACTTCATGACTGCAGACTGGTCCCACCTCCCCTACGACGTGCTGGCCCGCATCAGCACTCGCATCATCAACGAGGTAAAGGGAGTCAACCGCGTCTGCTATGACATCAGCAGCAAACCGCCGGCAACGATTGAGTGGGAGTGAACCGCGGGGGCTAAGCAATCCTTGGCTGCCAACTCGCTTAGAATGATGTCATGTCGAATCCCACCCGCCTCGGCGGCATCATTCATACTTACCAGAAGTACGATCCCGGGAAGTTCCCTAGCCCAACTTCTCCGCCGCCAGACGTGGTCTCACCCGCGTTCGAGCATTTTCTAGCCTACGGCGAGATGCGGGAGCTGACCGAGGAAGAGCTAGCGCGAGCCGTCCGCCTCGACCCAAGCCAGATGGGGAACCTCGGCCCCAGCCTCGATTTCCTGCTCGCCATGCTGCTGGAGCGGAAGCGGAAAATCCTGGCCAAGTACGAGACCGAAACCGTACAGAAATCTGTCCGTCGCGAGTATCAGCGGACTGTCGAAAAGACCAAGCCCCCAGCCGGCATCGAAGGCCGCTTCCGCAAGGCGGTGAAGGAAGAGCAGCTCCGCGACCTGGAAATGCTCTGGTATGCCGCCGGGGCGGAGCGGAGCAAGTTCGGCCATCAGATCCTGCAGCTCGTCGAGCGGCTGGGGGAGAAGTATCAGATCGATGAGCTGTCGGGGAAGTACACGTTCACCGGCCGGACGGGCATGACCGTCCCCGAGGCACTGGAGATCAAGGAAGAGCTGGAGAAGATCGACGAGCTATTGAAGCAACTTGAGGAAGCCAGAAAGAACGCAACGATCGGCATCATCGACTTCGACCTCCTCGAGCAATTCACCGAGCCCGGCGGCAAGGAGCAGCTCGAAGAGATGCAGCGGATGGTCGAGAACATGGTCCGCGAATTGGCCGAGCGTCAAGGACTCGAAAAAGGCTCAGACGGCGGCTTCAAGCTCACGCCGCAAGCCTACCGCCTCTTTCAAGGCCGCCTCCTCGAGCGCATCTTCAGCTCGCTGCAAGCCAGCCGCACCGGCCGCCACCAGGGGCCGATCGTCGGCGAAGGGGCGGTCGAGTTTCAGCAGACCAAGCCGTACGAATTCGGCGACTCGCTGACGCAGATGGACATTCCCCAGTCGTTCATCAACGCGATGGTCCGGACCGGCGGCGGACTCCCCGTACGTCTGAAGCAGGAGGACATCGAAATCCACCGCACGCGGAACACTCCCAAGTGTGCCACTGTCGTCATCATGGATATGAGCGGCTCGATGCGGTACGACGGGCAGTACATCAACGTCAAGCGGATGGGGCTGGCCCTCGACGGCCTGATCCGCCGCGAATACCCCGGCGACTTCCTGCAATTCCTGGAGATGTTCACCTTCCCCCGCGTCGTCCCGCCGGGGGAAATCATCGAGCTGATGCCCAAGCCGGTCAGTCTCTACGACCCGTTTATCCGGATCGAGCTCGACATGAGCCGCGATGACATCAGCGAGCTTCGCATCCCGCAGCACTTCACCAACATCCAGCGGGCCCTGCAACTGGCCCGGCAATTCCTCTCCGTCCAGCCCACCCCCAACCGCCAAATCATCCTCATCACCGACGGCCTCCCCACTGCCCACTTCGAAGGGACCGTCCTCCACCTCCGCTATCCTCCGCACCCCAAAACCGAAGCCGCCACGCTGCGGGAAGGGCTCCTCTGCCAGAAAGACGGCATCACCATCAATATCTTCCTCGTCCCGAGCTGGTCGCAATCCGAAGAAGACATCCGCTTCGCCTACCGCCTCGCCGAAGGAACCAAAGGCCGCGTCTTCTTCACCGCCGGGAAGGATTTGGACCGGTACGTGGTGTGGGATTATGTGAAGAGGAAGAGGGAAATCATCGCTTAAGAACGGAAGCATGTAGGGTGCATGAAGCGCAGCGCAATGCACGCATGATCGACTACGCAACACCGTCTACGCGTGCATTGCGCTGCGTGCACCCTACACTCACTTCGAATAGGAGTTGGTCGTGTGTAAACTGTTGCTCTTGGTCGCGATAGGTGGCCTGCTGCTGGGTGGCTGTGGCGGAGGAGAGGAAAAATACTCGACATTCAAATTCTCGGACGAAGTTACCGTGAAAGTCGCGAACCCCGCCAAGGCTAAAATTCAACGGTTTTCAGGCCCACTGTGGGACGAAGATGGAAATCACGGAGGGACTCGCCACATCCACACGTCAACGGACAGCGCTGGAGTTGAAACAGAATGTACTGTCGAACTTGCCGGCAATTCTGCCAGGTCTGAACCATTGCGATTGACGATCAACGGTAAGGGCTACGGAGCAGTGGTAAAGGGTGACTTGGTTGTGATCGACGGCGATGCGGTTAAGGTCAATGGTACCGAGCGAGGGGCATTACCTAAGCCCTAGAAAATCTCTCCGATTCTTCGGCCGATAGAAAACAACGCTCAACCGGTATTAGCCGCGGCAGCGGCGGCAGAACAACAGCCCACGGCGCAGCCATGGGAAGCCGTGGACGGCCATTCGCCAGCCGCGGCAGCGGCGAAAGAATCATGGCCAACTGCGATTTTTGCGAGCGCCGTCGTTCCATCGCCCCGGCTGGGGCTCTTGCCTGGTTGTTCTCGCACCTCCCACGGTTGCGCCGTGGGCTGGGTTCTTCTCGCCGCTACCGCGGCTAAGATGGTCGCATGCCTTCGCCCGATCCTGCCAGTTCCAACGCTCCGCAGCATTTCGCCTCAACCCGATGGAGCATCGTGCTCGCGGCTGGGCAGGCTGTTTCGCGGGAGTCGAGAGGGGCGCTGGAGGCTTTGTGCCGGGCGTACTGGTTTCCGGTCTATGCGTGTGTGCGACGGCATGTGTTCATCGCGGAGGATGCTCAGGATCTGACGCAAGGGTTCTTCGCGCACTTGCTCGACAAAGAGGCGATTGGCAAGGCCCATCCGGATCGCGGCAGGTTTCGGGCGTTCCTGCTCACGGCCCTGAAGAACTTTTTGGCGAATGAGCGGGACAAGGCCGGCGCGGAGAAGCGGGGCGGGGGACGGGCCGCACTATCGTTGGATTTCGATTCGGGCGAGTCGCGCTACCAGATCGAGCCTTCCCATGAGTTGACGCCGGAAAAACTCTTCGAGCGGCGGTGGGTACTGACGCTTTTGGATCAAGTGCTGGAGAGCCTGCGAAAGGAACTGGCGGCCGAGGGCAAGGAGCCCCAGTTTGAGCAGCTCAAAGGGGGAATCGTTGGCGAAATGACGAGCGAGCGTTACGAACAAGTGGCAGCGGCCCTCGGCATCACCGCGGCGGCCGCCAAACAGGCGGCTTACCGGCTGCGGAAGAGATATCGCGAGCTGTTTCGGCTGGAAGTCGCCCGGACGGTCGCGGAGGATGCGGAGGTGGATGACGAAATCAGCCGGCTGTTGGGAATACTTGGGGATTGACACCAGCCCGACTCGCCAGTTTCGATGTTGCGCTATTTTCGCTAGTGTCAGTACCTCTTGAACAAGCCGGGGGGCATCTACAAGCTCGCGGCCTACGGCTTCGGCTTCACCCGCGCCACCCCATACACCAAAAACTCCGGCACCTTGAACTTGAGGCGGCCTTGGTCCGCGGTGAACTCGATCACGCGCGGCTCCGGCTGTTCGGGCGTGATGAATTCGATGCCAAGAACTTCCGGCGATCCCTTCGGAAGGAACACGTCCACGGAAATCTCTTTGACCGCGATTGGCTTCTCTTCAACGATCCCGCTTCCCGGGCTCGGATTCCCCGCGGCGTCTTTCGGAGGTTCCTCGCGGTTGTAATTGACGAAGTGGAGATCAAGCTCGTTCCTCTTCGCGGGAACATTGGCCGAAACACGGACGGTCGTCGACGCGTCGAACCTCGAAAAGGACGTGATAGAATCTCGCCACGAGAGCCCTTCCTTAGTCCGTGCGCCTAAAATCTCAATTTCATCTGAGACCACGTCAAAGAGAACATGCGCGTCCAAGAGCTTCCTCCCATACTCCCGGAACTTCTCCACCGGACCTAAATCTCCCCGAAAGACAGCTTTGCGCGGATAGGCCAGAGTCGCCTCCGAGTAGGGAAAATTCCCCCGATAGATCTCGTCGTACCGCTTCAGGAACTGGTAATACCGCGTGATTTCCTTCCGGGCCAGCGGATCAGTAAAGCGAGTGTAAAAACCCATCGGGGCTCCGCCGTTGGCGGCGAGCTCGGCGATGGCAACTCGGATGCGAGTGCTTTCGTATTTGCCGAGCGTGAAGGGCTTGTCCTGGAACATGCCGCGGATGTAGCGAGCTTGCAGCGTCCCTTCTCCCAGGTCCCCTTTCGCCAGATCCGTATAGCAGGCGGCTCCGCCAGTGCTGTACCAGAGATAGTCCTCGTCTTTCCCCCAGAGGTCCGCGGGGAGGAGGCACCGCTCGTCGCCGCTGATCTGGTGCAGGTTGCCGATGTGGTTCCACTGGGCGGCGATCAGGTCCTTCTTCAGCGAGCGGCCGTATTTGATAAAGACCTCGTCGAAGACCCGTTTGTTGGAAATCTGCGAGAAGCGGAGCATCTCGCGGCGGAGCGGGGTCGATTCCTTGGGGTCGTGCCAGGAGACGATTTCCGTGAACTTGTGCTGGTCGAGATTTTCGATGGCGAACTGGCCTTTCAGCTCTTCCGGCTTGAAACGCTCCTTGAGATACGTCCGAAAGTCCCGCTGGCAATGCTCGCAGAGGCAATTGTGCCGGTAGAAGTAGTTGGCGATATAGCCGTCAGCCCCGCGCTCGACGCCGCGCTTGACCCAGGCTTTCATCACCTTCTGCCAATCGGGATTCCGGAGGCAGGCCCAATATTCCTTCATCCCGCCAATGCCGTAGCCAGCCTGGCTGATGGGAGTGCCGTCGGCATTCTTCTCCAGCATCGTGAGCGGATCGGCGACCGGCTTGGGACCGAGTTCCTTTTCGTCCCAGAGGTCTTTGTAGAACTTGAAAAAGCCGCGAGGGCCTTCGGGACTGTCCGGATCGCCGACCAGGAACTCGACGTTGAAATGGCCGACGACTTTCATCCCCTTCGTATGCAGCAGCTTGTTCTTCTCCTCGAACCACGCGCCGCACTCCTTGTGTCCCTGCACCGGCAGATGACTCGGATAGCCGTTGTAGGAAGAGGTGTGGGCGAGGCTCCAGAAATGAGCCCCGTAAAAGCCGAGCTGCACGACCTGCGGCTCCGCTTCGAGGAGGAAGGGGACGTATTGCGGGTCGTTGTATTCGGCCCAGTGGGCGACGAGGCGGGTGAATTGGAGGTCTTCGGCGCGCGCCGCGTGAACGAAGAAGAGAAGGGCGACGCAGAGACCGATTGCAGATTGGAGATTGCAGAATGCAGAATGAAAGAGGAGGCTGTCATGTTTTTTTCGACATTCTGCCATCTGCAATCTAACCTCTGCAATTTGTGCAATCATTTGGCCGGCTCCGCATCAAACAGGCTGGAAACGTGTTTCTCCGCGGGCGGCTGGGTGCAGAGAGAGACGCTAATGCCTAGGACGACGGAAACTGCCGTCCCCCACAGCATCGGCTCAATGCCTAGCAGGTAATACGGACGGAAGTCGGGGGAGCCGGCAATCATCGCATCCTTGGTGAACGGTCCGGCAATGTAAAACGCCAGCACCGTGAGACCGCCGGAGAGCATGGCCGCGAGGACTCCGGGAGCAGTCGCCCGCCGCCAATAGCACAGCATCAGGCAAGGGAACACGAAACTCGCTCCCGCCCCTCCGGAGCTAAAGACGACGAGAGTTTGAAGGTAGTCTACGGGGCGAATATTCAGAGCTACGGCGAGCAGGCCGACGACAATCATGCCGAGCTGCGCCATCCGCTTCAGATCCCGCTCGCTGGCATCCGGGCGAATGAACCGCTGATAGACATCTCGCACGATGCCCGATGAAATGACGACGAGGTACGAGCTGACCGTGGCCATGATGGCTCCAAACGGAGCTGCTAGGATCAAGCCGGAGATGAGCTCGCCGCCGAAGAGCTGCTTGGTCGTCATGATCGCCATCCGCGGGATGACTTCATCGGACTTGGCGAGGTCGTCCATCCCGGGAGTCGCCCGGGCGCACATGCAGATGCAGATCAGCGGCAGATAGATTCCTAAGTTGTAGATGCAGAGAAGCAGAATCGAGCGGCGGAGAGTGGCCGTATCTTTGCAGGCCATGATCCGGGTCACGCTGGCGGGTGAAGCGAAACCGCAGGCGGGCCAGAAGAGAAAGAACGAAAAGGCCAGGCTCAGCGGCAGGAAAGTACGATCCTTCTTGGGATAGCCGGGGCCGCTGGCCAGTCGCGCTCCCATGTTGGGCGAGACTGACTCGGGAACGGTCCCTGTTTTCGCCGCTTTTTCGGCAGCCGCTTTCTCCGCAGCTGCTTGGACGTTGGCGATCGATTTGCGGGAGGCATTTTCCAGTCCGCCGACGGCGTACAGCGATAATCCTAATAAGAGCAGCACGCCGATGAACATCATCACGCTTTGAAACAAGTCCGTCCAAACTGCCGCCAGAAAGCCGCCGATGAGCGTGTAGCCGATGACGGTCACGGAGAAGATGGCCAGGCCGAAGAGATAGGCCTTGTCGGCGGATTTCCACCAGGCGGCGACCCTTTCCAGCGATGTCAGTTTTGCCTCGTCAACAGCTGGCGTTTTCACTTCCGGCCCGGCATCCTCGCTGAACGACAAGAATCCGCTCCCCGGCCAGGCAATTTTCATCACGGTCGCCCCGGCTTTGAACTGGGCGACCATCATGCTGGTCATGAAGAGAATGATGAGCAGCGAGGTGACCAGGCCGAGCGTCGGGCTTTGAAACCGCTCGCGAAACAGATCGGGCATCGTGATCGCACCGGTCTTGCGGGAAATCTGGGCGATCCGCTTGCCGACGATCCCAAATCCGGTAATCGGCACCACCATGTAGCTGCCGATCCAGAGCGCCACGATCCAGCCGTAGCTGTAGACGAGCGAGGGAAAGCCCATGAAGGTGCCGCCGCTTTGGACGGTCGCGGTGAGGGCCACCGCCCAGGCACCCAGGCCCCGGTTGCCGAGGAAGAAACCCTTCACAAACGAGCCTTTGGAAACGACCTTCTGCGCGAGCGTCCCCAGCCAGACCGACGCTGCGATGAAGATCACCAGCGCGACCATCGTGCCGATGCCCGGCTTGGAAGACGTGGCTGTTTCGGCGAGTAGGGGAAGGAATTCAAGCATCGGAATCCTCCCCGATGATCTCCTTCATCGCCTCTTCGGGGTCAATTCCCAAATCCTCGTCCCGCATGATGAACTGCGAGACGATGGCCGAGAGGGCCACGCACGTCACCCACGGCATGACCAGCCCCCAAAAAATCCACTCCGGAAACCCCAGCACATACTTGATCTCCGCCGTCTTCCCGCCATATCCGTACAGAGCCGCGTAGGTCACGCACCAGGTTGCCGCGGCTCCCCAGATGGCAAACACGATCAGCGCCTCGCGCCAAGCGCTTTGCAGAACGGGATGAGGCGAGCGGGGTTTCATGGAGGAGAAAAACTTGGCGGGATGTCTTCCACTAACCCGAAGCGCCAGCGAGGGATTTCGTGTTGGGCGAGTGGACCCGAGTCTCCCTCGCTGGCGCTTCGGGTTAGTGACGTGTGTGGTGGGAGAGGGCAATATAAACCACCCAGCAGCACGCTGCCACAATGCTGGTCGGTTAGAATGGCTGGCATGACCGCCAGGCCAAAGCGCCGCTGGTTCCAGTTCAGCCTGAGGACGCTGCTCGTGCTGATGACGATTGCGGGCTTCGGGCTGGGCTACATTGGCTACGAGCGTCGGCTTGCCCAGCAGCAGCAAGAAATCGAAGCCGAGTTAAAGACACACGGGATTCAACTCACGGGCAGTGAGTCCCGGCGGCCGGACTGGCTAAAGCAGATTTTGGGGGATGATTCCGCGGGCCGGTCTGGTTTCGTTTTGGTTGGCACCAGGAATGCCACGACATCTGAAACGCCAGAAGCCATCGATGAAGCAGTAACGCAATTGAAGAGGCTTCCCAACATTTTTTCGCTCCATTTCCCCGATATTCGCATCGACGATGAGGGCCTGACGCATTTTCGACGACTCACGCAGATCAAATGGGTGGATCTCCAGGAAACGCAAATTACGGATCGCGGTCTGCAGGAACTGAGGGAGCTCAAGAGCCTCAAGTCGCTCAGCCTGGTCGCAACTCAAACCAGCGACGCCGGACTAAAGGAGATTTCCCGTCATCAGGACTTGGAATGGCTATTCCTTTTGGGCACGCAGGTGACCGATGCAGGGATCCACGAATTGCGACCGCTCCAGAAGTTGAAATGGCTTCAGTTGAGCAAGACTAGCGTGACGGATGCGGGCCTGAAGGAGCTCCAGGAATTTCAGTCACTCGAAAGGCTCGACCTTGGTGACACCTCAATTACGGACGCAGGTCTTAAAGAATTACGGCCGCTCAAGAAATTGACGCACCTCGATCTCCGCAGGACCAAGATTACCGACGCGGGCCTCCGGGAGCTTGAAAACCACTCAGCACTGCGGTGCATTGACCTTTATGGCAACGCGGTCACTTTTCCTGGCATCTGGAAGCTAAAGAAAGCTTTGCCCGACGCGTACGTCGATCACAGCCTGTAGGAGGGTACGGAGGCACGCTTTCCGCAAGGCCACAAGCTGGCAGCTTGTCCCGCGAGGGTGATACAATGGCGACGCAATATTGACTCTCCTCCTTGTTCGCACCGCAGGTTCCCCATGCTCGCCAAGCTGCAGACGTTTTCGCTTCTGGGGATTGAGGCGGTGCCGGTCGAGGTAGAGGTCGATGTCTCGCCGGGGGCGCTCCCCAAAATTTTTCTCGTCGGCCTCCCCGAAGCCGCGGTGAAGGAGAGTCAGTACCGGGTGGAGCGGGCGATGGCCAACAGCGGTTATTTGCGGCCGCAGGATAGGGTAGTGATCAACCTGGCCCCGGCGGAGTTGCCCAAGAGTGCGGCGGCGTTTGATCTGCCGATTACGCTGGGGATGCTCGTCGCCAGCGGGCAACTGGAATCGGAACGGCTGGAGCAGTATGCGGTTGTGGGAGAGTTGTCGCTGGAAGGGACAACGCGGCCAACCAAAGGGGCGCTCTCCATGGCGATGGCGGCGGCTCGGCAACGGAATTTGCGAGGCCTGGTGGTTCCCGCGGAAAGTGCCGCTGAAGCAGCCGTGGTGGAGGAGATTGAAGTCATTCCAGTAACAAGCCTCACGCAAGCCGTCGGCTTCTTCGCCGGCCAACTCGATATCGAACCGACGCCGTCGCGCATTGGCGAACTGTTCGACACGTTCGCCAAGTACGAAGAGGACTTCGGCGACGTCCGCGGCCAGGAGATGGCCAAGCGGGCCATCGTCGTCGCCGCCGCGGGGAAGCATAACCTCCTGATGGTCGGCCCGCCCGGCTCCGGCAAGACGATGCTGGCCAAACGGATGCCGACGATCCTTCCCTCGCTGCAGGCGGGAGAGTCGATCGAAACGACCCGCATCTACAGCTCGCTCGGCCGCTTGCAGCCGGGGCAACCGCTGATGGCTCGCCGGCCGTTCCGCGCGCCGCACCACACCATCAGCGACGCCGGCCTGGTGGGGGGCGGCAACCCGCCCGTGCCAGGAGAGATCTCGCTTTCGCACAACGGCGTCTTGTTCCTCGACGAGCTTCCAGAATTCAACCGCCGCACGCTGGAAGTCCTCCGCCAGCCGCTGGAAGACGGCACGGTGACCATTTCCCGCGCCCTCCACTCCAGCACGTTTCCCGCCGACTTCATGCTGGTCGCCGCGCTCAATCCGTGCCCCTGCGGCTATCGTAACGACCCGCGGCGGGACTGCCACTGCAGCACGCCGCAGATCGAGAAGTACATGAGCAAAATCAGCGGCCCCTTGCTCGACCGCATCGATATCCACATCGAAGTTCCCGCGGTCCCCTTCAAGGAACTCTCCGCCGAGCGGGGCGGCACCAGCAGCGAAGACATGCGTGGCCTGGTCGTCGCCGCCCGCGCGATCCAGGCCCAGCGATTCGCCGGCAGCCGCACGCGGTACAACGCCCAGATGTCGTCGCGGCAAATCCGCAACTTCTGCAAGCTGACCGAGGAGTGCCAGAACCTGCTGAGGGACAGCGTGAACAACCTGGGTCTTTCCGCCCGGGCCCACGACAAAGTCCTCCGCGTCGCCCGGACCATTGCCGACCTGGACAACAGCGAAAGCATCACCGCGGGCCACATCAACGAGGCGATCAACTACCGGATGCTCGACCGGCAGATGTGGACCTGATGTGCAACGGACATCCGTAATAACCATGCCGTCGTTAGGAGTTAAACATTAGTCATTAGGATTTTAATCCTTCACAACCCAATGTCTTCCGATCCCAACTCCACCGTTCCCTCCAAGTTGTCCCCGACGGAAGGGACCGTGCCCGAGCCGCAGTATTTTGCGGCACTGAATTACTTCTTCGAGCACCCCGATTGGGGCATGACCCTGCTGCTGGGAAGTCTGTGTATGCTCATTCCCGTGATCAACAACATGATCATGTTTGGGTACCGGTACGAAATCGTGGAAATGAAGCTCCGCTTTCCCGATCAGCTTTATCCCAAGTTCGATTTCAACCGTTTTTCGCAGTACCTGACGCGGGGAATCTGGCCGTTCTTGATCGACTTTATTCTTCAGTTCGTCATCAACATCCCCTTGCAGCTCTCCATTTGGATGATGATCGGACTGGCCAACGTCGCGGGGGCTTCCGAAAGCCAGGCACTGATCGTGGTGACGATCGTGGTGATCCCGTGTGTCACGTTGCTCATCATTCTGTTCATCGTTGCGCTGCAAATCCTGCTAGTTCCCGTCACGATTAGGGCGGGGCTGGCCCAGGACTTTGGCCTGGCCCTCAATTTCCCCTGGATCAAGGACTTTCTCCGCAAGATGTGGTTGCAGACCTTGCTCTTCAACCTGTTCTTGTTGGCCATCGGCAGCGTCCTGTTCATCGCGGGCTATATGGCTTGTTGCATTGGGGTGATTCCCGTGGTGTTCTTTCTGATGGCACCGGTCCTTGCTCATTATCACGAGCAGCTTTACCGGATGTATCTGGCCAAAGGGGGCGAGCCCATCCCGCTCAAGCCGCTGCAAATGGAGCCCGCCAATACCTTGCCTGCTCCGGGCACTGTTCCTCCCAAGCCATTATAGGAACGTCAGGTAGGCGTTTAGCCCGCCCGAAAGTTGAAGCGATTCTGGACCGGCTGGTAGCCCTATCCCATCAGCCAACCGTTATTCCCCGCCCAATGGGAGTCTTCCGCGGGCCCTGATTCACCCGCGTGAGCCGCACTTCTGGCATGACTGGCCGAAGATTCTAAAGTCCTGCCACTAGTTCATACGATGCTAACATTCGGAAGGGGTCTGTCACCCCGCGCCGAAGCATTTCGCCGTGCAACGGATCAAACGCAAAGTGATAGCACTCCGGCCTTGGGGGGATAATGGAAAGTGTCCGCTGTGGTTCATCTCAAGGGACCGCCGCGTGGGCAGGCTGAAAACGCCTGCCAATCCGGATCGACCGGCAGGAAGCTGGAAAGTCTGGAATCGGGAAGGACATGACGTCGTTTCCGCATGCGGTAGTCAACTGAGATGGGCCACTTCGGCTCCGACCGAGATTGCCAGCCGCCGACCCGCCGGCGCACTCTCGCCTATTCTCCCGCCAGGTACCACGCCGAGTACGACGGTCACGATTTTGCCGGAAGCCCAGGGAGCGCGGAAATACCCACCGCACTCATTTGGGGAATTACGCCGATTTTTCAGCAGAGTCGTGCCGATGTTGATGGTAAGGCGAGCCAGAGGGAACTGGTTCGTCCCTGCCCAAGCCAAGAATGTCGCCCCAACCCAGTGTTGTGTGCTGTCCGGCAAATCCCAATTGCCGACGCCTAAGACCAGCCCGGTCAGCACCAGCATGGGGCAATCGCACCGCTACGCGGCTCCTCACCGCCGGCGGGGCACACCGAGTCAATGAGAGTGTACTGGAGAGCCTGCGATGAAGGTCTTCACTACTGGACAGGTCGCCAAGATCTGTAAAGTGGCCCCACGCACGGTCAGCAAGTGGTTCGATTCGGGACGCCTTAAAGGCTACCGGATCCCCGGCTCGCAAGACCGTCGCATCCCGCGCGAGTACCTGATCAAGTTCCTCAAAGAGCATGGCATGCCACTCGGCGACCTCGAAGACGAGGCGATGGCAAAGATTCTCGTTGTGGCCCAAGATCAGATTTTGATCGAAAATCTGAAACGCGAACTTCCCACGGAACGCAGTTTCCGGGTTGCTATCGCCGCCAGCGGCTTCGAAGCCGGCATTCAGGCGGAGAGCTTCCATCCGGACTGCATCATCGTGGATTTTTCTATCGGTAAAATCGAGTCCCTGCAGATTTGTCAAAACCTGCGGAAGAACGTCGACTTCGCCGAGACGATTCTCATCGCGCTCTTGCCCGATGACGGAAGTCCGATCAGCTTCGATCGCTCGAGCATTAACGAAACGTTCAAGAAGCCGTTCGACGCGAAACTGCTCGCCGAACGTCTCCGCACGCTGATCGGCGCCCGCAAGGAACTGGTTTAAGCCCACTTCCCGGTCCGATTGGAAAGACGGCAAGCCGCTCGCCACGGTTTGTTCCCAAAAACTCGATTCCACAATCCGCCGCGACTAGACCCCGCGGCGGCTTTCATACAATTTGAACACCGGGCGGCAGCAGGACGCAGCCGCGAGACGCGCCGAACTCCCGGTTCAGCAGTCTCGGCCCCCAATCAACGCAGGGCAGGCTTTCGCAAGATTGCCTGCCCTGAGCTGTTTCTTGGGCGGCTAGTGTTGACTCGGCCAGCGGCCCATTACAATTCCGGCATCCAATCGCCCTCAGGATGTCCGGTCATGAACCGCCTTCTATCCATTCTCGCCGTCGTCGTTTCTCTCTCCCCTCACTTCTGCCTCGCCCAGCCGGCTCTTACTCACGCTTGGAACGCCTCGGGTCAGAATGGCGCTGTCGCTTCCGGCGAGCGGGAAGCGACGCAGGCGGGGTTGGAGATGCTGAAGGCGGGGGGCAATGCGGCAGATGCGGCGGCGGCGACGCTGCTGGTGCAGGCGGTGACGGAGTCAGGCAGCTACTGTTTTGGGGGCGAGGTTCCGATCATCGTTTACGACGCAGAGCGAAACGTGGTCGAGGTCATCAGTGGCATGGGGACCTCGCCGAAACTGGCCACGCTCGAACACTTTGGCGCAAAAGGCATTCCCAACAGCGGCATTGAGACGGCTGCCGTCCCTGCCGCGCCGGGGGCAATCATCACGCTGCTTGAACGCTATGGCACCCGCACCTTCGAGCAAGCCGCCCAGCCGATGCTCAAGATTCTCGATCGGCACGGCAAGGAATGGCACGCGGACCTGGCGGTGAACATCCGCCGAATGATTGCCGCCGAAAAGGCCTCGGCAGACCGCCGCCGCGGCCTGCGCCTTGCTAATGACTGCTTCTACCGCGGCTCGATCGCCCGCGATATTGACTCCTGGTCGCAGGCCAGCGGCGGCCTCCTCCGCTACACCGATCTGGCGACCTACGCCACTTGCATCGAAGAGCCTGTGGGCATCGACTATCGCGACTACACGGTCTGCAAGTGCGGGCCGTGGACGCAGGGGCCGGTTCTGCTGCAAAGTCTCCGGCTGCTGGAAGGAACCGACGTGAAAGCACTCGGCCAGGACAGCCCTGATTACATCCACCAGGTGACGGAGGCCATGAAGCTGGCTCTAGCTGATCGGGATATTTATTACGCCGATCCGCACTTCGCCGACGTGCCACTGGAACAGCTCCTGTCGAAGAGCTACGCCGATCTTCGCCGGCCGCTGATGGATCGGCAGAGTGCGTCGCTGTTTTTCCGCCCCGGCGACCCGCTCGGGAACAAAGCGGAATTGGCAGTCGCGGAGATTCCTGCCGGCGCGAAACAAGCGGCCAATGACACGACCACTTGCCTGACCGCGGACCGCTTCGACAACGTCGTGGCCGCAACACCGAGCGGCTGGGGGGGAGTGATGGCGGGAAAGACCGGTGTGCAACTCGGCTCGCGGCTGATTTCGCTCAATACCAAGGAGGGCAGCCCCAACTGCATCGAACCCGGCAAGCGTCCTCGGATTACGCTGACCCCGACACTTGTCCTCAAAGACAACAAGCCCTGCCTGGCCGTCAGCGTTGCCGGCGGCGACTTGCAGGACCAGGTGTCCCTGCAAGTGCTGTTGAATTCAATGGATTTCAACATGCCCGCGGATAAGTCGGTTACTGCCCCCAGATTCAGCACGGCCCACCACATCGGCTCGTTCAATCAGCCTCCACCGTCCTTGGGAAGCCTCAGCATTAACGAGGAGTTCGGCGACAAGGCGATCGCCAACCTCTCCGCCCGCGGCCACAAAGTAAGCGCATCGAAGGGAGCCATCGGCGCACCCGTCGCAATCAGCATCGATGCCAGCACCGGACAAAAGCATGTGGCTGGTGATCCCAAAGCAGGTCGGCGAGTGGCGGCGTATTAGACCCTCACTCCGGACCTCTCCCAGAGGGAGACAGGGATACGTCCGCCAGCATCCTCGCCAGCAGTTCCATCGGCAGTCCGACGACGTTGCTCTCGCTGCCGCTCAGGACTCTTACCCAGTTGTTGCTGTCCTGATAGCCGAACGCACCGGCTTTCCCTTCCCAAAGGTCGGTGGTGAGATACTTCTCAAGCTCTTGGTCCGTGATGGAGTCCATCACTAGCTTCGTCACGTCCACCTGAACATGGTGCTCCTCGCCGGGCCGCCGCCAGAGACAAAGGCCGCTGTAAACGTGATGTTCCCGCCCGCGCAGCAGCGAAAGCATTTCGCGGGCGTGCTCCCGGTTCTTCGGCTTGCCGAGGATCAAGCCGCAACATTCGGCGACCGTGTCGCAGCCGATGACCAGACCGGAATCGATTCGCTCCGCCACGTCCTTGGCCTTCTGATACGCCAGGCGGGCGACAAGTTCAGGCGGGGTCTCGCGGCTGCAAACGCCGCATTCCGCCGATTCGTGGGGTGGTACGACCTGAAACTCGTAGCCGTGCTGCTCCATAAGCTGCCGGCGGCGGGGTGAGCTGGAGGCGAGGATGAGCGGCGAAGTGGGCATGCTTCAACATTACCGGAGGGGAGAGAGCATGGATAGAATGGCATAATGCCTGCCTATCTTCCTCCGCTGAAAGTCCTGTTTGAGGACAATCATTTGCTGGTGGTCAACAAGCCCGCGGGGATCGCCACAATGGGAACGGCCGCGGGGACGACCAGTATGGTCACGCTGGCCAAGGCGTACCTGAAGCAGCAGTATGAGAAGCCGGGGAACGTCTATCTCGGCGTTGTCAGCCGGCTGGATTCGCTGGTCAGTGGTGTGCTGGTTTTCGCTCGTACCAGCAAGGCAGCAGCTCGCTTGTCGGCGCAATTCCGCGAGCGCGAGACGAAGAAAATCTACTGGGCCATCGTTGCCGGCATACCTAAACCGAAGGCAGGGGAGCTCCTCCACTGGATGTCCAAGGACGAATCCCAGCAGAAGATGGTTGTTCGCTCCAAGAAGTCTGCCGAAACCCAGGAAGCCTGGCTGAAGTATCAAACGCTACGAGAGCTTACCCAGGGGACGCTGCTGGAGGTGGAACTGCTGACTGGTCGCAAGCATCAAATCCGCGTGCAACTGGCGGCGGCGGGTAATCCCATCCTCGGGGACCGGAAATACGGCAGCGAAGAGCCCTTTCCCAGCGGCATTGCCCTGCATGCCAGGTCGCTCACCATCGAGCATCCGACGCTCAAAAAGGCGATGACTTTCGTCGCGGAACTTCCCCCTGCGTGGGAGCAATGGAAGGGCCGCCCGATGTAACCACCCCAACTTTTTCGCACTTCATCTAGGCGCATCCCCCTCCGATTGGCTAGCGTGGAGGTGCTGCTAAACAAACTAAGCGATTATTCCCACGCCCACGCAGAGCCGTGGGCGTACCACCCAAAGCTTGCCGTGCCGACCATCGTCCGATCCCTGTTCCGCAACTACGCTCTGCTGAGCGGCCTCGTCAAAGAGGACCAGATTCAGCAGGCGCTGGAGCGGATTCGCGGCGGCGGTCCTCCTACTCCTCTGGTGGAAGTCGACGACAACACGCTGGCCGCCAAGATGGTGGAGTTGGGATTCCTGACTGCCTATCAGGCGGAAAAAATCAAGGAAGGCCGCAGCAAGTTCACCATCGGCCCCTACACCGTCATCGATTTCATCGGCCAGGGGGGAATGGGGCAGGTCTTCAAGGCCACGCATGACGTGATGGGGCGCGAGTCGGCCGTCAAGGTGCTGCCGCTGTCGAAGGCCACGCCGGAGTCGATCAATAATTTCATGCGGGAAATTCGCACGCAGGCCAAGCTCGACCATCCCAACCTCGTGCGAGCCTACGATGCCGGCCGGGATGGGGACGTGCATTACCTGGTCACCGAGTACATCCCCGGCACCGACCTTCGCAAGCTCATCCGCTCCCGCGGCCCCCTCAATCAGCAGCAGGCGGCCAGCGTCATTTTGCAAGCGGCTCGCGGGCTCGACTACGCCCATAAACAAGGGCTGATCCATCGCGACGTCAAACCGGGAAACATCCTGGTCACGCCCGAGGGCATCGCCAAGGTCTCCGACCTGGGCTTGGCGGCCTTCATGCAAAGCTCGGAGCACGATCCGCGAGCGGGAAAAATTGTCGGCACCGCCGATTATCTCTCCCCCGAACAAATCCGCACTCCCGGCGACATCACCCACGTCAGCGACATCTACTCGCTCGGCTGCACGTTGTACTATGCGGTCTGCGGCAAGGTTCCCTACCCCGGCGGCACCACGCGGGAAAAGGCCCGCAAGCACACCGAGGAAACGCCGTGGCATCCTCGCCGCTTCAATGCCGAGCTGCACGAGGAGTTTGTCGAAGTCATCGCCGACATGATGGAAAAGGACCCGACCCAAAGAATTCAGTCCATGTCCGAGGTTGTTTCTCGCCTGGAGCAATGGGCCGGGGATGCGTCGCCCCTGCTGGGAAGCGTCCGTGCTTCCTGGAAAGCCGACCCGCTGCCGTCGGACGAAGACGACCACCGCGTCGACTTGCCGCAGGACACGGAAGGGAACGACCCGAGCAGCCCCAGCCAGATTTCGCAGGGGACAGCTTCGTATGGCGCTGCCGTTCAAGAGACTTTGCCGATGCGGCCGGGCATGCGCCCCATCTCGATGGGCTTGGACATGGCCTCGACCATCAACTGGACCCACGTCCTGGCCACTGCCGCGATTTGTGTTCCCGTGTCGATGCTCGCGGGCGCGGTCCTGGCGATGATCCTGTCGTGGCTGATGCGCTAGTAGCCTGCACACTCCGTGTGCAGGCCCGCATTTCTGGAACGCCGCGCTCACGGAGTGAGCGGACTACTTTGTCCCCGCAGCTTCCGAAACAGCTCGCACATAATCCCCGCGATATTCCAAGCGTCATCAACCCCCCGGTGATGCGTGCCCTCCATCGTCATCCCCAGCCGCTGGAAGGCGGTGTCCAGCCCGATTTCAGCATCGTCGCCAAAGGCGATGGCGAAGAGCGTTTTGATATTGAGATGGCTGCGGCCGAAGGGATACGGCACCGTCAACTCGCGGCAGACGATCTCGAATTGGCGGCGGTCATAGTCTCCCCAGCTTCCCCAGAGTCGGTCGAGAGCCCGATATTCTTTCTTCAGGATGCTGACCGCGTCCGCCAGGCTTCCCGCGCCCACCACGTCATCATTCGTCAATGTCGTCAGTGATGTACAGAACTCGCTCACCCGCGAGCGGACCGGCTTGACCATGATGGACCGCTTCTCCAGCCGCTCGAGCTTATGCAGATCGACCGTACAGATGCCAATTTCGATGATCTCGCTGAGCTGCCCGCGCGGCGGCGGCCCTTGCCAGCATGTCGATTCAATGTCGATCACCAGCACCTGGTCGAAGAGTTTGGCCATGAGCGCATGATAGCGACTGAAGTGGGGTAGGCTTCCAGCCTGCCGAAAAAATCTCTGGGCAGGCTGGAAGCCTAC
>SXGT01168999.1_pt1 | contig 18483 bp, 15 predicted proteins | sample 3176221 | NCBI WGS metagenome assembly SXGT01 (sample SAMN11356862, study PRJNA531348) | freshwater metagenome | isolation source: freshwater sample F1-120 | place: China: Fuxian Lake, Yuxi | collected 2017-12-25
CACACAAATAGCGACGTTTCAAAAATCGTGTTGCGGCCAACTAAAGCGCTTGGTGAAGTGAAAGTCGGTAGGGTTTTATAAATGTCGCCATTGATCGCACTTGCTGGTCGATATGGTGCGCCGAGTCGGGTTTCGCGCGACGCTGTTGCGTTTGCTGGGCGTCGATACCTTGATGCGATTCTGCGGGCTGGTGGCGAACCGGTGGTGATTTCTCCGCAACCGTTGGCAACTCAAGATGCCGAAGCGATGATGCGTCGCTTCAACGGTCTGGTGTTGATGGGTGGCGCCGATATCAACCCTGCGCTTTATGGCCAGGTCGCGGGCCCTCATATATATGGTGTACAGCCCGAGCAAGATACCTTCGAAACTTCTTTGCTCAACGCGTCGTTAAAACTCGACTTGCCAGTGTTGGCAGTTTGTCGTGGCATGCAACTCGCCAATGTTGTTCTCGGCGGTTCGCTTGTTCAGCATCTTGGAGAACTTGCCAATGCGTACGAATTGCTTGCGCACGCGCCGAAGCAGTTTCCGGTTGGCGAAGAGTTTGCGCTGCATGAGATAAATATTGAGTTGGGTTCACAAATGGCTGGGGCACTCGGCGCGACACAAATTAACGGTGCATCATTTCATCATCAAGGGATTTTGAAACTTGCCGATGATCTCGTCGCCGTCGGTTATGCGCCCGACGGCATTCTTGAAGCAGTTGAACATCGCACGAAGTGGTTGCTCGGCATGCAGTGGCACCCAGAAGACACGGCTGCGACAGATTCGCTGCAACAAAATTTATATAACGCGTTTGTTCAACGCGCGAGGTTTGTTAGCCGCCGAAGCGACGATATAGACGTTCGGCTGGGTCGTGACCGAACAACGGGTTCCACCAATTTGCCCAAATGATTGCATACACGTAGACAACGATGCTACGCAAACTCGCAACTGACAAAACCTTGGCGGTGTGAATCTTCAGGCATGACCATCCGTTTTCATGTCTGCGCGACGCAGTAGGTGCATATTCAGGCTCGCCCTACCTTAGTACTTGAGCGACCTCTGGTGTAATAAATAGTTTCACGTTTGGATGATTTTGCAGCACGGAAGCGGGGCAGGAGACGTTCGGTCGTTCTCGGAACGCCTTACGAATAGCTTCGACTTTTGATTCGCCGAAGGCAAGAAGCAAGACCTCTTGGGAAGCCATGACATCCGACAATCCCTGTGTGGCTGCATGCGTCGGCATATCGGCAACATCCCAACCATCGCGCATCATATCGTCACGCGTTGTCTCAGATAATCGAACGATTCGCGCGCGGCTTGAAAAATCAGAACCTGGTTCATTGAATGCGATATGGCCGTTACGACCGATGCCAAGCAATTGCAAATTGACGGGTTTATCTGCTATGGCTTCGCGGAACAAGTCGAGGCTGTCGCCATCACTGGTGTCATTTGGAAATGGAGAGAGAAGGTTCACTACAGCGAGGGGCAGGCCACCGAAGATCGACCGGCGCAATTCACTATCAAATCGTCGCTCGTGGTCGGGAGGGAGCCCGACATATTCATCCAGCATTACCCACACCGCCCGAGTGAGGTCGATCTGCTGATTTTGGTGCAGCGCACGTAGAATCTCGTATGAAAGTCGGGGGGACTTCCCAGTTGCAAGTCCAACTCGTGGACAACGAGCGCCCGATAGAAGAACTTCGGATATTCGTCCAGCTACAGCATGAGCGAGGTCCTCTTCGTCGCCGATAACCAACTCCATTATGTGCCCTTCTTCCGTTCTAATTAGTCAAGTTACTTGACAATATTGCTTGACGTCAACTAATGTCAGGTTCCATGCAGACAGCTGAGTTTCTGGCAACCGTGTCGAGTTTCCCGCGTCTAACCCGAACTGAAAAAATTGTGCTTCACGCTGTTTGGTTCAACGGCTCGGAGACACGGGCCGAGATCGGGGCTTCCACGGGTTTGTCACGCCCCACGGTTATTGACGCAATAAATGGACTTCGAAAACGAAACCTGATTAGTGCGGCCCGACGCAAACACGGTTTAATTGGACGAAATCCCGAGTGCATCGTGGTGAACGCGGAGGCTCTCTATGGGGTCGGAGTGGACATCGGAGGAACCAAGACTTCCACAGCACTCGTTAACCTTCGAGGCGAAATCGTCGCGGAGACCACACTTCCAACCATTCGAAAAGGGCCAGAGGCACTGGTCGACTCAGTGGTGCAAATGAAGCTCCATCTACTGGACAGTGTTGGGATAGATGCACAACGAGTGCCATTTGCAGCCGTTGGAATCCCTGGAGTGATTCAGGACAATGGTTGGCTCTTAAACACTGGCACTCTTGAAGGGCTCGACTCTCTTGACATACGAGCGTTGTTTAAAGACCGTCTCGGATGTGAAGTGCATTTGGAAAACGATGTAAACATGGCTGCTTATGGCGAACTGCTGGACCCCGCGAGTTCCTTTCAAGGAACCAGGGTTCTGATATCTGTTGGAACTGGCTTAGGAATGGGCATCGTGCACGGGGGCAAAGTCCTGCGAGGGGCGAGAGGACATGCGGGCGAAATTGCTTACCTTCCGATCTCGGCCGATTTGCAAAGTCCCGAGGCTAGACAGCACGGCGCTGCGGAGATGTTGGTAAGCGGCCCGGTACTTGAACGCAGGTACTTCAGTCTTTCTGGCGTTCGCTGCACTGCAGACCAGATTTTGCAGTTGCGACTTGCGGATGATCGTTATGCCGTGACCGCAGTAGATGAGTTGGTGCACCACCTGGCGCGCGTCGTTGTCTCAGTTGTGGTCACGCTTGATCCTGAGATCGTCGTCATGGCTGGCGGTCTGGGTTCCAGTCCGATTCTCCATGATTTGCTAATGAGGGCCATTGAGGCTATTTCGCCGCTGCCTGTTAAACTTGAATTAGCAAGATTTGGAGGTCGCTCAGGAATTGTTGGAGCAACGACATATGCGTGCCATTATCTCGAAAAACTCGCGATGACCGGGAGAGAAGGGATGGCTAATGAGCGCCCGTGATGCACTTGCTTGTCTGGGTGGCCCACCAGTGCGTAGTGTTGCTTATCCGGTATGGCCCTATGCAACCGAGCGGGAACGGGACCTGCTGTTGGAAGTGCTCGACAGTGGTAAGTGGTGGGCTACACAAGGTACGAAGGTCCGGGAGTTTGAGCGACGCTGGGGTGAGTTCAACAAAGTACCAGGTTCAATTGCGGTTACGAACGGATCCCATACCCTCGAAATTGCGTTGTTGGCCGCAAACGTTGGAGAAGGTGACGAGGTCATTGTCCCAAACTGGTCATTCGTTGCGACAGCCGCGGCAGTGCTTATGGTCCAGGCTCATCCTGTGCTGGTCGATGTTGATCGTAACACTGGCTGCATGGATCCAGTAAAGGCTCGGGCAGCGGTCACCCCGCGCACAAAGGCGATTATCCCAGTGCACATCGCGGGGAGTGTGGCCGACATGGACGCGATCAACGCACTGGCAAAGGATCACGGTCTCGCAGTGATCGAGGACTGTGCCCACGCCCATGGCTCGACGTGGAAGGGGGTCGCTGCGGGTGCCCTCGGCGATGCTGGGTCATTCTCGTTCCAATCTTCGAAGCTCATGACCGGGGGCGAGGGCGGCGCAATCATCAGCAAAAGCGCCGATTTTTTGGCGCGTGCGCGCTCGATCTCTGACTGCGGACGTCGGCCAGGAGAGTGGTTCTATTCGCATTACACTCTTGGTGGCAACTACCGCATGACTGAATGGCAAGGTGCGGTGCTGCTAGCACAACTTGAACGGTTTCCTGAGCAACAGGAGAATCGGTCTCGCAACGCCGACTTTTTAAACGATCATCTGACACAGATACCGGGCGTTCATCCACAACACCGTGACTCTCGCTGCACCTCTCAGGGCAACTACTGCTATGTTGTGCGAATCGATGAAGGGGTTTTTGGTGTTTCGCGCGACCGCACCCGAGATGCCCTGCTTGCGGAAGGCATGTCACTCACCATGGCTTATCCTGCTCTCTCAACGCTTGACCTATTTGCTGACCCGAATGGCTTCGCTCCTCGATTCAAGAATCGTGCCGGGCTTCAGGACTTTGCGACCGCCGACCTTGCAGTCAGCCGTGAACTTGCAGAAACTACGCTGTGGTTCAACACCGCGGTGTTGATGGGTAGTCAAGCAGACGCAGCTGATGTCGTGCGTGCAATGGAGAAGATTCACGCTCATCGTACTGCGCTGATGGCTGGCGTCTCGTGAGCGACATCCTCATCGGTTCGCCGTTCGTTCTCGTCGAGGACTCTGCAGTTGAAGTTTTGAAATCATTGCGTTACTACACATTGGCTGCGCACGACCCGCCATGGTCCAGCATCGCATCCCAAGTACCTGCACCTCAGCGGCTAGTTATGGGGTGGGAGATGGAACTCTCCAAACTCGAGGCCATGGCTGCGCAAGGTTGCCCGGGCTCGACGATCGTTGGCTTCGGAGGTGGCACCGCTCTAGACACTGCGAAGTTTCTCTCATGGAAGTCCTCTAGTCCACTGGTCCAGATTCCAACGATCACTTCGGTTGATGCAGGTTTCACTGATGCGATTGGGGTGCGCGTCGAGGGCAAAGTTCGATACATAGGCAAACTTGTACCGAAACAAGTTGTTCTTGATCTCTCAATCGTTGGTTCGGCGCCGAAGCGGCTGAATCGTGCGGGAATCGGCGATGTGTTGTCATGTCATACTGGACTCTGGGACTGGAAGCTCGCCGTGGACCATGGAGAAGGCCACCCTTGGAGGAATGACCTCGTAGCCCTCGGGCGTCAACTTCTTGAAGCGCTTTATGACTCAGGAGAACACTTTCAGAAAGTAGACGAAGAGGCCATTCGTTTGCTCGCTAAATCTTACCAAAGAATCGGCGCGGCTTGCTCGGAAGCCCGCCACTCGCGATTTGAGGAGGGCGCCGAACATTTTTGGGCATACGCCTACGAGCACATCACGGGCGCGCATCCTGTTCATGGCGAGATCATCGCATTCGCCACGGTGCTCATGAGCTTCATGCAAGGTAATGACGCCGAGCGCGTCCGCGACTTTGTCAACACTTGCCAAATTCAGGCAAGTCCAGCCGACCTCGAAATCAGCCGCCAGGACTTTGATCGCACATTCGCATCGCTCAAGCAGTATGTGCGTCAAGAGAAACTGGATTTCAGTGTGATCGACGTCGTCGACTGGGATACCCGAATGCTCGATGATGCGTGGCAATTCGTGCAGGGCATCAAGACCATAGGTCCAGTGGCGGGAAATCGTTAAGTGACGATGACTTTGCCCCGTGTCGCAATCGTCGGATACGGATGGGCGGCTCGCATGCACGCTCGAGCCGCCGCTGCGCTGGGACTGCCAGTCGTGGGAATCGTAGGGCCCAACGCGCATAAGCGTGATGCTTTTGCGGTGGAGTTCAATGCAGGAGAGTCATCGGCTGACTTATTGGCTTTGCTCGAAACCGTGCGACCGCAACTCACAGTTATTGCGAGTCCTAACGCTGACCATTTTGAACAGGCGAGCCAGTGCGTGCGTGCCGGTTCTCACGTACTCGTTGAGAAACCGGTCGCCACGGCTCTCGCTGACGCCACGGCTCTCGCCCGTCTCGCCAAGGAGCATCGTGTGACTGTGTCGGTTGGCCACATGTGGCGTTACCACGAAGATGTAATGGCGCTGCGTGAGCGCATTGCGCGAGGCGAGTTTGGCACGGTTGTGCGAACGCATGGATACGGAGTTCATGCGAATTGGGGCCCATCTGGTTGGTTCACTGAAATCGAGCGAGCAGGTGGCGGTGCGCTAATCGATATGGGGATTCATGCAATAGACACCGCGCGGTATCTACTCGGAGATCCGCTACCGATCAGAGTGCAGGCGAGCATTGGGGTCAGTGCGTTCCGGCAAGGTCTCGAAGTCGATGACGACGGCTTACTGATCATTGACTGGAACAACGGCGTGCGCTCGCTGGTCGAGTTCGGGTGGTGGCAGTCGCGAGTCGAAGGACTGGAGGCGGAGACCGAGATCGTGGGCAGGGACGGCTCCGCGCAGATCTGGCCAGACTTCCGTTCTTTCGACAAGGAGTACGAGCACTGCTCGCTCGAGATGTACCGACGACAACTTGAGGACGTCGCAACGTCTAGTCAGATTGGCCAACCGTCACGCGTGTCGATAAACGTCGGAATCATCGCACTTCAGATCGTGTGCGAGGCCTACGAAGCTGAGAGAGTTTCGTACTATCCAACAAAACATATCAAGACATGGGAACCGCAATGGCACGAATAGAACTCGACCGGATCACCCGACACTTCGAAGGCAACCCGTCGCCAGCTGTAAGCGATCTCACTCTTCACATTGAAGATGGCGAGTTTCTTGTGTTGGTGGGCCCGTCGGGTTGCGGGAAGTCGACAATTCTGCGCTCAATCTCTGGGCTCGAAACTGTAGACAGCGGTACGATTCGAATTGGGGACTGCGACGTGACCAATCTCCCGCCGCGCAAGCGCGACATCGCGATGATTTTCCAGAATTACGCGCTTTATCCCCATCTAAATGTTGCCGAGAACATCGGATTCCACCTCAAGTTGAAGAAGATCCCAAGAGATGTGATGTCTGCTCGCGTCAACGCTGTGGCTTCAACCTTGGAACTCACCGACCTGCTGAAGCGCAAGCCAGCAAAGCTCTCGGGTGGACAACGTCAGCGCGTGGCCATGGGTCGTGCGATCGTCAGGGAGCCGAGCGTGTTCTTAATGGATGAGCCACTGTCAAATCTTGATGCCCAGCTTCGACTCGAGATGCGGACTGAAATCGTCGAGTTGCAGCGCCGCCTTGCCACCACCACAGTGTATGTTACGCACGACCAGGTTGAAGCGATGACAATGGGCTCGAAGGTGGCCGTGCTCAGGGACGGTGTGTTGCAGCAGTGCGCAAGCCCTGAAGATATCTATGCGAATCCCGCAAATGTGTTCGTAGCGCGGTTCATTGGTTCCCCTCCCATGAACATGTTCCCGATTAGCGCTTTGACGCTCTCGAGCACTGGTGGGTTTGACTTCTGCGGTCAGCGGCTCCATTTAGCGGGGCTGAACGCTACGAGCAACATTATTTTGGGTTCTCGACCAGAAGACCTTGAGATTACTGACGGGGTCGGAAGCGGGGCACGGATAACAGTTAGTGAGAACCTTGGTTTTGAGAGCTTAGTTCATGTGGTGATGGATGATGGGGCTCAGGATGCGAGCCCGGTGGTAATCCGTGAGTCTGGTGTTCGCCGACGCATTGCAAACTCACCCGTATCGGTTCGACTCCGCCCAGGACGCACCGTTCAAACGTTCGATGCTGACACTGGGCTTAGAATCGGAACCGCCGCCGCGGTCTGACCGCAATTGATCGAGGGTCAGCGTCATGCACCCGCCATAAGTGGGAACCAAGTAATGTTAAACCACTTGACAGAAATTAAAACGCAGAGTAATCTCATAATGGTTGACCAAGAGAGTCATCAGTAACGAGAGCAAATTTAACCCAAGTGTCAAGGAGGATTGTAAAATGAAATTAACGAAAAGCCAGAGCCACCGAACGGGTTTCGGAATTGCGCTTGCCATATTTACGGTTGTCGCGCTCGGAGCCTGTGGCTCCGACGGGGCCTCGGAAGAATCTGTGGTAGAAGAAGTCACCGAAGAGATTAGTCCCGTTAACGAGTGGTTTGCCGATGTGAAGAGCAAATACGAAGGCACGACAGTGACGCTCCTTATGGCATCGCACCCAGGTACAACAGGATTTCAAGAAACGATTGGGCGATTCCAAGATGCGACGGGCATCAAGGTGCAGTTTGACGTCGTCGAAGAAGGCGCAATGATCGAAAAGCAAATTGCAGAGTGCGGTTCGAACAGCGACATCTACGACATCTACATGGTTGCAGCTGAAGGCGCAACTAGAATGACGCAGACTGAGTGTGCGTACACGCTGAATGACTGGGTGACCGAGTTGCCAGAGTGGTACGACTTTGAAGACTTGATGCCGGCTTTTCGTGATCAGTTCCAAGTGGTTGATAAATTCATTGCAGTTCCATTCGCTGGCGAGAGTATCTTTCTTTTCTATCGCAAGGACTTGTTCGAAAAGCACGGTAAGACTCCACCGAAGACATGGGATGAGCTCCGTGATCTTGCCAAGTTCTTCAAGGAGACTGAAAATATCCCTGGCGTGAGCTTTCGTGCTCGCCAAGGTTGGGAGTTCACCTACGGTTTGAGCGGTTTTCTTTTCCCGTTCGGTGGTCAGATTGTCGACGCAAAGACTTCGTCACAGTGTCCGATCGGTAAGCCAAGTGGCTGTCCACCGGCAATCAATGTTCCTGGGACAGTGGCAGCGCTTGACTACATGATCTCGCTGAAGGAATTCGCTCCGGTTGGCATTGAGTCGTTCTCATTCCCCGAGGCGTGGCAGTCTTTTATGACTGGTAATGCTGCGATGATGGTCGAAGCCACGGCAGCGGCAGGTGAGGTCGAGAACCCTGACAAGTCTGTTGTCGCCGGAAAAACTGGCTACAGCGTGCTTCCAGCTGGACCCCTCGGCGCCTATACGGGCGTGTGGGGCTGGGGTCTAAGTATCAACAATTCATCGAAAAACATCGGCGCTGCTAGCGCTGTAGTCACCTGGCTCACTAGCCGCGAGAACTCGCCGGCCTCAATTGGCGCTGGCGGAATTCCTTCACGTTCGAGCGACTTCAGTAACCCCGACAATCAGTCGAAGTATCCGTTCTACGGAGCGATTGGTGAAGCCCTTGCACAAGCCGGGGAATTGGCTAAGACGGGCAACAGCGTTGTGCCGAAGACACGGGCTTGGAGTAGTTGGTCTGACTCAATAGGGACGCTCGGTTCTGAGGCATTTGTTGGAAAGATCACCTCTAAAGAGGCCGTGAAGCGCATGCAGGCCGATATGGAAGCTGCGATGAAGGGCTAGTGAAGTCAAAGTCGCCTTAGGACGCCCAGCGTTAAAAGACGAATGCGCTTCTGGTGGTGGCGCGACGGCGCCACCACCAGACTTGTGCTTGAAGGAGTCTTCAATGCTCAAAAATTTAATTCAGCGGCTTGAGCCTTGGATGTACGTGGGTCCAGCGTTGTTCGTGACGGTCGTGCTTGCGCTCTCACCTGTTGCGTATCTTGCCCAGGCGATGTTTAAGGATATTGAGTTTGGTGATCCAGTTAGCGAAGCTCCAAGTGCTGGTCTAAATAACTTTCGCCAGGCATTTGGGGAATCGGCCATCGTTCTTGACGGTTTGCGACTCACAGCTGTGTACACCATTGTTGCTCTAACTCTGGAAGTAGTGCTTGGTTTGGTCATCGCGCTCGTGATTGAGAATCTAAAGCGACTCTTGCCCTTTGTCATGAGCCTCTTCTTGGTACCCATGGTTGTGATGCCCGCGATGGTTGCGATGGTTTGGAGGCTGTACTTCAGCTATGACGGTCTCGTCAACTGGGTTATCAGTCTTGTCGGTATTTCACCGTTGAATTGGTACGGCCCAGAACATGCGATGAAGGCCGTAATTATCACAGATGTTTGGCAATGGACACCATTTTTTGTTCTGCTCTTCACAGCTGGTCTGCAGAATGTTCCGCGCGAGATTAAAGAGGCCGCAGAAGTCGACGGAGCTTCGTCGCTTCAGATTTTGCGACAAATGAAGATGCCACTCCTCGCACCCCTGATTGTTATTGCTGCGACTCTGCGCGTTATGGAGCTCGTTCGACAATTTGATCTTCCATACATCATGTTCGGTGGCGGACCAGGAAGTGCAACTCGCACACTTCCTCTCGCCGTGTTCAGCACTACAGTTCAAAAACTGGATGTAGGAGTGGGAGCAGTGCTTAGTCTTGTCCTAATATTGCTTGTTGTCGCCATAAGTTGGTTGTTCCTTATTGCAATGAAGAGAACGAGGGTGTTGCATTAATGATTGCGAAGTTTTTGACTACCACGACAGACTTGTCCGTTTCGCAGTCCCGTCGTCTGCGTCTGCGACCAATCACTACAGTTGTGCTTGGTCTTGCGTTCGTTGGACTCTGGTCATTCCCGTTTTTGTATATGATTCTGTCAACGCTGAAGACTCCCATTGACAACATCTCGATGCCTCCCAAGTTCGTCTTTTCTCCAACAGCAGAGAACTACCGAACAGTCCTTGGAAATCCAGACGTGCTTGGCTTCCTCCGCAGTTCACTCATCGTGGCATCTGCAAGTACCGCAGTGGCGCTTGTCCTCGCGTTTCCAGCCGCTTATGGACTTGTTCGCTTCCGCAGGTTCTATCGGACAGAGCGCGTCGCGTATGTCTTCTTGCTTCTTCAGTTACTGCCAATCATCTCGCTTGTGTTTCCGTACTTCGCAATCGGTCAAAGGTTAGGAATTCGCGACACCTACCTTATCCTGATCATCGTTTACACATACTGGAATGTTGCGTGGGGCATATGGCTGATTCGTGGATTTATCGAGGCAGTCCCAGCAGAACTTGATGAGGCTGCTCTCGTTGACGGGTGCTCGAGACCGCAGGCGCTTTGGAGGGTGGTAATTCCAGTGTCGGCAAAGGGTTTAGTTGCAGCTGCAATTCTTATCTTTATTGGAGCATGGAATGAGTTCACCTTGGCTTTTTTTCTCACTGCTAGGAGTGCGAGAACATACCCAACGATCATCGGATTCTTCCTAACGCACTCTGGGATTCGTTGGGGCGAGATGTTTGTTGCAGCCACCTTAGGAACTCTGCCGATTGTCGTGTTTGCGCTCATGGTTCGGAAATCGTTCATCAGTTCGCTGAGCTTCGGTGCAGTCAAGGGTTGACAGCACGAGTTCTGACTAGTAAGGTTACAGAAAGTAATTTTCTGTGTTAATCAAGGAGTGGCATTTTGAGCATTAACGCGACGGAATTGAAAAAAAGTCTTATCGCGGCAGCTGAAGCGAAGCGAAAACGTCTTATTGACATTGTTTCGCGCTCGGTACAGATTCCATCTCTGAGCGGTTTTGAGCAACCGGTTGTTGAGTTCTATAAAACGGAACTCGCGAATCTCGATGTTGAACGTGACATTTGGAACCCGAGCACCGCTGAGTTGAAGTCACACCCAGCTTATGTGCCGGTCGAGTACGACTACGACGATCGTCAAAACATTGTCGCGTGTTGGCGTGGCGGAGGGGGAGGGCGGAATCTTGCGCTTTTTGGTCACACTGACGTGGTTCCCGTCGAAACACCTGACAAATGGACTTATCCGCCGTTCTCAGGAAAGATTGTTGACGGCAAGATCTACGGGCGTGGGTCGGCCGATATGAAAGGTGGCTGCGGTGTGGCGGTCGTGGCCCTTGAAGTTCTTGCGGAACTCGATGTAAAGCTTGCAGGGAACGTTGAAGCCCACCTCATTCTTGATGAGGAAGCTGGAGGAAACGGGACGTTGGCGGCAGTTCTGCGGGGTCACTACGGTCCAGACACGGGCTGTATCATGATGGAGCCGACATCGCCCAGTAACATCATTATCTCCAATCGCGGTGCACAGTTCTTTCGCATCACGGTGCCAGGTCAAGAGGGTGGCACCGAGTATCACCGCGATCTGTTTTCTGCCATTGACGGGGCGTTGGTGATGTATGAAGCGGTAAAGGCCTTTGCTTTGATGCGCGAGTCACACGTGACAAACCCTTTGCACGAGGATCCGCGGTATGTCGCCCATCGCCGTACAAAGGTTCCGACGGCCGTTTGCAAAATGAAGGCGGGTGCTTGGCCATCAACGGTGGCTGCGGAGGCAGTGCTTGAAGGCACCATCGAGTGCTTGCCCAAGGAGGATATCAGACTGGTCGTCGATGCGTTTGAGCGCTACTTAAAGGAGGTGGCCGCAGACCACTGGTTCTTGAAGGATCATCCAATCACTTTCGAGAAATTCGGACTGTGGTTTGAATCTGCGGGACTTGAGTTTGATGACCCATTCGTGTTATCACTCGTCGCAGCCTCGAAAGAAGCCGTGAATAGAGAACCGAATGTATTTGGGGGCGGGGGTAGTGATCTTCGCCTACCAGTGTTGTACGCGAAGTCGCCGACGGTGCTGTGGGGGCCAGCTGGCGGGATGATTCATTCGGTTGACGAGTTCGTGGAAATCGATCAGCTAGTTGAGATGCTAAAGGTAGTGCTCGTCACCGCAGTTGACTGGTGCGGTCTCGCCGAGTAAGTCCGTCCAGCTCAAATACTGACATGGAGCAAAACGAATTGATCAGGGCGGTAACGCTCGAATTGAGCCAAGTATCGCCTCGCAAATTTGATATTAAGGAGACGGTCAACTATTTCGCGGATCGTGGATTCAATACCCTGATGGTCTTTGCCGTCGGGTATCTCTACGGGGAGACGTACTATCCGAGCGCTGTGATGGCGCCTCATGAGGAACTAGACGGCAGGGATCTCTTCGGCGAGATTTTTGCTGAGGCGAAGTCGCGCAATCTCCGCGTATTTGCGTACGTAAACAGTTTCTTCGGTGGTGCGGAGTTCTACGAAAAGTATCCCGATTGGACCGCACGTTGGGCCGACGGGCGCGAAACCACGCAGGTGCGAGCAAAAGGAATGTGCCTCAACTCTCCTTACCGCGAAGTCATCGCAAGGGTGAGCGCAGAGGTTTGCGCGAGATACGAGGTAGATGGTCTCTACCTTGATGAGCCAAGCCTTCAGAGCTGGTGTGCTTGTAGCTACTGCAAGACCAAGTACCGAAATGACTCGGGTCGTGAGTTGCCCTTAAGTTCGGAAGGTGACCGTAAAGACTTTGCTGTTTTTCTTGAATGGCGTTCGAGTTGTGTTGCGGATTTCGTAGGCGAAGTTGGTAGAGCGTGTAAGAAAGTGCGACCGTCTATCACTTATTTTGCCCAACATGCGTTTCCGCTCGCCTCAACTTCACACTCGCTTCATAAGCATCTCTTTTGGGGCACGACTTCTGGTCGAACACCGCCGCAGTTTGAAGATTGGTATCGCCCAAGTTTTTATGGTCAAGACATTCGGCGTGTTGGGGATCATCTTGACATGATTGGGATTGAACCTTGGCGACGGTTCGCTGGGTATCCGGCTTGGTGGCAAGGGGCATGTGTTAACTATGCGCGGGCTTCAGGTCGGAATAAGCCCGTACTGCCTTTGATGGAGTACCCACATTTCCCCTGGGGGCTGGGCCGGCTCAGCGATGACGAACTGCATGTGAACTGCGCAGACGTTGTTGCAAATGGTGGCGATTTGTGGTGGCCTATGTATGCACCTGGAGCAGCAGACAAAGGAGGATGGGACGCTCTGTCAAAAGTATTCAGTGAGCTCAGTGAATTACGCCAACCAAATTCAACATGCTCAGCCGAGATTGCGATATTGGTATCACGAAATTCCGCTGAGCGCTTCGCGCTTGGCAAAGTAAATGAGTTGTATTTGGACGACTTGCTCGGAACGATTCAGATTGTTCGAGAACTCCATGTGCCTTACAAGTTGCTGGTTGACGAAAATCTGACTGTAGATGACCTAGTCGATGTTAAGGTTATATTCGTTCCCAGCGCTGCATGTCTTTCGCCACGAGCGGCGGAAATCATCAAATCTCGCGTTGAGCAAGGTGGTGTATTAATCGCGCAAGGCCTCGTGGGAACCCATGACGAGTTCGGGCAACTACGCGCGACACAATTGCTCGAAGAGCTGTTAGGCGTAAGACTCGGGCCTGAACTTAAGCATGCTCGGCTCGGCTACCTGATTGATCGAGCCAACTCTGGAAATCGAGTGCTTGTACGTGATGAGTTTCCTACCATTGTTGTCAACTCCGCAGAAGTCATTTATGACATAGCTCCATCTCGAGATCTCTTTGTCCCGCCGAGTCTTTCTGACTTGTCACCTGGAGTTGTCAGAAGGCGTGTCGGCAAAGGAGTGGCTTACACCGTGGGACCATCACTAGGTCGACTACGTCTGCGATACGAGCTATTTGAAGCCGTGAATTTCTATCACGACTTGTTTACAGGACTTTCCTGGGACATCTCTGGAATTGACCTTGGCTCCCAGGTCGGTTTGCATGTTTGGCGCAATGAGACCATTTGTCATATAGCGTTAATTAATCAACAAGGCATCAGCGATTCAGGGCGACTCGCCCGACTTTCAAACCAGTCTGTCTTTGTCAATGGTGCCTCTCGGGCTTCGTCATTGCGCGGTTCGGCGCTTGATGTCGAGAAGGTTGGAGCCGGAATGCGGGTCACCCTTCGAGAACTCGCTCATTGGGACTGCATCGTCGCTTCTTAGATGAGCGACATAGTCTCAATCCCAAGAGCTATCTCAGATACTGCGGCTGCCAGGCCAGATGATCCAGCACTTATTATTGACGGTGAGCCGTTCTGTTGGAATCAGTTTGATGAACTCAGTTCGATAGCGGCTGGCGCACTCATCGATGCCGAAGTCGAATTTGGCGACCTTGTTGCAGTTGCGTCGCGTAATGATGTCGATTTCTTTATCAGCGTGCTGGCGTGTTATAAAACCGGGAGTATTCCAATGCCGATGTCCTCCCGACTCACAGTGCTTGAGCGGAGTGAGATCCTCACAGTTGCCAAACCTCGCGTCATCGTCGGATTCGATGGATTTGAAGGCGTTTCCCATTCAATACGAAGACTTGATGGAGCTTGGGCGAAATCTGCGATTACAGGTTTATTCGCATCCAGAGTCCGAAATGACCTGGATGTAGTTTCGCCATCCTGGAAAGCACCAACATCGGGCGGGAGTACTGGACGTCCGAAGGTCATTGTCGCGACTGATGGTGCCGCAATCGATCGATCGGGCACTGCTGGGATGCTCATGAGAAAGTCGGGACGAGTGTGCATACCAGGTCCGATGTATCACAACGGTCCGTTTAGTTACGCAGTGAGAGCACTGGCATTTGGCAATACTCTTGTGACAAGCAGTCAACGTTTCACTGCCGAGTCGACACTTCGGATGGTGGAACAGTCTCAGGTGTACTGGATGTTGCTAGTACCCACCATGATGCATCGAATTTTACGAGATCCCACACGATTAAAGTACTCTCTCGAAAGCCTGGAGTTTCTATGGCACGTTGGAGCCAAATGTCCCGAATGGGTAAAAGAGGATTGGATTCGATGGCTTGGTCCTAAACGTGTATATGAACTCTATGCGGGCACTGAGGCTCAAGCCATCTCCTCGATTCGTGGAGATGAATGGTTGAGACACCGTGGCTCAGTGGGACGGGTCACAGTTGGGGAGATGTCGATTCGTGGTGATGACAACGAGTTCTTGCCAACAGGTGTAACCGGTGAGATATTTATGCGACCGAGTCCAGGTCGGCGGACTTACAACTACATCGGGGCTACGCCCAAGGTGATAGACGGCGGATGGGAGTCTCTTGGCGACCTTGGATACTTCGATGCCCACGGGTATCTATACGTTTCTGACCGGCTTTCTGACATGATCGTAACTGGCGGAGCGAACGTTTATCCAGCTGAGGTGGAGTCCGCGATTGAGGAAATTCCAGGGGTCGCTGCTGCTGTTGTTGTGGGCATTCAAGATGATGAGTTTGGTTCGATCGTTGCAGCAGTTGTCCAAGTAGATCAAGGAAGTGGAGTTACCGAACAGCACCTAGCTGAAGGTGTTGCGATTCGACTTACTCGGTACAAGACCCCGCGACGCTGGCTGCTTACAACGACGAACTTGCGTGATGACGCGGGCAAGGTTCGAAGGTCAACTTGGAAGAGTGCGTTTGCAGGGGGCGACGCCAGAGAGACCAACTAGCGTCACCTGTTTCGAAGACACAGCCGCCACAGACCCTATGCAACAAAATTTATATAACGCGTTTGTTCAACGCGCGAGATTATCTTTGTCGCGTAGATAAGGCGATGTCGGCACCGTTGCCCAGCGAATTGCTCGGGTGACCGCGTCACCTAACGGTCGTAATGCAAATTTTTCTGTAATAGGTAGAAGTGGCAAGCGAAGTGGCCTTCGTGTCCAACTTGGCAAAGTCGCGATCGTTGCCGCGACCAAAGCCGAATATGCAACGCGTGCGGTTGGTGGCAGTGGTGGTTCGAAAATTAAATATTTGGCGGCGTCGCGCGACTCATCGGTGCTCATAAGTTCTGGGCGATAATCGTGCAGTTGCTGTTTAAGTTCTTGCTCTGATTCGGGCGGGTTCGGCACGCCGAGCGCTCGCGCGATAACTCCGACGTCTTGCACGTAGCCATCACGACCCTGTTGGTCAAGTGGATACACGCCATATCTTTGGTGGGCGGCAAGAAATGAATCAACTTCGGCGACATGAACCCAGCGCAAAAGATGCGGATCGCTCGCTGAGTAAGGTCGACCGTCACTTGCAAAACCATTCACACGCGTGTGGACCATTTTGATTCTGGCAATTATTTTCTCTACTTCGTCAACTGGCCCAAAAGTTGTCGTCGCCAAAAAATCTGCGGTGCGCTGCAAGCGTCCCCACGGGTCGTTGCGATAATCAGAATGTTGTGCGACCCCTGCCATTGCTAGCGGATGAAGTGATTGCAGCAGTAGCGCACGAAGTCCGCCGATAAACATTGACGCGTCTGCATGCACACGTCGGATCGGTCGATCTTCGGCAAACAAACGCTCGCCTGGTGCGTCGATAATTTCTTGACTTCTTTGATCGGCGTTGGGACCAACAACGCGTGCACGAATTGCTTCGCCGATTTGATCGCGAATTGTTGTGATCGGCGAATTGATGTCAATTTTTTTCATATAGATATATCTATCGTGGCACCGAATTGTGCTGTTTGCATATATCGATGGCAAGTAGTATTGCGGTCATGGGTCATAAGGAAGAGGGTAAATCTGCGCCAATTCAGGCCTCCAAGAAAACCGTCCGACTTTCACGCGACAAAATGCCCAGTTGGGTGCCGCGGGCGATCGTTTTGTTTTGGGTCGGTGCTATCGCGATGCTCGTGGTTCGCGAATTGTTTCATCAGTTATCTGATTTTTTGATCCTGCTCGTTATTTCATTATTTTTGGCACTTGCAATTGAGCCTGCTGTTGATCGACTTGCGGCGCGCGGATGGAAACGCGGTGCGGCGACAGGTTTATTGTTGCTCAGCGTTTTTGTCGCAATCGTTTCTTTTGGTGCCGCAATTGGCACATTGGTCGCCACACAGACTCAAGATTTAATAAACAATCGAGATCAATATGTCACCGACACTGTAGTTTTTATCAACGACACGTTCGGAGCGTCAATCAATCCGCAATCTTGGATAACTGCAATAAGTGACCCGAATGGTTCGGTGAATAATTTTTTGACGAACCAGCAAAATCGTGTCGTCGGTCTATCGTTGACTGCACTCAGCGGTCTTTTGCAGATTTTGTCGATTGCACTATTCACTTTTTATTTTATTTCAGATGGTCCAAGAATGCGTCGTGCGTTGTGCAGTCGCTTACCAATAAAACAACAGCGAGTCGTTTTAACGCTTTGGGATCTGGCGATCGCCAAAACTGGTGGCTACATATATTCGCGTGCGCTCCTCGCCGTGATCTCGGCGTTGTTTCACTGGATTGTCTTTCAATCAATCGGAACACCCGCACCGATTGCTCTGGCAATTTGGGTCGGACTAATCTCGCAATTCTTGCCCGTGGTCGGAACTTATCTTGCGGGCATTTTGCCAATCTTGTTGGCTTTTTTAGAATCGCCGATCAAGGCGTTAATCGTGATAATTTTTATCGCCCTTTATCAGCAATTTGAAAACTTCTTTCTTGCGCCGCGTGTAACTGCGCGCACACTTGAGTTGCACGCTGCGGTTGCGTTTGGTGCAGCCGTTGCGGGTGGTGCGGTGCTTGGCCCGATTGGTGCTGTTCTCGCGTTGCCGTTTGCGGCGATGGTTCAAGGCTTTTCAAGTAATTGGGGTAAGCGTTATGAAATCGTCGAAAATCCTCTTGTTGTCATGCCAAGTTTGACACCGACCAAACGAAAGAAGCGCAAGTGAGTTCGATCCGTCGAAATGTGGTTGCGACTGCTCTGATCGCAACGGTATTAGTCGTTACAGTTTGGTCTTCATCGGTTGCAACTGCGGCCGGAGAATCTTCGACTACATCTAGTACAACTTCAACGACGATTGCATCTACACCAAGTGCCTCGAACATATCTACGACCACTACTTCGACAATTGTGCCGACGCCAACTGCGGCTGAAACTTCATTGCTGTATCCGGCACGTGCGCTGAGGTTTCCTGAATATACGCGCTTAAATCCACCTATGCTTCCTGCCAATTCTGGCGTCGGTCGAAGAGTCGTTTATCAAAACAAGTTGCAGTGGGTCTGGGTTGTGGATGCAAACAACAAAGTTCGTGAGGCGATGCCGGTCTCTGGTCGCCGTGGAGTGCCGAAGCCAGGTGAATATCAAGTCACCAGTCAGTCGCTGCGTTCTTACAGTTTGGAGTTCGAAGGTGTTTGGTTCATCAACATGACACGATTTGCGTTCGGGCCGGCCGGCGGCAACATCGGGTTTCACGAGATCCCAGTCAAAAATG
>SXGT01722049.1_pt1 | contig 18482 bp, 19 predicted proteins | sample 3176221 | NCBI WGS metagenome assembly SXGT01 (sample SAMN11356862, study PRJNA531348) | freshwater metagenome | isolation source: freshwater sample F1-120 | place: China: Fuxian Lake, Yuxi | collected 2017-12-25
AAGTTATCTTATCCTCGTCTATCAACCCTTTACGTCTAAGCACGTTGAACATAGCTTTAGAGCCCGGCTTTTCACCATTGCCATATGCCATTAATTGCAAGTCTTGTATTTGCATTAATTTTTGTGCATCGTTAAGTATATTATGCACTTCACCACTAATGGCTATACCTTGCATTTCCATTTGTACAACTATCGGTAATAGCATATACTCTCTATTATAAGATAGTATAAAATTATCACGCATAGTTTCGTCCATTTTATTAACTACACTGATAACGTACTTGTATAGTGCGTACGTTCTATCTACGTCTGAGCGCGCATATTTGCCGACCAATTCTACTGGTGCTCTCCATATTTCTGATTGCTTCAGACCGTGCGCTTTTAACCATGCGTTTAAATCTTTTTGCTCCTCTGGAGGCATAGAGCAATACTTGTCAGTCAATGTCTTTAAGCTCAACGTACTTTCTCTTGGGTCTAATAAGTACATTGCAATCATTGTGTCTAGGATGCGCGACCCATCAAGTATAGGCATACACATGTGCTCATGGGCTACTCTAATATCGAATTTGGCGTTATGAAATAGTACTTTTTCGCCAGAATTATATACTTTTTGTAATGCCATTATTGCGTCAGTGCGTGTATGCGTATTACCTGTAGGATGACCCCAGGCAATATATTCAGATGGTTCATCATCGTATTTTATTGCTAAGCCTACAGGTATCGGTGATTTATTGCCACCATTTACTATCGGATGTGTTTCAAAGTCTAATATATACATTATGTCCTCACAAATTTTGAGCATAAAAAATGGCCATAACTAAATATAGCTATGACCATTGTGTTTATTTGCACCCAATGGCTAGGTGACTAACTGCGATGACTTTTAGCTCATCTTACTTCTCTTGGTGCCAGAAGCTGGCGTTGAGCCCAATGGTTCATAACCAGACGTATCATACGGTATTGATACTTCTATCGTATAATCGTTTATCTTTGTAGCGATACTACTTATATTGTCCGCATCCAGAGGATTCACAAACGTGGGCACTATTTGTGGCCAGGCCACGTCGTCATCAAAGGATAGGTTGGTAATGCATGCCCACAATGGCAATTTGGTTAAGTTAGATAATCGTTTTGAGTATTGACTGAACGCCTTTAATGACGTGGGCGCCAAATTCAATATCACCAAATTGTCCATGTCCAACTTATTGTCTACAACTACAGCCATTAATAGACGACGTCCATTTCTGCACACCTTGCCTTTGCCTGATGAGCCAAATTCATTCTTCGGACAACCATCACATGCAGGTGATTGTACGTCAGGTGATGTGTCGTTCGGCACAAGCTCTGATTGAACTTCGCCTATTGCAAAGCATGCTGGTGGCATCATTACGTCCGGATCGTACGGACGATCATAGTACGCGTTGTCGAACACATTTGCCAGCACTACTACGTTCAAAGTCGTACCTAATTTTAATTCGCCTATTGCAAACTTCTTATTTTTTATCGATAAAAACGGCGTCCTTGATAATTCATTGTCTCTTTGCTTCTTAGCCGCCTCATCTAATATACGACGCACCTCATCACTAACGTCTGGGGCTATGCTTTGTCCACTTGTTTTTGTCATATCATTCATTTTAATTTACCTGATTGATTAATTGGGCATGATACGGCATGCCCATCACCGTTTAAGCAGTTACTTCGTCCTCAGTTGCCCTGTATACCACACCATTGTACTCAGCAACGCCTTCCTTCAACAGTCTTGGTCTAATAAAGCGCCAAGCAATGTCTGCGTCAGTATACTTATTACCATCTTGTACAACTTTCTCAATACCTTGAGCCGCAATTGCTTGTGTTAATGCAGCAAATATTACATCACCTACACGCACATTAAACGTAGCTCTTGTTGGCGTCACACCTGATGAACCACGTCTTTTGTAGTTCTTCACGGCATTAAACGCGGTCTCTTTAACCAAGTCTGGTACACTTGCCGTACGCAGTGTTAAGTATGTTGTTAATATGGCACGCAACTTGTCACTAATGTCTGACAGGTCGTTCAAGTCCGTTAACGCCTGAAGTTGGTCCTCGGCAGCCAATGCTTCTTGTAGCGCCTTTGTTTCATTAAACGATGGCACCTTATCAGATTTGGGTTTTTTAGCCTTTTTAGCCTTTTCAGGCTTATAGTCCTTAAGATTCTGCAAAGCATGTTGTGTCGCACTAGCATCTGTACCAAGCGCTGATTCTAGCGCTGTAAATACAGTAACTAACAATGACAGTTTTTCACTAACCAACTCGTTCCCAACTAATGAACCGATGTTGTTATTTGCGATCGCGTCATTAAGTAGTTGTTGTTCTGGTGTAAGCTCGTCTGTAGTCTCTTGTGCTACAGATTCTTGCTCTTGCTCTTGCTCTTGCTCTTGCTCTTGTTTTTGTTTTTTAGCCATTTTTGGCCTCCTATTTGAAATATTTTGAAAGAGATTAAATAATAATCTCTTTCAACTTTATTGTCAACTTTTATTTTCAATGATAATGATATTATAATGATATTATAATGACAATTGTATAGTCATATAATAATCATCATTGCGCTTTCTGACAATAAACAATGGCTCACCATTATTGGTGATCGCCGCTATTATATTGCTCCCATCTAATATATCACGCACATCCCGTATTGACATATATGGTCCGCCAACAATTTTAAAGTCTTTACCTTTAAGGAAATCGTCAACGCTGGCGTCTCTACCATATGCACCAGTTATAAGTAAATTGCCATTCATGTGTATCCTCATTGTTAATTAATATCTGCCCAATAATGGGCAGATTCATAATATCTTATCTTTACCATAATGTAAACTAGAATTTACTATTATTTTTTCTCATAAACTCAGCCTCTACCCTTTCCACCTCATGGCACATAGCTGTAGGACTACAATTCACAAACTTACTCTTCTTCCTAACATACCAATGTCTACTCTTAGGCGCACAGACACCACTCTCTGTACGTCTCTTAATACGCCTAGACGCATCGTTATTATCCCAACGTTGCCAACCGTTGGCTTGCAACCATACAATTATCTTAGACGTACCATACCTGTCTCCGTCCTCGATCTGTGCCCGTATCATGTCTGGCAATGCTATCTCGTAGTCCTCCAATAGCTTCTCTATCTTTATCTCTATGTCTGACTGCGTCACACCAAGTAACTCCTCGAAGTGCGTTGTACGGTATGGTCTTATACCAGGCTTGTACTCTGACAGGTCATATTTAAGCAAATAGTCAAACAGAAACGCGGCGCCATTGTTGTCCAACCAATTGTCAAAGTACGCCACCTGTTGCGCCTCTGTCATAACGTTATACGATCTTAGCACAAACGCCCTGCGTTCATCGTCCGTGAACTTCATAGCGTCTATGTTATTAGTTATGACCAACACATTACACAGATTGTGCTGCATAACCTTACCTTTGCACTTTATATTAAGCATTAACATATTACTCGACTCGGCAGCTGTTATACGCTTATAGAAGTCTACCGACGCGCCTCTTAACCCCGATGCCTCTGAGATATGTAACAACTTTGTACCAAGTATGCCGTCATCATAGTCGCCCATTATATCCTTATTACCAATGACCTTGTATGCAGAACCAAGTATTTGTGCAATAGGACGGAATAGCGCGTCCTTACCAGCGCCTGATATACCAAGGATTATAGGCTGCCACGACGTACGCTTGTCCGGACACTGTATAGTATATGCTATCCACCATAACAGTGCACGTCTATACTCCTCCTCTGGCACGATGTGCTCTAAATGATTTAACCAAGGTTGTACGTCTCCTGGCTCAGGGTCTATAGCATAGCCACGCCATGTGTTGACATGCAGTACATTGTCTATATACACTGTGCGCATCGTCTTACCATAAGGTACCGGTACCCATGTGATGTCAGCAGCCTCTTTAAACGCGTCCTGTTTAGGTAACCAGTCTGCCAGTTTGGGCTTATGACCCTTCTTACCAGGGAACTCTCTAAGATGAGTAGTGTTAAGTGACTGTGTTGATACGTCTGTCATTATACGGAAGTCGTACCAAGTGCCGGTTGACTGTATGTGATATACATTGTCTGTTATGTCAGCATGTTGAGCCATGTGACGAGAGTATATTGAGTTTATTATTGTTTGTAACTCTTCAGATGATAGCGGCGTCTCACACAACGTCTCATTATAGCGCACCATCTTCAGTGTTAAGTCTTTAAGTTGTAACCCTGTAGATAGTAAATATCCGCATAGTTTAGTCATCTCAGTATTACGACTACCATTCGGTATGTGGTCAGGTATACTGTATGCTGTGTCATGCTCCTCTTGACGATCGCCTTTAAGAAACTGCATTAAAGCATCATAGCTATAGCGTACTGTCGGTGACCATTTCGTTAGTGTTATAGGAAAGTTACGCTTGTCGTCATCGTCTTTACCATTGACACCAAATGGCAATCGTACCAACCTTACTATGCCGTGAGCGGCGGCGTCAGTATAACCAGATCGTATTAGCGCCGTTATTAGTTTTCTTGACTTTTGAATGTCAGTTATCGGAGTGTCCAATATGTAACCATATTGGAAATTGTTTGGGGATGTCTCTATTATATATGATGGCGGAATATCTGGCTCATTTGCCTTAGTACCAACGTCATCGCATACCATCACGTTGAGAGATTTAAAGTGGTCGTTCCTTCGTGAATGACCATTTACTGCACAGATTGCATAATATGCCTGTTTTGTTGGTTGTTGTTTTATTTTGTTTATGGATTTATAAGAAAAAGACTGATCGCATGTGAACCAATCCTCACTTAAAAATATCTGGTTTAAAAAATCATCTATAGTTATTTGCACCATGTTGGTACCCCATTGTAGTGTGCGCGCACCAATCGACATACCAAAGTGTATTAATATGTCGATTGGGGATGGGCACGGTGAGCATATTGGTGATCAGCCAATACGTTGTCTGAATAGACCAGTAGATTATATCATATAATATGACTATTGTCAAATTTATTAACTTCTATTTTGTGTTCAGATGTGTTCTAATCATTGGTTAATTTGGTTCACAAAGTGACCACACTGGTTCACAAAATCATGGCTCTGTGTTCCGAAATGTGTTTTCGATGTAACCAAGGTGTGTTCGATGACGAGGCGAGATAAGTTATTGAAAAGATTAATAAAAATAATAATGTGTTCTATGTGTTCTATATAATATATAATTGAATTGATTAGAAATATATGGTTAGTATCATTTTGATACTAACTATATAAGATATTGATTTTATTATATATTTTAACTGATATAATTTTTGATTTTTTTTTTTATATTTATATCTTTTTTTTCTCCTGGTTCACTGGTTCACAAATTGAGATAAGATATTGATTTATATAAGAAAACAGGCAAGTTCTTAATAGAACACATTAAGACACATCTATAAATCATTGATAAATATAGATAAATTTATAAGATATTGATTTTAAACGGAGAATTCGCATGAACGTGGTGTCACTAGACGACATAGAATATGCTAGAAGTAGAGTCGCCTCAGGTGTACTTTCTAGCAAAAGAGTAAAAGCCGGCATAAGAGCTGAGGAGCTAAGAGAAAGGCTCGACCCTGAAGCCGCAATTGTTGGTCTGCTGACTTTGGCCAATGAGTCACAAACTTGTGAACTAGAAGATTTGCCCAGACTCAAGTTTCAGGCAGATATTTACAAAACGATTCTTGGTAAATGTATGCCTGACTTGAAAGCATTAGAGATAAAAGAAAGTAGTGCAGATAGCACAACGCTGGTGATCGACATGGTAACTGAATAATGGCCAGGTAGTATCTACCTGGCCATTGCACATGGTTAGACTTCAAACGTGTAGTCTGTTCCATTATAGTTGAACGTAAATGTTGGTTCTTTCTTTAGACCACCTCTAATTTTGAACCAATTCTTGGTTCCGCGGTCTGGTATACCAAAGTGCCTCATACCAGCACATATCGATGGAAAGTCTTGGCCGTTTACTCTGACCACGACTTTCTTTTGGTTAACTTTCTTGGTTTCAGCCTCAGTCTTGGCCTCAGTCTTGGCCTCAGTCTTGGCCTCAGTCTTGGCTTCAGCCTTAGCTCTGGCCTCTTCACGTTCCTTAATGTTAGCCTTTCTTTTCAGTTCGGCATTGATTCTTCTGTTGCATTCTTCATTTGACAGAAGCACGTAACCTGGTCTTGCAACCATCTTTTTGGCCTCTTCACGGTCCATGTCTTGGCATTCCATCAAGTGTCTGATATTCAATTTTACGTTCGCCAAGTCCTTGTGAGCTTGAGTGCCTTCTGTCGCTGTTTCTCTTTGTTTGTTGGTCATTGCCTTATCCTCATTAGTTGATTGATTTGTGCCCTTTCTGTCAGGACATGGCCATAATATCACGATTTTAATCTTTATCAAATTATTTTTTTAATCAAGTCGAAAATAATTTATAGCCATTGATAGTTCTTGCGATAAACATGTGAGTTAAGTCAACCGTGCCATTTACCGTGCTGATCAAGTCAAGTCAGGTCAAGTCAGGTCAAGTCAAGTCAAGTCAAGTCAAGTCAAGTCAAGTCAAGTCAAGTCAAGTCAAGTCAGGTCAGGTCAGGTCGGGGGGGTCTCGGCTCGTCGATGTTGACGTACCGAACCTACTGTAAACTTTGTAAAAAAAAAAAAAAAAAAAATTGCTATAAAATATGTATATTAATAAGTTATTGATTTTATTATAAAAAAATTATATTGACACGTTATTGAATATATGATATAATCGCCTAAAATAACTGAACTGATAATTATGCAAATCACATATAAACCTACACCTACAGGCAAGGCTTTTCACAAAGCTAGAGATGTGGACAGTGCATTTGTAAGAGGCATAATTGGTCCAATCGGGAGTGGTAAATCAGTGGCTTGTGTAATGGAACTGCTAATGATAGCCATTGAGCAAGAACCTGACAATAATGGCGTCAGACGATCAAGGTTTGCTGTTATACGTAATACGTATCGCGAACTATTAGATACTACCATAGCAACATTTTTTGCATGGATACGTGAGGACTCGGGTCACTTTTCATCGTTGAATATGACGTTTAACATGAAACAACCTTTGGCCGACGGTACTATTGTAGAGGCAGAGTTTTTATTTCGTGCATTGGACAAACCGGACGACATTAAGAAGCTACTTTCGTTAGAAATAACTGCCGCATGGGTTAATGAGGCTAGAGAGATTTCAAAAAGTGTGGTAGATATGGTACAAGGACGTGTAGGACGATTCCCGCCTCCGATGATGGGCGTTCAACCTACGTTCTTTGGTTTAATAATGGACACGAACCCACCTGACATAGACCATTGGTGGTACAAATTGTTCGAGGAGTCAACACTACACAACCATATTCAGTTTAAACAACCATCTGGTGTCTCACCGGACGCAGAGAACATTCAGAACTTACCACGTAACTATTATACAAATATGATGGCCGGTAAGACTCAAGATTGGATAGATGTGTATGTACATGGTAAGTATGGGTTTATAGCTGATGGTAAACCGGTATGGCCCGAGTACAATGACAATACTCATAGTACGCTAGATAAGTACAGTCCTGTACCTAATAGGACATTATACGTAGGTATAGACTTTGGACTAACTCCGGCAGCTGTGTTTGGTCAGTTGGAGTCATCGGGTCGTCTAGTCATATTTGATGAGTTGGTTACGTTTAACATGGGTGCTATGTCATTCGGTAAGCTTCTTAAAGAGAGGCTTAACACTACGTATATTAAGTTTGATGACATCCAAGTATATGCAGACCCTGCAGGTATGGGTAGAGCACAGACGGACGAGACTACTCCGTTTCAGATACTTGACAATCAGGGCATAATTGCTATACCGACCTACACAAACGACTTTACTGTTAGACGTGAGGCGGTAGCTGACTACATGATGAGATTGGACTTTACTGGTAAGCCGGCGTTCTGTGTAACGCATGGTGCGCCAACAGTTCGTAAGGCGTGTGCAGGTGGCTATAAGTACAAGCGTATGCAAGTCACTGGTAGTGACAGGTTCAAAGACGCACCTGACAAGAACCAGTACTCACATGCCGGTGACGCACTACAGTATTTAACTATAGGTGCTGTGGGTGGTGACAGAGTTGTAGGTGGCTTTAAAGACCAAGAGATAGACTATTCGAGAATATCGAGGGGTATAGTGTAAATGGCTAAAAGAATGAGTGATGACGACATATTGGCCGTTATTGGTAGCGAGTTGTCAGACGCCAATACAGCACTTGTCAACCCAGGTAACCTTGAAGAGCCGTTGAAATACTATCTTGGCTTGCCTAATGGTACTGAGATTGAAGGCCGGTCTACTATCGTGTCTACAGACGTATCAGATGCTATCGAGTGGATACTGCCACAAGTGATGAAGTCGTTCACACAGAACAACGAGGTGGTGGTGTTTGACCCAGTACATCCTGGCGATGAGATGCAGGCTAATATAGAGAGTGAGTATGTCTACGATGTTCTGATGAAACAGAACGATGGGTTCATCGCTATTCATCAGTTTGTCAAAGATGCTTTGATGCAACGCAATGGTTTGTTAAAGGTGTACTACGATGAATCAACAGTAACCGAAAGTTATTCATACACTGGTCTTACTCAAGATCAAATGTACGTTATATCGTCTAAGCCAGATACCGAGATCATCTCCCTCACAGAAAGAATAGAGCAAGACATGGTTCTCTACGACACCAAGATAGCCATCACCAGACGGGATGGTTGTGTTAAGGTGGTATCGGTACCATTAGAAGAGTTCCGAGTTAATGCTAATCATAACTCCATTGATTTGTCAGATGCTCGGTTTACCTGCCATATCATTCAAAAAACAGTTTCTGAATTGCGGATGGAAGGACTATCGGATGACGTTATCGAAAAATTGCCATCTTACGACGAGCACAGATCGTCTTATCGTTTTTATAACCAGGACGAACCTGCAGAGCTCTTATATCAACCACTGAACATAAATGATCCAAATAGAATCATAGATTTGTGTGAATGCTATCTTCATTTAGACCTTGATGGTGATGGGATAACGGAGCTGGTAAAAGTGACCGTTGCTGGAGCTACTAGTCCGTCACACGTTATTAGTGTTGAGAGGATAGACTGCTTACCTTGGATTTCCACAACTGGGATATTGATGTCTCATAAGTTCCAAGGGTTATCCATTTACGACCGATTGAAGCAGATACAGGACAATAAGACCGCCATAATTCGTAATATTATGGATAATATGTATTTGCAGAATAATCAACGTAATGTGGTATTAGAGAATCAGCTTAGGATAGACGACCTACTGGTCAGCAGACCTGGAGGTATAATTCGTGCTAAACACATGGATGCTATTCGACCTTTGGAGACACCACAGATCGGTGAGACAGCGTTCAACATGATGAACTATCTGGACGAGGTCAAAGCCGGTAGGGTTGGAGTGTCACCTGATGGTACGGCTTCACCTGAGAACATTGGTGACCGTGTTGGCTCACAAGGTGTTGAGCGCATGATGAACGCCAAGGAAGAGTTGGTCGGATTAATCATCCGGGTGATCTGTGAGACAGGCATTAAGCCTTTGTGCTTGAAGATACGTGATTTGGTGACCAAACACGTAGACAGTATTCAAGACTTCCAATATAGAGGTCAGTGGGTTAAGGTTAACCCTGCTATGTGGCAGAACAGAACTCGCTGCACAGTAAGGGTGGGTACTGGCACAGGTGACGTTAGCAGTAAGTTGAATGCCATCACTCAACTACAGATGGTTCAGGAAAGACTAATGCAGATGCCCGGACAGGCATTGACTAACCAAGCCAAAATATATGCGACTCTGGATGATTTTTGTAAGTTTAGTGGCCTCAATGGTGCATCTAAGTATTTTATTGACCCTAATAGCCCTGAAGGACAACAAGCTCAACAAATGGCTCAACAAGGTATGGTGCAACAACAGCAGGTAGTGCAGCAACAACAAGTGGCTCAAATGCAGATGGAAGCACAGATTGCTCAGGCCGCTGTGACAACTGCTCAAGCTCAACAGGCCAATGTGTCATTGAAAGGTGAGGTAGAAGCTGCTAAACATCAAAGAGAGATGGATAAACAGCAGTATCAAGCCAATATTGATATGTTGAAAACTGAGTTAGACAATACCAAGACACAGTTACAAAATATGCAGACACAACTCGATTTGAAATTTAAGTATGACAAGATGGAAATGGACGCTGCTTTAGCACTTACCAAACTAGAAGTTGAGTCTAAGATGCAACTAGACGCTGAGTTAAAATCAAATGAGGAATCTTTAGATGATTGAGCAACTTAGGGAAGAAATTCGTATTGGCGATGCAGCTAATACAGCATATAATGTTTATTTAAAGAACTACTTCGACGATAAGAAAGCCAGCCTATATGACTCACTCCTTGGTAATATCAGTAACGATGAAGTATTGATTATTAGACAAGAGCTTATAGCCACTATTCGTTTAGAGTCGGATGTTTTACAAGATATAGAAACTGGCAAGTTTGCCAGAATGCAAATAAGTGAGTAATTTATGAGTGACGACAACGTAGCTTCGACACCCTTAGCAATAGGTGGTGGAAGTATGCTTGACCAGATAGCTGATTTGATAGGAAGTACTGCTGAACAACCTGTTGCTGAACAACCTGTTGCTGAACAAACCAAACAACCTAAAAAACAACCTAAAAACCAACCAGAGGAGTCTGACAATGGCGAAGAAGAAACAGAACAGGAAGCCACCGATGCCGATGAAGAAGGGCTGTTAGAAGAAGGTGACCAAGATGGTACCGAAGAGTTGGAAGAGCCAACCGAAGAGGATATTACTTGGGCCAAAGCATTGGGTATTGATGAGCGAAATGTTGTTCTTGATGAGAATGGCGACCTTGCAGGCATCAATGTCAAAGTTGATGGCAAAGTATCAACTGTTGGAATAAGTGATCTTATTCAGGGGTATCAGAGTAACCGAAACAACACGAATAAGTCGAAAGCTCTGGCTGAACAACGTAAAGAGTTTGAGACCATTAAAACAGAAGTATCTAAAGAGTACCTGCAAAAAATTGAAATGGCAGATAAACTTGTAGATCACTTGAAAAATAGTCTATTATCAGGCTATCAAAATGTTGATTGGCAACGACTAAGGGTAGAAAATCCCGGTGAATACGCTGCCACAGTACAAGATTACAATTTAAAAGTAGCTGAGATAGAGAGGCTAACTTCAGTTATTGGCTCTGAAAAATCTAGTGTAGCAACTGAGCAATCCAAGGAAGAACAAGCCAAGATTGTAGAGTCTATACAAAAACAAGTAGAGTTAGCTCTGGAGAAGAACCCATCTTGGGCTAAACCAGAGGTTTTTAGAAAAGTAGCTAAGGAAATGTCGGATTTCGTAGGCGAAGCTTATGGCTTCACACCTGACGAGTTCGCATCAGTTCAAGATGCTCGGCTTTTCGAGTTAGTAAAAGACGCAATGGCTTATAGAAATAGTATCAAGACGGCTAAACAAAAGTTAGATCAGTCCATACCGAAATTTCAAAAAAGCACAGGCAATAAAAAAGCTCCAACTAGTAAGTTGGATAAATTAATTAAACAGGCTAAAGCAGCAACTGGGTCTAATCAACGATATGCCCAGGCAAATGCTGTAGCCGAATTGCTTAGCTCTCAACGATAGGAATTACTACAATGGCTGATACTGTATCATTATTAACCGCTTCCGACATAGATGGAAGAGGTTACGGCGGATTACTCCGCGAAGATGTTATGGATAAAATATGGGATATTTCTAAAATCCCTTTACCTTTTACTGACTTAATTGGCACTGAGAAATCTACACATCCATATAAAGAATGGACTATTGATACTCTTGCTTCACCAGATTTGACTAATGCTGTCAAAGATGGTGCTGATACTACCTCAGATAACGATCAAGTATTAGGCTATAGAAATGGCAACCATCACCAAATCTCTACCAAGACTGTTCAGGTCTCTACTCGTTCTCAATCTACTAACAATATTGGTAGATCAAATGAGTTGGCTTATCAAGTTATGCGTAGACAACAAGAGTTACGCCGTGACGTTGAAGCGATTGCTTTAAGCAATCAATCTTCATTAGCTGATGACGGTGGTACTAATGCCGGTACTGTAGGCGGATTACCAGGTTGGTTGACTACTAACGTAGATAAACATGGTTCTACAACTGGTGGCGGGTTCTCTACTACTACTGGTTTAGTTACTAAATATACCACTGGTGGTACTCGCGCGTTAACTGAAACAATAATTCGTAACTTAATGCAAACCTGCTATTCTGCCGGTGGTAATCCATCGGTGCTTATGTCAGTCCCTGCATTGACTAGACGATTCAGTGAATATTTATTTACCTCTTCTGCTCGTGTTGCTACATTGATGAGCGATCAAGGTAAATCAGGTGCAGCCGCTACTGCCGTTGGCGCTGTTAATGTGTTCGTCACTGACTTTGGAACGCTGAAGATTGTTCCAAATCGTATTCAGCAACTCTATTCAACTACTCGTTGTGATGTATTCTTACTAGACCCTTCTTATTTGGCATTTTCTTATTTGAAAGGTTATCGCACTGAAGAGTTGGCAAAAACAGGATTGGCTGATAAGAGACAAATGTCTGTAGATTGGACTCTCTGTGTATTCAATGAAGCGGCACACGCATTAGCTGCTGACATTGGTTCTACAACTACTGTAACTGCTTAATCTGGGTGGGACTGCGTAAGCAGTCCCATTTTACTATGGATGAAATATTTGAAAGTAAAATAGTACATCAGGCTCATACTGATGAATTACATCATGCTATTTCTCAACCAACTGAAAGCATCATTTTAGAGCACACCAATGAAATGAGAAAGAACCCAGGCATATTAAAAGACTTGGGGTCTCAGTCGGCCGGTGAAGGCGGAACATGGGGTAGGTGGGTAGCAAGTATTCCTTTCATCCTTTACAATAAAGCAAAAGAAGATGGGTTCGATTTGGATAGCAAAGACCCAATCATTGCTAATAGAGAAATGAACCGTTTTTTACAGACTCCCGAAGGTCGGGCGTGTTTAGTCCAAGGAGACTAAGATGGCAGGTGAATTTAAATATGACCCAACTAACACCACTGCGATACAAACGGCTGACCCTAGGTTAGCTAAAGCCTTTGCAGAAGGTCGTTATGCGCAAATAAATGGTGGTTCAAATCCTCACACTTCCGGTAGTGAGACTTATACTGCTTGGCAAGCGGGTTATGACACTGCAAGTCCCGAAGGTACTATTGACAACGTTGCTGAGTGTATTCCAAAAACAGTGCCCAGCTTGGTTGGCAGTACTCAGGTACAGGCATTGGCAGCCATCACAGCAGCAGGTTTTGTATTAGGCCAGGCTACTTATACAACTACCAGATCAACAACTGCTTTAGTTAGTACGCAAGTGCCAGCATTAGCTGCTACTGCTCAGTTGACTTCTGGCATAGACCTTGTGTTGTACTAATGAGTGTCCTAGATACTAAGCGTGATGCCATCGTACTCGATGGCAGTGCTTCAAACACACTTAGGTTGAAGCCTTTAGGAAAACCTACATTTGTTAGTACTCCGAACATAGTGGGTTTGACCTCTACAGCAGCCATAGCAGCATTAGCCACGGCTGATCTATTGCCTGGGACAATAACACTATCTCATGGCAGTGTAGCTTCTCAATGGCCTACTGTGTCTACACAAGTAGGTGCTTTTTCTACTGTTGATTTTACACTGACATCTTAATATGAGCGTTTATTCTGTAGCTTTTAGGATACTGAGTAATGGAACTGTCCACTCTGAACTTATGGCTTCTATGTCTGAACATGACGTAAGACGTAACATACGTTTGAAATATAATTCTGTTGACATATTAGACGTTAGATTAGAGCCTAATAGGTCATTATTAGAAGGCGCTATATATGATAAACAGTAGAAATATTTGTGATCTACATCCCTTCGTAGAAGGTTTGTGCTACAAGTTTATAGGCCAGTGCGCTAAAGAAGGTATTGATGTTATCATCACTAGCACCTATCGTGACAGAGACTCACAGAATGCTTTATATGCACAAGGAAGAACCAAACCTGGAGCGATAGTAACCAATGCAAAAGCGGGAAAATCCTTTCATAATTATCGCGTGGCCTTTGATTTTTGCCCTATTGTTAATGGCAAGTGTGATTGGAATAATAGTGCCACTTTTACTAGGTGTGGCGAAATTGCCGAGAGCATAGGGTTAGAGTGGGCAGGTCGTTGGGTTAAGTTTAAAGAAATGGCCCATTGTCAGTATACTAAAGGGTTGACGATAGCTGATTTTGAGGCCGGTAGGACTCTGGAAGATGTCAGTTAACTATGCTCATGCTGATGTACTGGACTATGGATTGTCATATATAAGAGATAATTGTAATAAAATAGCGTTAATAGACTCCTACACTTTTGGAGATAGTTATGCTACTGTAGTCTCCAATATGAAGTCGTTTATTAATACGACAACTTCTGATTTCACAATATCATCGGTTGATAATGACCGAATATTGACGACATTAGAGAAAGATGACCCATCCGCGATGGGCACAAGTACATCCTCCACGCGATACTTCGCTTTTCTTGATACTTCGGTCAGCCAAGTTCTGGTCGTCATCAGCGAAGAATATCAAGTCTCATTCTTACAAGGTGATTTGGTCACCTATCCTGTCTTAACTTATCGATCTAAACAGCCGAAACAGTGAGCTTAGTAGAAGGTTTTAGAATCAAGGAAACTACCACTACCTCAGGAACGGGTACTTTAAACTTAGCAGGTGCGCCATCTAAGTACAACACCTTTGTGTCTGAGATAGGCACCGGCAACACTGTTATGTATTGGTTATATGATGGGGTTACCGGAGATTGGGAGTGCGGAATAGGCACTGTTACGGATGCTACACCGGATACGTTGAGTAGAGATTCGGTAATAAAATCCTCCAATAACGGCAATAAAATATCTCTGACTGCCGGTGGTACACACACCGTTTTGAACGCTCCAGTTCCTGGTTACGAACTGACTCACATTAACAAATTAACTGTCTACGACGAGAATGGAGGAGCTATCGTAGTTGACACCAATTTCAACTCGCTACCTGTCTATGATGAGAATGGGATTATGGTGCTGGTCGATATGGTCAACACCAACTTAGAGACTGTAGTCACTTATAACACATACACTGTTAGTCATACGTTAGACTTAACTGATGTAAGCACTATCAGTAACGGTTCTCCGATTGTTGGGATGAACGTGGCTTCGGCTAATAATTTGACCGTTCCGCCAAATTCTTCGGTGGCATTCCCTATCGGTACTAAGATCGACTGTGAACAATTAGGCGCAGGGCAAACCACCATAGTTGCCGGTAGTGGGGTTACAGTTCACGGGACACCAGGGTTGAAATTTAGAGCACAATATTCCCCAGTTACATTAGTACAAAAGGCACTAGATGAGTGGCATTGTTTTGGGGATTTGTCATCATGAGTGGTTCAATAATAAGACCTGGTACTTATGGTGCAGCAGTAGTGTTCGAAACTATTCCTTGTCAATTCTTATTGCATGGCGACTCTCTAATGGATTCATCATCATATCACCATACTTTGGTATTAGACTACTCTGCTGCTTCTAGTCCAAATGCTCCTGTTGTTACATCTAATCAACAAGTTTTAGGTGTAGATAGTATTTATTTTGATTGTAAAAAAAGTTCTCAGCCAGCTGATGATAGTTCTATAACTATTACTCCTATAGGGTCTGAATTAGACGCTGGAACTGGTAGTTTCACTATAGATTTTTGGGTTAATAGGACTAATGATTTCTCTGCTGGCTATCCAAACCAAGGTCAATTAATCTCAGGTATCCTTAATTTGGTATGCTCTACAGGTAAAATCACTGTGCTCAGTCCAGGTTCTCATACTAGTGTAGCATCTGTAGTGGACGGTGCTTGGCATCATGTAGTATGGCAAAGATCAGGTAATACTGCTAAGTTGTTGATAGACGGAGTCTTGGATTCATCTTGGACAGACAGCACTTCACATGACTTCTCTTCATTAGTATTAGGTACTTTAAACGGAATTCCTGGTACTTTTGCTTTTAGGGGTTATTTATCAGAGTTTCGTATAATTATAGGCTCTGCTGTATTTGCCGATTCTTATACGCCAAGAACTTCTCAGTATGTATATTAAGGGTTATCACTATGGCATCTAAATTACCACTATGTTTATATGGTACATTAATAAAGAACCTACAGACTGGTGACACCATTCAAGGTCTTGTTATTGGTACTGATGTTCAAGCCTATGATGCTGACCTTACCGCTATAGCTGCACTTTCTAGTACTGGTATAGCCAGAAGGACAGGCACAAATACATGGTCTGTAGGGACAACTATATCTACCGCCGAAGTAGCAAATGATGCTATCACTTATGCTAAGATTCAGAATGTTTCTACGACAGACAAAATTTTAGGTAGAAGCACAGCAGGTTCCGGTGATGTTGAAGAAATTACCTGTACGTCATTTGCCAGATCGCTGCTTGACGATACAACGTCTTCGGCAGCAAGAACTACATTAGGAGTGGCCATTGGAACAGATGTTCAAGCGTATGACGCGGAATTGGCAGCTATTGCAGGTCTTGTTTCCGCTGCTGATGGACTTCCTTACTTTACTGGTTCTGGTACCGCTTCTCTTGCTACTTTTACAGCTTTTGGACGTTCTTTAGTCGATGACGCTGACGCATCAACTGCTAGAACCACTCTTGGGTTAGGAACTCTCGCTACCCAATCAGGCACGTTCTCAGGTACATCTAGTGGAACTAATACTGGAGATCAAACAATCACATTAACTGGAGCTGTAACTGGTTCTGGTACAGGTTCTTTTGCAACAACACTTTCCTCTTCAGTAGTTGGAATCTCTAATTTATCTGCAACTGGTACTCCTAGTGCTAGTACGTTTCTTAGAGGTGATAATACCTGGAGTACTGTATCACCTCTCACTGATGGAGATAAAGGTGATATTACTGTATCTGCGTCTGGCGCAACCTGGACAATAGATAACTCTGTAATTTCATTAGCTAAAATGGCTGATGTTGCTACGGGTACAGTATTCTATCGTAAGACAGCAGGTACTGGTGTTCCAGAAGTACAAACTTTGGCAACTCTTAAGACTGACTTAGGATTGACGGGTACTAATAGTGGAGACCAAACTAGCATAGTTGGTATCTCAGGTACTATGTCTCAGTTCGATACTGCATGTTCGGATGGGGATTTCCTTTATTCTGGAACAGCAGGAGCTTTGACTAGCCTTAGTATCAATGGTACAGCAGGTGCTGGACATATTCATTTGAAGCACCAATCAGCAGACCCTAGTTCAAATGCTAGCAGTACTGTGATATTTGCAAATGCACAGGGTAATTTAACTTGGATAAATGACAGCCTTAATAAAGTAATCTTTGACACTGATAATGTCACTGCTGCAAGAACCTTTGCAGTATTGGATAAATCCTATACTTTTGCTGATGATGCTGATGTTGTGCATTTAACAGGAGATCAGACTGTAGCTGGTATTAAGACCTTTAGTTCCACTATTTCTGGAAGTATCTCAGGAAATGCTGGTACTGCAACTGCATTGCAAACTGCTAGAGCAATCTATGGTAATAATTTCGATGGCTCCGCTGCATTAACTCAAGTAATTGCATCAACTTATGGCGGAACTGGAAATGGATTTACTAAGTTTACAGGGCCAACTACTGCTGAAAAAACATTTACACTTCCTAATAGTAGCGAAACTCTTCTTTATGCTGGTGGCGCCTTAGGTACTCCGGCTTCTGGCACACTTACTAATTGCACATTTCCTGTAGCGGCTACTGCTACTGGCATTACAATGGCTACTGCTAGACTGTTAGGCAGAACTACTGCTTCATCAGGAGCAATAGAGGAAATATCTATAGGAGCTAATCTTACATTGGCTGCTGGTGTACTTTCAGCTACAGGAGGAGGTGGAGCGTCTACATTTGATGCTATTGGTTCGGGTACTAATACCACTGCTGCTATGGTTGTTGGTAATGGAGCTTCTTTAGCTGCAACTGGTTCAGGAACTATTACTGCTACTGCTATGGCTGTAGGAGGTTTAACTGGTTTAGGTGCAGGAGTAGGAACTTGGTTAGCCACTCCGTCTAGTGCTAATTTAGCTTCTGCTATTACTGATGAAACTGGTTCTGGGTCATTAGTGTTTGGTACTTCACCAACTATAGCTACTCCTGTAATTAATGGTTTATCTACAGGTACAGGTGTAGCTTCTGCTGGGACAGCTAGTACACTTGCATCTAGGGATGCTAATGGGAATACTGGATTTGTTAATAACTGGAATACATTAGCATCTAC
>SXGT01543409.1_pt1 | contig 18481 bp, 10 predicted proteins | sample 3176221 | NCBI WGS metagenome assembly SXGT01 (sample SAMN11356862, study PRJNA531348) | freshwater metagenome | isolation source: freshwater sample F1-120 | place: China: Fuxian Lake, Yuxi | collected 2017-12-25
CCTGCAGCGCCACGCCTTCGCCCGACTGATGCGCATCGGCGCCGACGCCTTCGTCGCCGAGATGATCGGCGCCGCGCTGGCCGCCGCCGTGCGCGCCGGTCGCACCGAGGTCGTCCCCGCCGCGCTCGGCCCCGCGGGACCTGCGACGGTCGCGATGCGGGGTTTTGCCGGCGTCGAGCAGTTGATCCGTGGCGCCGACGGCGAGACCACTGCGCTGGCTGTGCGCGTCGAGGCCGGCGTCGACACGCTCCAGCTCAAGGCGGCCCTGGCCCGACTGCAGAGCGGCGCCCGCCGGCGGGTGGTGGTCGATCTGCTGCCCAGGCCGGAGCTCGACCTGCCGGGCTGGACGCTGCTGCCGCTGGCGGCGCTGCAGCCGCTCTTCCGCTGCGCCGCAGAGGTCGCCGCCGATGGGCCCGTGTTCGCCGCCTGGGTGGACGCGGTCGACGACTGGCTCGCGGTCGCGGTGGCGATGGCCCTCGCGGTACGCGGCGACGCCCGGGCGCTGCGGCAGCCCTTGCGTGAGGCCGAGCAGCTCGCCGGCTTCGAGCGCCGCCAGCTGCGCCAGGCCATCGATCTCATCATTGACCAGCTCGCGGTTCACGGCGTGCCGCTGTGGCCGACGCCGCTGGCGCCGGGGTTGGTAGACGACGTCAACCGACGGGTGCTGGTCTTCGACGCGCCGGTCGAGGGGCGATCGACGTTGGAGTTCGCCATCGTCGACCCGGCGGCCGGCTTCGTCAGCGGGGTCCGCTGGCAGCGCGGCTCTCTCTCGCTGTTCGCCGACTTGCTCTCACCGCAGCGCCACGGCGTCGTCGCCGCGCAGTCGCGTGGCTCGCGCCGCAATGACTTTCTCTACGGCCTGTCTGATGAGCTGCGCATCGCCCGCACGGCGGTGCGAGAGGGGCCGACCGCCCAGAGCCGCTCGATCGCCATGGGCGACTTCGACCTCTTCGATGGCCGCGCGCGCGCCGCCCTCATCGAGCGCTGCATCGAGACCATCTGGGTGCTGTGGGAGCGCCACGGCGCCATCGACGAGGCGCTGGCGTCGATGGACACGCTATCGGACGCCACCGAGGCCCGGCGCTGATGCCCACGGCCGCTGGCGCGCTGCTCGGCCCTCGGCCCGCGGCGTGGCCCATGCGGCGACCCAGCGACCTCTCCGATGCGGCCTTCGAGCTGGCGCAGCGCTCGGAGATCGCGGACCTTCACCTCGACTCCTACATCGCAGCGCGCGTCTTTGGCTACGACCTGCGACGGCACCACGGGCTCGGGCCCTTGGGCGGCCGCTTCTTTGGGCAGCTCGACTGGCCGCGCGCGCTCAGTGGCGGCCTCACCCTCGGCATGTGGTCGCTCACGACCAACCCTTTTCGCTCGGCCGGCGGTCGCTGGCGGGCCTTTGAGCGCAATCTCGACGACTTCCAGAGCCAGATCGAGCGCTTCGGGCCGGCCCTCCGCGTAGTGCGCGACTGCGGCGAGCTCGACGCGGCGCGGGCAGACGGCAGCCACGCGGTGCTGCTCGCCATCCAGGGCGGCAACGCGCTCGAAGCGGCCCCTGGCGGCGTGGCGGACCTGCCGCGTGGCCTCATCTGGCGCGTCACGCTGGTACACCTGACCAACGCCACCTACGGGCCGACCAGCAGCCCGCTCGGCCTCTGGCGGCGCAGCGATCCCTTGCCCGCGGCCGGACGGTCGCTGGTGCAAGCGCTCAATGAGGCCCGCATCCTGGTTGACGTCGCCCACCTCGGCCACCGCGCCGTCCGCGACGTCGCGGCCTGCCACGATCCCAGCCTGCCGCTGGTCGCCACCCACACCGGCGTTTCAGGCGTCACGCCCCACTGGCGCAACCTCGACGACGAAGAGCTCCGCCTCATCGCCGCCAGCGACGGAGTGGTCGGCGTCATCTACCAGGCCGGTTTTTTGCGCCGCCCAGGCGGTCCTGCCGGCGTCGAGATGGTCGTCGAGCACCTCGATCACCTCCGGCGCACCATCGGCGTGCGCCACTGCGCCATCGGCAGTGACTACGACGGCGCCATCATGCCGCCTGTCGACGTCCGCGACGGCGCCGTTGGCTACCTGCGGCTGATCGACACGCTGCTGCGCGCCGGCTGGCGCGACGAAGAGGTGCAGGCGGTGCTGGCCGGCAACACGCTGCGCGTCCTGCGGGCGCTGCGGCCCGCCGGCTGGGCCGCCGGCGCCGCTGTCGCCTCGGCGACGGCTGCGCGCTGACGCTGACGCTGACGCTGATCGACCCACACATGCCCGCCGCGCAGCTTGTCGCGCACGAGGGACGCCGCCGCCATCGGTCGCGCCGCTGCCATCGGTCGCCCTCGGGTCGTAGGCCCCCAGTGCACGCAGGCGCTAGTCAGACGCCGCTCGGCCACTGACACCCTGCGCCTCGGCCCAGCCATCGACCGAGGCCGCCGCGCCCGCGGTGCCCTGGACCACCCGCCAAGCGCCGTCGGCGAGATCGCCGCCCCGCAGGCGCTGCGCTTCGAGGTCGGCCTCACGGGCGCGACGTACCTGCGCCGCGTCGGAGAGGAGCTGCTCAAGCTGGGCCAGCATCGCTGAGCCCTCGCGCGCAAAGCGCTGGTGGTTGGCCTCGGCTACCGCCGCCGACACGTCGCGCGGGGCGCGCAGGGCCGCGGCCAGGGTCGCTGTGTCGGCGCCGGCGGCGCAAAGGGCCGAGGCCGTTCGGATGTGCTCGGCCTCGTCCGCCGTCTTTCGCAGCGGCTGCAACACGGCCTTGGCGACGAACTGCAGGGTCGGATCTGGGCTGCGGCGAAACAGGCGAACTAGCGTCGCCGGCGTCCGGTTGTCGACGGGATACCCTGGGTGAAACGCCACATGGTAGAAGAGGGACTGCGGAGCCGCCGCCTCGTGCGCCGAGCGCAGCCGCACGTGCAGGGCATCAAAGCGCGACGAGTCGAGGTGGGCCAGCGCCGGCAAGACCAGCAGCGCGACCTCAGGCGGCGCCGCTTCCGCCGCTGCGGCAGCCCGCTCCAGCTGCGCCATGGCCTGCAAGATGCGCTGTTCGGACGCCGGGGAGTCATCGTCGGCCCAGCAGACGGCACGCCACAGTCGGCCGGCGTCTCGGCAGCCGCGCGCGAAGGGGCACGAGCGCCAGGACTCTACGACCTCACGCAGGAAACGGTCGTTTAGCGCCTCGGCGTCTGCGGCGTGGGCGTCGGCAGCGAACGTGGCGCCGGTGGCGCTGCCCGAGGGAAAGGCGAGCGACGCCCGGGCCTCAGGCGAAGACACGGCGCAGCCGGCGCGCGATCTCGTCGAGCTCTTCAGCGAGCACCCCACAGCTCGGCGACCGCCCGCTCGGGTCGCGCTGTAGGCAGCGCAGCACGAGCTGCTCAAAGTCGACCGGGATGTCGCTGCGGTGGTGGCGCGGCGGCTTCGGCACATCGAGCAGCACCGACGCCAGCAGCGTCGAGACGTCAGGGCCCGAGAAGGGCAGCTTGCCGGTCAGGGCTTGGTACATCGCGACGCCGAGCGAGTACAGATCCGTCGACGGCGACAGCTCCACCTGGTCGCGCAGCCGCTCCGGCGCCAGATAGGCTGGGGTGCCGAGGACCTGCTCGGCGTTGGTCATCGTCATCGACAGTTCTTCCGATTTGGCGATGCCGAAGTCCATGATCTTCATGCGTTGCCCGTCGGCCAGCACGAAGAGGTTGTGCGGCTTGATGTCTCGGTGGATGACGCCGGCGCGGTGGGCGGCGTCGAGGCCGCGCGCCGCTTGGGAGAAGAGCTGCGCCGCCTCCAGGGCCTCCAGCGGCGCCTGACGCTTGTGCAGCAGGTTGGCCAGGTCGGTGCCCTCCAGCAGCTCCATGGTCAGGAAGCGGCGGCCCTGCCAGACGCCAAATTCGAATGTCTGGACGATGGCCGGGTGCTGCAGGCGCCGGCAGATGCGCAGCTCGTGGCGAAAGCGCGACAGCGACGACTCGTCGGGCTGCTGGCCCTTGAGCAGCTTCAGCGCTACGTCCTCATCGAGCTCCCGGTCGTGGGCCCGGTACACGATCGCCATGCCGCCGCTGCCAAGGACGCCGCGCAGCTCGTAACGGTCGGCGATGACGAGGTTATCGGGCAGCACGGTCGACCGCTTCGGCCGCAACTGTTCGTCGCTCGGCCGCGCCGGCGCGATCTGCGGCATGCCTGAGGGGCGCGACGTCGCGACGGAGACCGGGCCGCCGCCGGCGTCTCCGCGCCGAGGCTGCTGCGCGGCCTGCGGCCCGGCCTGCTGCTGCCCCGCCGCGCCTGAGGCTCGCGCGACTTCGGTCGGTGGCTCTCCGGAGGAGACTCCCCGCTGCCACTCACTGCTGCGCTCGCCCCGCCGCGCGGCCTGCCCCGCAGAATCCGGGGTGGTCGACCGCTCCGAGAACTCGGATGGCCGTCCAGCCCTCGACGCCTGGGAGGCGCGGGCTGCGCCCAGGGCGGACGGTACGCCGTTCGCAGCGTCGCTGTGGGCCTGGGAGAGCGTATGCCTATGGGTCCTCGGGTCGGTGCTCACGACGGCCGAAGCAGCCGAGCTCGTGGTCGACCTGTTGGCCGCGGCGAGCATGGCGCCTTCATCCAGCGGGCGCTGCAGCGCCGAGCTGCTGACCGTTGACGCCGTGGACACTGTCGGCACGTGCTTGGGCGAGAACGACAGCGTGCTCTTGAACCGCCTAGCGGCGCTGGGATCGGCTTCGCTGCGGGCGCGGCCGACATCGGCGCGGGCTGGGTCGCCGTGTCTCGCGTCGCCGCGCCCATCGTCCGCGCTGCCCGCCCGCGCCGCCGGGGCCTGCTGGAGGCCGCTGGCTGGGCCCTGCCGGTTGAGGGGGGGCGCAGAGGTCGGCCGCGGCGGTGACCGCGGCAGGGTGTCGGGATCGCGGGCCCACTGCGCGGCGAGGACCGCCTCACGCAGATCGTCGTCGGCGAAGGGCCGCTCCAGAAACGTCACGCCCGCGAAGTTCGGAGCGTCCTCGGGGCGGCGGCCTACTACGATGGCTGTGGCCTTATGACGGTCGAGCAGCGGCCGGGCCAGCCCCACCCAGGCCAGGGCGCCCAGGGCGTGGGTTCGGTCGTCAAGCACCACCAGCACGGCACCGCGCTCAGACAAGGCCTGCAACCCAGCGTCACTGCTCGAATAATGCTCGACGTCATAGCCGTCGCTGGCGATCACGGCGGCGATGGCTGTCGCGCTGGCGCTGTCGGCATCGATGACGACAGCGCGTGGTCGGCCTTCTGCTGCGGGTGGCTCGCGCGCGGGCGCCATCGGTGGTCTGTTCCTCCGTCGCGGCTTCAGCTTACGGCTCGTGGCGACTCCGGCGCCAGCGTGATCTCCGACGATGCCACCAAATGCAGGGCGGCGCCAGTGCGAACGCCGTGGCGAATGGGGCGGCCGTAGCGACCTCGAGACGCGGCCCGCGACGAATGGCCGCGCCTCGTGCCGTCTGCCTCCGGGTGCGCGGCGCCTCATCGCCGGAAAATCGGCTCAATGATTCTGGGCTCCTCGACCAGCGTCGCGGCCCATTCGTCGCCCACGCCGCCCACCGGGTCGCGTCTCTCGCGGCGCGTCGCGGCCATCGAACGGGCCACCGCGCTTGCCACGGGGTCGACGCCGACGGGCCGTCGCCCGTCAGTCACCAAAGACGTAGACCGGCTCCGGGTAGTAGCGGACCATGTTGTTTTGCCAGCACCACTGCAGGTGGTCCCGCAGCAGCTGGTTTTTGGTCGGCAAATCGAGCGCGGCCTTGAGCACCGTCAGGTGGAAGTCGACGCGCAGGGGCCGCTCGGGCACCAAGAAGCGCGTCGACTTGCGTGGGAAGAGCCGCCCCGACAGCGTGCGCTCGAGCACCTCCTGCTTGCTGAAGCGCGGCCGCAGGAAGAGCGCCTCAGAGGGCTGGGCAGCGAAGTCGCTGCGCGATCGCGACGACGGCGTGTACACCGCACGCACCGAGCGGGCGTCGAGCGCGTCCTCGACCTTGCGCAGCGCCCGAACGATGACCTCGATCGCCGGCTCACCAGCGTCAGGCCGGACGCGTAGGCCCACTCGGCGACCGTCGCGCACCACCAGCGCCATCGCCAGCTCGCGGCCATAGACCCGCGTCCGGGCCTCGGCCTCGGTGATGGAACACGCCTCCACCATCGTCATGCCGACCTTCGTGGCGCCGAGCTGCACGGCGTCGTCGAGCACCTCGATCGGTTCGTCGGCGACGGCGGCGCACATGGCCTCGATGGGCGGGGCGTCGAGTAGAAGCGCGTCCCACGACTCAAGGCGGACGTCTTCGCTCCAGTAGGGGCTGACGTAGACCAAGATGTCGGGCGCGCCGAGCACCCGCAGCGCCTGTACCCGGTGCATCCCATCGAGCACCACATACTTGTGTCCGCCCGCCGCCTCCGCCTCAGCGACGATGATCGGGTTCTTCATGATGCCGTCGTGCTGGACGAAGTCGGCGATGCGCTCGACCCAGCGATCGACGACGCCCTCGTGGACATAGACGTCGTCGAGCGAGACCACAGCCAAGCGTTGAAAGACTTCGAGCATGCGCGGCCTCCGCGAGCGTGGCGGGGCCTCGCCGCCGCTCAGACCGTGCGAGAGTAGCGCGCCTTGGCGCCGTCGAGGAAGCGGTCGAAGGCGGCGGCGACGTTGCGCGCCACCAGCCAGCCATGGCCGGTGATCGCCAGCGACTCGGTGTCTTGGCGCAGCAGCCCTGCCTCGAAGAAGGGCCCGAGCGCCCGCAGCTCTTCGGCGAAGGCGACGTCGAAGGCGCCCTGGCCTTGGTCGGCGAAGCGGGCGGTCCACGCCGACTTGTCGACGCGCAGGTCGCAGAGCAGGGCGGTGATGACGGCGCCGCGGCGCTTGTCGTCGTCGCTGCGCAGGTGGGCCCGCGCCCAGGCTGGGGCGCCGCTGCGGACGCGCTCCGCCCAGAGCGCGCGATCGGTCGTGTTGGCGGCGAAGGCGTCGCCGACCTGGGCGATGGCCGAGGCGCCGATCGCCAGCAGGTCGACGTCGAGCGCCTGGCCGTCTACCCCCTTCGCCTGGCCGCGGTCGGTGTAGCCCATGAAATTGCGCCCGAGCCGGCCCTGCTTGGCCGCAAGCGCCAGCGGATCGCTCGGCAGGGCGTAGTGGTCGAGGCCGAGCGGCAAGTAGCCGTGACCCATCAGCTCTTCACGCGCAGCCCACAGCAGCTCGAGGCGCGCCGCGTCGTCTGGCAGCGGCGTGCGCTCCATGCCGCGCTGGTGGGGTCGCAGCCAGGGGACGTGGGCGTAGCCGAAGACCGCAAATCGCGTCGGGCCCATCGCGACGGCCTGCCGCACCGTGGCGCGAATCGACTCCACGGTCTGGTTCGGCAGGCCGTACATCAGGTCGAAGTTGAGGCCGTCGCGCGGGGCGCTGGCGGCGAGCATCCTGGCGATGCGCTCGACCTGTGCCGCCGGCTGTGGTCGGCCGATGGCGCGCTGGACGGCCGGGTCGAGGTCTTGGACGCCCAAGCTGTAGCGCGTGAAGCCGAGCTGGCAGAGGGTCTCGGCGCCGGCGTCGTCGAGGCTGCGCGGATCGACCTCGATCGACCACTCGCAGCCGGGGTGGTCTGGCAGGCGGCTGCGGATCCCAGCGCAGAGGCGGGCCAGATCGGCGGGCGCCAGCCACGTCGGGGTGCCGCCGCCGAGCGCCACCACCGAGAGCGGCCGGTCGGCGCTGACGGCGGTGAGGGTCGCCTGGAGGTCGAGCTCGCGCAGCAGGGTGTCAACGTAGGCGCTGCCCAGGCCGCGATCGCGCGCCACCTCGACGTGGCAGCCGCAATACAGGCAACGCCGCTCGCAGAAGGGCACATGGACGTACAGACCAAGCGGACCCCGCGCCGCCGCGTAGGCCCGCCGCACGGCGTCGACGTCAAAGTCCTGGCGAAAGTGCGGTGCCGTCGGGTAGCTGGTGTAGCGGGGCGCTGTTGTGGCGAAGCGGCGCACGATCTCGGCCGGCGTCCAACTTGGCGTCGGCGAAGTGGGGCCTCGGGGCGCCGGCGTCGCCGGGCCGAAGGTCGTCGCGGCGTCCAGAGGGGCAAATGTCGCTGCCATCGCTGCTCTCCTGGCGGCCGCCGCCGCCGAGCGCTGCGTCACTGCGGCGGCGCCCGCCCGCAAGCTAGACACGGCGTAGTCGCCGCCAAGGCCGCATCGTCCACTCCAGCCCAGAAGCGGCGACAACCAGACGCTGCGACGGTCCATGCGCGTCGACGGTCGCGGCGCGTCGACGGTTGCGGTGCGCCGACGGGGCGGCGATGGTAGAGCCAGCGGGCGATGGGGCGACCGCGCGGTGACGCTGAGGGTGAACATGAGCACGTCGACAACCTGGGCGAGCGCGGGCGTGGGCAGCGGGGACGGCGCGCGTTCGGCCGACAGCTTCCCGACGCTGCGCATTCGGCGCGACGGCTTCGAGGCCCGCGGCGACTACGCCGTCGCCCAGGCCCGCTATCTGCGGCCCGATCCGGTGCGGGTCGCTGCGCTCGACGCCGCCCTGCAGGCTGCCAACGCCGGCGTCGTGGCGCACTTCTACATGGACCCGGAGCTGCAAGGCGTGCTGGCCGCCTGCAGGTGGCCGCACATCCACGTCAGCGACTCCCTGGTCATGGCCGACAAGGCGCTGGCGATGGTCGAGGCCGGCGCCTCGGCGATCGTCGTGCTCGGCGTCGACTTTATGGCCGAGAACGCCCGCGCCGTGCTCGACGCCGCTGGCCACGAGGCGACGCCGCTGCTGCGCGTCAGCGCCGCGCCCATCGGCTGCTCGCTGGCCGAGGCCGCCGACAGCGTGGCGTACCACGCCTACCTGCTGCGGGCGGCTGCCACCAAGAACGCGATGCATGTCGTGTACATCAACACGAGCCTGCGCGCCAAAGCGCTGGCGGAGTCGCTGGTGCCGACCATCGCCGTCACCTCGAGCAACGTCGTCCGCACGGTCCTGCAGGCCTTCGCGCAGGTGCCAGAGGTAGAAGTCTTTTTCGGCCCCGACACCTACATGGGCCACAACCTGCGCGCGCTCTTTGCCGGCGCCGTCGCGCTGGGCGACGCGGCCTGCGCGGCGCTGCACCCCGCCCACGACGCGGCCTCGATCGCCGACGCGATGGCGCGGCTACACACCTTTGAGCAGGGCGCCTGCGTCGTTCACCACCTGTTCGGCCGCGAGGTGACGGCGCAGGTGGCGCGGGACTACGGCGACGCCTTCCTGACCGCCCACCTCGAGGTGCCCGGCGAGATGTTCGCCTTGGCGGCGGCGGCGGCCCAACGCGGCCGCGGCGTCGTCGGCTCGACCTCGCAGATCTTGCAGTTCATCGAGCGCACCCTGGCCGCCGGCGCCGCCGACGGACAGGTGGCACGCTATGTCCTCGGCACCGAGGCTGGCATGGTCACCCCCATCGCCCACAGCGTGCAGCGCCTGTTGGCGGCGCGACCCCTGGCCGACGCGGTGGACATCGTCTTTCCGGTCGCCGCCGAGGCGGTGGCGGCCAGCGACGATCCTGCGCTCGGAGTGGTGCCCGGCGTCGCCGCTGGCGAGGGCTGCTCGACGGCCGGTGGCTGCGCGACATGCCCGTACATGAAGATGAACACCCTCGACGGCGCCCTGCAGGCCCTGCGACTGCTCGCCGCTGGCGATTCGGCTGGGCAAGCGCCGCTCCGTCCGGCCAGCGGTCGCGGCCGCGTCGCCGGCGAAGAGGTCGCGGCCCTCGGGGTGAGGCCGATCGCGGCGATGCGGGCCTACGGCGCTACGGGCGCCCTGCCGGCCACGCTGGTCGCGCGGACCCTGTCGCGTGGCGCCTCGGCGCCGGCATAGGCCGCGCAGCGACGGCGATCTCGATGGCGGCGCCAAGGCACGGCGCGCCCTCGCCGCGGCGCGCGCTCACTCGATGCAGACCGCCGAGGCGTTGCAGACGCCGCTGACGCCGCAGGGCGCGGTGTTGGCGAAGTTGTCGTGGGTGCACTGGCCGGTCTTGCCGTCACAGCTGTCGACGTTGCAGGCGATGCCGTCGTCGCAGTCGGCCAACGTCTTGGCGGCGCAGCTGCCGGCGTCGGTGCAGGTCGGGTGGCCGAAGCCGTCGGTGCGGGTGATGGCGACGCGGTTGTAGCTGCCGTTGAAGCGCCGCCACACCACGCCATAGCCGCCATCGGGCAGGTCGACGACCCGCGCCCAGTTGCTGCCGATGCCGGCGATGCTCGGGCCGAGCGCCCGCTCAAAGACCGACGCGCCGGTGTCGTACCGGATCGCGACCAGCAGGCCGCTGAAGTTGGCGTTGTCCTGCTTGGCGCCGACGGCCACGATCCGGCTCGCCAGCGCGCGCACCGCCACCAGCGCGACGCCGTCGGGTGAGCTCGGGGTCTTCGACCACAGCGTCTGGCCCGACTTGTTGACCCGCCATCGCCAGCTCGTCACCAGCGCGCCGCTGGCGGTGGCCTGGCCGACGACCACCGCGCCACCGTCGACGATCGGCGCCACGGCGTAGGCGATCACGTCGCGCCCCGCCACCGCCGCGCTGGCCTGGTACAGCGTCGAGGCCGTGGTCGTGACCGAGGTCAAGCGCCCCTGGCTGAAGCCGGACACCGGCAGCGTCGTCGCCAGCAGCAGGCCGTCGTCGAGGCGGGCGGCCGACGCCGCGTAGGCGCCGACGGTGGCGCGGTCAAAGGTCACGGTCGCCGCCGAGCTGGCGCTGCTCGCCGAGGCCTTGATCAAGCGACGGACGCGGATCGGTCCAGACAGCGCGGGCGTGTCGTAATGGACACCCCAGGCCGCGCCGGACGGCGTGCGGTGCATCGCCAGCGCCTTCTCGTCGCAGGTCGGCAGCGAGCAGTTGTTGTAGTCGAAGTTCCACTGCGGTGAGCGGACCGTAAACGTCGCGCGGTGCCCGACCTTGCCGCTGACGAAGGCGTCGCCAGAGCGGGCGCAGCCCGGCGTGCTGCCCGGCGCGCCGGCGATGGCCTCGATGCCCTCCTGCACGGCGTCGTCGAGGGCCGCCATGTTGTTGCAAGCGGCGGGTGGGGCGGTGCTGGTGTCGAGCGGCAGCGGCCCTTGGTCGTAGGGCAGGCAGAGCCGCGTCGGCGGCATGGTGTTGCCGGCGGTCTGGTAGTTCAGCCAGCAGATCCCGAGCTTGTCGTCGACATAGGGCTGCGAGAGCTGGCTGATGCCCATATCGCTGACGGTGGTGAACAGTTTGCCCTGGTCGTCTTGCTTGCAGGCGCCGGCGCTGCACACCGCGCGCGCAGAGCAGCCGTTCTTCGGGTCGCAGGCCAAGGCGTCGGTCGCGAGGTGGGTGCAGCCCGTCTGGCCATCGCAGCCGTCGCGGGTGCAGGCGTCGGTGTCGACGCAGGCGTCGCTGGTCTTGCCGACGCAGACGCCCGCCGCCGCGCAGCTCTCGTGGCCGAAAGCGCCGAGGCGCAGCACGCGCCCGTAGGTGGTGCCACCTTTCGTCTCGCTCGCCGCGATGAGCAGGCCTTGCTGAGCGTCGACGTCGATGTCGGCGAAGCTCCAGGCCGCGCCGACGATGGTGCGGCTCCAGACCAAGTTGCCGCGGCCGTCCATGGCGCCGAACACGACGCCGCTGTCCGACGCCAAGGCGCCGCCAAACGCCAGCCACTCCTTGCCGAGGCGCGCCACGCGGGTCGGCTCGCCGATGAGCTTGGTGTCGAAGCGATAGGGCTTCACGCCCTGGGCGTCGGTGCGCTCGAACAGGCCGTCGACGACGTCGGGGGTCTGCTCGCGCAGCCGGCCCCGCACCGTGCGGCCGCTGCCGTCGCGGGCCAGGACTTGGCCGACGAAGCCCTCCTTGCCGCCCAGGTCGTCGGTGGCGAGGCCGTAGATGGCCTCGAGCGCCAACGGGATGACCGTGGCGCCGCTGGCGCTGACCCGCGCCGCCGTCGCCCTGTGGTAGATCTTGTTGGCGGCCGTGGTCGATCGCAGCGTCGACGTCAGGTCGATGTCGGTCGTGCCGTTCCAGCGCAGGTCGGCGCGCTCGATGCTGGTCGGACCCCAGACCTCTTGCGGCACGCGCAGCCACTCGCTGGCCTTGGCGCCGTCTACCCCGGCGATGACCAAGCGGAACACCTCGTGGGTGGAATTCTGGACGGCGCCGTCGAGCGTGGCGCCCTTGGCCACCAGCGGCGCCAGCATGAGGGCGATGGTGCCATTGGCGTTGGCGTCCAGGGCCAGCACGCGGCCGGCGGCGCCTGGGTTGGCGTTGCCCGCCACCGCCCAGGCCAGGTTGCTGCTCGCCGCGGTCCAGAGCGTCTTGCCGGCGCTGTCCAAGCGGCGCAGATCGGCGCTGACGACGCCGCTCGCCAGCGCGAGGTCAGAGGCGACGACGAGGTCTTCACCGACGGCAGCGAGCGCCACCGCGGCGGTCTGAGCGTGGGCGACAGCGCCGGCGAACTCGACGCTCCAGCGCATCCGCTCGGCGAGGAGCGTGGCGTCATAGCGCGAGACGAACGCCTTGTTGGTCGTCGCGGCGTCGCCAACCTTGGCCCGGCGCTGGCCGGCCACGCCGATGTCCCTGCCTGGCAGCGCCGCCACGCCGCGCAGCGCGGTGAAGCCCGCGGCCGCGCCGATCACCGGGGCGTTCGGCGCGCTCGGCGTGCCATACAGGGTCGGCAGCGTCGCCGGCTGGCAGGAGCCCGTCTTGCAGACCGCGCCGACGAGGCAGCTGACGCCGTCGTCGCAGGCGCTGCCGTCTGGCCGTTTCGTCGTGGCGCAGGCGTAGTCGCTGTTGCCTTTGGGCACGCACAGGGCCTGCTCGCACGGGTTCGGCGAGGCTTGGCAGTTGACGGGAGTGCCGGCGATGCAGCCGCTCTTGCCATCGCAGGCGTCGCCGGCGGTGCAGCCGTCGCCGTCGGCGTTGCAGAGCGCCCCAGCCTTCATCGCCACCGGGGCGGTGCAGCTGCCGGTCTTGGTGTCGCAGCCCTCGGTCGTGCACGAGTTGCCGTCGTCGCAGGCCTTGGCGACGTGCTTGCAGCCAGCGGCGGGGTCGCAGGAGTCGGTGGTGCAGCCGTTGCTGTCGTTGCACGGGTTGCCGGCGCCGCCGCCACAGTTGCCGCTGTTGCAGACCTCGTTGACGGTGCAGATGGCGCCGTCGTCGCAGGGCGTCCCGACCGTCACCGGCTGCAGGGCGCATTTGCCGGTCTTGGCGTCGCATGCCGCCTTGAGGCACGCCGTGTCGTCGACCTTGCCGCAGAACACCGCTGAGTTCGGCAGCGCCTTGCAGGCCGGCGCCGCGCCGGTCTTGTCGCAGTAGAGCACCCCGTTGCAGAGGTTGCCGTCGTCCTTTGGCGCGCAATCGGCGTCGGCTTTGCACTCGCAGGTGAAGGCGCCGGGGGCGCAGGCGCCGAGCTTGCAGACGTCGCCCTTGGTGCAGGCGTCGCCGTCGTCACAGCTGGTGCCCGGCGACACCTGCGCTGGCTGGCAAGATCCGGTCTTGGGCTGGCAGGTGTTCTTGACGCAGGCGGTGTCGTCGACGTTGGGGCAGGTGACGATCGAATTGGCCTTGACCTTGCAGCTCGGCGTGGCGCCGGTGGTGTCGCAGAAGAGCGTGCCGTTACAGAAGTTGCCGTCTTCCTTCGACAAGCAGTCCTGGTCGCTCTTGCAGGCGCAGGTGAAGGTGCCGGGAGCGCACTTGCCTTGGTAGCAGCTGTCGCTGGCCGTGCAGAGCTCGCCGTCGTCGCATTTGGCGCCGGTCGGCAGATCAATGAAGCCGCAGAGGCCCGACTTCACGTTGCAGGTGTTCTTGCTGCACTGCGTGTCGTCGACGCTCGGACAGGAGATGACGGAGTTGGGCTTGGGCTTGCAGGCCGGCGCCGGGCCGGATTTGTCGCAGATCAGCGTGCCGTTGCAGAGGTTGCCGTCTTCTTTGGCGGCGCAGTCGGCGTCGGTCTTGCACTCGCAGGAGAAGCTGCCTGGCACGCAGGCGCCCAGCTTGCAGACGTCGCCCTTGGTGCAGGGGTCGCCGTCGTCGCAGACCGTCGCGGGCGCTGCGGCCGTCGGCTGGCAAGCGCCGAGCTTGGGATTGCAGAGGTTCTTCAGGCAGGCGGTGTCGTCGACGCCCGGGCAGACGACGACCGACTTCGGGTTCAGCTTGCAGGCGGGCTTGGCCCCCGACTTGTCGCAGTAGAACGTCCCCGTGCAGAGATCGCCATCGACGTCGATGCAGTCGGCGTCGACCTTGCACTCACAGGTGAACTTGCCCTGGGCGCACTTGCCCTGGGCGCAGGCGTCGCCCGAGGTGCAGGCGTCGCCGTCGTCGCAGGGCGTGCCGCCCGCCTGGTTGACGAAGCCGCACAGGCCTGACTTCGGGTTGCAGGTGTTCTTCGAGCACGCCGTGTCGTCGACGCTCTGGCAGGTGACGACCGTCGCCGGATTGACGGCGCACTTGCCGGCGACAGGGTCGCAGAACTGCGTACCGTTGCAGAGGTTGCCGTCGTCCTTGCTGGCGCAGTCGGCGTTGGTCGCGCAGTCGCAGATCTTCTCGCCGGGTTTGCAGACCTTGCCGTCACAGACGTCGCCGCTGGTGCACTTCTCGCCGTCTTCGCAAGCGAAGGGGCCGGGATCGGCCGGCTTGCCGGCGGACGGCGGCGCATAGAGGCAGAATTGTGCGATGATCCCGCCGCCGAGGTCCACCGCTTGGCAGCCGATCTGGTTCACGGCCGCGCGGGCGTAGACCTCGCACTTGCCAGACGCTGGGACGCAGACGTTCTTGGCGCAGGCGGTGTCGTTGACCGTCGGGCAGGTCACGATGGTCGCCGGGTTCAGCTCGCAGCTGCCGGTCTGCTTGTTGCAGAACATCGTGCCGTTGCAGAGGTTGCCGTCCTCCTTGCTCGCGCAGTCGGCGTTGGTGTTGCACTTGCAGGTGTCGGTGCCGGCGGTGCAGGCGCCGCCAACGCAGGTCTCGCCGGTCGTGCAGGTGTTGGCGTCGTCGCACGCCTTGCCCTCGCCGGTCGCGCTGAGCTTGCAGGTGCCGAGCGCGGCGACGCAGGTGTTCTTCAGGCAGGCGGTGTCTGCCTGATCGTTGCAGGAGACGACCGTCGCCGGGTTGGGCTTGCAGGTGCCGCCCTGGTCCGACTTGTCGCAGAAAGGCGTGCCGTTGCAGAGGTCGCCGTCGTCGTCGCAGTCGCCGTCGACCTTGCATTTGCAGGTGTCGGCGCCGCCGCTGCAGGCGCCCTTGAGGCACTGGTCGCCCTTGGTGCAGGGGTTGCCGTCGTCGCAGGCGCCGCCATCGGCGACCGGCAGCGACTCGCAGGCGCCGCTCTGTGCATCGCAGGAAGCGACGGTGCACGGATCGAGGTCCTCTTTGCAGGTGATGGCCGAGGCCGGCTTCTGTCGGCAACGGAAGGGCGCCGTCGCCTTGTCGCAGAAAGAGACCCCGGTGCAGAGGTCCTGGTCAGCGTCGGGGCAGTCGGCGTCCGATTTGCACTCGCAGACCGCGACGGCGCCGGGCGCGCAACTGCCTTGCTTGCAGTGGTCGCCGCTGGTGCACGGGTCGCCGTCGTCGCAGTGGAGGCCGTCCAGCGCCGGCTGCGGCTCGCAGGCCCCGGTCAGCGGCGCGCAGGTGGCGCGGACGCAGGCGCTGTCGTCCTTCGGGTCGCAGACGACCACCGACTTCGGATCGAGCTTGCAGTGGGCGCTCGCGAGGTCGCAGCGCAGCGAGCCATTGCAGGCGTTGCCGTCGTTCCAGGGCGCGCAGTCGTCATCGCTGTCGCAGCCGGCCGCCCCTGTGCCGCTCGACCCGGCCCCGGCGTCGCTCCCGGCGAGGCCCCCCTCGTCGCCGGGGGCGCCGGTGTCGACGCCGACGGCGGTGTCGGTGCTGGCGGGGCTCGACTCGACGCCGCAGGCCGCGAGGCACATCAGGAATGCCGCACCACTCAGGCGAAGCGCGCGCTGCATGTTCACTCCCGGCCTCGAGGCGGAGCCGCGAGGAGCTGAGGTCCGCGGCTGCCGACCTTGCGGCGCCTGTTAGACGCCATACCACTTTCATGGATACCTCCTGATTGCGCAAGAGAGGTCTGCGCGCCCCGGAGCCTGACTCGGCCACGCGCGAATCGCCGACCACGCTGCGGCGACACCACGCGACCTGCCCGGCGTCACCAGCGGCGCCGCTCGACGTCATCGCCCACCCTGGCGCTCCGGCTTGGCTCGCCGCGTCGGCAGTGAAGTTGCCAGCGGCGATGCAAAGCCCAAGGCCTGCGATCCTCCGACACGCCGGCAGCACGCGCTCACCGTCGAGGGGCGCTCCAAGGCCAGACTGCGCCGGCCGTTAGCCCATAGTTCGCTTGACCTTAGCGGCGTCGTCCTGGCAATCTTCTGCGAGCCTGGGTGGCCGACGAAACGAGGCACATCACCCACCGAGGCGTTGCTCGCGAGATGTCTAACCAACGGCAAGTTCAATCCTCTTCGGTTGAGCTCCCGGTAGCGCGGACCGCACCATCGCTGGGCGCCGTCCACCGCGCAGCGCCCTATCCGCGGCGCGCTCCCGTGGCGCGGTGGGTCGCGCTGTGGGCGATCGCGCTGGGCGGCGGGAGCTGCACCCTCGACGGCGGGTGCCAAAAGGGCTGGTACAGGGACCTCGACGGCTCTTGCGCCCCGTACAAGTGCTCCTTGCCGCTGGTTAAGGTCGACAGCCAGTGCGTGCCTTCGAACTTCATCTATCCAGACGGTGGCGACGCTGGGGAGTGCTATTTCGACGTCGAGGGTGGGTATTCTGCGGACACCGCCGACGGGGTCTGCTACGTCACGGCGTTGGACGGCGGCGAGCTCGACGCCTCTGGTGGTGGCGACGGTGACGGCGGCGGCGGCGGCAATGACGGCGGCGAAAGCGACGGCGTCGCCCAAGAGACCGTGACCGAGGTGGTCGACGACGTCGGCGCCACCGACGCCGATGCCACCGCGCCAGCGCCCGTGCCGTGCGTCGACAACCAAGACGGCGGCTGGATCTGCGACGACAACGTGAGCTGCACCACGGACACCTGCGATCTCGCCACCAAGATCTGCACCTTCGCGCCCAAGGACAGCGGATGTCACGACGGCAAGCCCTGCACCGTCGACCACTGCCAAGCGAAAGGCACCACCTTCGCCTGCCACCATGAGCTCGTCAGCGGCGCCTGCGACGACCTTGACCCATGCACCGGGCCGGGGACCTGCGTCGGCGCCAACTGCGTCGCACAGCCCTTGAACTGCGCCGACAGCAACCCCTGCACGAGCGACAGCTGCCAGGCCGGCTGTCAGAACACGGCCCTCGAAGGCCCCTGTGATCTCGATGGCAGCGTCTGCACCGCCGACGTCTGCGTCGGCACGGTCTGCACCGCGGCAGCTCCCAACGCCTGCGACGACGGCAACGCCTGCACGGTCGATGCCTGCAACGCCGCCACTGGCTGCAGCTGAGGGCCGCGACCGCCGGATCGCCTTGCGACGACGGCGCGCCCTGCACCACCCAGGACGCCTGCACCAGCGGCGTCTGCAGCGGCGCGGCCCTCAGCTGCCCCGCCGGCCAGGCTTGCGTCGCCGGCGCCTGCGCCGTGCCCAACTACGCCTGGACCAGCTGGAAGCCGCCAGCGGTCCCCGGCGGCTTCACTGTCGTCGGCGACACCGTGAGCCACCCCCTCACCGGTCGGCTGTGGCAGCGCGGCACTGCGGGCAGCGACCTCAACCACGCCGCGGCGGTGGCGTACTGCGACGGGATGACCCTCGCCGGCCACGGCGACTGGCGTCTGCCGACCGCCGTCGAGCTGATGAGCCTGCTCGATCTCACCGTGCTCGGCGACGGCGCCCTCATCGACGCCGCCGCGTTCCCCAACACGCCGGCCGCGGGGTTTTGGTCCGGCACCGCGTGGGGCGGCACCGGCTGGTTCGTCGCAATCTCCTTTAGCAACGGCAATGGCGGACCCCAAGAGGCCACCTCCGTGCGCAGTGTGCGCTGCACCCGTTGAGGCGGGCCGCCGCGCTCCGACAAAGGATCGTCGCCATGATGACTCGCAGCCCGAATTCCTCGCGCGCCCGCTGGCTCTTGGCCGCCGCGCTCCTGCTCGCCTTGCCGATGGCGTGGGCCGCGGCGCCAGCGGGCAAGTTCAGCGGCGGAGCCGGAGTTGTCGTCGACAACCACACGGGCCTCACCTGGCAGCACCCGACGAGCGGCGGCCAGGTCAGCTACGCCGCCGCTCAGACCGCCTGCGGCGACCTCGTGCTCGATGGCAAGGACGATTGGCGCTTGCCAACGCTGCAAGAGCTCTAGTCATTGGTCGCCTTCAGCGTCACCGGCCTCACGGCCTATATCGGTGTCAGTGCCGGGTCGGCCGTGCTTGGACGCCTACCCGATCCCGCCGGCGACCAACGAGATGGGCATCTTCGTCGAAGCGCTCGACGCGCTCTGCAAAGCCCATCCGGGTCTGACTGAGCTCATCAATGTACGACGCGGGGGCCTGTGGGCTGGACAACGCCAGCGCCGTCGTCGAGCGCGCAATGCACTACCTGATGTGC
>SXGT01545595.1_pt1 | contig 18481 bp, 16 predicted proteins | sample 3176221 | NCBI WGS metagenome assembly SXGT01 (sample SAMN11356862, study PRJNA531348) | freshwater metagenome | isolation source: freshwater sample F1-120 | place: China: Fuxian Lake, Yuxi | collected 2017-12-25
AATGACCCAGATAGTCCTCTGCCGTCTGCTTCATCTTCTGGAGGATCATGGCCGAGATCTCGGGGGGCGTGTAGTGCTTCCCGGCAATCTCGACCGAGGCCAAGTTGTTGGCGCCCGAATCGATCTTGTAGGGCACCCGCTTGGACTCCTCGGCCACTTCATTGAGCCGCCGGCCCATGAACCGCTTGATCGAGAAGATGGTTTGCCTGGGGTTGGTTACCGCCTGGCGCTTGGCCACCTGCCCAACCAGCCGCTCGCCGTCCTTGGTGAAGGCGACCACGGAGGGCGTGGTCCGGCCCCCTTCGGCGTTGGGGATGACGACGGGGTCGCCGCCTTCCATGACGGAGACCACGGAATTGGTGGTGCCGAGGTCGATACCGATGATTTTCGAGGCCATAGTGGCTCCTTGGAAAGGCCAATGGTGATAGTCTGCGGCTCCCCCTGGGCAATAGCCGTACCTGCCATTTGCGCCAAAATGGCATAAGGGCTCGGCGCTCGGCGCTCGGCACTCGGCGCTAGGCGGGGTGGCGGGGGGGCTTGGGGGGTCACTATCCTAGGGGCCGTTGTTCGGGGGCTTGGGCTTTGGGCGAAAGTGGTGCGGTGCGTGGGTGTGATCCTGACGGTGTTGCTGGCCCTTGGGGCCGGATTCTTCGGCCCCGGACGGGGTCTTGCGGCCCAGGACGGTCCGGTTCGTCTGAGCGGTTACGTTCGCTCGGAGGCCAGCGGCGAAGTGGTCCGCTACGCCACCATTTCCGCCGACGGTGCCGAGTGCCGAGTGCCGAGCGCCAATTGCCGAGCCACCTCGAACCAGGACGGCTTCTACGTCCTGACCCTATTGAGGGGGCTTCACACCATCCGGGTTCGGGCGCTCGGGTACGCGCCCCGAGTCGATACCCTGGTGTTGGAGGGGTCGGCGAGCCGCGACTTCCGGCTGGCGGCGCTTCCCTTCGAGCTCGAGGAGGTCCGGGTCAGCGGCACCCGCGACTCCTCTGATGTCGATCCGGGCAGCCCTGAAATGAGCACGGCCCGGCTCGATCTCAAGACCGTTCGGTTCGTGCCCGTGGTGCTTGGCGAGGTCGATCCGATCCGGACCCTGACCCTGCTCCCCGGGGTCACCACGGTCAGCGATTTTTCGACTGGGTTCAGTGTCCGGGGCGGTACCGTCGACCAGAACCTGATCCTTCTCGACGAATCCACGATCTACAATCCGGCCCATGTCTTTGGGTTCTTTTCCGTCTTCAACGGCGATGCCATCGACGACGTGAAGTTGTACAAGGGCGCCAGCCCGGCCCGGTAGGGCGGCCGGTTGTCGTCCGTTCTCGATGTGCGCCAGCGGGAAGGCAACGCCAAGCAGTTCGAGGGCAACGGCTCGGTGGGTTTGTTGTCGAGCCGGTTGTCGGTCGAGGGGCCGTTGCCGAAGCAGGCGGGGTCGTATCTGGTGGCCGGCCGCCGGACCTACGCCGATCTGTTCCTCAAGCTGTCGAGTGATCCCGACCTCAACCAGAACGTGGCCTACTTCTACGACCTGAACGCCAAGGGCAATGTTCGGTTGGGTACCAGCGGCACCCTGATGGCGTCCGGCTACTTCGGCCGGGACCGATTCAAGGTGGCCGACCAGTTTGCGGCCAGTTGGGGCAACGTGGCCGGGACCCTTCGGTGGAACCAAGCGTTTGGGAATCGGCTGTTCTCGAAAGCGGTCCTCGCGGTCAGCGACTACGACTACGGCCTCGAGTTCCTGGGGTTTGGCCGCGACCTCCGCTGGACCTCGCGGATCGGGAGCGCGGATTTCAAGATCAACGAGACCTACCATGTCGGGAACGGGAACCTGATCGAGTTCGGGGGCGAGCTGACCAGCTTCGATTTGAAGCCGGGGAGCATCCGCCCGGTCGGGAATTCGCCGGTGCTTCCGATCGATCTGCAACAGCGGTTCGGCATCGCGCCCGCGCTGCATCTGAGCCATGAGATCGAGCTTGGCCCCAACGTGTCGCTTCGCTATGGCGCCCGGCTGGCCGGGTTCCGGCGGACCGGCCGGGCCACCATCTACCGTTACGCCGGCGCCGGGCCGCTCGCCTACGATCCGGCGCTCGGCCGCTATCAGCGGGGCACCGTCATCGACAGTACGGTGTACCGCGATGGGGAGTCGATCACCTCCTTCAGCGGTCTCGAGCCGCGGGCCTCGCTCCGGGTCGGTCTGTCTCGAACGGCGAGCCTCAAGGCGAGTTATACCAGGACCCGCCAATACCTCCATCTCGTATCCAATACCAACTCGCCGACGCCGGTCGACATTTGGGAACCGGTCGGGCCCTATCTCAAGCCCCAGGTCGCCGATCAGATGGCGTTAGGCTATGCCAGCACCTCCGGGGGCGATGCCTACGAGTTCTCGGTGGAGGGGTATTACAAGCGGCTCCGGAACGTGACCGACTTCATCGACGGAGCGGACTTGGGGCTCAACGACCGCCTCGAAACCGAGATGCTGCAGGGGGACGGCCGGGCCTACGGCCTCGAGTTCTATGCCCGGAAACGGACCGGCGACTTGACCGGCTGGTTGAGCTATACCGTGAGCCGGTCGGAGCGGCGGCTCCGGGGCCTTACGGCCGATGACCCGGGCATCAACGGCGGCCGGTATTACCCCTCGCCGTTCGACAAGACCCATGACGTGTCGGCGGTGGGGTTCCTGCCGCTCAACCGGAAATGGACCCTGGGAGGCACCTTCGTGTTGGCCACGGGCCTCCCGGTCACGTACCCCGAATCGCGTTATCAGTACGGCGGGCTCGTGGTCGTCGAGTACGGCGACCGGAACTCCTCACGGCTTCCGATCTATCACCGTCTCGACCTAACGTTTACTCGAACGTCGGGTTCGAAACAGTGGCAGTTCGGGCTCTACAATCTGTACAACCGCTTCAACGCCCAGTCGATCAGTTTCCGTCAGGCGGAGTCGAACCCGCTCCAGGTCGAGGCGGTACAAACGTCCATCTTCGGGATCGTGCCCAGTGTCAGTTTCTCGTTCCGGTTTTGAGTGGCTGCTGGTGGTGCTGGCCGCCTCCGGCTGCACCCGCGTGGTGGATCTGACCGTTGACCAAGGGCCGGTTCGCTTGGTCATCGAGGGCCGGATCGAGTTGCGGGACAACGACCCGCTGGCCCGCCAGCGGATTCGCCTGACCACGACCGATGCGTACCAGAGCGCCACGGCTGCTCCGCCGGCGCGGGGCGCCGTCGTCCGGGTGGCCGACGACGCCGGTCGGAGCTTTGGATTTGCCGAGTCAGCCACCGAGCCGGGAGTCTATTTGCGGGACGGGCTCGTGCCGGTCGTCGGGGCCCGATATACGCTCACCATCGATTTTGATGGGGAGCGCTATGAGGGCTCGCACCAACTCAATCCGGTGGCCCCGATCGATTCGCTCTATTTCATCTACCGGGAAAAAGGTCTGGCCCAAGGCGATTCCGGATTTCGGGCGCTGATCGACTACGCCGATCCGGCTGGGACCAAGAACTACTATCTCTGGGAACTGCTGGTCGACGGGAAGCCTCGGCTCAAGAGCGATCCCGGCAACCAGTTTCGGATCATCAGCGATGATCGGTTCTACGACGGCGGCCGGGTCATCGGGTACCAGCCCTTCGACGAGGAAGTGGTCGAACCAGGCCAGCAGGTTACCCTTCGGCAAGTGGCGCTCTCCGAAGGCGGCTTCCGGTACTACACGGCCCTGTTCGAGCAGACCACCGGCGGAGGCGGCCCATTCTCCACTCCGCCGGCGTCAGTCCGCGGCAACATGTCGAACCGCACCAACCAAGCCCGCTATCCGCTCGGTTACTTCTTGTCCGCCCAAGTGTCCGAGCGCACCGCCCCCGTCCCCCCCCGCTAGCGCCGAGTGCCGAGTGCCGAGCGCCGAGTGCCGAGTGCCGAGTACTGACTACGGAGCGACCCCCCGGCTAAGCTCCGGGTTCCCGGGGTCGGTTTGAAATGCCCAGTCGAGAATGATCAGGTCGCGCCCAACATGACTCACTCGAAGGGCGCCGAACCGGAAGAACGAATCGCCGCCGTTCATCTGAAACACGTAGCCCCAGCCGGGAACGGCCTCGATCGCGGTCCGGGCGTAGCCGGCGGTCGGGGCCACGTCGATTTCCGACAAGTCACCGATCGGGCGATTGCCATAGAGCGCCACCGTGGTTCCGGCTCGGACCGGGGTGAGGTAGATCCGGCCGGCCCCATCCCGATCGACCGAGAAGTCGAGATCGCCGGCGCCGCCCGCGCCCACGCGGCCGAGTTCGGCGGGATCGGCCTTGCCGTTGCCGTTGGCGTCCCGCCAGAATCGGAAACCGGCCGTGGCGTCGGCCGACTGCCGGGTGGTGAGCACGATGTTCCGGGCATCGGGCCGCGGGGTGTCTGCCTGAGTCGGGGACCAGAGGCTCTCGAACCCTTCGATCGAGATCGCGGAGACCGCGAAGCACCGGGGCACCCCGTTTGGAAGAGCCGCGACCCGGAATTCGGGAGCGACGGTGGTGCCTTCGAGCTGCCACGCGGCGGCGCAGCGGTTGGCGTTGAGGTCGTACGAGGCGCCATAGACCCGATAGTATGAGAAGCCCTGGGGCGAGGTGCGATAGCTGTTGTCGGACCAGATCAGGGCCACGGCGCTATTGAGGGTGATGCTGGTGAGCGTGGTCGGGCGGACCAAGGTCAGGCGCTCATCGATGAAGACGACGTTACTGGCCGGGCTCTCCGAGTTGCCCGGGCCGTAGGCCGTGACGTAGTACTCGAGCTCCGGCCGGCCGTTGTCGTGAAAGCTGTTCGAGTTGGTCGAGGCGCGGAACGCCCAGGGACTACCGGTTGCGCTCCGGGCATAGACGTTCCAGCCTTCCACGTCGGGATCGTTGGTTTGGTCCCACCGGAGCACCAGGCCGGCAGGATCGCCGGGCTTGCCGCTCGGTTCGACGGTATAGGTGAGATGGGTTGGGGCGTCGAGGTCGATAATTCGATCGAAGGGTCCGGTTTCGCATCCGGCCAGGAGCAGGCAACCAAGCCAATACCGCATTTGTCATCTCGTCGGGGGGGACGGCGGGGGTTGAAGGCAGAGGGCGTGCCATTCCCACCGCACTGCCTAACCACTTGTGGGACATGGATTTCAGCGGAGCGGTCGAGACCGGGAGACTTCCTCGTGTCCGGGTTAGAGGACAACCGGCGGACAGATCCAGTATGTTCACCGTCACCGAGGAGGCTCCCGTGAAGATCGTCGCCGTTGGCGAATGCACCATCGACCGGCATCTGGATCGCGGGGTCGAGACGGTCGGAGGGATTTCTCTCAACTTTGCGATCAATTGTCGGCGGGCGGGTGTCAGGGACGTGGCGCTGGTTGGCGCCGTCGGCACCGATCCGGCGGCCGAATTGATCCGCGCCAAGCTCGCGCGCGACGGGGTCGATGCGGCCCGGCTCCGGGCTCTGCCTGGGGCAACCCCAACGCAGGTGATTCGACTCGGCCCCGGGGGGGAACGAATCTTCCCGCCCGGTGGCTACGATCCCGGGGTCCTCAGCAGCTTTCGGCTCTCGGCCGCCGATTGCGAATTCATCGGGTCGGCGGACCTCGTGGCGGCGCCCTACTTTCGCCAAGTTGAGCATCTCTTTTGGCCGGCGATGAACGCGGCGGGTCCGGGCTGCAAACGCGTGGTCGACCTGCTTGACGGTGCCGACCTCGGTCCGGCGTTCGCCGGGATCAAGCCCGTCCTGGACCATGCCGATGTCGTGTTCCTGAGCGCCGGCCTGGCCGCGGCCACAGGGCTATTGGAGTATTCGCGGGAGACTCGGACCGTCATCGTGATAACCCATGGGGCGGCCGGCAGTAGCGCCTTGGTTCGGGGAGTCCGGCATCTGGCGGGCGCGGCTCCCGTTCCCCGCGCCGAACTGATTGACACGACCGGTTGCGGGGATGCCTTCCAGGCCGGGTTCGCGATCGAGTACGTTGCGAGTGGGGACGTGACGAGCGCACTTTCCGCGGGAGCGGTCCGGGCCGGCGAGGTCATTCGGTACGTTGGCGCGACGGGAGCATAGGGATCCAGCCATGACTCGATTTACCGATCTGTTTCCGCGACCGAAGCCGGTGATCGGGATGATCGCGTTGCCTCCGCTCCCCGGCTATCCCGCGTTTTCGTCAATGGAGGCGTTGATCGACGCCGCCCTCGCCGATCTTGCCGCCTTGGAGCTTGGCGGTGTCGATGGTGTCCTGGTCGAGAACGACTTCGACCAACCCCACACCCTGGTGGCGGGGGCCGAGGTCGTTGCGGCCATGACCCGGGTCACCCGAGAAGTCGTGAGCCGGGCCCGGGTCCCGGTTGGCGTCGAAGTGCTGCTCAACGACTGGCGGGGGTCATTGGCGGTTGCCGCAGCCGCCGGCGCCAAGTTCATCCGGCTCGATTTCTTCGTCGACCGGGTTCGAAGCAAGCTCGGCGTCATCGAGCCCGAACCTCTGGCCATCCTGGCCTATCGGAAGCAGATCCTGGCCGACTCGGTTCTCGTGTTCGCCGACCTGCAAGTGAAGTACAGCACCCCTGCCGACGGCCCGAAGCCGATCAGCGAGTCGAGCCGCCAGGCGGCCGCGGCGGGTGCCGATGCCGTCATCGTGACGGGCCAGGAAACTGGAATTGGGCCGGACCTAACCGACCTCGCGAACGCTCGAGCCGGGGGGCTTCCGGTGTTGATCGGAAGCGGACTCAGTCCGGCCAACGCGCCCGGGCTCGCCCCGTTGGCTGACGGTTACATCGTGGGGACCTCGCTCCGAAGCGGGCGTCAGAGCACGGACCGGGTGGTGCCTTCTCAGGTCACGGCGCTCGTCCGCGCCGTCCGGGCGTCTTGACCGCACCGGGTTCTCTCCGGCGCCAACTTGGCCTGGCCGCGGTCGCGGCCATCGTGATGGGCAACATGCTTGGCTCGGGGGTGTTCTTTACGCCGGGCGAGTTGGCAGCGGTGGCGGATCGGGCCTGGCAGGTCCACTTCATTTGGGCCCTGTCCGGGATCATTACCCTCTGCGGCGCTCTGACCCTGGCGGAACTTTGCGTTCTCCTGCCCCAAGCGGGTGCCAGCTATCACATCATCCGCGAGGGCTTCGGGCCGTTCTGGGGCTTTCTCCAGGTGTGGCTCGAACTCTGGGTCAGCGGCCCGGGAGCGGTCGCGGGGATCGCGATCGCGTTCGGTGAGTTCATGCACCGGGTTGGCGGTGGCTGGCTCGGCGTGAGTCCGGTCGGGTGGGGGCTCGGCGCGATCGGGTTTTTCGCCGCCGTGAACTTGGCCGGAGTAGAGTGGGGTGGCCGGACTCAGGTCGTGCTGACCACGGTCAAAGTGCTCGGGATTGGCGGACTCATCGTTGGCGGCCTCTTGCTCGCGGCGCCGGCCGCGCCGGCGGAAGTCGCATCGGCGCCGGTAGGGTCCGATGGGTGGCTTGGATTCGCGCAGTTCACCGGACTCGGGATCGCGGCGGTGTTGTTCACCTATGACGGTTGGATCGACGTCTCGCATGTCGCCGGCGAGGTCCGGAACCCGGGGCGTGATTTTCCCCGGGGATTGGGCCTCGGGGTTCTGGCGCTCACGGTGCTTTACGTCGTCGTCAACGTGGCCTACCTCAGGGTGGTACCCCTTGACCAGATGCGGGCGGCGCCCACCGCCGTGGCCACGACGGTGGCGACGGCGGCATTCGGGACCCAGGGCGGATCGTTGCTCAGCGGCCTCATGGTGGTGTCGATCTTCGGGGCGTTAGGCGGGCTCATCATGACGTTGCCCCGGCTTTTCTACACTCTGGCCGAGGCCCACGTCGGTTCGGCGACGGGGTTGGCCCGGGCGTTTTTCTCGAATCTGTGCCGGTTGTCGCCCCGGACCGCGGTGCCGTCGGGTGCGATCGTCTTCACCGCGCTCGCGTCCATGGCGGCGCTGTGGTTCTTCGGGTCGTTTGCCCGGTTGGTCAATTTCTTCGTCGTGCCGCTCCAACTGGCCAACATCCTCATGGTGGCCGCGATCTTCCGGCTCCGCCGGCGGCACGGGCCGCCGCCTGGCTACCGGACCCCCGGCTATCCGGTGACGCCGCTGGGGTACCTGGTCGTGATGGCGGGGTTTCTGGCCAGCGCGATTCGGTATCAGCCAGTCGATACGCTGATCGGGGTAGCCTTGGCGGCCACCGGGGTTCCGGTGTACCGGCGGCTTAGGGTCGCCTAGGAACTCTACCGTTGCACTGACGCTACAGTCAGTGGTTCAGGGGCCACCCAGGCTGGGGTTGAACCGCGCTGGCCCGCCCGCAGGTCGCTGCCAAATACCGACCGCCAACCCATTCCACCACAACTACATACGGCAGCGTTCGGGGGGGGCATGTGGCCTGTGGGGCCGGTGGCACAGGAGTCGCGAACCTTGACAGTCGGATCATCGTTGGACCTGCCCTACGAACTCGGAGGTCGCTCTTGGCAACTGCACTTCGAGTGGGGACCGATCTGGTGGCGATCCGCGACATTGCGGCGTCGATCAGGGAATTCGGTGACCGGTACGTGACTCGGATATTTACCGAGGCCGAAGTGGCCTCGTGCTTGGCCAATCCGACGGTGCCGCTCGCGGCCCGACTGGCGGCGCGATTTGCCGCCAAGGAAGCTGTTGTGAAGTCTCTCCGCCCCCCGGAACCGTGGATGGCCTGGCGGGACATCGAGATTCGGCGCCATCCTGGCGGGTGGTGCGATGTGGCGTTGAGCGGGCAGGCAGCCGCGTTGGCCCGGGAGTCGGGATTGAGCGAGTTCGCGGTCAGCATGAGTCATGATGTGGAGTACGCCACGGCCGTAGTTGTGGCCCAAGGAGCCGCTGATGGAAACCAGTAACATCGACACCTCAAACCCGACGGCAGACATTCGGGCGATCCTGGCCCAGCACGGCCGGCTCACGGTCCCGGTGGATCAACTCGCTGACGATGGCGATCTGTATCAGGCCGGCTTGACGTCCCATGCCAGCGTCAATCTGATGTTGGCGCTCGAGGACAAGTTCGAGGTGGAGTTTCCGGAACGGCTCCTCCGGCGGCGCGCCTTCGGCAGCGTCCAATCGATCCGAGCCGCGATCCTCGAACTGACGGCGGGCGCTCCGTGACTGGGGTGGCGGTAGGCGCTGATCCGGTCCGAATCGCCCAGGCGGTCGGGTCCTCGGTGGCCCGTCCCGCCGCCGATAGTGTCGACCGGGAGACCCGGTTTCCGCGCGAGGCCTTCGCGGCTCTTCGGGAAGAGCGGATGCTGTCGGCTGCGGTGCCGCTGGAGTTCGGCGGTCGCGGCGCCTCGTTCCCTGAGATCGCGGCTGTTTGCCAGGAGCTCGGCCGGCACTGTGCCTCGACGGCGATGGTGTACGCGATGCACCAAATCCAGGTCGGGTGCTTGGTCCGGCACGGCCGGACCGTGCCCTTCATCCGAAACTTCCTCGCCGAGCTGGCCGCGAAGGAGTTCCTGCTGGCGTCGGCTACGACGGAAGTCGGGGTGGGTGGTGATGTCAGAACCAGTATCTGTGCGGTCGATCGGCGGGGCCCCCGGTTCACTCTAGTCAAACAAGCGCCGGTGATTTCGTACGGTGAGGAGGCCGATGGGGTCTTGGCCACGGCCCGGCGGACTCCCGACGCGGCCGGCAACGATCAAGTGATGGTGTTGCTCACCCGCCCTGATTTCACTCTGGTGCGCACCGGCGGGTGGGACTCTCTCGGGATGCGGGGGACGATGAGTCTCGGCTATACCCTGTCCGCCGAGGCCATGGCCGAGCAGATCCTCCCGGTTCCCTACGGCGAGATGTCGAGCCAGACGATGCTCCCGTACTCCCACATTCTCTGGTCATCCTTGTGGGCAGGTATCGCCGGAGACTCGGTCAACCGGGCCCGGGCGTTCGTTCGGGGGGAGGCCCGCAAGAAACCGGGCACCATGCCGCCGATGGCGCTCCGGTTGGCGGAAGTAGTGGCCAAACTCCAGACGATGCGGGCCGGCGTGCAGGACGGGATCGCGGAGTACGAGCGGATCATGGATGATCCGGAAGCCCTGTCAGGTCTGGGCTTTGCTCTCCGGATGAACAACCTCAAGATCGCGACCTCGACGGCCGCTGTCAGCGTCGTCGGCGATGCTCTTGGGGTCATCGGGCTCCTCGCCTACAAGAATGACTCGAAGTACAGTCTCGGCCGCCACCTGCGGGACGCCCACAGCGCTGCCCTGATGATCGCCAATGACCGGATCTACGCGGCCAATGCCTCGATGCTGCTGATCCAAAAGGACGACTGATGGCCGCGCCCGATCTCGACCTCACGGCGGCGCGCCTGGCGTTTCGCGACGAGTTGGTCGGCCAGGGACTCCTGATCGCAACCGGGGTGCCCGGGGTCTACGGCCGGGGCGGCGACTTCGAGGAAACGCTCGACCGCATCGATCGGCTGGTGACCGACTACGGCCGGGCCGATGGTGCCACGGTGATGCGGTTTCCGCCGATCCTCAACCGGGCGCACTTCAACCGAAGCGGCTATCTCAAATCGTTTCCGCAGATGGTTGGTTCGGTCCACAGCTTCGAGGGCGACGAACGGGGTCATCGCGATCTGTTGGCGGCGGTGGAGACGGGCGGCGATTGGGGCGCCGGACTTCCCAGCACGGATGTCGTGCTCACGCCGGCAGCCTGCTACCCGGTCTATCCGGCGGTGGCGGGGAGGCTGCCTGAGGGCGGGCGAGTGGTGGACGTGTTGTCGTTTTGCTTCCGCCATGAACCGTCCGACGACCCGGCCCGGATGCAGGCGTTCCGGCAGCGGGAGCACGTCCGGATCGGCACGCCCGAGCAGGTCACGGCCTGGCGGAACGTCTGGTTCGAGCGAGCGCGGGCATTTGTGGCCCGGTTGGCGCTCAACGCCAGGCTCGAAGTTGCGAACGACCCGTTCTTCGGACGGGGCGGCAAACTCCTGGCGCAGAACCAACGAGACGCGGAGCTCAAGTTCGAGGTCGTGACGCGGATCGTCTCGGCGAAGCACCCGACGGCGGTCATTTCGCTCAACTACCACCAGGACCACTTCGGGGCCATCTACGGGATCACCAGCGATCACGGTGAGCCGGCTCACACTGCCTGCATCGGGTTCGGGCTCGAGCGGATTACCCTGGCGCTCTTCAAGCAGCATGGGTTCGATCGGGCCCTTTGGCCGGAGTCGGTGAGGGAAGCGCTTGCCCTATGACCGTGGCGATCCGGGGAGTCGAGCCGTCCGAGTACGTCGCCCACTCGACCCACCGGGGCGAGCGAGTCTGGTCGGAGTCGAACTGCTACGTCGACCTTTGGACGGAGCTACTCCATGGTAACGGCTACCAGCCGCTGGCCTGCCTTCCGTTCACGATCGGCACCGATTTCGAGGGCGATCAGTGGACCTTCTTCAAATTTCCACTGGCCGACCTGTACCAGCTCTACGGCATTGACGTCTTCGAGTTGAACGTGTGGCGTCCCCTGGTGGTTCACGTGGAGGAGCAGCTGGCGTTGGGCCGCCCGGTGATTGCCGAGATGGATTCGTTCTACCTGCCGGACACCTCGGGGACGAGCTACCAAACCGGCCACGTCAAGACATCGATCGGGATTCAGATGCTCGATCGAGAAGCCCGCCGCTCGGGATACTATCACGGCACCGGGTATCACGAACTTGGAGGGGACGACTTTGACGGTGTGTTCCGGATCGGCGGCCGGCTGGCCGATCCGGAGTTTCTTCCTCCGTACGTCGAAGTAGCGAAACTCGATGCCCGGGCCCCGCTCGAAGGCGATCGGTTGGTGGCGGGCTCGGTCGCATTGCTACGTGAGCATCTCCGACGCCGCCCCAAGGACAACCCTTTTCGGCGGTACCAACCGCGGTTCGAGGCCGATCTGCGATGGCTTGAGCGGGAATCGCTCCCGACATTTCACGGCTACGCGTTTGCTACTCTCAGGCAAGCAGGCGCGAGTTTCGAGCTGGCCGCGGATGGTCTCGACTGGCTTGCCGCCAACGGCGAGGCCGGCCTCGCCGGGGCGGCGGCCGATTTCCGGCAGGTGGCGGAGGCCGCAAAGGGGCTCCAATTCAAGACGGCCCGGTTTGCCAATAACCGAAAACCGTTCGATCAGGCGCCGTTCCTCGAGAGCATGGCCGACGGGTGGGATCGCGGGATGAGGGCGCTCGTCGATCGGTACCGGCCATAGTGCTATGCGGACGCGACTGAGGGGTCGTTATGGCAGCGAGTCGCTGCTCGGCGCCTGGCGAGCGGCCAAGACCCCGGCTGGTCAGGTGACGGATCCCGGTCAACTGCACGTCGCCCCGCCGCAATGGATTGCTGCTGACGGTCCGACGACGGCGGCCGCCGCGTTGCGCCGCGCGGGGCGTTTCGATCCCGAGTGCTCGCCGGATTTCGATGCGGATGACTGGTGGTTCCAATGCCGCTTTCAGGCTGATCCTTCGGCGCCCGCTGGCGCAATTCGCTTTGAGGGCCTCGCCACCCACGCGGACGTCTGGCTCGACGGCGTGCTACTTGGAACCACCGACAACATGTTCCGGTCGTTCCGGTTTCCGATCGCCGGCTTGGCGGCGGGTGAACACGACCTGTCGATTCGGTGCCGGTCGTTGACGGTCGACCTGGCCCGGAAGCGGCCGCGGCCTCGGTCAAAGACACTCCTGGTCTCGCATCAGCAGCTGCGCTGGCAGCGAACGACCCTGTTGGGCCGGATTCCGGCCTGGTGTCCACCGATTGCGCCGGTGGGTCCGTGGCGGCCGGTCCTGATGGAACCCGTGGCGCCGGTCACGGTCGAGCGGGTCCGGTTGATTCCGCGGCTCGACCGGGGTTCCGGTGTCGTCGACGTCGACCTTCTCGTGACGGCTGAGCAGCTGACCGGTGCGTCGCTCCGGGTCGGCGGCGTCGTCCAGGCATTCGTCACCACCGCCGAGGGGCGGTTTCAGCGGCTCCGTGGCGCCGTGACAGTCCCGGGTGCTCGGCTCTGGTGGCCCCATACCCATGGCGGTCAACCGCGGTACCAAGTCGAGGTTCAGCTGGAGGTCGGCGGGGAAGTGGTGGTCGTTGATCTCGGGTCCGTGGGGTTTCGGACCATTGAGATTGACCGTGAGGCCGACGGGCAGGGCTTCGGCATCGTGGTCAACGGGGTGCCGGTCTTTTCCAGGGGAGCCTGTTGGACACCACTCGATCTGGTCACGCTCGGAGGCTCCGCGGAGGCGTATCGGGCCGCGCTGCTCCAGGTCAGGGATGGCGGGCTCAACATGATCCGGGTCGGCGGCACGATGGTGTATGAGGACGACGTGTTCTACGACACGTGCGACGAGCTTGGGATCATGGTGTGGCACGATTTCATGTTTGCCAACATGGATTATCCGGTATCCGATCCCGGGTTTCTTGCCGGCGTCGAAGCGGAAGCCGGTGAGTTTCTCGAGCGGATGGCGGGGCGGCCGAGCCTCGCGGTGCTGTGCGGCGGGAGCGAAGTGGCCCAGCAGGCGGCGATGCTTGGCCGGCCTCCTGAGGATTGGTCGAATGCTCTATTCGATTCGCTCCTGCCGGCGCTTGCCGCCGAGCGAACGCCCGGAGTGCCGTGGGTTGCCTCGAGCCCTACGGGAGGGGGGCTTCCGTTTCAGGTCGACCAGGGGCCGTCTCACTATTATGGGGTCGGAGCGTACCTCCGGCCGTTGGAAGATGCCCGACGCGCGGGAGTCCGGTTCACGTCGGAGTGCCTCGGGTTTTCGAATGTTCCCGAGCCCGCCATGGTCGAGCGGGTCCTCGCCGACGGGGAGGCGGCCCCGCAAGCAGCGTCGTGGAAACGAGGGGTGCCTCGGGACCGCTCGGTCGGTTGGGATTTCGAGGATGTCAGAGACCACTATTTGGGTCAGCTCTTCCGGGTGGAGCCGGCTGCCGTCCGCTACCGGGACAGCGATCGCTATCTGGCGTTTGGTCGTGTGGCCACCGGCGAGGTGATGGGGCGGACGCTGATGGAATGGCGCCGGCCGGGCTCCAGTTGCCGGGGCGCCCTGGTGTGGTTCTTCCGGGATCTCCGGCCCGGGGCCGGCTGGGGTCTTACCGATTCGGCGGGGGAGCCGAAGGCTGCCTATTGGTACTACCGTCGGGCGGCTCTTCCGGTCGCCCTGGTGGTGACCGACGAAGGACTCAACGGACTCCGGGTTGCGGTGGTCAACGATACGGCCCGTGAGGTGGCTGGGACGGTTCATCTCACCCTGTACCGAGACGGTTTCGGGGCGTCAGCGGCCGCCGCCCGACCGGTTCGAGTGCCCGGCCGGGGAGCGGTGACCTTCGACGCGGCGGGCCCGTTCGGCCGGTTCTTGGATCTGACCTATAGCTATCGATTCGGTCCGCCTGATCACGACGCGGTGACGGTTCGGTTCGAGCCCGCCGACCCGCAGACCGCGCCGGCGACGGTGATCTACCGGCCGAACGGATTGCCGGCCGGGCGACTGGCCGACCTTAGCTTCGACGTGACCGCGACGGCGACGAGTGGTGGGTATAGTCTGGCCATTCGAGCCACCGGGGTGGCTCACGGGGTTCGAATCGAAGCACCCGGATTTCGGCCGGATGACAACTACTTCGACCTTGAGCCTGGGACGACCCGGACGGTGCTGCTGACCGGCTCCGGGGCGCTCGCGGGGTTTGTCGAATCGATCAACAGCCCCGGCCCAGTGCCGATCCGGCTCGGGGCTCCCTGATGGGTAGTCCATTCTATTTCGGCCCCCCCGGAGCGCCGCTCTTCGGGTGGTGGCACGCGGGGGATCCCGCGTCGCGGCGAGGGGTGCCGGTGGTCATCTGTCCGCCGGTCGGGTTTGACTACGTCGGAACCTACCGGACATTCCGGAACCTGGCGCTCCGGCTCGCCGACTGCGGGTTCGATGTCCTTCGGTTCGACTTTCCGGGCACCGGCGACTCGTCGGGCATGCCAACGGACGACGGGCTCGCCCATCAGTGGCTTGCCAGCATCGGAACGGCAGTCGAGGCGGCACGGGAGATCAGCGGGTGCCGGACCGTCGCGGTAATGGGGGCTCGACTTGGTGCAACGATGGCCGCCGTCGCCGCCCGGGACCTGCCCTTCGTCGAGAGCTTGGTGGTGTGGAGCCCGTACCGCTCCGGCAAGGCCTATGTTCGTGAAGTGAAGGCGCTCGATGTGCTTAGCGGGGCAAACGACCCGGTTACCGGGGCCGCAGTATCGGCCGCGGGCTTTACCCTCACGGCCGAAACCGTGGCCGCACTAGCCGGGTTCGATCTCCTGGCGATCGACCACGTCCCGGCGGACCGACTCTTGGTGATCGAGCGGGACGATCTCGATTCCGACCCGAAGCTGCTCGAGCGAGTCGCGAGCTGGGGGCCGGCGGTGACGGCCGATCGGACCGCGGGTACCGGGGCGGCGTTCACGGGCCCGATCGCCTCCAAGCCGCCGATTGAGATCATGGACCGGATCGTCCAGTGGCTTACCATGGCGCATCCGGTCCTCGGCGGCACTGTCGCCCCGACGGCGGCGCGACCGTCCGTGGTCACCATCGCCCCGGGTTGCCGGGAGCGACCGTTCATCGTCGGCGATGGGAAGCCGCTCTTCGGGCTCCTCAGCGAGCCGGAGGGACCGGGTCCGGTGGAGGAAGCGGTCGTATTTCTCAACTCGGGCGCCGACTACCACATTGGCCCGCACCGGATCTTCGTACCGCTGGCCCGCGAGTGCGCCGCGGCCGGCTTGCTGGCCTATCGGTTCGACCTCCAAGGACTCGGTGACAGCGCCACCAGTGATTCGGGTGCCGAGAACGTCTCCTATCCGGATCACGCGGTGGCCGACCTCGGGCGGGCGGTGGCCGCCATTCGTCGCATGACCGGGGTGCGACGGGTGCTTGTGGTGGGACTGTGCTCGGGCGGCTGGCATTCGATCCGGGCCGCCCGGGCGGGACTCGCGGTGGACGGCATCCTGGCGATCAACCCGCCACTGTACTTCGGCCGGGATGAAGGCAAGGACGAAGTCCTCGGCCACTTTGAGGTCACCCGGTACCGGCACGCCCTCAGCGACCGTTCGAAGCTGGTTCGGCTCCTCACCGGCAAGGTGAGCCTGCGCAAAGTGGTTCGAGTCCTCCTCGCGGACGCCAGGCGGCGGATCGGCGGCCGGTTGAAGAAGTGGTCGCGGCGGCCGGCACCCGATCAAACGGCCGAGGATATTCGATGGCTTTCGAAAGCCGATTTTCCAACCCTGGTTGTCTTCAGCCAGGCCGATCTGGGTTGGTTCCACTTTGATCTGCATCTACCGGTCGCGGTGCGGCGCCGCCGTGGCTCGATCGATTGGGTGGTCGTCCCCCACGCCGATCATACCTTCCGGCCCCCGACCGCCAAGGCAAAACTCCGGGACATGGCTCTGGAGTTCATCCTCGAGTGGCGGAAGGGGTCGGTCCGGAGGGATGTCCGGGCGACGAGGTCGAGCGGGAGGGTCCGGCGGGCCAGGTCAGCCGCCTAACAGCCCCCTTCGTTCGGGACCCGGTTACCTTGCCCGCACCCGCCCGCCCCTCGCGTCGACCTTCCTCGGAACCATCCATGCGACTTGGCCTCGATTGCCAGCTGATCCGATCCGTCCGACCGGCCGATCCGTTCCGGGTGGCCGGCGGATGATGCCGTTCGCCATCAGTTTATCGGCGTTGCGCCTGCCGGTTTCGATCGGGTGGGAGCCGGAGGAGCGGGCGGTGCCGCAGACCGTCCGGTTCGACTTGGAAGTCACCTTGCCCGTCGAACCCCGGGCCGGGCTCACCGACGAGCTCGGGGACACCGTCGACTACGGGCAGTTGGCCGAGGTGATTCGCGCCGTGGCCACCAACGGGGTGTACCGCTTGCTGGAGCGGCTGGCGCTTTCGGTCCGCGATGCGATCCGGCCGCTGGTTCCGTCCGGAGCCCACTTCGTCCTTCGCGTCACCAAGGAACACGCCCCGATCGCGAATCTCGAGGGCGGCGCGTCGGTCACGATCACCGGATGACGAGCCGCCGGGTTCTCCTGGGGATCGGTACCAACGTCGGGGACCGGCTGCACCATCTTCGTCTGGCGGTTCGAGCCCTCGGTTCGGCCGAGCCGAGGGGCCTCCGGCTCCTCGCGATCTCGCCGATCTATGAGTCGGATGCGTTGGTGCCGGATGGGGCGCCGCCGGAGTGGAATCAGCCGTATCTCAATCTGGCCGTGGTGGCGGAATCGACGATTGACGCGCCGGCGCTCCTGGCGTGGATCAAGGCCACGGAGATTGCCTTGGGCCGGCAGCCCGCCGCCCGGTGGTCTCCCCGCGAGATCGACATCGACTTGCTCGCCATGGACGGGGTGACGCTCGGGGGGCCGGCATTGACCCTTCCGCATCGCGACCTCCTCCGTCGTCCCTTCGCTCTCCTGCCGGTGGCTGATCTCGTTCGAGCATGGCAACTCCAGGAGGATGATGGTCCGTCCCTGCCGGCGGCGAGCTGGGCCGAGCGGTGGCGGGGCGATCCCGAGGCGGTGCCGTTTCGGACCCGGCGGATCGCGGCCGGCCTGACGGAATTGGTTGGGATCGTGAACCTCACGGCGGACTCGTTCTCCGATGGCGGGCGGTGGCTCGACGCGGCCAGGGCCATTGACGGCGCGGAGGCCCTCGCGGCCGCCGGCGCCACCGTGATCGACCTGGGTGCCGAGTCGACCCGGCCCGGTGCGATTGCCGTTGACCGGGAGACGGAATGGGCCCGCCTGGCTCCGGTTCTCACGGCGCTTCGGGCCCGTTGGCCGCGAGGCGCGGGGCCCCGGCTTTCGGTGGACACGCGGCATCCGCCGACCGCGGTGCGGGCCATCGAGGCCGGCGCGGATTGGATCAATGACGTCACGGGGTTCGACGATCCGGCCATGATCGCCGCGGTGGCGGGGGCCCCCGTCGACCTGGTGGTGATGCATCACTTGGGCGTCCCCCCCCAGCCGACGATGGTGCTGGAACGGGGCCGCGATCCGGTGGCGGACCTGGTGACATGGGGCCGGGCTCGGTTGGCGCGGCTCACGGCGGCCGGGATCGGGCCCGAGCGGCTGATCTTCGATCCGGGGATCGGATTCGGCAAGACCGGGGCGCAGACGGCGGCCATCTTGGCCCGGATCGGCGAGTTCCGGGCGTTAGGCGTTCGGCTCTTGGTGGGCCATTCCCGGAAGTCATTTCTCAAGACCTGGTTCGCGCCGGGCGGGTCAGGACCGTGCGCCACCGCGGCCGATCGGGCGACCGAGACCTTGGCCTTGACCCAGCCCTTGGCGGCCTGGGCGGTGGACTACGTCCGGGTCCATGACGTCGAGGCCAATGCCCGGCTGCTCCGAGCGGGGGCCATGGTCCGGGCCCCCGATCGCTGGCTGGTGTCCTAGCGGGCCGACGGCCCCGCGACGTGCACCGGCGGCCGGCGTTGATGCCAGGGCGCCGCTTGCTCGAGTTGGCCTGCGATGTTCAGCAACGTGGCCTCGTCGCCCCAGGGCGCGACGAATTGAACCCCGACCGGGAGTCCGGTC
>SXGT01853890.1_pt1 | contig 18480 bp, 13 predicted proteins | sample 3176221 | NCBI WGS metagenome assembly SXGT01 (sample SAMN11356862, study PRJNA531348) | freshwater metagenome | isolation source: freshwater sample F1-120 | place: China: Fuxian Lake, Yuxi | collected 2017-12-25
GCAGCAGTGTCATCCCCATTTCGCCTCTGGTAACTAATAAAGCACCAATTGATAAGGTTTTAATCAGCTCTAAACCTTTGGCTACCAATTCTTGTTCCGTGGTACAACGACCTACTACCGCTTCAAATTCAGTGATATTGGGAGTAAGTACGCTTGCGCCTTTATAGCGGCCAAATTCACTTCCCTTAGGATCCACTAATACGGGAACGCCTTCTGCTTGTGCTTTGACTATAAGGGCTTGGCAGTCTTGTAAGGTGCCTTTGGCGTAATCAGATATAATTAACGCATCGGCATGCGGTAAAACAGCGCTGATTTTGTTATCCAATAGGCTGCTATCTTCAACGCCGAAAGGTTGTTCAAAATCCATGCGAAGTAATTGCTGATGGCGACTCATCACACGCAATTTGGTGATAGTAGGCTTGGAATAGGAGACCTGGAAATCAGAAAAAATACCCGCACTGCTTAAACGTGTGCGTAATAAATGCCCCGCAGGATCATCGCCGACCACACCAATCAAAGACACTTTCCCGCCTAATGCGGCAATATTGAGCGCAACGTTGCCCGCGCCACCAGGACGCTCCTCTTCTTGCTCAACTTTAACAATAGGAACGGGCGCTTCGGGGGATACACGATGGCTGGAGCCATGCCAGTAGCGATCGAGCATCACGTCGCCGACCACGAGTACGGTGTGGCCGTCGAACCGCGGAACGTTGAGCTTCATTGCAGATCACGAAACCGGGAAGCGCCGATGCTACCAAGCATCGTGGTGCGCGCCGGCTGCCGCCTGCTCGCGCAACCACGCCCGTTGCGGACTCCTGGGCCGCGCAGACCCTGCCCTGCGCTCGCTTCGAGCGCTGTCTCACCGCACCATTCACCCATGCGTCTACCTCCCGACCGGCAACCAGCCTTCCGCCTTCGCGATCTCCCGCTCTGGCTTGCCATCGGGCTGGCGTGGTTGCTGGTGCGGCTGCCACCGCAGTGGCTGTTCCAGCTTGGCGCCGGCATCGGCTGGCTGGCTGACCATGTAGCGCGTGCACGTGCGCACATTGCCGACGTCAACCTGGCGCTCTGCTTTCCCGAACTCGACGCCGCCGCGCGGCGTGAGCTGCGCCGCCGCACCTTTCGCGCCTATGGCATTGCCTTCGCGGAGACTGCCCTGGCCTGGCTGGGCCCGGTCGCACCCCTCGCCGCGCGCACGCGCATCGAGGGTCTCGAGCATGTGCGCGCTGCCCAGGCCCGCGGCAAGGGCGTGCTGCTGCTGGGCGCGCACTTCTCCACACTGGACCTCGCGGGCGCGCTGCTGGCCACTGCGCTGGTGCTCGACATCACCTACAGGCGCAATGCCAATCCCGCGATCGAATGGCTGATGCGGCACGGGCGCACGCGTTGCTACGCCGGCGTTCATGAGCGTTCCGATGTGCGCGCCGCGATCCGCTCGCTGCGCGAGGGTCGCGTGCTCTGGTACGCGGCAGACCAGGACTACGGCCGCAGGCACTCGGTGTTTGCGCCGTTCTTCGGCGTGCCGGCGGCAACGATCACGGCGGCCACCCGCTTTGCGGCAGCGGGCCAGGCAGAGGTGCTGTTCTTCAGCCACTTCCGCGACGAGTCTCCCTGGGGATGGCGGCTATCGATCCAGCCGCTTCCCAGCGGCTACCCGACCGGCGACACCGTGCAGGACGCAACGACGCTGAACGCCCACATCGAGGCGCAGGTGCGGCACGACCCGGCGCAATACCTGTGGCTGCATCGCCGCTTCAAGACGCGACCCGCCGGAGAGGTGCGACCCTACTGAACGCAACGCCGTTGGGCCATGTGAACCGCGCTGGCTGCGCCGGCGTCGAAACATCGGCGCGCTAGGCCTGCAGTTTGGCGCCCTGCTTCACCACCAGCAGGTCCTCGAGGGCGAGGAACTGCAGGTCGCAGCCCAGGAACATCGCGAGCGCATCCGCAGGCGAGCAGACCATCGGCTCCCCACGGCGGTTGAGCGAGGTATTGAGCACCACGCCGTAGCCGGTGCGCCGCTCGAGCTCGCACAGCAGGCGGTGGTAGCGCGGGTTGGTGCGCTCGTCGACCACCTGGATGCGCGCGGTGCCGTCCTCGTGCACCACCTCGGGCAGGCGCCGCTTCCAGCGCGCATCGACAGGGAAGGTGATCGTCATGTACGGCGCCGGATGATCGCGGCCGATGATCTCCTTCGCGGCTGCCGGCAACATGCTTGGGCAGAACGGGCGCCAGCGTTCGCGGAACTTGATCTGCGCATTGATGGTGTCCGCCACACCCCGCACGCTCGGGCAGCCAAGGATGCTGCGGCCGCCAAGTGCCCGCGGCCCGAACTCCATGCGGCCATGGACCCAGGCGACCGGATGGCCCTTCACCAGCAGGTCCGCCACGCGAACGGCAGGGTCATCCATCTGCATCCAGCAGACCGCATCGCCGCACTCGCGCAGCGTGGCCTCGCACGCCGCGCGATCGTAGGCCGGACCAAGGTAGACATGCTGCAATGGCTGCACGCGCTCCCCTGCGCGCGCCGCGACGAAGGACGCTGCGCCGAGCGCCGTGCCCGAGTCGCCTGCGGCCGGCTGCACGAACAGCTCGCGCACGTAGGGCAGTTCCAGGATGCGCTGGTTCAGCTTCACATTGAGCGCACCGCCGCCCGCGAACACGAGCCTGCCATTGCCTTGCTCGAGCACCGGGCGGAGGTGATGCTCGATGAGCGCAAGGCAGCGCGTCTCGTACAGTCTCTGCATCGATGCTGCGTAGTGCACGTAGGGCTCGTCCGCGGCGTCCCCCTGGCGGCGTGGCCCGAGCCAACGGACCAGCTCGGGCGAGAAGTAGAAGCCCCTGCCCGCCTCCTTGTAGCGGCGCAGGCCAACGGTATTGACCAGGCGCGTGTCCACCTCGATGCGGCCCTCGTGCAACGCGACCAGGCGCGAGAAGTCGTAGCGCGTGGCGTCCCCGTAGGGCGCCATGCCCATCACCTTGTACTCGCCATCGAGCATCTCGAAGCCAAGGTACTCGGTGATCGCGCCATACACGCCGGCCAGCGAGTCGGGATCGTAGAACTCGGCGAGGCAGTGCATCTCGCCCGCCTCACCCCAGCCGAACCAGGTAGTGGCGTACTCGCCCTTGCCGTCCACGCCGAGGATGGCCGTGCGGCCGTCGAAGCCACTCAGGTGATAGGCGCTGGACGCGTGGGCGAGGTGATGCGCCACCGGCTCGAAGCGCACGCGCGACCAGTCGATGCCGAGTTCCCCGCACATCCCGCGCACGCGCTGGCGCAGGCGGCGGAAGCGGCGGTTGCCATTGAACAGCGCGTCGAGCGCGCGGTCGGGTGCGTACCAGTAACGCATCGCATAACGCCAGCGCGCGGGTTCGAACAGCGACACGGGCGCATAGGGAAAGGCGATGGTCTGCACGTCACCCGCAGCGACGCCCGCCTCACGCAGGCAATAGCGTGCGGCCTCCAGCGGAAGCCGCCCCTTCGCATGCTTGTCACGCAGGAAGCGCTCTTCCTCCGCTGCCGCGACGATCTCGCCATCCACGAGCAGTGCCGCCGAGGCGTCGTGCCCGAGTGCGCCGGAAAGACCCAGGATGATGCTCATGGATGACAGGTCACGTGTGCTTGTTCCGGAGAGATCGGTTGGATGTGAGCGGTCGGGCGCGATGGTGCGCGTGGTCCTCGCCAGGGCGGAACGGCGCACTGCGGTCGAGCACCGTCGCAGCGCGAGCGCGAGTGTATTCGTCAGGCGCGACCGCGTGCTGCCCATCCTGCGGCTGCCATGAGCTGCCTGGTGTGTCGCTGGGGAGCTTCCGGTGTGCACACAGGGACAATCAGCGACCTCGCACGCAGCGGAGTGTTGCAGGCCGCTGCCGCGACGCACTGTCCCGCCCCGATCGTCGGGCAATGCGGACCCCCGATCGCCGCACACGCTCACCGACTCCGCTCCAAACCGGTCAACGACCTGTCAACGATCGCTGTGTTCCCTGCGAAGCAGCGCAAGGCGCCGGCACCCTGACATCGAGCTCGATCCCGAGCTGGGCTGCGGTCACGACAGAGCCGGTGCCCGTCGCGTGAACGAACAACGAATGATCGTCACGCACGCCGCCATGCCTACGCCCGGGCAGCACGCGCGCCACGCGCGCACCGGGCGAATGGGTAGCCCAAGCGGATAGGCCATTCGGCCGATGCGACAAGCCCGGCACGCACATACGCTGCATTCACAGAACGACGTCACACGTCGCGTGCGCTTGCAACCAGCAGCAGATCGACCGCCGGCAACACAGGAAGAGCTTCATGTACAGGACGCAAAACGGGCTGCGTGCAACCACGCGCCGAATCACGGCAGCACTCTCCACCCTGCTGGTGCTCGGTGCACCAGGCGCCTGGGCAGCGATTGGCGACTTCAATGGCGACGGTGTGGGTGATGTAGCAGTCGGCATTCCGAACGAGTCGGTCAGTCGGCCCGGCGCTGACAGCGTTGCCGCTGGCGCGGTCCAGGTGATCTACGGCTCTGCAGACAACGGACTCGTGGCTTCCCAGGCCGGAATTCCGACCAATCAGCTGTGGACCCAGGACAGCCCCGGCATTGACGGCGAGTCTGCTGCCAACATGCGCTTTGGCGAGGCCGTGGCGGCTGGGGACTTCGATGGCGACGGCTACGACGACCTCGCGATCGCAATTCGCGGCCGAAGCACGATCCAGATCATCAACGGCAGCGCCACCGGGCTGACGCACGGCAGCACCCGAACGATCCGCACGCAGGACGTCGACAACAACGAACTGAGCCCGCTAGCTCGCATCAGACTCGGGGCGCGATCGGTTCGCGACGGCACGACGGCGATGGTGGTGGGGGACTTCAACGGTGACGGCGTCGATGACCTTGCTGTCGAGGGCAATGAGACCATCGGCCTCGTTCAGCAACGCGGCGTTTCTGACGTCGTGATCCTGCACGGCCACCTCGGTGATGGGCTCGACGCGCGCCGGACACAGCTGCTTCGCTTCGAGGGTCATGCTGCAGGCGCCGCCAGCCTGGGCGAAACCAGGATCGCGCTAGCAGCCGGCGACGTCGACGGAGACGGGGATACCGACCTCGTGGTGGGGCTACCGTTCGCCGACACCAGCGATGCACGCGGCAACAGACTCGTGGACGCAGGTCAAGTCAACGTGCTGCGCGCAGCGGCGGGATTCCTGGAATTCAACGGTGGAACGACCTTGCTGCAATCGACGGGCAACAGCGAGCCGACCGAGGCAGGTGACCAGTTCGGGTCTGCCCTCGCGCTCGGTGACTTCGACGGCAACGGCCGCGCTGATCTGGCCGTTGGCGCGGCGCACGATGACCGTGGCGTGGGCACCTTCATCGACGAGGGCGCCGTCTCGGTCTTCTCCGGCGCGACTACGTTCCACAGCTTCTGGACTCAGAACCTACTGAACCAGCCACGCGACAGCGGCGACCTGTTCGGCTTCGCCCTGGCAGCAGGGGACTTCAATCGCGACGGCCGGGACGACCTTGCGATCGGTGCACCCGGCGACTTCGTCAGCCAGACGACGGGAGACAACGCAGGTGCCGTGAGCGTGATCAGCGGCGGCATCACCGGGCTCGCGCTCACGAATGTCCCCGGGCTGCAGTACCTCGTGCAAGGCATCCTTCCCGGCGGACGCTCGCTTGCCGGCGACCGCTTCGGGACGACGCTGGCTGCGGGCAACGTCGGCAGGAGTTTTCGCGTGGACCTGCTGGCGGGCGCGCCGGGCAAGGACATCACCACCTTCATTTACGAACTGCAGCGCTGCAGGCAGCCTTCGCCGATCGAGTTCTGCTTCGTCGGCATTCCGAGCACTCACATCGACGCAGGCCAGCTGACGGTGATGTACGGGAACACGAGTGGCATAAGCACTTTCACCGCACACTCCTTCAACCAGGGGCAAGGATCGCGTTCGCTCCTCGATGTGCCAGAAGCCGGCGATGCATTCGGCAGCGTGCAGTAGGCGACGATCGAAGATGTGAGCGCGCTGGTTCGTCGAGGCTTGTTAGGCGCGCTACCTCGCGGCCCAGACCAACCTCGCCCACGGCCGCTTCGCGCATGGTTTCCTCAGCGCCAAGTGCGATGGCTGCCGCTACGAGTTACTGGCCCGGCCGGCCGCGTGCCTTCTCCCGCAAGGAGCGCGGGACCTGCCCCTCCTGCTGCACCCGACGCATGGCCAAGACCGCCACCCACCCGGTCGACCAAGTCATGCCCGGGCCCTCGTCCGCGAATGCGCGCTCTGCTTCCTCTGACCATTGCGCAAGCTCTTCGCCGCACGACCCGAAGCGCTCATGTGCTGCCAGGAGGTCGTCGTTCGCAGCATCGAGACACAGCTTCTGCAGCACGCGGGCCTGCGTCGCTCGAGCAGGGCGCGCACACATGTCATGTCCCGCATGCAGCGACATGGCAGCGCCGCCATGCTCGACGTCCACCTGCACGTGCTGGTGCTCGATGGCGCATACGAACCCATCGCCGAGCGCGTGCGGTTCCGCCCCGGATCCGCGCCCCGCGAGGCGCAGCTGCAGACACTGCTCAACCGCGCTGGCACGGCCAACCACACCGAAGCCGCTCGGCGCAGGTCTTCCGGCCCTCGAGCTACCCGTTCTCACAACGGCTGCGGACGCACGCACGGCGGTTCAGCACCACAAGCTCGAGCGCCTCGAACGCCTTCCCCAACCGAGCACGATGCACGTGCGCCAATCACCCTTCACCCCGGCGGCACTCCCTGCATCCGCGATGGCGATCGCCTCGCCACGCATCCACACCGACGAGTCGCTACTTTCCGCAGGCGGCGGAAATGCAGGTTCGTCTGCCTGTCCGCCTTGCTTGCCGGCAGCATGCTGATTGCCCCGATCAGACCGGTCCCCGGCTTCTTCATCGGTGGTACGGCGGCAACGGCACCCGCGACCTCGCCGGATACCTTCTTCGTGCTTGAAGCGTGACTGAAGGTCCCAGGTGCATTGCCGCGTGCGGTCATCATCTGGGTGGTGGAACACCCGGGAGATCCACACGTGATCGGTGCACGATAGAGCGGCCGGGTATCGAAGGTTGGTGCGGGCAGCCCGGTTGAACAGCGACTCGTCGATGAGACCTGAGCGCTCCGCGCAGCGCCGGTAGATGCCGGACACGGCGGCGTGCTCGAAGGCTGTGTCGTCAGGTGCAAGGCCGACTGTCCCGCCATCATTGCCGGCTTCCCGGCCATTGCAGATGCATGCGGCTCCGTTCGCGTCTTTCGCCTGCAGCGCTGAGTTCTACATCCGTTCGGTCCCCAAGCCCGTGTTTTCGCGGGTTGGAAACCAGCAACACCGCGACGCACGCTGGCGATGTCGATCGCGGGCAGTTGGGCACGCAGCGCACGGACGATGCGGGCGCGAGACTTCGACGTCGCAGGGTAGCCCTGAAACAGCGTGAGACCGGCAACCACACCGATCACCATCAGTTGTCACGGCGCGGGCGCGGCCTGGCCAACAGTAGGCTTCCCCGGCAAACGCGGGCCAAAGGCAATCGCGCCTGTCCGTGGCTGGCGGGTGCCTGGGTCAGGCGCGGCCGCGTGCCGCCCAACCAGCGGCCGCTGCGTCTAGCGCCGCCGCCCAGCCGTCGCGCTCCGTGCCTACCGGCCAGTTGGCGAGGAAGCGCGCGCGGTCGCGCGCCTGCAGCCGGTTGCGCCGCACCCCGGGGCCGAGGTGCACGAGAGCATCGAGATCCACCAGCACCGGCTCGTCGTTCTCGAGCAGCAGGTTGCTCGCCTTCAGGTCGCCATGCACGAGCCCCGCCGCGTGCAGGCGCACGACCAGCCGCGCCACCCGCGCCTGCAGTGCGGCCGGGAGCGTGCCGCCCGCGGCACGTGTCTCGTCGACGAGCACCGCCAGGGTCGGTCCCTGCACGTCGCGCAGGAACAGGAACGCGCGGCCACGCAGCGGGCCAAGGCGCTCGACGCGCAGCGCCAGCGGCTCGGCCGTCGCGATGCCGAGCGCCGCGAGACGGTGTGCAGCGAGCCAGCTGTGCTCGGCACGCGTCGGTCGGAGCCAGCGCGACAGGCGATGCAGCGGCCCCTTGATGTTGTAGCGCTTGCAGACGACGCAGAGCCCGCCGCCTGCGTCGATGCGCGCGACCGTGGCCGTGTTGCCCGCCTTCAGCACCACGCCCGCGGCGATCGCCGCATCGGCATCCGCAAGCACCGCGCGCAGCGTGCCGGCGAGCGCGCGCCGGCAGCTGGTGCGGCCACGTGCATCCCGGGTGACGGCGAACTCGCTGCAGTCGCGCAGCGACTTGCTCAGCACGATGCGCATGCGTCGCGTCCGCGCACGCGCGATGCCGGCCAGGAGCGCAGGGAGCGTGGGCAGCATGCCTTGCGGCGACCGCGCACAGGCCCGCGCGTACGCCACCAGCGTCGCAGCCGCCCACACGTCGTCGTCTGGTGGCAGTTGCGCGTGCAGCAGCGCGAGGTCCGCACACCGTGCACGCACGCCGCCAGCTTCGCGGCGGAGCGCGATGCCACCGCCATCGAGTGCATGCAGCACGCCCTCGTGGAGGAGGAAGTTGCCGAGGTGAGGGTCGCGTGCACGTGCGCCTGCTTCGTGCAGCCGCGCCAGCCCGGCGCCGAGTTCACCGAGGCGCGACGCACGCGTGTTGTCGTCCTGCCGCTGCCAGCTCTCGGCCAGCGACTGCGCGGGCGCGATCAGGCGCAGGAACTGCACGCCGCATCCTTCGTCAGGGCGCACCTCGTCGAGCAGCGCGGGCACCGCGAAACCGGCACTTGCAAGGGCGGCGAGGCCTGCTCGCTCGGCTGCCATCGCCGCCGCCGCGTCGCGCAGGTATACCTTGGCCACCACCACGCCGAGGCGCTCGTCGCGCACGCGCAATACCGCCCGCCGCCCGGGCAGCCAGCGCAGCACGTCCTCGCACACCAGCACGCGGGCCGGCGCACCCTCGCCGAGCCGCAATAGGAAGGGCGCCGCGAGGTCGCGGCCCTGCTGACGGAGCAGTGCGGGCGTCAGCAGCTGTCCTGCCTCCTGCCGCGGTTTCGCTGCTGGCTCAGTCGACCAGGCCAAGGCGGCGCCCCTTCTCGTGCAGCACGCGCGCGGCGCGATCGACCTCCCGCCACATCGCCCATGCCGCCGCGGCCCGCGGCAGGCGCCCGCCCGAGTACTCGCGCACGAAGCGCAGGCAATCTCGTGCGGCGAGCCCCGCGTGCATCGCCGAGAACCAGAGCTGCGCGAGGTCCTTCACCCGCCAGCGCGGCGGCACGTGCACGCGGATGCCGGCACGGTGCAGGTCGATCAGCCGCAGCCCGCCGTCGTGCGCGCACAGTAAGTGACAGAGGTAGCAGTCACGATGGTTCACGCCCGCGGCGTGCATGCCGCGCACGATCATCGCAACGGCGGCGATCGTCGCCCTCCGCTCGACGAATGGCGCACGCGCGTGCGCCCAGCGCCTGGCCACGTCCTCCAGCGACTCGTCGTGGGCGATGTCGTCCAGCAGCACGAAGGAGCGCCGGTGGGCGGGGTTGGCGCCCTGCTCGCCGAACGCCGCCACGCGCATGCTCGGCACGCCTGCAGCGGCGAGGCGCGCTACCGCAGCGTATTCGTTGCGCGCGCCGAGCACGGGCGCACGGCCCGCGACGAGGTTCTTCAGGATCTCGGCCCAGCCAACCCCATGGTGCAGCTTCAGCACGTAGGAACCCGAGCCGATGCGCACGCGCAGCGTGCGCCGGCCGGGCATCTCGCGCAGCACGTCACCGGGGAGGGTGAACGCCTGCACGAAGGGGTCGAGCCCCTGCCAGGCGATGGCGATGTCAGCACGCAGGTACATGGCCATCCCCTCGACCCCCGCCCGTGCCCGAACGCTCGCCAGCTTCGCGCGCCCGCACGAGCAACGTGCGAGCGACGGCCCCGGGCATACCGTACAGATCCTGCGCGCGGCCGTAGGCAATGCCGTTGCTGCGCCAGCGTGCCGCCGTTGGCGCGTCATGCAGGCCCGCGAGCATGCCGGCCAGCGCGGCGTCGAGCGCCGGTTGCGCGAAGGGTGATGGCAGCACGACGCCGGCAGCGGCGTTGGACACGTGGTGGGCATAGCCACAGGTGTCGGTCGTGAGCACCGGGAGCCCGGCGACGATCGCCTCCAGCAGCACCATGCCTGCGGTCTCCGCGTGCGCCGGGTGGATGAGCAGGTCAGCGCCTTGAAGCAATCGCGGCACGTCGTCGCGCCCAGGCTGGATGCGTACCTGGCTGCCGAGACCAAGCCGATGCGCCATGCCCACGAACGGACCCGCGGCATCCTGGCCGACGGCCAGCAGGTGCGTGCGCGCACGCTGCGCAGGCGGGAGCGCGGCGATCGCCTGCAAGGCGCGCGCAAGCCCCTTCACGCGGAAGCCCGAACCGAGCAGCAGCAGCAGCCGCTCGTCCGCTTCCAGCCCCAGTTCCGCCCGCAGCGATGCGCGCAACACAGGCGCATCGTCGCCCGCCATGCGGTCGCGCGCGATGCCCGGTGGAAGCAGCGTGAAGCGCTCAGCCTGCGTGCCGTGCGCGGCCATGAACTCCTGCTGCTGCGCGGCCGTGAGCACCAGCACCTGGGTGTGCGCCGCCGGTGCGAACACAGCGCGCTCGAAGGCGAGGAAATGCCGACAGCGCGGCGTGGCGCGATACAACGCCCCGCGCGTCGCCGCACGTGCCGCAAAGCAGGGGTCAGCGGCGAAGTGCACGTCCAGGCCCGGCACGCGATTGAAGCCGACGACGAGGTCCACCGGACTGCGCGCGAACACCGCCTGCAGGTGCGCGGCGAAGCGCGCGTAGCGCCTGTGGTTCGTGAAGGCCCGGATGTCGGGTACATGCACATCGAAGCCGGCCGGCCGATCACCTACCCAGGCAAGCGTGTGCACCTGCACGCGCGCACCGCGCGCCACGCAGGCATGGGCGATGCGCATGAAGTCGCGCTGCAGGCCACCGTGAGGGAAGTACTTGAACAGCACGAAGGCGATCGTCGGCGCGCTCATCGTGGCGGCGGTCCCGACTGCATGCGGGGCTCCAGGGCCACGAGTTCGTCCCACACGCGGGCAGGATGGAGCGCGCCGAGGCAGGCGGGCGCCAGTGCCACACCCGCCCCGTCGGTCACCAACAGCCCGTCGTACGCGCAGCGACGGCGCAGGCACGGCGCACAGGCGAATCCCGCGTCGATGTTGCGCACACGCGCACCCATGCCGCCCGTACGCAGCGCATCCGTGGGCCCATAGAGCATCAGCGTGGGCACCGCGAATGCCGCAGTGAGGTGGCCGAGGCCACTGTCGACGCTCACCACCGCCGCCGCGTGGGCGAGCCACGGCAGGAGTGCCTCCAGCGTCGACGGTGGCAGCAGCGCCGCGCCCGCGCAGCCAACGACGATGGCTTGCGCGCGTGCGCGCTCGTCTGCACCGGCGTAGGCGACGCGCACTGGCCAGCCCGCGGCGGCGGCACGCACGCAGAGCGAGCGCCAGTGCGCGAGCGGCCACTGCTTGTTGTCCCACGTGGTGCCGTGCAGCAGCAGCAGGTAGCGGCCCGACATTGCGCCATCGCCAACCGGCAACGGCGGCGTAATGGCGTCGAAATCCGGGGTGCTGGACGCGGCGTCCTCCGGCAGCGGGTAGTCGAGCGCGCGCGCGAACAGCTGCCGCAGGCGCACGATCGCGTGCTGGTCCCAGGCAACGCGCAGTGGCCGCGAATAGGCAACGCTCGCAAGCGGCTCGCGTGCGGAGCGGCCGTCGAAACCGCGCCGCTCGCCGCGCGCGTTCGCGCTCACGAACGCGCTCTTGAGCAGGCCCTGCGCATCGAGCACCACATCGTAGTGCCGCGCCCGCAACGCCTGCCGGAACTCGCCCCACTGCGTGCGGGATGCCCAGGGTGCGTGGCGCCAGCGACGCAGGGCGATCGGATGCACGTGCCGCACTGCGGGATGCAGGCGCGCGATCGGTGCGAAGGCTTCCTCCACCACCCAGTCGAACTGCAGCGACGGACGCGCTCTGCGTGCATCGGTGAGCGCTGGCAGCGCATGCACCACATCACCCAGCGACGACATCTTCACCAGCAACACGTCACTCATGGCGCTGCGTCCAGCAGGCCGTCGAGCGCGCGCTGCACGCGCGCCGGCGAGAGCTTGCGCAGGCAGTCGTAGTGGCCGAAGCGGCAGGTGCGGGCGAAACATGGCCGGCACGAAAGCTCGATGCCGACCGTGCGCGTGCGCGGGCCGAGCGGCGGCGTGAACGCGTCGGACGTCGAGCCGAAGATGCCGAGTACGGGCCTGCCGAGTGCCGCGGCGACGTGCATCAGACCGGAGTCGTTGCTCGCCACTGCATCGGCGCAGGCGAGCAGGTCGATCACATCGACCAGCGTCGTGCGGCCCGCGAGGTCGACCACCGGCCCCCCGTCGCGCCGCTGCACCCCCGCGTCGATGTCGCGTGTCATCGCCACGTCCTTCGGCGAGCCGAGCAGCCACACCTGCCAGCCACGCGCGAGGTAGGAATCCGCCAGCGCCGCGTAGTGCGCAGCCGGCCAGCGCTTCGCGTCGCCAAATTCGGCGCCTGCACACAGCGCGAGCACGGGCCGCGGGTCCTGCAGGCCGAGCTGCGCACGCAGCGACGTTGCATTGCCCATGTCCGCGCGCAATTGCGGCGCCGTGCGTGGCGGCGGCGGCGCCGTGGCATCGAGACCCAGCGCGAGGAATCGCTGCACCATGGAGGGCAGCGCCGCCACGTCGAGCCGGCGCGCATCGTTCAGCAGCAGGTAGCGCTGCTCGCCAACGAATCCGGTGCGGCGCGAGATGCGCGCAAGGAACGGCACCAGCGCGGACTTCCAGGAGTTCGGCAACACGATCGCGCGATCGAACGCGCAGGCCCGCCAGTCGCGCGCCAGTCGCAGGCGACCGCCCAGGTCGAGGCTGCCGTGGACAAATGGCCAGTCATGCACCTGCGCCACATGCGCCATGCGTGTCGCGACAGCACGCGTCGCCACAGGCGCGGTCACATGGATCTCTGCCCCGCCAGACTGCGAGTGCAGCAGCCGCACCAGCGGTTCCATCATCACCATGTCGCCCACCCAGGCCGGAGCGACCAGCAGCGTACGCATCAGCCTGACGGTCGCGCGAGCATCGGCACGCCGAACACCGCCTGCCAGCTCTCGCGCACGTACTCGCGCCAGGTCTCGAGTTCGTCGGCGGGCGGCACACGCGCCCCGAGCGCGTGGGCATGTGCGGCCGCACGCAGGGCGAGGTAGGCATCGGTGAGCCCATTCGCGCGGTCCTCCGCGATCACGCCTGCGCGGGCAGCGCTCTCGAGGATGCGGACGTTGTCTGTCCAGCGCATCAATGACGGATGCTGCGCAGCATGGGCAAGCACCAGGTACTGCACCATGAACTCGATGTCGACGATGCCACCCCGCCCGCGTTTGAGCTCCGCACTCGTCTCCTGCCCGAGCTGACCCGCGGATGCCTGCATGCGCTCGCGCATGGCCAGCACTTCCTCGCGCAGCGCGACTGCATCACGCGGGCGGGCAAGGATGCGCCGGCGCACGTCCTCGAACTTCTCGCCCAGCAACCGCGCACCACTCACGGGCCGAGCCCGTACCAGCGCCTGATGCTCGTAGGTCCATGCCTCGTCACGCTGATAGCTCTCGAAGCCGGCGATCGCCGTGACCATCATCCCTGCACGCCCCGAGGGGCGCAGGCGCGTGTCGATCTCGTACAGCGCGCCGCGCTGCGTCTGCGTGGTGAGGATGTGCAGAAGGCGCTGGGACAGGCGCGCATAGAAGGTCGGCGTCGGCACGCTGCGCGCATTGCCACCTGCGCTGGCTGCCTGACCTGTCGCTGCCTCGGTCATCCCATCCATCGGCGCATCGTGCAGGAACAGCAGGTCGAGGTCCGAGCCTGGGCCCAATTCAAGCCCGCCGAGCTTGCCGTAGCCGACGATCAGGAATTCGTGGCCGCCCGCCGGTCGGCCGTATTGCGCCACGGTCAGCCGCCATGCCAGCTCCAGCGCCGCGTCGAGCACCGCCTCTGCGCACCAGGTCAGTGAGTCCGACACCTTCATCAGCGGCAGCAGGCCCATGACCTCGCAGACGGCAACGCGCAGCGCGTGGCCCTCCTTGAAGCTGCGCAGCGCATCCATCTGCTGCTCGAGGTCATCGGCCGGCACACGCGCCAGATGCGCATGCAGCCAGCCGTCGATCTGCTGCCGATCAGGCAGCGTGAGCAGGCTGCGCGAATCGAGCAGCTCATCGAGCAACGCTGGCCGCTCGGCGAGCCGGGCAGCAATCGCATCGCTCGCCGCGCACAGGCGCACCAGTTGCGCGAGCGCGCCAGGATTCTCGTTGAGCAACGCAAGGTAGGCACTGCGCCGCAACACGGCCTCGGCTATGCGCAGCCCGGCGAGCAGCGCCCGTTCCGGTGCCGACGTGCGGCTCGCCTCATCGAGCAGCCGGGGAACGAAGACGTCCAGCCGCCGTCGCGCTTCGTCCTGGTTCTGCAGGCGTGCGCGCGCCTGCTGAAGTTGCGTCAGCGCAGGCAGCACGCTCGCTGCACCGAAGCCGAGCTCCGCGAGGCGCGCGGCTGCTTCCAAGCCGAGCGCGGGCCAAAGGCCATCGATCGCGGCATCGCCCTGCTCACGCGCGACCACGCGTTCGAATTCGGCATGCACGCGGCGCCGATGCGCATCGAGTGCGAGCTTGAAGCCCGGCCAGTCGGCGAAGCCCATGCCAACGGCCACACAGAGGCGCTCGTCCTCGCGCACCGGCAGCTTCTGTGTCTGCTCGTCGCGCAGCGCCTGGATGCGGTGCTCGACGTGGCGCAGGAACACGTAGGCATCCTCCAGTTCCCTGGCGGCTGCCGCGGACAGCCAGCCCCCGGCGACCAGCGCCGGCAATACCGTGCGCAGGCGCCGTTCCCGCAGCGCCGGTTCACGGCCGCCGAAGATGAGCTGGAAGACCTGGGCAACGAACTCGACCTCGCGGATTCCACCGGGCCCGAGCTTCACGTCGTCCGCGAACTCGGGAGCCCGGCGCTCGCGGGCGATGAGCTCCTTCATCTCGCGCAGCGATTCGACCGCGCCGAAGTCGAGGTAGCGGCGATACACGAAAGGCCGCAGCCGGTGCAGCAGGGCCTCGCCGAGCGCCGGGTCGCCGGTGACGGGCCGCGCCTTGATCATCGCGTAGCGTTCCCAGCTGCGTCCCTGCTCCTGGTAGTAATCCTCGAAGGCATCGAAGCTCGTGACGAGTGCACCGCTCTCGCCGAATGGCCGCAGGCGCATGTCCACGCGGAACACGAAGCCCTCGCCGGTGTGCTCGTCGAGCGCAGCGATGAGTCGCTGGGCAACGCGCAGGAAGAAGGCATGGTGGGTCACGGCACGCGCGGTACCGCCCGCGGTCTCGCCCGCTTCCGGGTAGGTGAAGATGAGGTCGATGTCGGACGACAGGTTGAGCTCGCGGGCGCCGAGCTTGCCCATCGCGAGCACGACCAGCTGCTGCAGCTGGCCCGAGCGGCCACCATTCGGTACCCCCCGCAGCACCGTCTCCTTCGCCGTGCACCAGGCCAGGGCGGCGTTGATGGCAATGTCGGCCATGTCGGAGAGCTGTGCGGTCGTCGCGTCGAGGTCGTTGATGCCAAGCAGGTCGCGCCATACGACACCGCACTGCACACGGCCGCGCCAGCGCCGTAGCGCCAGCTTCATCTCCGCATCGTCGTCAGCACCTTCGAGCGTCGCCTGCAGGTCTGCGCGCATCTCCTCGGCCGACGGTGCGCGCCCGAACGCGCCCGTCAGCAGGGTGAGCACGTCCTCGAGGGGCGAGTGCAAAGCGTGCTCGACGACGAAGGCAGAACGCGCAAGCACACTGCCGACGGACAGGACTGTGGCTGCATCGACGCTCGCGACCTGCGCGCGCACCGCCGGGTCTGCGCCCGCCAGGCGTTCATGGATGCGTTCCAGCGCATGGTCTGCGATTTCCTGCAGCGCATGCGGCAGTGCGCCGGACGACGGCGGCGCGGCCCGCGGTTCACTCACGACGCGCCAGCTCCTTCCTCGCCGCCGACGCGATCGGGCAGTACCGCACCAAACGCGGTGAGCAGCGAGTGCGTTCCGGTGACCAGGGATGCTGCGGCGCCGGCTGCCGCAGGTCCGAGGCCAGACCCGCCTCCGGCTGATCCACCGCCAGCCGATCCACCACCAGCCGAACCACCTCCCGCCGATCCACCTCCAGCAAGACTGCGCAACGCCTGGGCGTTCTCGCGCGCGGCGAGATAGGCGAGCGTGTGAGCATTGACGCCCTGCAGCGCGTTGCTCAGCAGCTGCACCGAGGTCGCATCGGCTTCCGCTGCAACCTGGCGCGCGCGTGCCTGTTCACGCGCCTCGGCATGCACGAGCTCGGCTGCCCGCACGGCCGCGGCGAGGCGGGCCTCGTTCTCTGCCGCCGCCGCGGCGATCCGCGTCGCGTTCTCCGCCGTCTCCGCCGCGATGCGAGCTTGCGCCGCTTCATGCTGAAGTGCCACGGATGCCGCGTCGGCCGCGTGCTCGAGCTGTGACTGCACCTCTGCATCACGCACGCGCCGCGCCGCCAGTTCCGCCGCCTGCACCGCAGCCGCAAGCTCCGCGCGATGCGCTGCGGCGGCCGTCTCCTCGGCCACGGAGTGCGCATGCTGTGCCTCGCGGCGCGTCCGTTCGTCCACAATGCGCGCGAGTTCCGCCTCGTGCACCGCCTGCTGCTGCGCGAGACGCTGCTGCAGTTGCGCTTCCTCGCGCGCACGCTGCGCAGCATCGAGCGTCTCCCGCCAGGCGCGGGCCTCTTCGGCACCGCGATCGGCGAGCGCCAGGGCGGCCTGCGCCTGCGCTTCATCGCTGCGCATCCGCAGAAGCTCGAGCTCGCGGGTGCTCGCCTGCCGTGCCGCGAGGATCGCCGCATCTGCCTCTGCTTCGGCCTCGGCTGCCGCGCGGCGCGCTGCCTCGCGCGCGGTGCGGGTGGCGAGATCTGCAGCGTCGATTTCCGCCAGCGCCTGCTGCTCGGCCGCCTGCTGGCGCACACGCGAGAGCGCGAGCGCGGCTTCCTCGGTGGCGACTGCCTGCGCCTGCTCGTGCTGCAGCTGCGCCGCAGCAAGTTCGTTGGCCTTGCGCACCTCGGCCAGCGCGAGTGCACGCGCGCCCTCGGCCTCCAGCAGCCGCGTGCGCTGTTCGTGCTCGGCGCGGGTCTCGTCGAGGATTGCCTGCAGGAGGGCCTGCGGCGGCTTCACGTCACTGATGTCGAGCCGCGTGACCTTGATACCCCAGACGTCCGTGGCGCGATCGAGCCGCTCCAGCAACTCGCGCAGGGCCCGCTCGCGATCCGCGACAAGCTGCCCGAGCGGGCATGCCGCAAGATGATTCGCCACCTGCGCGGCCACCAGGTCTTCCACCGCTGCGCGCACGTCACGCACCTCGTAGGTCGCCTTCGCCGCATCGGTGACCTGCACGAAGCATGAGAGCGACACCTCGACCTCGACCTCGTCACGCGTCACCAGCTTCAGGGTACGCAGGCGCAGCGCCGTCTCGCGAATGTCGATCGGCGGCCCGGCGCGCTCGAGCAGCGGCAAGACCAGGTGCGTGCCTGCCGCCAGCGTGCGGCGATAGCGGCCGCCCCGCTCGACCATGCGCTCGAAGCCCTGGGGCACGCGCAGCACGGAAAACCAGGCGAGCACGGCGAGCGCCGCGACCACGAGCAGCTGCCAGAACCAGGGCTGCTGCGCCCACGCAGGGAAGTTCGTCATGTGTGCTTCGTCATCACGGCGTGATCATCTCCGGGTTCTTGCGCTGCAGTGTGCTCAGCGATGGCGTGGATGCACGCGCCACTGGCGCCACATCGCGAATGATGCCGCGCGCAGCGCCGCCAGCGACAGTCTGGCGTGAGGGTCCGGCCCGTGGGTCTGGCGCGAGTGAGCAGGGCTAGAACGATTGCGATGCGGGCGATACGCGGAGAACCTCGGCGATGGTCGTGACGCCCTGGCCGACCTTCTGCGCGCCGGAAACCCGCAACGGACGCATGCCTTCCTTCATGCCCTGCCGGCGCAGCTGCTCGAGGTCGGTGGTGGTGGTGATGAGCTCGCGCACGCCCTCGCTCATGGTCAGCAGCTCGTAGATGCCGATGCGGCCACGATAGCCCGTGTCTCGACACTCGAGGCAGCCCTTCGGCCCGTGCACGAACTCCGGTGCACGGCCACGAAACGGTCGCGTGAGCAGGTCCCAGGCCTCCACATCGGGCGCTTCCTTCTCCTTGCACGCAGGGCACAGCGTGCGCACAAGGCGCTGAGCCATCACACCGAGCAGCGTCGCCTTGATCAGGTAGGGCGGCACGCCGAGCTCCAGCAGCCGGGTGATCGCGCTCGGGGCGTCGTTGGTGTGCAGGGTGGAGATCACGAGGTGCCCCGTGAGCGCCGCCTGGATCGCCATCTCCGCCGTCTCGAGGTCGCGAATCTCGCCAA
>SXGT01413572.1_pt1 | contig 18479 bp, 8 predicted proteins | sample 3176221 | NCBI WGS metagenome assembly SXGT01 (sample SAMN11356862, study PRJNA531348) | freshwater metagenome | isolation source: freshwater sample F1-120 | place: China: Fuxian Lake, Yuxi | collected 2017-12-25
CGAGGAGGCGCCCGCCGAGTCGCGCGAGCCTTCCAGCGCGGCCCCCGCGCCCACGCCGGAAGCGCCCGCCTCGCCGCCGGCCGTGCCTGTCGCGCCGTCGTCCGTCACGCTCACGCCCGTCGCGCCGTTGGCGCCCGAGCGCCCCACCGGCCAGTCCCCATGATCCGCCGGGCCCGGGGCTTCACGCTCATCGAATTGGTGGTCACCGTGGCCATCGTCGCCATCCTGGCGTCGGTCGCGGTGCCGCTGGTGGAGCTGAATGTGCAGCGGGCCAAGGAGCACGAATTGCGCAGCGCGCTGCGGCAGATCCGGGGCGCGCTCGACGCGCACAAACGTGCGGTGGAGGAAGGCCGCGTGGAGGCTCGCGTGGGCGGCAGCGGCTATCCAGCCTCGCTCGACGACCTCGTGAAGGGCGTGCCCGACGCGAAGAGCCCCACGCCCGCGCGCATTCATTTCCTGCGCCGCCTGCCGCGCGACCCATTTTCGTCCGAGCGCGAAGCCAGTGCCACCGAGACCTGGGGCCTGCGCGCCTACAACAGCCCGCCCGACGCGCCAGCCCCGGGCAACGACGTGTACGACGTGTACTCGCGCTCGGGGCGCATCGGCCTCAACGGCCAACCGTACCGGGAGTGGTGATGCGCGCGCGTGGTTTCACCCTCATCGAACTCATGGTGGTCATGGCCATCATCGCCACGCTGCTGACCATCGTGACGCCGCGCTACTTCGCGCACCTGGACCGCGCGCGCGAGACCGCGCTGCGCCAGACCCTGACCATCACGCGCGATGCGATCGACAAGTTTCACGCCGACAACGACCGCTACCCCGCCACGCTCGCCGAGCTGGTGGACAAGCGGTACCTGCGCGGCCTGCCCACCGATCCCATCACCCAGAGCAACGAGAGCTGGACGCTGATACCGCCTCCGACGCGGCCCGGCGAAGAGGGCGTGGGGGTGACGGGCGGGGTATGGGACATCCGCAGTGGCGCCATCGAGGAGGGAAAGACGTATGAACAATGGTGAGCGCGCGCGCGCGCGCAGGGGTCGCCAGCGCGGCTTCGGTTATCTCATGGTGCTGTTCGCGCTGGCGGCCATGGGCCTCACGCTGGCCGGCGCGGGCGAGGTGTGGCACACCGCCGCACGGCGCGACAAGGAGGCCGAACTGCTGTTCGTGGGACAGCAGTTCCGCCTCGCGTTGGCGTCGTACCGCGATCGCAGCCCGATGGGCTCGCCCACCGCGCCAACCACGCTGGAGGAACTGCTGCAGGACCGGCGCTTCCCCATGCCGGTGCGGCACCTGCGGCGGGTCTGGCGCGATCCGATCACCAACGACACGGCCTGGGTGCTGGTCAAAGCCGGCGACCGCATCGTCGGCGTCCACAGCCGATCCACGGCCGAGCCGCTGCGCATCGCCTTCGAGTCGCGCGACGCGGCGTTCGCCGGCAAGGCCTCGTACCGCCAATGGGTGTTCGAAGCCGGTGCCGCGAGCACGCCGACGGCCGCACCCCAGGCCGGGGAGGGCGCGACATGAGCCCGCCCCGATCCTTCGTGCGCCTCAACGCGAGCGACCTCGAGCACCTGCTCATGACCATCGAGCGCGCGCTCGAGGTGCAGACACGCTCGCAGTTCTTCCTCTGGGCGCAGGGCGCGCTGCAGGGCTTCATCGCGCACCAGGCCTTGTGGTGCGCGCACGGCGACGTGGAGCGCATGCGCCTGCGCGTGGAATCGTTTTCCAGCGGCGTGACCAGCGCGCGCGTGGAGGCCCAGGTCACCGACCCGACCGACGGCCTGCTGCCCCGGCTGGTGGACGATTGGCTGCGCGGCGGGCGCGTCCCGCGCCTGCTCAGCTGCCAGGGCGGCGACCAGGTCGGCCGGCGCCAGCTCATCAGCGACCTGCGCAACTGCGGCTTCGAGCATGTGGCCGTGCACGGCGTGCGAGAGGTGCAGGGCGAGTACGGCAGCTTCTTCGTGTTCGCGGGGATGGACCACGTGCCCAACGAGCGCGATGCCTACCTGCTGGAACTGCTCATGCCCCACCTGCACCTGGCGCTGCACCGCATGCGCCTGCGCGAGAACGGGCAGGGCAGCGCCGAGATGCAGCCCGCCACACTGTTGTCCAAGCGCGAGATCCAGGTGCTGCACTGGGTGAAGAACGGCAAGACCAACCAGGAGATCGGCCTGATCCTGGGCATCAGTCCGCCCACGGTGAAGAACCACCTGCAGAAGATCATGCGCAAGCTCAATGTGAACAACCGCGCGCAGGCTGTGGGCAAGAGCGCCACGCTGCGGTTGATCGCGCACACCGACACGGTGTGAGCCGATCCGGGTGAATGGACGTGTGATGGATTTCACTACCTGAACGGACTATTCAGAGCCAGGAACCGCACCCATGAGGTGCAACGTTGGATTTTTAAAGTCCTCCCTGTTCAACCCAGTCTTTGGCGTTGACCAGCGCGAAAAGTTCCTTGTCTCCCGTTCCCCGTTCCTTCACCTACAGATTGGACTCACACATGAAACTCAAACTGATTGCCCTGGTGGCCCTGCTGGGCGCCGCGGCCGGTTCCGCCCAGGCCGCCATCGCCGACGCCACCTCCGGCAACGGCGAGCTGGCCCTCAACCTCCGCTACTACAACGGCTCGCCCACCACCGGCAACAACGACTACTCCGCCCTGTTCGACCTCGGCGCCGTGATGTCGACCTTCGCCGACAACCGCAACACCGCCGGCTTCACGCAGAGCTTCTCGCTGACCGACCCCAACTACGGTGGTGTGTACGACTCGTTCCTGAGCGCCGTCGGCGCCGCGGGCGCGGCCGCCATCGAGTTCAGCGTCGTCGCGCTGAACAACGTCGGCACCGCCCTGGGCAATGCCAGCTACCTCACGACCTCGGTGCTCAATACCGTGAACGTGACGCCCGGCGCGCTCAACGCGTTCCAGAACCTGAACCCCTACATCGTCGCCAACAACACCCGCGGCACGCATGCCACGGAAGCCAACGGCGCGAGCTGGGCCAGCTCGGCCGACATCGCTTCGTCGCCCAGCGCCTACTACGGTGCCGTGCCCGCCGCCAACGGCGACAACTGGGTTGGCCAGGGTCCGGACTCGACGGCCCGCCTGAACGTGGCCCAGAACTTCTTCTACCTCGCCGGTGACGGCACCCGCGCAGCCTTCGGCGTGGACATCGACGGCAACGGCGTGATCGCCGGTGAAGAGTTCGGCAAGTGGACCTTCGACGTGGCCACCGCCACGCTGACCTTCGCCAACCCCGTGCCGGAACCCGAGACCTACGCGATGCTGCTCGCCGGCCTGGGCCTGATGGCTGGCGTGGCCCGCCGCCGCAGCCGCCGCCAGGCCTGATCGGCCTGCCCCGGGCCTGCCGCTTCGCGCGGGCCCGGTCTTCGCGCTTGCCTTCTCCCCACTTTCTTCCCAACCTCCATCGGAATCCACCATGAAACTCGGCCAACTCGCTCTTGCCTGCGCCGCCCTGTGCGCCGCACCCGCCTTCGCCCTCACGCCGGCCCAGGTCGAAGCCTCCGGCAACCTCAAGGAAGTCTGGATCACCGGCGCCTCCGCCGTGCTGAACAATGCCTTCCAGGGCTTCGCCACCCTGTGCTCGGGCGCCACCTACCGCAACGCCGCCGGCGTGGTGGTGACCAACCCCGGAACGATGAACCTGTCGGTCTACCTGCAGAACACCGGTGCCAACGCCGTGGCTCCTGGCGTCGGCGCAGGCAACAACGTCGCTTACGCCTGCACCGTGAACACCGTGGACGGCCGTGCCGGTGCCTTCGAAGGCGCCGACGTGGTGGTCTACCACACCGTCGAAGGCGGCTCCTTCAACGCCTACACGCCGGCCCTGCGCGCCTTCGGCGACACCAACGCCGAAATCCCCGCCACGCTGACCCGCACCACCGACCTGCGCCAGCTCGACAACGGCAGCAACTGCGCCGTCGCCGCCCCGGCCACCGCCTCGCTGACCATTTCCGGCCAGGCCAACAGCGTGCGCCGCTACAGCAACTGCGCCCGCACCACCGTGACCCTGGCCACGCCCACGGTGGCGGCCTCGGTCAACGTCGCCGGCGACGTCGCACCGAAGCAGTCCTCGGGCGGTTTCTCGGACACCGAGTACAAGATCAACCAGTCCCTGCTGAACATCGCCACATCCGTCGATGAAGTGGGCACGACCTACCGCACCAACGTGGCACAGGCCTTCGGCGTCGGCGTGAGCAAGAAGCTCTACCGCCAGCTGCAGAAGAGCCAGGGCCTGATCAACACCGTGGCCGACGACGGCGAAGCGTGCGACACCATGGTGCCCGGCGCCTGCCAGCCCTCGATCTCCACCGCCCAGTACGCCTCGATCGCCGCGGTCAACACTGGTGGCACGATCAACGGCGCGTTCTTCGGTGGCTCCGCCGCCGACACCGTGCAGCTGCTGCGCCGTGCGCAAACCTCGGGCACGCAATCGGCCTCCACGATCCAGTTCCTGAACAACCCCTGCGGCGTGGCCGAAAACACCGGCTTCTACGTGCCCCTGCGCCGTGCCGACGTGTACAGCGGCAACACCCCGCTGACCAAGCTGCTGGTCGAAGAGCACAGCTCCAGCGGCAACGTCTCGGGTGGTCTGGTCACCGCCGCCAACAACAGCTACGCCCTGGGCGTGCTGTCGATGGAAAACGCGCGCGACGCCGCCGGCAACTGGGCCTATGTCCGCCTCAACGGCGCTTCGCCCAACGCGCAGGTCGGCCTCAACGGCGTGGAAACCGAAGACCTGAACAACCGCGTCAACGCGGTGCGCGGCACCTACCCGATGTGGTTCGAACTCGAAGGCTTCGTGCCCTACGAGCAGTCGGGCGGCGACGGCGATGCCTACATCTCCAGCGTGATCGCTTCCCTGGGCAACCCGGAAATCACCAACCTGCGTGGCCTGTTCATCACCGGCGCCGCCGGCGTGCCGGCCAACGGCGCCAACGTGTCGGAATTCACCCGCAACGCGCTGTCCTGCCAGCCTGCACTGAAGCCCTGATCGGCCTCGGCGCAATCCTTCGGCCGCCCCTCTGGGCAGGCCGATGTCGGCGAAACGCGGCCTGCCGCGTTTCGCCCTTTTCTGTTTGAAGAGCCCCGATCCGATGAAACCGATCCGCCTCCTGCTGCTGGCCGCCGGCCTGGTGTTCTCGACCGCGCACGCGCAGGACGAAGCGCGCTTCGACGTGTTCGAGTACCGCGTCGAAGGCGCCACGCTGCTGCCCGCCATCGCCGTCGAGCGCGCGGTCTATGGGCACATGGGTGAACAGAAGACGCTGGCCGACGTGGAGAAGGCGCGCGAGGCTCTGGAGAAGGCTTACCACGGCGCCGGCTACCTCACCGTGCTGGTGGGCATTCCGCAGCAGCGCGTGAACGAAGGCGTGGTGCGCCTGCAGGTCACCGAAGCGCCGGTGGACCGGCTGCGCGTGACCGAGTCGCGCTACTACAGCCAGGGTGCCATCAATGCCGCCGCTCCGCAGCTCGCCGAAGGCAACGTCCCCAACTTCCAGGACGTGCAGGCCGAACTCACCGCGCTCAACCGCAGCCCCGACCGGCGCGTGACGCCGGTGCTGCGCCCGGGCAAGACGCCCGGCACCGTGGAGGTGGACCTCAAGGTGCAGGACCGCCTGCCGTTCCACGGCAACCTCGAACTCAACGACCGCTACAGCCCCGACACGACACGGACACGCGCCAGCGCCAGCCTGCGCTGGGACAACCTCTGGGGCCGCCAGCACAGCATCGGCCTTACCGTGCAGACCGCCCCGCAGGACCCCGGCGAGAGCCAGGTGTTCTCGCTCAACTACACCTGGCCGCTGGCCAACGGGGGCTTTCTGGCGTTCTACGGCATCCGCTCCGATTCCGACGTCTCCGCGGTGGGAACGCTCAACGTGCTGGGCCGGGGCGACATCGTGGGCGCGCGCTACATCCGCCCGCTGCCGGGCAACGAGGGCTTCTTCCACAGCGCCAGCTTCGGCATCGACCACAAGGACTTCGATCAGTCGGTCAATCTCATCGGCAGCGGCGGCTTCAACACGCCGATCGCCTACACCCCCTTCACCATCGGCTGGGACGGCACCTGGCTGAACGAGAAGCGCACCACGCGCGCGGGCATCTCGTTCAACTTCCACGTCAACGGCCTGGGCAGCAGCGAACAGGAGTTCGCCGACAAGCGCTACCAGGGCCGCCCGTCCTACGTCTACCTGCGCGGCAACGCCTCGCAGGAGCGCACGCTGCCGGGCGACTGGGGCGTCGACTGGCGCGGCAGCTGGCAGCTTTCTGGCCAGCCCCTGATCTCCAACGAACAGTTCGCCATCGGCGGCCTGGACACCGTGCGCGGCTACTACGAATCGGCCGCGCTGGGCGAGCAGGGCGTGGCGTTGAGCCTGGAAGGCCGCACGCCCAACTTCGCCACCCGCCTGGGCACGGACAGCGTGAGCGAGCTGCGCGCACTCGCCTTCGTCGACGCCGGCCACGTGCGCGTGGTCGATCCCATCACCGAGACCAGCCGCTACACCCTGGCCAGCGTGGGCCTGGGCCTGCGCGTGCGTGGCGCCAGCGGCCTGCAGGGCGCGCTGTGGTGGGCCTACCCGCTCAAGGCCGTGGGCACCACCGCCCGGGGCGACCACCGACTGCATTTCAGCCTCACCTACGAGTGGTGAGCCTTTTTCCGAGGACCGACCCATGAACCGCCAACGCCACCGCATCGTCTTCAGCCGCCACCTGGGCACCCTCGTCGCCGTGGCCGAATGCGCGCGAGCGCAAGGCAAGTCCGCCAGTGGCGCGCGCGCCGCCGGCACGCTGGCCGCCGCGCTGCTGCTCGCCGGGCCGTCGGCGGCCCAGCAACTGCCGGTGCCCAGCGCGGGCGGCACGCTTCCGCCGTTCGTGACGGCCGGGCAGGCGGCCTACCAGGCCATGGCCAACCAGGCCTTCGTGAACCAGGTCGGCAACAAGGCCATCCTGAACTGGAAAAGCTTCAACATCGGCGCGGGCCACAGCGTGCAGTTCCGCCAGGTGCAGGATCTGAACAGCAACCAGCTCGTGCCCGGCGCCAGCTTCACCACGCTCAACCGAATCTGGGACATCAACCCCAGCGTGATCGAGGGCGCCATCGGCCAGGCCGCCGGCCAGAAGGCCAACATCATTCTGGTCAACAGCAACGGCATCGCCTTCATGGGCGGCTCGCAGGTGAACCTCAACAGCTTCACCGCCAGCACGCTGAACATGGCGGACCAGTTCGTCGACAACCTGCTCACCAGCAACACGCTCACGCCGCAGTTCCAGCTTGCGCTGGACGGTGGTGAGGCGCGCGGCTTCGTCAAGGTGTTCGAGGGCGCTCGCATCAGCGCGGGCCAGTTCGGCCGCGTGATGCTGATCGCGCCCACGGTGGTGAACCGGGGCAGCGTGAGCGCGCCGGATGGTCAGGTGATCATGGCCGCCGCCAGCAAGCTCTACCTGCGCTCGGCCTCCGGCCAGGACAGCAACGTGAGCGGCCTGCTGGTCGAGGTGGACAGCCCGGCCGCGCTCAACGGCTACGAGCAGGCCAACACCAGCGTGAAGGACGGCGAGATCGACGGCCGGGCCGTGGCGCTCACCTACCCGGCGGACGACCTGCTCGGCCACGTGACCAACCTGGGCAGCCTCTCGGCCGACCGTGGCAACGTGACCATGATCGGCTACGCGGTCAACCAGAAGGGACTGGCCTCGGCCTCCAGCTCGGTGGTGCAGAACGGCTCGGTCTACCTGCTGGCGCGCGACCGCGCGGTGAGCAACAGCGAGGCCACGCGCGGCGGGCGCGTGGTGATCGGCGCGGGCAGCCTGACCGAGGTGCGCATCGACACCGACAGCAGCGCCACCGCGCAGGACGGCGAGAGAGGAGACCGGCTGGAGAAGCCCTCGGTGGTGCAGGTGGTGGGCCACGACGTGCGGCTGGAAAGCGGTTCGCGCATCGTCGCTCCCTCGGGCACGGTCGACATCACGGCACAGGACAATCCCGGTTCCTCGTCCGCCAACAACCCCTTCACCAACGCTGGCGCGGCGCTGATCTCGAATACCGCGCGGCTGCACATCGCCGAGGGCGCGGTCATCGACGTCTCGGGCCTGCGTGACGTGGCGGTGGACGTCGCGCGCAACAGCGTGGCGGTGGAACTGCGCGGCGACGAACTCAAGGACTCGCCGGTGAACCGCAACGGCCCGCTGCGCGGCCAGACGGTCTACATGGACGTGGAGCGCGCGCTGGCGCTGGCCGAGGGCGGCCTGGACACCCTGGTGGCCAAGGACAGCCTGGAGGGCTACGCGGCCCGCCTGCAGCGCGGCGCGGCCGAACGCGCCACCAGCGGCGGCACCGTGAATCTGCGATCGCAGGGCGAAACCATCGTGGAGAGCGGCGCCACCATCGACGTCTCCGGCGGCAGCGTGGACTACCAGGCCGGCATGGTGAAGCAGTCGGTGCTGATCACCAACGGCAAGCTGGTCGATGCGACCGTAGCCACGGCAGGCACGCGCTACGAGGGCGACGCCTCGCGCTTCCGGGTGGAGCACGACCGCTGGAACCGCACCGACGTGGTCGAGACCGGTGCGGCGCAGCGCTACGACGCGGGCTACGTGCAGGGCAAGGACGCCGGCCGCGTGAACGTGGTCGGCATGAAGGCCACTGTCATGCAGGGCGACGTGGTCGGGCGCACCGTGCAGGGCACGCTGCAGCAGGCCAGCGGCAGCGCGCCGGCCGGCGCCACGCTGCGCCTGGGCAGCAACGCGGTGGCGGACGACTTCAAGCTCAACCAGCGCGTGCTGATCGAGCGCGGTCTCGCGGGCCTGCAGACCGGTTTCGGTTTCGGCGACGCGCTGGGCCAGCCGTTCACCGAGACGCTGGTGATCGACCCGCGCCTGCTCGGCAAGGACCGCGTGGCCCGTCTGGAGGTGTTTGGCAACAACGAGGTCGCGATCCGCAGCGACCTGGCGATGGAGCCCGGTGGTGCGCTCGTGGTCACCGGCCAGAGCGTGCAGGTGGACTCGAACCTGAGCGCGCGCGGTGGGCGCATCGAGCTCAACGCCGCGACCAACCTGGTCAACACCGCCGCCTCCTCTCCTCAACTGACCGTCTCAGCCGGCCGAACGATCGACGTCAGTGGCGGCTTCACGAACCTGAATCCCCGGCTCCCGCAGGCCGATGCGCCGGTGGCGCCGGCGGACGGCGGCCAGATCGTGAGGGCCTCGGCCGGCGCGCTGGCGCTGGGCGCGGGCAGCGTGCTGCGCGCCGACGGCGGCGCGCGCATCGACGCGAAAGGCAAGACCACCCTGGGCGATGGCGGTGACATCGAACTCATGGGCGCAACCGGGCTGTCGCTCGGTGGTGAGCTCAGCGCGCTCGGTGGTGATCGGGGCGGCAGCCTTGCGGTGGGCGCACCGGCGGTGGTGGTGGGCGGCTCGGGCGCGGTCCTGCCCGCTGACGCCACCCACCTCGCGGCGGACTTCTTCTCGAAGGGCGGGTTCGAGCAATACACCGTTCGGGGCGACCGCTCGGTGGACATCGCGGCGGGCACCGTGCTGCAACCCCTGCTGACCACCCGCGCCATCGCGCCCGATGCGGGCACCGCCTCCACCGGCACGCCGCTCACGCAGGTGCTGCAGAACGAAGTTCGATCGGCGCTCGAACGCCGCGCGGTCAACCTCGCGTTCAGCGCGCCGGCCGCGCTCGACACCAGCGCCGGCACGGTCACGCTGGGCGAGGGCGCGCGCATCCTGGCCGAGCCCGGCGCGAACGTGTCGTTCAGCGCGCGCGCGCAGGTCCAGCTGCTGGGCGAGGTGCAGGCGCAGGGCGGCACCATCAGCGCCAGCGTGAACCGCAGCGGCACCGACCCGTTCCGCGCCGACGCGGCGGTCTGGCTGGGCGAGCACGCGCGGTTGGATGCCAGCGGCGTGGTGCGCACTGAGGTCGACGACCAGGGGCTGGTGCGCGCGCAGGTGAAGGACGGCGGCACGGTGCAGCTGCAGGGCACCAACGCCTACGTGGTCACGCAGGCCGGTTCGGTGATCGACGTCAGCGGCAGCGCCGCCACCCGCAGGGACAACGCCGGGGCGGCCGAAGGCCTGGGGCAGTCGGTCGCGGCCAGCGCCGGCACGCTGCGCGTGGGCACCACCGAAGGCGCCTTGCTCGACGGCACGGTGCACGCCCAGGCGCGCGCAGCCGATGCGCGCGGCGGTGATTTCGTGTTCGCCCTGACGGCCACCGACGCCAGCGCGCGAACCGCTGCCGGTGCGCCTCTCACGCCACGCCAGCTCACCATCGAACAGGTGCTGGCCCCGCAGAGCGCGGGCCTGGCCCCTGGGGCGGCGCTGGACAACGCGCACAACGGCAACGTGCGCCTCTCGGCCGCGGCCCTGCGCGAGGCCGGCTTCGACGCGCTCAACCTGAGCAGCGCCGACCGCATCGCCCTGGCCGACGGCGTGCAGCTGCAGGCCGCGACCGGTGCGCGCGAGCTGCGCTTCGTGCGCCTGGACGCGGGCCAGCTGCAGGTGCAGGGCGCGGGGGCCGAGGTGCGGGCGCACGAGGTGCTGCTCTCCAACAGCGTGAACACCAGCGCGGCGGCGCCCACCGGCGGGCCGGCCACGCTGGACGTACAGGCCGAGCTGCTGCGCGTGAAGGACCGCGTGACCGTGACCGGTGCCGACCAAGTGCGGCTCACCGGGCGGCAGGAGATCCGGCTGGAAGGCGCGTCGTCGTCGCAGCGCCAGGGCTCGCTCACCGTCGGTGGCGATCTGGACTTGCACGCCGGCGTGGTAGCGCCGGGCACCGACGCGCAATTCACCATCGACGTGCCGAACGGCGACGTGCGCATCCATGCCGTCGGCGCGGAGCCCACCATGCCCTTGTCGGCCCAGGGCAGCCTGACCGTGAAGGCGGGCGACATCACCCAGGCGGGGCGCGTGTGGGCCCCGCTGGGCGCCATCGACCTGCAGGCGCGTGGTGCGCTCGAACTGCAGTCGGGCAGCCTGACCTCGGTCCACGCCGAGGGCCTCATCCCCTATGGCCGCATCGAGAACGGCCGCACCTGGGTCTATGCGGACCGCGACATCGACGGCCTCGAGGGCAAGCGCATCCGCACCGAGGGCGCGAGTGTCAACGTGCAGGCCGGCGCGCGTGTGGACCTGCGCGGCGGCGGTGACCTGCAGGCCGACGAGTTCACCGTCGGCCCCGGCGGCTCGCTCGACTTCCTGGCGCAGAACGGCGTCTACGCCGTGCTGCCGGCCCAAGCGGCCGGCTTCGCGCCGGGCGATGCCGCGCTCGACGGCCGCCTGGAGCGCTCCGGCGCGATCGAACTGCGTGGCGTGCCTGGCCTGGCCGATGGCCGCTATGTGCTGCTGCCGGGCCGCTACGCTCTGCTCCCCGGCGCCTTCGCCGTGCGGCTGAGCGACAACGCCGCCGCGCTGCTGCCCTCGCAGGCCCACACGCGCGCGGACGGCGTGCGCGTGGCGGCCGGCTTCCTCACCGACACGCGCGCGCAGGCGCCCACGCCGGGCCAGTGGGGCGCGGTGGAGGTGTTCTCCGCCGATCAGGTGCGCGAGCGCGCCGAGTACACCGTGACGCGCGCGACCGACTTCTTCGGTGCCGGCAGTGTGCAGGCGGCCGACGCCGGGCGCCTCTCGCTGGTCACGCAAGGCACGGGCGCCGACGCGCTGCGCCTGCAGGGCCTGTTCCTCTCCGCCGCGGCGAGCGGCGGGCGCGGCGCGGCGGTGGACCTCTCGGCCGACCGCATCGAGGTGGTGGGCGCCGGCCTCGCGCCCCGCACCAGCGGCGCCACCGTGATTGCCGCGCAGGACCTCAACGCGCTGGGCGCGGCCAGCATGCTCATCGGCGGCGAGCGCCGCGCGCAAAGCGGCAACGCGGACGTGATCACCGTCGGCGCGCGAGAAGTCACGCTCACCAACGACGAGGCCTCGTCGCTGCGTGCGTCCGAGATCATCCTGACCGGCTCGCAGCGCGTGGAACTGGGCGAGGGCAGCCGGCTGCAGGCCCAAGGCCCGGCGGGCTCGGGCCGCGCCATCAGCGTGGCCGGCAACGGCGCGCTGGTGCGCGCCGGCGTGGACGCCGTGGCCTACGAGCGCACCGGCGCGCCGGACCGCAGCACCGGTACCATCGTGGGCGCGGCGAGCAGCCGCATCGACGCGCCGGCCATCGTGCTCGACGCCACGGCCGACAACCGCTTCCAGGGCGAACTTGGCTTCGGCGGCCCCACGGGCGGGCAGCTGGAGATCGGCGCCTCGCGCATCAGCCTGGGCGAAGTGCCCACGGGCACCGGCGGCGTGGTCTACGACAACGCGGACCTCGCGCGCTTCGACACGCTGGACGCGCTGGCACTGCGCAGCTACTCGTCGATCGACCTGTACGGCGACACGCAGCTCGGTGCCCTGGGCGCCGACGGCAAAGCCACGCTGGGCCGGCTGGACCTGCGCGCAGCCGCGCTCTCGGGCCAGGGCAACGCCCAGGCCACGGTGCGCGCGGGCACGGTGAGCTTTGCCAACGCGGCGGGCGCCACGGGCGCGCCGGTGGCGGCTGCACCGGGCAGCGCGCTCACGGTGCACGCCGAGCGCCTCGAACTCGGCGAGGGCGCCAAGCGCATCGACGGCTTCGACACGGTGGCGCTGAACGCGGGCGTGCTCGCCGGTGTGGGCGCGGGTTCGCTGGCCGTGGCCGCCACCACCACCACGGTGGCCACCGGCGCGCTCGTCGGCACCGAGGCATCGAACCAGGCCCTCGACGCCAGCGGTCGCCTGGCCGTCGAGCGCCTGGCCGGCGCGGACGCGGCGGCGGCTTCCGCGCTCGGTTCGCGCTGGCAGCTCGAAGGCGAGTCGCTCGAATTCGGCGCGCGCGCCGTGCTGCCTTCGGGCGAGCTGGACCTCACCTCGCGCAGCGGCGAACTGCGCGTGGGCGCCAGCGCCGAGATCGATGCGGGCGGCCGCCAGGTGAGCTACTTCGATGCGCAGCGCGCCACCGACGGCGGACGGGTGAGCCTGCAGTCCTTGGGCAACGGTGGCATCACGGTCGAGCAGGGCGCGCGCATCGACGTGTCGGCCGTGGCCGGTGGCGATGCCGGCCACGTGGACATCCGCACGCCGGGTGGCACGCTGAACCTGGCCGCTGGCAGCCTGCAGGGCCAGGCGGCCACGGGTGGCGGCGAAGGCGCGCGGATCTCGGTGGACGTGGGTCGCGTGGCCGACTTCTCGGCGCTCGCGGCGGCGGTGGGGCAGGGCGGCTTCACGCAGACGCAGGCCTACCGCGTGCGCACGGGCGACCTCGAGCTGCAGGCCGGGCAGACCGTGCGCGCGCAGGACATCGCCATCGCGGCCGACGGCGGCGGCGTGCGCGTGGCCGGCACGCTGGACGCCGGCGGTGCGAAAGGCGGGCGCGTGAGCGTGCAGGCCTCAGGCGACCTCACGCTGGCCAGCGGCGCGCGCATCTCGGTGCAGGCGACCGACGCGGCGCAGAACGGCGGCACGGTCGAGCTCGGATCTAGCGATGGCGTGCTGGACCTGGAGCAGGGCTCGACCATCGCGGCACAGGGTGCACGGGGGGGCGAGGTGCTGCTGCGCGCGCGCCGCACGGGCTCGGGCACCAGCGAAGACGTGGCCGTCACGCAGGTGGCCTCCAACTTCGACGGCGTGGACGCAGTCCGCCTGGAGGCGGTCAAGATCTATGACGGCATCAACCGCCTGACGGCGAGCGGCAACGTGGCGGGCGAACTCTCGCTGGCCACAGTGAACGCCGACCTCAACACCTTCGCGGCGCGCCACGGCGCGATCGAATCGCGGCTGGGCCAGGCGGGCGATGCGCGGTTCCAGGTGGTCTCGGGCGTGGAGGTGCGCTCGCAGGGCGACCTTACGCTGGCGAACGACTGGAACCTGGACGGCAGCCATGCGGGCGGCCAGCCCGGCGTGCTCACGCTGCGCGCGGCGGGCAACGTGAAGCTGGACAACCACCTTTCCGACGGCTTCAGCACCGCCACCCCGTGCGCCACCACCACCTGCGCGGCCACCTCGCCGGTGCCGGCGACGCTGCGCGGTCAGGATTCGTGGAGCCTCAACGTGACCGCCGGTGCCGACCTCGGCGCCGTGAGCCGCCACGCCACCGTGGCCGGCACGGGCGACGTGACCCTGGCCGCCGGCAAGCTGCTGCGCACCGGCACGGGCGACATCCGCGTGCACGCGGGGCGCGACGTGGTGCTCGCCAGCGCCGAGTCCGCCATCTACACCGCCGGCAAGCTGGCCGCGCCGCTGGCCGGCTTCGCCGTGCCGGCCAACGCGCAGTTCAGCGAGCAGGGCGGCGACGTGGTGATCGAGGCCGGGCGCGACATCAAGTCGCTCGCGCGCTCGCAGCAGCTCTACAGCAACTGGCTGTTCCGCCAGGGCCAGACCAACACCACCGGCGACGGTTACACCACAGCGCCGGGCTGGTGGGTGCGCTTCGACCGCTTCCAGCAGGGCGTGGGCGCGCTCGGTGGTGGCGACGTGACGCTGCGCGCGGGCAACGACGTGAGCAACCTCTCGGCCAGCGCGCCCACACAGGCGCGCTCCACCGGCAGCACGCCGGCGACCAACACCTTGATGGTCACTGGTGGCGGTTCGGTGCGGGTCGAGGCGGGCGGCGACATCCAGGGCGGCCAGTACCAGGTCGACCGGGGCGCGCTGCGGCTGGCCGCGGGCGGGAACATCGAGGCCGGCGAACGCGTCACCGTGGGCAGTGGCTCGCGCGCGCTCTTCCCCATCCTCGCGATGGGCGATACCCAGGCCAAGGTCACGGCGCGCGGCGACATGGGCATCCACGCGGTGATCAACCCGCACCTGGTGGTGCAGTCCTCGGGCAACGGCACCGGGGTGAACGTGGGCAACTCCGCCAGCCCGCAGTGGAGCCTGTTCTCCACCTACAGCGACGGCGCGGCCCTGAGCATGGGCAGCCTCACCGGCGACGTGGTGTTCCACAACCGGCCCGCGGGCTCCGCCGAGCTGGCCTCGCTGACCACCACCAACCAGACCTACCGCGCGCCGCTCAACTTCTCGATCAGCGCGGCCAACTACAACGCGGCCATCGCCATGGGCTTGCTGCCGCCGAGCCTGTCGATCACGGCGCCGCAGGGGCGCGCGGTGGTCGATGGCGTGAGTTCGACCCTGCAGCCTTCGGCGGCGGGCCAGCTCGCGCTGCTGGCCCGCGACGAGGTGAACGTGGCCGCGAGCCTGACGCTGAGCGATATGGCGCCGCTGCCGGATGCGCTGCACCCCGTCACCCGCAGCAGCGCTTTCGCCACCACCACCGCCAGCGCGCACGCCCCGGTGCCGGTGCACCAGGGCTCGGACACGCCGGCGCTGCTGCACGCCAGCGAAGGTGACGTGGTCGGCCAGTCGGGCCGGCTCAACCTCGCGAGCGCCAAGCCGGTGTCGGTGAAAGCCGGACGCGACGTGCGCAATCTGGGCCTGTCGATCCAGCACAACGGTGCCGACGACGTGTCGGCGGTGCAGGCCGGGCGCGACGTGGTGTTCAGCTCCACCGGCACCTCGCGCACGCCGGGCTCCTACATGTGGGTGGCCGGCCCCGGCCGGCTGGAAGTGCGCGCCGGGCGCGACGTGGACCTGGGCACCTCGGCCGGCATCGTCAGCCGGGGCAAGCTCGACAACCCGGCCCTGCCTTCGCAGGGCGCGGACCTGCACATCTACGCCGGCATCGGCGATGCGGCGTGGCAGGAGACCGACGTGATCGGCCGCCTGCTCACGCAGCTCGGCAACGCGCCGGGCGATGAAGGCGCGCTCTGGGCCGCGCGCTGGCTCACGGGCAACACCGGCCTGGACGCCGCAAACGTCGCCGACGCCGTGCGCGCCCTGCAGGCCCAGCCGGCCGATGCGCAGCGCGAGCGCGTGCGCGCCATGGTCTACACCGCGCTGCGCGAGACCGGGCGCGACTACAACAAGCCCGATAGCGCCTTCGCGGGCAACTACAGCCGGGGCTACGCCGTGCTCGAGCTGGCCTTCCCCGGCATGGCCGAGCGCACGCCGCAGGGCGGCTTCGCGCGCTACCAGGGCTCGCTCAACCTGTTCGCCAGCCGCATCCTCACCGAGGCCGGCGGCGACATCGAGTTCATGGTGCCCGGTGGCGACGTGGTGGTGGGCCTGGCCAACACGCCGGCCGAGCTGCTGGCCACGCAGAAGCCCGGCTCGGGCATCGGCCTGACCGATAGCGGTGTGCTCGGCGTCGCCGTGATCGGCGAAGGCAGCGTGCGAGGTTTCGCGCGCGGCGACATGCTGGTCAACCAGTCGCGCATCCTCACCGTGGGCGGTGGCGATGTGATGCTGTGGTCCAGCGAGGGCGACATCGACGCCGGCAAGGGCAAGAAGACCGCCTCGGTGGTGCCGCCGCCGCTGGTGCTGATCGACGCCCAGGGCAACGTGACGCAGGTGCTGCAGGGCGCGGCCACCGGCTCGGGCATCGGTGCGCTGTCCACCGGCGGCGCGCGCGCGGGCGACGTGGACCTGGTCGCGCCCAAAGGCACGGTCAATGCGGGCGACGCCGGCATCCGCGCCGGCAACCTCAACATCGCCGCGCAGGTGGTGCTGGGCGGCGACAACATCTCGGTGAGCGGCGCGAGCGCCGGCACGCCGGTGGCCGACACCAGCGCGGTCACGGCGGCGTCCTCCGGCGCCACGGCGGGCGGCGACGACGCCTCGCGCGTGGTCGAGGCGCTCAACCAGGCCGCGGCCGATTCGGCCAAGGCCGCGCAGGAACTCGCGTCCGCGCTGAGGCCTTCGGTGGTGCGCGTCGATGTGCTGGGCTTCGGCAACGAATAGTCCGAATGGATGGTTCCCCCCTTCTGTAACACCCGCGCCACCGTTCCTTCTTACCTTTCTGTGCTGGCCCCGCTCTCGCGTGGGCCGGCCTTTTGATGCCCCTCCCATGAAACGTTTCCTCACCCTCGCTGTCTGCCTGCTGATGCTGCCCCTGTCCGCCCAAGCGTGGTGGGACGAGGCCTGGACCATCCGCAAGAAGATCACCCTGGACACCCAGGCCGCCGGCATCGGCGCCGAGGCCACGGGCGTGCCGGTGCTGGTGCGCCTGTCCACCGGCAACTTCGATTTCCTCGCCGCCAACGAGAACGCGTCCGACCTGCGCTTCGTGGCCGAGGACGAGAAGACCGTGCTGCCGCACCACATCGAGCGCTTCGATGCCACCAACGAACTCGCCTTCGTGTGGGTGCAGGTGCCGCGCCTGGCCGGGAGCAACGCGGCGCAGCACATCTGGCTGTATTACGGTAACGAAGCCGCACAGCCGGTGGAGGCCACCGGCCTCTACGACGCCTCGCAGTGGGCCGTGTACCACCTGGGCGAGGCCAGCGGCCTGCCGCAGGACAGCGCGGGCGCCGGCCACCACGTGCTCGGCGGCACCTCGACCCCCGTGCCCAGCGGCCTGATCGGCGGCGCGGCCCGACTCAACGGCGACGGCGGCCTGCAGGCCGGCGACGCCACGCTGCAGGCGGCCACCGGTTTCACCTTCTCGGCCTGGATCAAGCCCGAGCGCGCCGACGGCGAGCTGCTGGCCTTCGGTGGCCTCACGCTCTCGCTGCGCGGCGGCGTGCCGGTGCTCGGCGTGGCGGCGGCCACCGCCCCCGGCGGCGCGCCGCTGGCCCTGGGTGCGTGGCGCCACATCGCGGTCAGCGCGGGCAGCAACACCGTGCTCTACATCGACGGCAAGGTCGCCACCAGCCTGCCGGCCGCTTTCGCGCCCGCCGGGGCGCTGCGCATCGGCGGCGGCCTGGTCGGCGAGATCGACGAGGCCCAGGTGTCCACCGTGCAGCGTACCGAGGCCTGGATCGCCACGCAGGCCGACTCGCAGGGCCAGGCTGGCCGCCTGGTGCGCATGGGCCAGGAAGAGACCACCGACACCAGCGGCGAGACCGGCTACTTCGTGGCCACCATGAACAACCTGACCGTCGACGGCTGGGTGGTCACCATCATCTGCGTGCTGATGCTGTTCGTGGCGATCTACGTGATCGCGGCCAAGGCGCTGCTGCTCTCGCGCGTGGAAAAAAGCAACCCGCGCTTCGGCCAGGCCTTCGACCGGCTCAGCGCGACGCTGCGCTCGCTCGACGCCGGCGCGCAGGAACACGCCCGCCAGCTCGACACCCTGACGGTGGCCAACGACCAGTTCCACCATTCGCCGCTGCACCGCATCTACCAGGTCGGCGCGCGTGAACTGAAGTCGCGTTTCCACTTGGGCGACCCGAAGGCGCCGGTGGTGGAGCACGACGGCGTGACCGCGCCCTCCGTGAGCGAGCGCGCCATGCTGGCCGTGCGCGCCGCGCTCGACGCCCAGATGACGCGCGAGCGCCAGCGGCTGGACAGCGGCATGGTGCTGCTGACGATCGCCATCTCGGGCGGGCCCTTCCTCGGCCTGCTGGGCACCGTGGTCGGCGTGAGACGAAGGGTC
>SXGT01020700.1_pt1 | contig 18473 bp, 12 predicted proteins | sample 3176221 | NCBI WGS metagenome assembly SXGT01 (sample SAMN11356862, study PRJNA531348) | freshwater metagenome | isolation source: freshwater sample F1-120 | place: China: Fuxian Lake, Yuxi | collected 2017-12-25
GAACGCCGTCCCGCCGCCTCCTGCATACAACCTCACGCCTTCGAACGCATCTCCGTGCGCGGCGAGCGTCAGGGCCGACGCCGTCGGCGAGGTTGCGCCGCCGGAGCCCGGGACGGCGGAGAACGCGACGCCGTCGAACAACGCCAAGCCGGTCGCCGGGACGCCGCCCGCCGATGAGAACGGACCCGAAACGACGAGCCTCGGCCCGGCGGACGTCGCATACGGCAGAAGGGCGACTTCGAACGCTCCGGCGGCGACGCCGCCGAGTCCGGATCCGAGCGCCGACCACGTGACGCCGTTCCAGCGGGCGACTCCGACCGCCGGCACGCCGCCCGCGAACTGGAAGTTCCCGCCGACATAAAGCGCGGGACCGTTCCCGGCGTCGAACACCGCCAAAGACCTTCCCGGAAATCCGCCGAGCGCGATCGGCCCCGTAAGTCCGCCCGATCCGACCGGAGACCAGACGCCGTTCCGCCGACGCGCGATCCCCGGCGAAGGCAGTCCGCCCGCCGTCGTGAAAGTCCCGGCGGCATAAAGCGCCGGACCGGAACCGTCGTCGAAGACGGCGAGTGCGCCGACGGCGCCGTTCAGCCCGCCGACGACGCTCCACGAGACGCCGTTCCATCGGGCGAGGTTCGGAGAAGGGAGGCCGCCCGCGGAGGCGAAGCTGCCGCCGACGAAGAGACCGGGCCCCGAGCCGTCGTCGAAGACGGCGAGCGCATAGCCGAAACCGGAGAGACCGGCCCCGAGCGGCGACCAAGCGCCGCCTTGCAATCGCGCCACGTTGCCGAGGGTCGCGCCTCCCGACGACTGGAAGTACCCGACGGCGTAGAGCTCAGGGCCCGAACCTGAATCGAACGCTTCGAAGTCGGCTGCGTGGGAGGCGATCCCGAAGATCGTCACGGCCGACAAATCCCCCGCGAAGGCGGAGAAGCCGCCGGCCGTTCGGACCGCGACGCCGCCGCCGGTCGCGAAATAGCCGCCCGCGTAGAGTTCCGGCCCTTGTCCGAGATCAAGCGTCTTCAGCCGACGAACCGTCCCGGCGAGGCCGGCGCCGAACGGACTCCATCGCACGCCGGTCCATTGCGCGACGTGATTCGTCGGCGTCGCACCGCCGGATGCACCGGCGATAGCCGAGAAATCGCCGCCGAGGACGAGCGTCGGAACGCCGCCGAAGGGCAGCGAGCAAAGCGTCTTCGCCGATTGCGTCAGGGGCGTGCCGAGCGTTCCGGTCGTCGTCCATGACGACGGCGTCGTCCCGAGGCGAGTGATGACTCCGACCGTCGGCGAACCGAAGCCGTCGAGATAAGTCGCCGCCGCAACGAGATGCGGCGTACCGCCGGTCGGATGCAAGGCGAGCGCGTGCACCGCGGTCGTCGCCAGTCCGAGGTCGCTCCAATTCGCACCGTCGAAGGCCGCGAGGTTCTGCACCGGGACGCCGCCGGCCGCGCCGAAGGTCCCGCCCGCGAAAAGCCGCGGACCGTCGCCTGCATCCCCGGCTTTGAGCGCGACGACTTCGACCGACGGTCCGGTCGGCGCGGCCGAGAGTCCGGCGCCGACGCCCGTCCACGACGCGCCGTTCCACACCGCGAGGCCCGGCGACGCGACTCCGTCGACCGAGGTGAACGCCCCGCCCGCATAGAGCTTCGGACCGGCGCCGTCGTCGAAAACCGCCAGCGTCAGCACATCGCCGTCGAAACCGGAACCGGACCCGAGCGCGCTCCAAGCGACGCCGTCGAAGCGCGCAATGCGACCGGCAGGCAGGCCGCCCGCGACCGTGAAGGATCCGCCGGCGTAAAGGCGCGACCCTCCGCCGTCGTCGAACGCCGCGAACGTCCGAACCGCGCCGTTCAAGCCCGACCCAAGCGGCGACCACGCGACGCCGTCGAACTTCGCGGCTCGTGCGGCGGCCTGTCCGCCCGCAGTCGAAAAATCGCCGCCGGCGAAAAGCGCCGCCCCGGAACCGTCGTCGTGGAATAGAAACGCCCGCACCGCGCCGTCGAGGCCGGATCCGACGGGGCTCCAGCCGACGCCGTCGAAGAAAGCCGCGCGTGCGGCCGGGATCCCGCCGGCGGTTTGAAAGACGCCGCCGACGGCGACCTTCGGCCCGGTTCCGAAATCGACCGCGGCGACCGCATGGACCGGACCGCCGACGCCCGCGATCACGCCCGGCGTCGAAACCGGAGACCATGCGGGCGTGCATTGCGCGGGAAGGAACGGCGCCGGAAACAGCGCCGACAGCACGAGGAGGAGAGACCGCGGATTCACGCGCTCATCTTATCCGATCGACCTCGGAATCAGCGCGGATTGTCTCCGCCGTTCCGCAGGTCAGCGGTCGTCGTCTCCGGGACGCAGCACCGACGTGCGCCGGGTCGAGACGTTGAGCACGAAACCCACGCCGATGATGAAGCTTACGAGCGCCGTGCCTCCGTGCGAGACGAACGGCAAAGGCATTCCGGTCGTCGGTACGACGCCGAGGGCGACGCCGACGTTCACGCCCGACTGCACGGCGATCAACGTACCGATGCCGACGCAGATGAGACGTCCTTGCGGGTCGCGCGTGAGCAACGCCACGCGGAAGATCGACAGCACGAGCAGCAGCACGAGCGACAGGACTCCGACGCCGCCCAAGAACCCGCCCTCCTCGGCGACGGCCGCGAAGGCGAAATCGCTGTAGGCGTACGGCAGGCGCCCCGACTGCGTCACGGGGCCGCGTCCGAAGCCGTGGCCGGCGGCGCCGCCGCTCTTGACGGCGAGGATCGATTGTCCGAGCTGATACCCCTCGCGGGCCTTCTCGTAGTCGGCGAGGCGCTCTAAGAAGATCGTGCTGCGGATGCGTTCGCGTTGGTAAGGCTTGAGCAGAAAGAAGAACGCGAAAACGCCGAGCAAGAGCCCGACAATGACGAGCGCCGCGAGTCCGCGCCACGGCAGTCCGGCCGCGAACAACATCGCGAGCCCGGTCGGAACGAACAGCAAGGCGGTCCCGAGATCGGGCTGCCTAGCGACCAGCACGATCGGAACCGCGATCAGCACGAGCGCGAACCCCCATTGGACCCAAGAGCGTTCGCTGCGCACGAAGCGGAACTGCCGTGCCAAGAGCAGCACGAGCACGACTTTGAGCGGCTCCGACGGTTGGAAGTTGAATCCGAAGCGCAGCCAGCGCTGCGAGCCGTTAATGACGGGACCGATCCAAAACACCGCGACGAGGCACGCGATGAGCACCGCATAGCCAAGCCATGCGTGACGAATGAGACGCGGATACGGGATAAGCACGACCGGTCCGAGCGCGGCAAGTCCGAGTAGAAGGAACTTCGCCTGACCGCGCCAAAGATCCTCCGACGCTTCGCCGCAGGCCGACATGATCGTGAGGATGCCCGTCACCGATAGAAGCAGGGCGAGCACGAACGTCGGCCGGTCGACGCGCGCCAGGGTCTTCCGCAATTCAAGGCTCACGGACCGCCTCCGAGCACGTCGTAGCAGGCCGCGACGACTTTGGCCGCGATCGGGGCGGCCGCCGATCCGTGGCGGGCGGAACGATCGAGCATCACGGCGAAGGCGTACTTCGGCGTCAGCCCCGGACCGTACGGCGCGAAGCCGACGAACCACGCGGCGTTCAGGGACTCTTTGGAAGTGACGAGCTGCGCCGTACCGGTTTTGCCGGCGATCTTCAGCGGTTCGAGTTCGCGGCGGTGTTCGCGGCCGGCCGTACCCCGATGCGTCGTGGCCGCGAGCCGCATGCCCTCCCGGATCACGTTCAAATGCGCCTCCGTCCCGAGCGGACCGCGCAAAGGTTCGAAGCCGTCGGGGCGATAGACGTGCGGAATGACGACGCGGCCGCCCGCCAGCGAAGCGGCGACGCCCGCCAACCGCACCGGAGAGACGCTCAAGCTTCCTTGGCCGATGGCGAGGTTGCGGACGTCGTCGGACCCTTCGCGCAAGAGCCGCTCCATGCCGCGGGCTTCAGCCCGCGAGACGATCCCGGGCGCGGCCTCGAACAGTCCGACGCGCGCGAACGCGTCGAGCAGGAGCGGCTTGCCGACCTTCTGGCCGATGTCGTAGCAGAAGGCGTTGCAGGACCGCTCGATGGCCGCGAGGACTTCGACCGGACCGTGGCGTTCGCAACTGAATCCTTCGTCCCGCACGCCCGTCCGGCAATCGAAAGTCTCGGACTCCGAAACGACGCCCGCTTCGAGACCGACGAGCACGGTGAGCGCTTTGAAGACCGAGCCCGGCGGCGTCTGGCCGGGCGGCTCGAAGGCGCGATGCAAGGCGGCGCTCTTCCGCAGGCGGCGGTCGGCGGCGGTGAAGCGCGATGCGGCCGACCGGTCTCCGGCGTTCAAGGCCCGACGCGCGGCGACGCGTTCCGTCTGCGCATCCAACGCGTCGGCCAGCGCCTCCTCCAGCGCCGCCTTCGGCGGCAACGGCCATGACGATGCGGCGAGCACCCCGCCGGTCGCGACGTCGACCACCGCGGCGGCGCCCATCTCCGAACCGGACTTCGACGCGATCTTCTCCAAGCGGTCCTGCAACGCGCCGACGATCGTCGTCTTGACGTCCTGCCCGTGCTTCGGCGCACGCACGACTTCCGCAGAACCGTCGGGGCGGACCCGCGCCGTCCCCGGTTCGCCTCGAAGGACGCCGTCCAAGAGTTCTTCCAACCCGGACGTCGGGACGCCTTGCGCCGTCACCGTCCCGAGAAGGAGCGCTAGACCGCCGCCCGGATATGCACGATCCGGATCGCGGCCGAAGGACGGCACGAGTTTGAATCCGAGTCCGCCGAGCCCGCCCGCGCCGTCCACGAGGTCGGTGAGCGCGAACCCGCCGTCGCGGCCGACGACGTCGGTGCGGAAGGCCGCGAGATCGTCCCGCATCTGGCCGCGTTTGCGGGCGTCGTGATACGAGTTGAGATCGAAGCCGGTCGTTTCGATCACGCGGAGCGCGGCCGCTTCGCGGACACGGGCGGGATCGAAGTCATAGAGCGACGCTTCCTTCGCCCGAAGAAGGACGTCGCCCGTCCTCGGCGCCGAAGACGCGACGCCGGAACCGTAGAAAGTGCCGCCCTCCGCCGCCGCGGCGATCTCGAGCGCGACGGCCGCCGCGTCGACGTCCGGATAAGGCGCGGCGATCTCTGCGGCGAGTTCGCGCGCCTCGCGGCTCCGCGCTGCGTCTCCGGTGAAGCGCCAAACACCGAACTCCTGCGCGAGGATCGCGTCGCGCAGGCGGTCCTCCACGATGGCCTCGATGCGGTCGTATTGCCGATCGCACAACTGCCGGAGCAACGCGCGCACGTCGCGATGCGCTCCGAGGCGGAGTTCGACGCCCAGCCGGTCGAGAGCCGTCGTCTCTTCGCCGACGCCCGCCACGCAATCCGCCGGCGGAACGGCGAGTGCGGCGCCGATCGTCTCGGCGCCGGCGGCGACGCGCGCGCGCAGGTCCCGCTGGGTGGTCGCTCGGCCGCGCGGCGCGACCGCGATCATCGCTTCGTAGGGACGGCCGCGGAGCCTGGCCGCGGAACGGAGGTACGTCCCGTGCGGCGCGGGAAGTCGAGCGCCGCGCGTCGCAAGCTCCTCCGCGAGTCGGTCGGGCGGAAGACGCAGGACGTCGAGCGGCAGCTCCAGCAACTCCTCGACGAGCGTCGGCCGCGACTCAAGCGCGGCGACGGTCGCGTCGCGATCGCCGTATCGCTCGGGGGCCAGGAGCACGCCGAGATCGGCCCACGCTTCGACGGCGCTTCGTTCGCGAAACACCGCCGCGAAGACCTCGACGTCGTATGCGGCGCGTGCGGTTCGGAGCAGAAGACCGTCCCGGTCGCGTAAAGCGCCGCGCACGGCCGGAAGGACGGCTTCGCGCGTGAAATCGAGATCGGCCGCGACGTCGGCCTCGTCGGAGCCGAATTGAAGGGAACCGAGCCGCACCGCGAGCCCGATGAAGCCGAGCAGCAAGACGGCGGCGATCAAGCCTAGGCGGTTGGGAAACACGACGCGCGGACTCTACCGTCACCGACGAGCGAGGCCCGCCCGAAGCGAGCCGACGGACGTCGCGATGTAGCCGAGCAGGCCGGACAACAGTCCTCCCGCAACCCAACCGGCCGACCGATAGGCCAACCCGGCGGCCGAGTCGCCGAAAAGCGAGGACTCGGACCTGAACAGCTCCATGACCGCCGCTCCGAGGGCGGCGAACAGGACTCCGAGCGCGATCTCCCCTCGCGGTCCGCGGACCGGAATCAAGCGGCGCGTCCCCAAGGCCGTGATTCCCACGACGACCGCTGCGAAAGGAAGCGCGGCGAACGGCGCGTCGAACGTCGGCCCTTCGAGGCAGGCGGCCAAGAGCGCGGTCGCGACGAAGCTCCCCCGCGACGACCGCCGGGCGACGAGTTGCGTCCATGCGAAAGCGGCGCACGGGACGACCAGGCCGGCCGGCCCGAGCAAAAGTCGGAGCTGCCCGAAAAGCAAGGACGACGCGAGGACGAGGGGCCAAGTCATCGAGCACGCCTCGTCAGCACGGCTCGCTCGGCGTCGAAGAGAAACACCGTCGCCGTCACCGTCGAAGGCCAAGGGACGACTTGGTCCGAAGGAAAAAGCGCGCCGTCCTTCAGCAGGAAACGACCGAAGAAAAGTCCCGGTGGAACGAGCCAACCGCCGCCGGCGGTGAAGGCCCGCACGGGCACCGCGCTGCCGGGCGGAAGGTCGGGGAGGTCGCCGACGATCGCGAATGCGCCGTTTCGCCCGGCGCGGACGAGATGCCCTGATTCGAAGTCCGGGCCGACCAGACGAACGCCGATCTCATGCCCCGGATCGTCGCGACGCGACACGTAGGCGCCGGCTTCCGCGGTCCGTTCGACCCGGCCGAGATAGAACCCGCCGACATGGACGCCGGCGCCCGATTGCAGACGCGCGGCGGCCTCGCCTCGGAGAAACGCCCCGCGACCTCCGAGCGCCGGAGACGCGACGACCCGCAGCCGTTCTTCTTCGAAAACGTCGACGACGGACGCGCTTCGACCGACCCCTTCGACCGCGACGGCTTCCGCACTCGCGGCGACCGCCGCGAACCGGACGCGCGGCCGGACGCCGGTCGAGACGACGCGCCCGATCGGGACCGCGCCCGGACCGAATGCGATCAGGGAATCGCCCTCTTTGAACATCTCAAGGAGGACGCCGTCGACCAGCAATCCCTGATCCCCGTCGCCTTCGACTACGGCGGCGAGGCGTTCGATGCCGCCGGGCAGCCCCGACTTCGATTGCGCGGCCACGGAAGCCGTTCGCGCACCGCGCGCGGAAAGCAGCCGCACACGGGACAAATGCGACTCGACCCGTTCCACATGCCCGAGCAATCCTTCGGGCGCGAGAACCCGGGCGCCGGACGTCACGCCTGCGTCGCGCCCGGCGGCGACGATCAGTAGGCCTTCGCGCGGGCGGTAATCGAGAACAGGTAAAGCGACGAGCCCGAGTTCTGCGAAGAGCCCGGCGCGAGTGCGGCTTCGTTCTTCGACGAAGAGTCGGACGTCGACCGGCGGAGCTTCGTCGTTGCGTCCGAGCGCCCGCACGACCGATGTCGGCGCCAGGAGGACGTCCAGCACGCGGAGTCGCGTCGTTTCGATGGCATCGCGCGCGAACACGTGCAGCGCGACGATCGCCGCCGCGGCGACGAAGGCGAAGCGAAAGGGGCGGGGTCGGGTCGGGCGGCTCGGCATGGCGGAGTCGCGGACGGCGGGACGAAGACCCGTCCCGAGCCGGAGCTACATGTCCTCGGAAGTTTCGAGGATCTGTTTCAACAGATCCAAATTGTCGAGGATGTAGCCGGTACCGCGGGCGACGGCGGTCAACGGATCATCCGCGATACGCACGGGCAGGCCGACCTCGTGGTGGATGCGCAAATCGATGCCGCGCAGCAACGCGCCGCCGCCGCAGACCGTAATGCCGGTGTCGACGAGATCGGCGGCGAGCTCCGGCTCCGTGACTTCGAGCGTGCGCTTGACCGCGGCGACGATCTGATCGACGGGCTTCTTCAGCGCTTCGCGGATCTGAACCGAATTGATCGTCTCGGAACGCGGCATGCCGCCCTTGACGTCGCGTCCCTTGATCACGAGTTCGAGCTCGGGTTTGAGGTCCCAAGCGGACCCGACGGAGATCTTGATCTGCTCGGCCGTCTGCGGTCCGATCAAAAGCTCGTATTCGCGTTTGACGAAATCGACGATCGCCTCGTCCAACTCGTCGCCGGCGACGCGGATGCTCTCGGAGTGGACCATGCCGGCGAGCGCCAGCACGGCGACTTCCGTAGTACCGCCGCCGATGTCGACGATCATCGACGCCGTCGGATCCTGCACCGGGAGTCCGACGCCGATGGCGGCCGCCATCGGCTCTTCGATCAAGAACACGCGACGAGCGCCCGCGCGCTCCGCCGAATGAATGACGGCTTGCTTCTCGACCTGCGTAATGCCGGAAGGGATGGCGATGACGACCCGCGGATTGGCGAAAGCGCGGCGCGAGCCTTGCACTTTCTGTATGAAGTAGCGCAGCATCGCTTCGCAGATCTCGAAGTCTGCGATGACGCCGTTCTTCATCGGTCGAATGGCGGAGATGTTGCCCGGCGTCTTACCGAGCATCTCCTTCGCGCGATTACCGACGGCCATGCCGTCGAGCAGGACCTTGTTCGTCCCCTTGTACACCGCGACGACCGACGGCTCGGACAGGATGACGCCTTTACCCGGAACGCAGACCAAGGTGTTGGCGGTTCCGAGATCGATCCCCATATCGACCGAAAACATGCCGGCGATGCGGTCAAAGAAGCGCAGCATGGACTCTCATCAGAAAGAGGCGGGTCCCGTCGGCCGGAGACCGCAAAACCGATTCCCTACATGCAACAACCCGAGACGGCCGTCCCGGGTTGTCGAGCACGATCACGCGGACGGCGCCGGAGGCAGGATACCCGCTTCCGTACGCATCGTCAGGTTCAGGCGGCCATGCCGACGTTGAACCACTTGCCGAGCGCCATCTGCATGACGACGAACGCAAGGAGGAGAACTACGGTCGTCGCGAAAACGAGGCCGTTGGTCAGGTCCTTGGCGTTGTCTTCGAACCCCTCGACGACGTCGATCTCGGGGTCGTTTCCGTCTTGAGCCATGGGAGTGTTCCTTCAAGAGAGGCCGCAGCGGGTGCCTTGCGCCCGCCTACGACCGGCAGAGATCAAAGGGTGTTCGTGCCCCGGTCGCCGACCATCGGTTGCTGACCCGGCGCCGCCACTTCGAGCGTGCCGGCGCAGTTGTCGCCGTACACTTGATCGATGCGGACGCGGCCGATGTAGCTGTTCCCGCGGACGACGTCGATGACGTAGCCCTTGGCGACGCTCTGCTTCGAGCCGACGTTGAACTGGACGAGCTTCAAGCCCGCATCCACGCCGATCACTCGGGCGTCGGAGATCGGGTCCATCTTGATCGCCTTCGCGATGTCGACGCCCTGGTTACGCGCCCATTCGATGATCAGAGCCTTCTCGTGGTTCAGATCTTCGAGCTTCTTCTTGTCGGTCTCGAGTCCTGCGATCGCATTGTCTTTTTCGACGATGGTGGCCTTGGCCGTGGTCTCGGCCGACTTGGCTTCTTGCTCCGCCTTTTGCGAAGCGGCGATGCCCGCCGTCAGCTCGACGTTCTTGTCGCCGAGACGTTTGATTTCGTCTTGGCCGCGCTTCGTCGCGTCCGTCGCCGAAGCGACGTCGTTGGTGAGCGCCGCGATTTGGCCGTTCTTGATCGAATTCTCGGCTTCGAGAGCTTCGACACGCGCCTTGCGCTCGGTGGCCGAGGTGTCGGACCGGGACTTCTCTTCCTTCAACGCGCTGTTCTGCGCGGTCAGATCTTGGATCTGAGCGTTCAGCTGCGTGATGGTGCGGGAGTTGTTGTCGTTGTCGGTCTTGTGGAGTTCTTTTTCGTCGTTGTACTTGGTGACCCAATCGGCTTTCACACCGAGGAACGTGCCCGCGGCAAAGAGGAAGCCGGCGGCGAGCACCAAGTTCAGGACGACGAAAATCCGTGCGATCTGACTCATGAATTTCTCCGTCTACCCGTCGGCCCGTCGCGCTAAGGCGGCGCGCTGGTCCAGTTGCCAACGGGGGGCTTAAGTCACTCGAAGGCCCGCGATTGTAGGCGCGAAGGCCGGTTCGTCAACCAAGGTCCTTTTCCGTCCGCTAGGAATCGTCGCGCTCGGACGCGACGGGCGTCCGCGAAGGCGGTTTTCCTCGGAGAATCCGCACCGCGAAAAGGATTCCGATCCAGACCCACGGCCAGTCGCCGAAGCGGACGTAGCCGGTTTTTTTTCCGCCGATCGGCAGAACCGCCGACAAGACCCCCGCGACTTCCTTCCGGTCGCCGTCCGGACCTTCCACGACCGCGAGCCGGGTTCCGTCCGGCGCGAATGCCGTCGAAATCCCGGCGTTCGACACCCGGAAGACCGCTCGGCCGCATTCGACGGCCCGCCAGCGCGTCGCTTGGTCGACGAGGTCGAGTTCCGCCGAGTCGAGGAACCAAGCGTCGTTCGATTGGTTGACGATGAAATCGGCTCCGGCGGCGACGGACTCGCGGAAATACCACGGAAACACGATCTCGAAACAGATGTTGCACGCCGCTTTGCGGGGCCCGTCCGGAGTCCGGACGGAGAAAAGAAGCGGCGACTCCCCCGCCGTCAGGTCCGGCACCTGTCCGAGGGCCTTCTTGGCTTCCGACCGCATCCATTCGTAGCCGGGCGTTTCCGGTCCGAAGGGCAGGTACTCGCCGAAGGGCGCGAGGCCGCGCTTCTGATAGACCTCGCCGGTCGGTCGGCCGCCGCGGACGACCCAACCCACGTTCGCTTCGTTGTACCCGTCCTCATCGACGTCGACGGTCCCCGGTCTGACCGGGACCAAGTGCGAAACACCGAGCAGGGTCGTCTGCTCCGGCCCCGCCAGCGTGCCGTCGCCGTACGACACGTTCCGCCTACGCTTTTCGTCGAAGTACGCTTCGATTCTCAGGAGGTTATCCAGCGAGAGCTTCGGCTCGCGGACGCCCGGATAGGACGTTTCGGCATAGACGAGCAAGTCCACGGCGTCGCGGTCGACGCGGTCGAGAAGCTCGATATGGGTGCGCAGATGATCGACGGCCGAACCCCGCTTCCGGTACTGGGGAACGTTCGGTTGCAACCCGACGACCCGGGGTCCGACGCGGAGATCGCGGTCCTTTAAGAGTGCGGCGCCGGCCTCGACGACGAGCGGGATCGCAATAAGGGCGGCGAGAACCCGCAAGAACCGCCGTCGCACGCGCCTTGCGACCAAAAGTTCGACCACGAGTACGTTGACGGTGATCGCGATCAACGACACGGCATGCACCCGCCCGAGGGCCGCCCATTGCAATGCGGAAGGCCAGCAGTCGAGCGGATAGCCGAGCGACGCCCAAGAGAGCCCTTGCAAGGCGTTGTCCCGCAGCACTTCGCCGAGCACGAGCGTCGCCGGCACCGCGAAAAGGTCCGAGACGCCGCGAGACCTCGCGGCGCGCAGGACGTGAATCGTCGCAAAGGAGAACGGCAGGCCGAGGATCGGAACGAGAAAGGCCAGAGGCGGAGCGCAGGTCGTCGTCCACCACAGGACATAGACGTGCAGCAAGAACTGCCCGAGCACGAAACCGGAGATTTCGGACTGCGGACCTTCGCCGGGACGCGTCCGAACCCGGAGGAGCCACGGCACGAGCGCGAGGAACGCGAGCCCCGGCAAATGGATCGGGTGGAAGCTCGCCATCCAAAGCCCGGAGGTCAGCAGCGCGGCGCCGAGATCTTTGAGACGGCCGTTCATGACCGGCCCGCGCGGCGGTCCGATGCGCGGAGCGGCTTCCCCGGCAGGCGATGCACGACCACGCGGTCGCCCGGAAGCGGGGCCGGTCCGTCCGGCGACACGATGATGAAGGCGTCGGCGTCGACGAGGCCGCGCAGATCGGCCGATCCGTTCCAGCGGAGCGGCGTCGCACGGAGGACGCCGTCGACCGCCCGGAGACGGGCCGGGAGATGTTGCGTCCGCGGAATGACCTTGAGCGGTCCGTCGTGCTCCAAGACGGCCGTGACTTCGTCCGGATACGGATCCGGGTCGCCGAGGCGCCGAAGGAGATAGGGGCGCACGAAGAGTTCGAAGGTGGCGAAGGAGGACACGGGATTGCCCGGCAGACCGAACACCGTGCATCGACCGCCGTCCGCCCGCTTGACCCGGCCGAAGAGCAAAGGCTTGCCCGGTTTGATCGAGACTTTCTCGATGAGGACTTCGAGGCCCCGATCTTTGAGGGCGACGCCGACCAAATCGAGATCGCCCATGGAAACGCCGCCCGACAGGATCAGGACGTCGTGCGCGAGCCCGACCTCCAAGAACCGTGCGAGGCTCGCGCGGTCGTCCCGAGCGACGCCTGGCCTAAGGACCCGAAGGGCCGGAGAAACCGCCAGAATCTGCGCTTCGAGCAGAATGCCGTTGCTTTCGCGGATCGAACCCCGCGGCGGTAACGGGCCGTTCGAAGGACAAAGCTCGTCGCCGGTCGGAATCACGCAAATCGACGGCGCGGCAAAGACAGGGGCCGGGTCGCATCCGACGGAGGCCAGCAACCCGAGCGCGGCGGCGTCAAGGCAGGTCCCCGCCCGGACGACGACGTCGCCTTGGCGCGCGTCCTCGCCCTTTCGGCACACGTTCTGTCCCGGTCGCGCCGCTTTCCGAATCAGCACTTCGCCCGTCTCGGGCGACGCTTCCGTCTCCTCGACCATGACGACGGCATCGGCGCCGTCCGGCAGCGGCGCGCCGGTCATGATCTTCCAAGTCAGGCCCGGCGTCACCGGCCCGTCGGCGGTCTCACCTGCATGGACGGCGCCCGCGACGCGAAGCCTGACCGGTGCGACGACGACGTCGGCGGAGCGCACCGCGTAGCCGTCCATCGAAGACTTCTCGAACGGCGGGAGATCGGTCTCCGCCGCTGCGTCCGCGGCGAGCCTACGGCCGGGTGCGAGGGCGAGCGGGACGGTCTCCGGCAGGACGTCTTCCGCCGCAGCGGCGAGGACGACGGCAAGAGCTTCGGCTTTGGTCTTCATGGGCGGAGGCGGCGTGTTCGTCCGCATCAATCGAGGAACGGCGCGACCGGCATCGCGGGATCGAGGACGTCCATGAAGCTAGACACGCTGAAGACCGACCGTCCGAGACCGGGCGGCCCGTAGCCCGGCGGCGCGACCTTCATGACGGATTCCAACGTGCGCTTATAGAGATCCAGCAGGCGCACGTGGTATTCGAGCGGCGCTGGTTCGTTGCTCCCGAGTTCAGAGAACGGCTCGGGGCACCACACCGTGAATCGAGGCAGGACGCCTCGCTCCATGAAATAGCGCAAGCCTTCGCCGGTCGATTCGAGCGCCTCGTCGACGGAGGCGAACCCGAACGGTTTCGAGAGCTCGATGCCTGCGACGAAATTCGGGATGACGCAGCCCTTCCCGAAGACTTCGACGGAATCGCAGACCCGCTTCACCCATTCGTCGCGTCCGACGTAGCGCGCTTTGCCGGGGCAAAGGGCTTCGAACTTCGCGCGGTCCCAGATTTCGTAGTTCGGGTGATAGATGCGGAGGCCCGCAGCCTTCAGCCGCACGACATCGTCCTTCGGCAACGCCTGCAGGACGGCCTTGCCGATCCATTTCCGCGGGAACTCGGCCTCGATCGCCTCCGCATAGCGAAGATAGAAGCCCGCTTCGTCGAGACCGTCGAGCTTGGTGGTGATGCTTCCGCCCGTGAGCGTGTAGGCGGACGGGGTCGCGCCGGAGGCGACCGTTTGCCGAAGCGCGTCCATCAAACGCGCGACCGGCTTTACCGAGTAGTACGGACGCCCGGCCTCCCGCTGTTGGCGGAAGTTGTGGTTGATGTCGCAGAACCGGCACTCCTCCTCTTTGCCGAAGTACTGGCAAATGCGGAAGACGGTGAGATAGAGGAGGTATCCCCATTCGATCGACGGCGCGACTTCGGTCAGCGGCGCTCCGTCCTCCGTCCGACCGCCGTAGTAAGGCGGACGCGGAGCGAAAGCGACGTCGGCGACGATCCTGTCGCCGCACATGAGCACGACCTTGCCGTCCCGGAGCGAGACCGACCACGGGCTTTGCGGATTGAGCCGCACCGAGACGATCGTGCGCCGGAAGCCGAAAGGGCCGCCTGTCAGCGCGATCTCTTCGGGGGCGGAGTCGCGCTCCTCGGCCGAAAGCGCGTCGAGCGGCGCGCGATTGAAGGTGAAGATGAAATACGACTTCGCGGCGTAGTCGGCGTAGGCCGCCAGCGCGTCTTTCTCGCAGCGCATGCCGCGGCGGAGAAGATCTTCTTTGACGACGGCCTCGAGCGGCACGGTCGTCCGCAACCGGTCGTGCCAATAGAGGACGTCGTCCCATGCGGCGCGGCTCTTGTCTTCGACGGTCGACCCCATGCGCGAATGTTTCCGCGCTTCGTCGCCGGTGCAAGACGAAACGCGGCGGAAGGCGCGGAATGGCGCGCAGAGGAGAGGTTTTTCCGCGGAAAATTATCGCGATTCTGATCGCCCGGGGACTCCGGCGCGACCGGGAAATCACTAAAGTGCCGAGCCGGATCCGAGGACGACCGTCTTTGACCGTCGCCGAAAACCCGCCCGCCCCTTTCGATCGTTCGCTCGTTATTCACTTTGCGAGTCCCCGATGCGCGACGCCATGCTCTTGTTCCTCGCCGCAGCCCTTCCGATGTCCGCCCAGATTCCGGCCGGGGTTCCGGCAGGCGGCGGCCCTGTCGTTTGGGATCCGCTGCAAGGGGGCAACGGTCACACTTACGAAGTCGTGATCGTTCCGGGCGGAATCACTTGGTCCGCCGCATACGAGGCGGCGGTCGCCGCCGGCGGCGCGCTGGCTTCGCCGGCCGGTCCGGCCGAGAACGCTTTCGTCTTCGGTTTGGTCGACATCCCGGCCTGTTGGACCGTCCACAACGGTTTCGCCAGCGGACCTTGGCTCGGCGGCTACCTGGACACGAATACCGGCGGATGGCGCTTCGCAGCGACCTACGACGCTTTCCCGACCGCGCCGCCGTGGCTCCCGGGACAACCGGATACGGCGTTCGGAGCCGACCGCCTGCACTACTCCGCCGGGACCCCGGGGCTTCGACTCCCGGCTTGGGACGACGCGGTCCCGACCGATGCGGTCGTCGCTTACGTCATCGAACGAGACCCCGCCCTCCTTTGCACGCCTTCGACTTCGGGCCTCTCCCTTTGCCTCGTCGGATCGAACGCCGCGGGCTATCGCCTTCAAACGTTCGGACTTCCGGCGGGAATGGTCGAAGGCCGCACCCTTTTCAGCGCCTCGCCGCCGACGTTGCTCGGAACCGGCGGATTCCTCGGGCTGGCCGTCGATCCGCTCCTCCTGACCATTCTGTTCCAAGCGCCGACGGTCGGCGACGTCTTCTCGTTCACGGCGGGCCCGCTCCTCTCCTATCCGGCTTCGCCCTTCGTCCTGCCGCCGGGCGCGCTCGGGATTCTCGTCGGATCTACGTGGGACGCGGCGGTGCTTGTGCTGGATTCCGGCGGGCTCTTTCACGCCTCCCCGCCCGTCCGCGTCGCCTGGTGACGGCGACCGTCCCGCTCGGCGTCCGAGCGCGAGACGGAAGGACGCCGTCCGCTCCGACGCCGGCGGCCGGTTCGGGCGTGTTTCCGCACCGATCGTCCTCAAGTAACGTTCCCCGGCGCCGCGTCGACCACCGCGCCGCCGCCCGGAGCCACGCTTGCGACCTTGCCCGACCGCATCCCCCGTACCTCGTACCGTCCTTCGCGCGATCCTCGCCTTCGTCGTCGCGCTCTCGACGACGTCCTGCTTCGAGTTCGGCAAGAAGCCCGAAGAGGCCGAGAAGAACGCGGCGGCCGAGGCCGTCCTCGTCCGGCCGTCCTCCCCGCGCCGCCGCGCGCTCGACCGCACCCTCGAAATCTCCGGCGAAGTCGTAGCGCTCACGCGCACCGAGATCGCGGCCAAGGTCTCGGGACTGCCCGTCGTCGCGCTCGCCGTCGACCTCGGCGCGACGGTGAAGGCGGGCGACCTCCTTTGCAAGCTCGACGACGTCGACGCGAAACGCGACCTCGAAGAGGCCGGTCTGGCGGAGCGCGAGGCCGAGGTCCGCGTCCTTGAAGCCGGCGTCGGTTTGAAGGAACTCGAAGCGCAGTTCCGCGGGCAGGAGTCCGTGGTCTCGCAAGCGCAGAAGGCCTATGACCGCGCCAAGGCGCAAGCCGAGAAGGGCGCCCTCGCCGCCGAGACCCTCGAGAACGCGTCGTACAAACTCGAGTCCGAACGCTCCATGAAGGAGCGGCTCGGATTCCAAATCGAGAAAGCGAAGGTCAATCAGGACCTCCTCGCGCGAGCGTCCGACAAGACGAAGCTGCTCCGCCAGAAGGCGGAGCAAACGCTGGCGTGGACCGAAGTCCGCGCCCCGTTCGGCGGCATCGTCGCGGCGAGAACCGCCCGCTTAGGCGCGATCGTGCAATCGAGCGGTCCTTTGTTCGAGATCTTCGATCCGGAATCCCTGGCGGCGACCTCGCAGATCACTCAGCGCGATCTGCCCTTCGTTCAACAGGGACAAACGGTCGAAATCCGGAGCGACGCCTACCCGAAAGAGACGTTCCAAGGCGAGATCCAAACGGTTTCGCCGGTGGTGGACCAAGCCGCCGGGACGATCCCGATCCGCATCCGCGTGAAGGACCGCGAACGGCTGAAACCCGGCTTGTTCATCTCGGGGCGCATCGTCCTCGAACGCCGTGAGAACGTTCTCGTACTCCCGAAGAAAGCCGTGCTCTACGAGCGCGAGCGCCCGCTCGTCTTCAAGATCCTCCCCGGCGCCGCAGCCGGGACGCTTTCGGTGAAACGCGTCTTCTTCCGCGAAGGGCTTTCCGACCGCGACGAGGTCGAAGCAGTCTTCGACGCCGGCCAGGAGACGCTGGAGGCCTCCGATCGCCTCGTGCTAGTCGGACAGGACCGCCTGCGCGACGGCGACGCCGTCGCCTTGGAGCCTGCGACGGGCGCGGAGTCCGCACCGTCGTCCCGTCCGGCCGGAGGCTGAAGTCCTATGTCCTCCGAAGATCGCATGCCGGCGGGCGCTTCCGGCCTCGCCCATTTCGTCGTCAGCCGCCCCGTCGCGGTGACGATGCTCGTCGCCGCCGTGTGCGTGTTCGGATTCGTCTCGCTGTCGAAGCTGCCCGTCACGCTGCTCCCAGAGCTCAGCTATCCGACGCTGACGGTGCGCACGACGCTCGCCGGCGCCGCGCCGAGCGAGATCGAAGAACTCGTTACGAAGCCGCTCGAAGAGAACCTCGCGGTCGTCGGCGATCTGAACGGCTACCGCAGCATCTCCCGCGCGGGCGGCTCGGACATCGTCCTTGAGTTCGCGTGGAACACGCCGATGACGTTCGCGGTGCAGGACGTCCGCGAGAAGGTCGACCAACTGCTGCCGCGCCTGCCGCGCGGCGTCGAACGTCCGCTCATCCTCCGCTACGACCCGACGCTCGATCCGGTGCTGCGCATCGGATTCTACGGGGAGGCGGACCTCTTCCGTCTTCGCGAGTTCTCCGATCTCGAGCTCAAACGCAGGCTCGAGAGCATCCCCGGCGTCGCCGCGGTGAAAGTGAAGGGCGGCTTCGAGCGCGAGATCCGCGTCTCGCTCAAAGAGGCCCGGCTCCGCCAATACAAGATCGCGCCGGAGCTCGTCAACCAACGCCTGCAGGCCGAAAACGTGAACGTCCCCGGCGGCATCCTCCGCGACGGAGACGTCGAATACCTCGTCCGCACGCTGAACGAATTCAAGACGCCCGAGGAGATCGGCGAACTCGTGGTGACGCGGCTCGGCGACCGTCCGGTGCGGTTGCGCGACGTCGCCGACGTCGCGGTCATGCACAAGGAACGCGACGTCATCACGCGCATCGAAGGCGCGGAGTCCGTCGAGATCGAAATCTATAAAGAAGCCGACGCCAACCTCGTTCAAGTCGCCCACGCGGTGAAGTCCCGGCTGTTCGGGAAGGACTGGCGCAAGGACCTCTCGGACGGCGACTACGTCGGAAAGCCCGCCGTCGAACGACCGGCGGAGGGATTCGGTCCGGCGCAGCGCGAAACGACGCCTCTCGCCGCGACGCTCCCGCCCGGCATGAAGCTCAAAGTTCTTTCCGACCAATCGGTGTTCATCGAGTCGGCGCTGGATGAAGTGCGCGACAACGCTCTGACCGGATCTTGGCTCGCGATCGTCGTCCTCTACGCCTTCCTGCGGCGGTTCAAACCCACGTTCATCATCGCGATCTCCATCCCCATCTCGATCGTCGCCACCTTCGCGCCGCTTTACTTGATGGGCGTCACGCTCAACATCATGTCGCTCGGCGGACTGGCGCTCGGCGTCGGCATGTTGGTCGACAATTCGATCGTCGTGCTCGAAGCGGTGACGCGGAGACGGGAGCTCGGCGAAGGAGTGTTCTCCGC
>SXGT01197690.1_pt1 | contig 18473 bp, 20 predicted proteins | sample 3176221 | NCBI WGS metagenome assembly SXGT01 (sample SAMN11356862, study PRJNA531348) | freshwater metagenome | isolation source: freshwater sample F1-120 | place: China: Fuxian Lake, Yuxi | collected 2017-12-25
ACCATGAGCGATTGGGAGTACCGGGGTAAAGTCAGGAACCTGTTTCTGGTGCCCAGGCTTGCTCGATTGCTGTTAAACTTGGAAGACTGAGGGAGATCGTTGGTGAAGAAGTGGTGCCAGCGGGAGGAATCGAACCTCCGACCAAGGGCTTATGAGTCCCCTGCTCTACCGCTGAGCTACGCTGGCACAATCGGCACCGCTGGAAATAGAGGCACCGCCGCGGGTCGACAAGTCCTTTTCTGGCCTATCGACGCGACTCGTGCGACATTGTTGGGGCTTCAATGAATTCAGACCCGGCCACGCAAGGGCAAACAGCGATCGATCGTCACTGGCTTCAGACCCAGGTGGCGACCCTGGCGAGCCAGGGGGTGTATATGGGGACATCCTCTTGGAAATACGCAGGATGGATCGGTTCCTTGTACTCCCATGATCGTTATGAGCACCGGGGCAAATTATCCAACGCCCGGTTTGAACGGGAGTGCTTGGAAGAATACGCCAGCGTTTTTTCAACGGTTTGTGTCGATGCCGCTTACTACACATTTCCCACCGAGAAGTATCTTGCTGGCTTGGCGGCCCAGGTTCCGGAGGGATTTCTATTCACTTTCAAGGTAACCGACGAGATCACCATCCGGCATTTCCCCAAATTGCCACGGTTCGGGCCCCGGGCCGGCACGGACAATGAATCGTTCCTGAATGCTGAGCTATTCATTGAACGATTTCTTAAACCGCTGGAGGGGATCCGTCCCAAGGTCGGCGTCCTCATGTTTGAGTTTTCCCGATTTTATCCTTCGGATTTTGGTCGAGGTCGGGATTTTGTTGCCGCCTTGGATCGGTTTCTCTGCGGGCTCCCCAAAACGTGGCGCTATGGTGTTGAGATCCGGAACAAGACATTCTTGCAGCCGGAATACTTTCACTGCCTGGAGGCGCATGGCGTGGCGCATGTGTTTAACTCCTGGGAATCCATGCCGTCATTGGAGGATCAACTTCAATTGCCCGGCAACATGCCTGCTTCCTTTGTCCCGGCTCGACTTCTGTTGAAACCTGGTCGTGACTACGAAACAGCCGTTAAAACTTTTGAACCGTATAATCAGCTTCGCGATGAATACCCTGAAGGTAGGAGGGCTGCCGTAGGCATCATTCTTGAAGCCTTGAAGCGCGGCCGGAAACCTGCGCTGGTTTACGTTAACAATCGATTTGAAGGCTATGCGCTTGCTACCATCGCCAGCTTAATACGAGAATTTGAACAACGATCCCAAGCCCCCGTCGGAGAAATAACATGAACTCCAAATCAATCATCCTCATTGGTGGCGTGATTCTGGTGATCGCGGGGTTTATGGTGCAGACGCAGCGGAGGTCCTTGGCACAAGTGCGCGCCGAGAACGCAGCTCTCAGGGAACAGACGCGCCTGCTCCAGGAGGAACGCGCTGAATGGGAGAGCGTGGCTCGGAGAGCGAAAAAGAAGTCTGGCGAACTGGATGAAGCACAGATCAAGGAGTTGGCCAAGTTGCGCGCTGAAGTGGCCCGCTTGAGGGCTCATGCGGCTGCCGCCTCGAAATCCAAGATGCCCACTGAGGCATCCCTCGACGATGCTGGAGAGAAACCGCGGGAGCCCAAAGTCACTTACCCCTTCCGATCTCGGCTGCCCAGCGGCCATTCCGTATTGGTTGGAGGTTGGTCAACCCAGCCGGGACGTCGGACTTGGGCGACACTTCAGCCCACCATGATCGACACCGGACAGGGCGGGCTGGCTCAAGTCGTTGTTCGAGCAATGCTTTTTGAGGCGAATGATGCCGCATTCGAAGAGCTGGGTCTGGCCGGTCTGGTGGACGGAAACCCGTCAGCACAGGGCAAAGAGTTGGCCGTGGAATTTGCCACGGAACTCGAGGCCAGTTTGAAGCAGACCGATGGCGTGGATGTGCTTGCCGCCCCGCGTATCAGCACGCTCAGTGGCAGGGGCGCTCAGATTTCAATTCAGGGCGGTGACCACAGTATCCAGGTGGATGTCTTGCCTTCCGCTAGTGCCGACGGAAGGAGCATCGACCTTCAGTTTGGTGTGTCCGGTTTTGGGAAGATACCGCCGCCTTGAGACACCTCCGTTGACTCACACCTACCCTAGAAGTGCGCGGATGAACCGGTGGAAGGGTTGTCCACGGATCCTGGATTGCGTCCGATATCCGCCTATTCGTAGGCTTGGTCCACCATGAATTTATTTCAGCTTGAGGGAGATGTCGCCGTCGTGGTCGGTGCCACGGGTGCCTTGGGTGGTGCCATGGCGCAGGGACTGGCTGCCGCTGGCGCCGCGGTGGCGGTTGTCGGCCGAAGTTCCGATCGAGGCAATCAGCGCGTCGATGCGATTCGAGCCGCCGGTGGTCGCGCCGGTTTTTTCCAGGGTGACGCCCTGCGCCGGGAGGATCTGGTGCGCATTCATGACGAAATCATTCGGGAACTCGGCGCGCCGACGATCCTGGTCAATGCGGCGGGTGGCAATGATCCCAAAGCGACCGTGACCGCCGACATGAAGTTCGAACAGATTTCCTTGGAGGCTTGGCGCGGGAATTTTGACCTCAACTTGGTTGGCGGTGTGCTCCTGCCATGCCAGGTGTTTGGCCCAGGGTTCTGTGAACGAGGCCGAGGGAGCATTATCAATGTCGCCAGTGTCTCTGCGCACCTGCCGTTGTCACGTGTGGTAGCCTATTCCTCCGCCAAAGCCGCCGTCCTCAACCTCACTCAGTTTCTGGCACGCGAATGGGCTTCTCGCGGCGTCCGGGTGAATTCGATCACGCCCGGATTTTTTCCGGCCGAACAAAATCGAAAACTTCTATTTAACGACGACGGCTCGCCCACGGCTCGCACGCAGAGTATTTGGTCTCACACGCCGATGGGGCGCTTTGGAAAATCCGAGGAACTGGTCGGTGCCGCAGTGTTTCTCGCCAGCTCGAAGGCGAGTTCCTTCGTGACGGGATCAGATCTCCGTGTGGACGGCGGCTTCTTGTCGCAGACTATCTAGGTCCCATCTATCGCCCGTCTTAAGCCCAAAGATCCCCTTCTACAGCCGCCGTCTTGTGGTTGGTCGCTGGAATTTCTGAGTCCTGCATCAGGACCAAGTCTTCCGCTTGCTCCAGGTCGCCGAGCAGCCAGGCGAATTCCGGATAGTCGGGAACGAGTTGCGCAGCGGTGCGTTGAATTTGTTCGACGGTCCAACCGCATTCGCGCGCCGCGATATCCACGCTTCGTCCGCCCATCACGAGCTCTCGAATGTGGCGGAGCTTTTTAAGCACGGTGTCGTAGGATGCGAAGTTAGGAGCCATGTTTGCGTTTCCTTAATGGCCGAGAACCATTGGATGATTCTCGAACCGGGTTGTGATCGCCCCAGTGGACGGGTCTATACCATCGAGTCGCAAAATACTGCTGCTTCACAATCCCCAAAAAATGCTATTCGTGAAAGAATCCGAACGATTTCCGGCGCTATAGTTCAAATTTTCGCACGACGGCATCAACGCTCAACGCGGAAGACGCACCTCGGACTCTCCCAAGGCATACACCATGACTGCCATCGCCGCGGCGCACTGGGCCAGGTCCGTTGGGTCCACCTTGTCCGGAGTGTCGGACTCGGTGTGGTGATACCAGAAGTAACGGGTGTCATCTGTGTTTAGGTTCAGTACCGGAACCCCCCGTTCGAGCAGCGGGCCCACATCGGCTCCAACGCCGCCTTTTTGAATTTTGCCGGCGTTCACACCGAGGGTTGCCTGGATGAGTTCCCCAATCTGTTGAACCAATTGCATGCCGGCGTCGCTGCCGACAAAACCGAATCCGCGCGGCGCGAACGTTCCATTGTCCGATTCCAACGCCACGACATGGTTGTCCATTTCTCCCGCATGCTCATCGCGATAACCGCGGCCACCTGCCAGGCCGAATTCTTCATTGGTCCAAAGCACACAGCGGATTGTGCGACGCGGTTTCAACCCGAGTTGTCGAATCAGACGAAGCGCTTCCCAAGCCGCCAGGCATCCGCCGCCGTCATCTTGGGCACCCCGTCCCACATCCCACGAATCGATATGCCCGCCGAGCACAATCACTTCTTCCGGATGCTCGCGCCCGCGGACTTCGGCGATCACATTACGTGAAACTCCCGGCTCTTCCATTTGAGCGTCCATTTTCAGGCGCACCATGACCCGGCCGCCCCGCTCCACCAAACGCGCCAAGCGGGCGGCGTCTTCCGAAGCAAGGGCTGCGTGGGGGATGTGGCGCACCCGAGGCGAATAAGCCATCATTCCGGTGTGTGGCGTGCGCAACGAAAAATTCCCGACGGACCTTATCAAGCTCGCCACGGCGCCGGCTTTGGCCGCCTCGTTGGCCCCAGACACCCGGAATCGGACGGTTTCTCCGTAGCGAGTGAATGGGGCGTCAAAGAGAACGATCTTGCCCTTGGCCTCGGCAACTCGGTTGGACAACTCCTCAAATGAGAGTACCACCATCACTTCGCCAACGATACCCTCGCGCGGGGTTCCAACGCTCCCTCCTAGCCCCAGCATCGGCAAGCGCTCCACTACGCCGGCCGCGGACAATGGTTGCAGCAATTCAATCGATTCCTGACCACGAACCCAACGTGGGACGGGCACTGTTTCCCCGTGAACATTGTCCAGTCCGTCGAGACGCATCTGCGCCATCACCCAATCGATGGCCTGCTCCAAATTTGTGGTGCCGCTGAACCGGGGGCCGAACTGGTCGCACATCGACGCCAGTCGTTGCCACGCCTGGGTTTGGTTGGTTGCCGCAGCCACCAACTTCGCTGCGTCACGGCGTATCTCCGGGCTCAGCAGGTCCGCCCCAGGTTTGGGCGTTGGTTTGGGTGATGCAACGGCATCCAACCGTTTTAAGCGAATGTTCTTCAGCCCCGCCGTGGTGCTCCAGGACGCGATTCCCAATGGCTTGCTCAATTCGATATCACCGGGTCGTAGCGTAATGGTCTTACCCACAATATCCGTATTAACGATGCGTTCGTCATCAATCCAAGTCGAAATGTTGGTCTCGGTCACCCGGAGTCGAATCCGGTACCACCGATCCGCATCGAACTTCATATACTTGGTGGTGTCGTTGTTGGCGGCATCGGCATAGTCGATGCTCGATAGCCCCACAACACCACCCCCCCAACCGCCTACAATCAAGGTGCAGAAGGATTCTTTCACCGGAAACGTCAAGCCGCAGAAGAAATCACTGCCCAACACCCGCTTGGCTTCCAAGGCAACCTCGAAGTTGATCTTGGGAATCGTGTTGGTGTAGTGCACCCCAGTCAGCACCCCCTGGTTCATCAGGATGGCACCGTCCACTACCTCGATTTCGCCATGGCCGCCAAAAGGTGTTATCGCCCATCCAGCCAACGTCTTCCCATCAAACAATGATTGCCATTCCTGTCCGTGACCTGGCAAACGTCCCACCACCATCATCACAGCTGCCAGGGTCCAGGCACTCCACTCCCGAAATCGAATCCTGCCGGTTACCCTAGAGAGCGTGGTCGCGAGCGCGGTGTGCATGAACCAAGGTTGTAGCGAGACGGTCGCTTCTGTCCACTGGTTGCATCTGGAAATGTCCGATCATCCTGGAAACGCAAGTTGCCCGCGTAGGAGATCCTTCATCCATCAAGGAGCCGTTGACCTCGAACTGCTTGTCAAGCGGCGTCTTGTGTCGGTCTGGTCCGATTCCGTCCCCGCTCTCGCGACTCACACATGAGGTCACGGGGCGCCTTGCTGTGCGATGATTTCTTCGCGGTATATGTGCCCGGCAACAACGTCCTTCAATACCCGCCTGAGTTGGCCAAACAGTTGCCAGCGGGATCGACCCTTCAGTTTCAGATTCATTACACGCCGCGGGGAACGGAAACCAAGGACCAGACACGCCTGGGGTTGATCTATGCCAAGGAATCCCCTCGCCACGAAGTCCGCGTCGCAGCGATTGCACCGCCGGTACTTCGGATCCCTGCCGGCGCCGCGAATCACGAAATCCAGGCAATCCTGCCGGTACCCTTTAGCGCGCGACTCCTGTCGTTCATGCCGCACATGCATCTCCGTGGCAAAGCCTATAAATACGAACTCGAAGATCCCAAGGGCATCCGCACGACACTTTTGGAAGTGCCGCGATACGATTTCAATTGGCAGATCCAATACCGCCTGGCTGAACCCATCGAGGCGCCTTCAGGTAGTCGTCTTCACGGCACCGCGTGGTTCGACAATAGTTCGGAGAATCCCGCCAATCCTGACCCGTCCAGCAATGTGAAATGGGGGATTCAGACCGACGATGAAATGGCCTTGGGATATCTGGAGTACTATGTGCCGGGAGTGCCGGCCGGCGCCAAGGTCCCTTCGGCCGCCTCATCGATGCGCCGCGACGGCAATCTGTTGTTCGACTCGCTCGACCGCAACCGCGATGGCGTCGTTACGCTGGACGAGTCTCCTGCACCCGAGATGTTTCGTGTCGCCGATGCCGACGGGGACGGAAAGGTGACACGCGAGGAACTTCGTGAACTGACGCGCCGCCGTCGGAATCGCTAGCCAGACGTTGTCTACGGGAATCCTGGCTTGAATCCTTAAAATCCGAAGCCATAACCTTGGACCGTCGCGGGAGAACCAACGAGACAGCGATGAGTCGAGTACTTGCTTCCAAAATCACCGCCGCCAACGCAGAACTGATCACCCACAATCATCTGGACGCTGTTGGTGAGTTCTTTGCGCCGGACTACGCAGTTCACCTGACAAGCCAGCGCATGGCCTTGGGACACGATGGCGTGCGGCGGATACTTCGTATGTATCGGCGCGCGTTTCCAGACCTCCAGATTGAGGTCGAGATTCTTGTGAGCGCCAAGGACCGTGTCGCATGGCAACGGACCTTTCGCGCCACTCACACCGGAGCCTTCAAGGGTTTTCCGGCCACAGGTCGGCCTATCACGTGGCGTGAAATGGTGACCAGTCGGTTTCAGGACGGTCTCATCGCGGAGGATTGGTTGATTTCTGATTTGGCGGAGCGCCTTCTACTAGCGCGGAAGAAATGACAATGACGTGGCCAAAGCGCAGCCGAACCAAAGCTAATGAATCCGCGTCTTTTCACCTTCATCGTCGGGAATACGCGTCCGTGGACTGTGCTCCACTTCAAGACGGTGACTGGCGCCCCGATTCCTGAACCGAAGAGGCTCGAGATCGTCAACGGGCCAGTGGCTACATTGCCCGTGGGCGCGCAATGGAGCTTGAAAGGGGTCACGAGCAATGTGTGCGGTACCTTGAGCGGGACGAGAAGGCGCAACTCGATTGCCAACAGCCTGCGTTGGGTAGACCAGAAGCCACGCACGGCGCATTTTATCGTCGATCACTTCAGCTTCAGGTCGCTGACGTAATCCAGCGGCACAACTTGCCTGCTACCATCGGCGTGCCGGATGATGATCAGCTTATCGAAAATATCGACTCGCGCATCCTGAGGAAAATGTTAAGTCGGCGGGACCAACAGGGACACACTCTGGTAGGAAAAGCAACCGGACCTCAATCCCATCCATCTTCCAATCATCCAAGCACAAGCTCCCACTTAAGGCAATCCGCGAATCTATGCGATCCACCCGCTCCCCTAGCTTGGGATCGCTAGGCGATTCCGCGCTTGCTCCGGGATCGAATGGCACTAAAGTAGCACATTGTGAGAACGGAACTCGTCACTACACTCAAGCGGAAGGCCACTGAAATCATTGCAGACCTTGAATCCAGCCAAGAGTCCGTGCTCATCACTCAGCATGGCAAGCCTGCAGCCTATCTCATGGCTGTCTCCACGTTCGACACTCTGAGCCGTCGCCTCGGTATCTTGGAGGGCATTGCTCGTGGTGAACGTGCCATTGAGGAGGGACGTGTTGTCTCCCACGCCGAAGCCAAGAAACGCATGGCGCGATGGCTGAGATAATCTGGACGGAACCGGCTCTCCATGAGCTCGACGCTATTGCTGACTACATTGCTCTCGACGACCCGCAGGCGGCTCGAGGTCTTGTTGAGCGAGTCTTCCGGCACGTTGAGCAGTTGGTTGAGCAGCCCGAGAGCGGATCCCGCCCGCCCGAGATCCGACAATCGCGGTACCGCCAACTTGTGGAGCCACCTTGCCGTGTTTTCTACCGCTACGACGGCCAAAAGGTGTTCGTGCTTTACGTCATGCGCGGTGAGATGCATTTACGTAAGTCCCGGCTTCTCAAGCGTGACCGCAATAGCCGAAACACTTAACGAATTTGGCGAACCGATGGCGGCTGCTCCACGACTCCCAAAATGCCAGCCGACGTCCCGGCGTAGCTATTGGTGTCGCGCAATAGGCTGTTGGGGTCAAATCTCATATTTTAGCAAATGAAATAGTCTGTCTAGCTGCTAAATCTCGAGGATGTGACAATGGGCAAATAATGAGATTGGAGCCTGGCTCATGTTTGAACGAGTTGAGGCTGCCGATCGGAAAGCGAGTTGGCGATGCGTGCCGCCGCGAAAATCTCCTGGTCTCCGGCGTCGCGAAGGCCTAGGTCGCGCAACGGAGCCGCCGTCACAGGAAAGTTGGCAGCAATCCAGCGAGCGGTGCGAGGCGACAATTGCGCGTCCACCCAAATCGTCATGCCGCGAGAATTGGATGGTCAATGCGACGACGCGCAAATGTGAGGCACGCTTTGAGGTCGTCCGCCTCCAAGTCGGGCATCTCGTCGAGAATCTGGGCGGCGTCAAGACCGGAGGCAAAAAGGTCGAGAACGTCGCTGACGCGGATACGCATCCCGCGTACACACGGACGGCCTCCGCACTGCTTCGGGTTGACGGTAATACGGTCCAGTAAGGTGGACATGGGAAATGGCTAACGGAAAAAGGGAGACGGATCAACGCCGATTCGGCTGACGGCCAGAATGGCAACGACCCAAGCGCAAGTGACGGCCACGGGGGGAAGCGCTAAAGCGCTCGGGTCAGGCGTCATTTCTTGATTACTGGCGTCATTCCGATGCCCACATCTCCAGCTGTGATCTGAAAGGGCACGCCAGATCCAGTCTGTGCTCTTGGTTTTGCCAACACCTTGCCATCCTGCTCGATGCTCATGGCTAACAAAACACTACCATCCTTTTGGATAGATGGTGTGACAATGCAAACTCTTTCGCCACCTAGTTCATGCCGAGTCGTTATGCCATCGGAGACCTCAACCACTCCCAAGTCCTGAATCTTCGGGTGCGCTACGGCTGCGTCTGGTGGATGCCTAGAACAACCCGCGATTGTCAATGCAAGCAATGCGAGTGCCGTGAGTGAAGTGCGGGATGGCATGTTCTCCAATCAAGCACCGAACTCAGGACAAAGTTGCGCAGCATAACGCCCAAAATTTATTCCGCCCAACTTCGACTGGGCCTATCACGGCAGGGTTAGTGGGCAAAAAAAGGGTGGAGCACATTTCGCGCGACGTTCACGGCGCGTTGTCGTCCTTCCAGCGTCTTTCCGAAAGTGTCGTCTTCGACTTCGATGCAGACCGGTCCGCGATAGGTGGTCTCCATAAGCGCGCTCATGAAGTGAGCCCAGTTCATCTCGCCGTAACCCGGGATACGTGGCTGATGCCATTCCAACGGGTGGGCCAGTATTCCCACGTCGTTGATTCGATCCCGGCGGATCTTCACGTCCTTGGCGTGCAGATGAAACAGCTTGTGCTGGAATTCCTTGAGCGGGCTGGTGGGATCCATGTGCTGCAAGACAAAGTGCGATGGATCGTAGTTGAGCCCAAAGTGGGGTGAGTCGATATCGTGAAACATGCGACGCCAGATCACGGGAGTTGTCGCGAGATTCTTGCCACCGGGCCATTCATCGCGGGTGAACAACATGGGACAGTTCTCGATTCCGATCAACACGCCGTGGTCCTCTGCGAAGGCGATCAGCGGTTTCCAGGTTTTAAGGAAACGCGGCCAGTTGTCATCGACGCTTCGGGTCCAGTCGCGGCCGACGAAGGTATTGACGTTTTTCAGGCCAAGCGCCTCCGCGGCGCGGATCACCATTTTCAAATGATCGACGCACGGCTTGGCAACCATCGGATCAGGGTCGAGTGGATTGGGATAATAACCCAGGGCACTCAACTCCACCCCATGGGTCGCGCAAAGTTCCCGGACATCGTCTGCCCGAGTTTGGGTGAAGCGGGTGACATCGACGTGCGTAATGCCCGCAAATTTCCGTTCGGCGCGACCGACGGGCCAGCACATCGCCTCGACACAATCGAAATGCTGGTCCCGGGCAAAGGTGAGGACTTGGTTGAGGTTGAATTCGGGCAGGATGGCGGAGACAAATCCAAGTTTCATGGATGGAAGGGGGCTCCAAAGACGCGCAGTTCAAACGGCGCTGAGGCGGCCGGTCGAATCGCCCAGACGTTCGATGCCGTGGGCGCCCATTTGATCGGAGAGGCTGAGCAGCAGATTACTCATCGGAACGCCGCCGTAACGTTGAAAACGTCCCGCCTTCAGGGCGCCGCCGCCGGAACCGGCGAGGAGCAGGGGTAGGTTGGTGTGTGTGTGGCGATTGCCGTCCGAGTTGCCGCTGCCGTAAAGAATCATCGAATTGTGCAACAAGGATTTTCCATCAATGTCCTGAGTCTGGTTCATTTTCTCGAGGAAACGAGCGAATTGCCGGACGTAGAACCGATCGATTTCCGACACCTTGTCGATCATATCCTGCTTGTTGAGATGATGAGTCAAATGGTGGTGTCCCTCGGCAATACCGATCTCGGGAAACGCCCGATTGCTGCCTTCGTTGGCGAGCAGGAAGGTGCCCACGCGCGTTGAGTCGGTCTGGAATGCCAGGAACAGCATGTCAAACATCAGCTGAACATAGGCTTCAAAACTCGTCGGCACGCCCTCGGGAGACGCCGCGTCGGGATCGGGGGTTGGACCAAATTGTTCGGCGCGCTGGATTCGTTGCTCGATGTCGCGCACGCTGCTCAGGTACTCCTCTAGCTTATGTCGGTCCTGGGCCGGCAATTCACGCTGCAACGACCGCGCATCGTCCAAGACAAAATCGAGGATCGATCGTTGTTGCCGCTGCCGGCGGATCAGACTTTCCGCGCGTTCTCCATGCTTGCCGGCACCGAAGAGACGTTCGAACAACAGACGCGGATTTGGTTCGGGGGCGACGGGTGTGTTGTGCGATCGCCATGAGAGATTGTACTGATACGCACAGGAATAGCCGGAATCGCAATTGCCCGATTTGCGGACCGCATCACAACTCAGTTCCAGCGATGGAAACCGTGTCTGTTGACCAATGCGTTGAGCGATGAGTTGGTCGATGGATACCCCGGCCCGGATGTCGGAACCGGCAGTTTTTTTTACCCGCACGCCTGTCAAAAAGGTACCGCTGGCGCGAGCATGATCCCCAGCGCCGTCGGGTCCGGCAGTTGCGTTGACATGATCCAGCCCCCCGAGGACTTGCAACTGACTCCTGACTGAGGCGAGCGGTTGGAGGGTGGGCGTGAGTTCAAATGGGGCGCCTTCTGTCGTGGGCCACCACGTTTTTGGAATCGCGCCATTTGGAAAATAGACGACTCCGAAACGCAGGGGAGCTCCACTGGCGGTTGTCGCACGGTGCAACGCCGGTTCACTGGTTGCGGCGCCGAGTGAGCTTCCACTCCAGGGCGGCAGGGTCGGCAAGGCGATGCCGGCGCCCAGCCCGCGCAGGAAGCGGCGGCGATTGATTTCGTAGGATCCGGCACGAGGCGATGGTCGGGTTTTCATAGGCATTGAAACTGGATCTTCAGGACAAGTGCTCAGTTACCTGCGCGATCCTTAGCAGAAGTCCGGGTGCGTTGAAAGGGTGCGGATTCGATAATTCCAGTCAACAACGAGGAAAATCTTCCCTGGTTGATTTGCAGTTGAGAAACGATCGATTCGACGGTGGTCACGTCATAGTATTCCAGGCCTCGACCCAGGGCGTAGGTCAGCAACTTCTCCGTCAGACAACGGTGAAAATCTGTGCGATGTTGAGTCGCTAGTGTTCGCTTGAGTTCTCGGATATTTTGGAAGGATTCGCCGGTGATGAGTTTGCCGCCGGGGTTAATGGGGTGGCCCCGCTCCGCATCCCGCCACATGCCGAGGGCATTGAAGTTTTCGAGGGCCAGGCCGAGCGGATCCATGCGGTTGTGGCACGAGAAACAGAGCGGCTTTTGACGGTGGAACTCCAGTGTCTCTCGCAAGGTTGGCTGGCGATCGCCCATTTCCTTTTCGGCGTCTTCAAGCGAGGGAACATTGGCCGGCGCCGGCGGCGCCGGCGTCCCGAGAATGTTGTAGAGAATGAACAGAACTCGTTTTACAGGTGAGGTGCGCGTGGGGTTGGAAGTGACGGCCAGGACCGAGCCGTGAGTCAATACTCCACCGCGAGGACTGTCCGCAGGGAGGCTTACCCGGCGCATGGCCGACCCCGACACATTCGTGATTCCGTAGTGTTTTGCGAGCCGTTCGTTGAGGAACGTGTAGTCACTGTCGATCAATTCGATGACATCACGATCTTCCCGAATGACATGCCCAAATGTCATGTGTGTTTCGTCGCGCAGCGCGCGTCGCAGGTCACCATCAAGTTCCGCTGGCGGCATCTTTTCCGCCTCTGCGCGGCGCCGTGCTCGCAGTTGTTCGATCTCCGATTTTTGTTCGTCGGTGCGTTGTTCGTCGGGGATTCTGATCAGTTCCTGGAAGCGCTTATTTCGTTGGTTGAGCTCCTTGTCTTGTCCACGGTCCCTGGCCTGAACGACGCGTGCGTTGATATCGATGCCTTCCACGTCGCGCACCTGAAGCCATTGACCAATGAAGTTTTCGATCAACGCATCCGACCGTTTGTCGGCGAGCATTCGGCGGACCTGTGTCCCGAGCTGTTTTCGCAACTGGCCCCGATCTGCCAACCCGGACAATTCATCGTCGGGTTGTGTGGACCATAGGAAATATGAAAGCCGTGTTGCCAAGGCCTGTTCGTCGATCCGCGGAAATTTTGCCGAAGCGTCGGCCACGTCGGTGGATTCGACCCGGAACAGAAATCGTGGCGACGCCAGCACCGGCACTAGCGCTTGCGCAATTCCGTCTTCAAATGACTTGTCCGGCGTCGCCCAGGTCTGACTGGCAATCTCGAACAAGCGGTCCACGGCTTTTTCGGAGGGTGGACGTCGAAAGGCCTTGCGGGTGAATTGAGTCAGGACCTCACGCCCATAGGCATCCCGCCCTTCTCGGGATCCCGGTGGATCTTGCCAGAAGAATTTCTCATGGTGCTTGGGTCGGACCCAGTGCGGCTCTTCCAGCGGGCCGCGAAGGCGCACGGACGAAATTCGGACATCAAAGGAATTGGTCTTCTGTTCGAGGGGAGTCAGGGGCTCGAGTTGGAAGTTCAATGCTTGAGGTCCGTGCTCCCAGTGTTCCTCGATTTCAAAATTAAATTTTTTTCCGTTCTGCCATCCGAACTCGTTTGTCCAAACCGAGCGATTGCCCACCGACAGTTGCAATCGGCACTTGCCTGGGTCGAAATTAAATTGTCCCAGAACTTCGATGTCGAACAGGAGCTTGTAAGTGCCGGTTGTGGGCGCTTCCCAGGTCCGGTGGACCCGTGCGGCTTCGTACACGTTCATTCGGTCGCCGGTGCCCTTGCCTTCAGACTTTTTGAACTCGGAACCAACCAGCGACACCTCAGCAGGCACTCGTCGCACCCGGGGCACCGCCGCATTGGCGATGCGCTCGGCCAATTGCATGTACTTCTCGATAAGCATGGGCGACAACGTCAGGACATCGCCGATATTGTCGAACCCATAGCCCGTATCGTCCGGCGGCAATTCGTCCTCGATCTTGATCGTGTACCCCGTCAAATCCCGAATCGTATTGCGATACTCGAATCGATTCAGACGCCGCACCGTGACCCTGCCGGGGTCCGGATTCGCGGGATCGAGCCCGAAGACATCGCGGGTAATCCATCCTTCCACCCGTCGGATTTCGTGAGTGTTCGGGCGCGGTTTCTTTTCGGGCGGCATCAACCCCGCTTGAAGGTTCTTGAGCACCGAGAGCCAAAGATGTCGTTGGCTCTTCAGTTCGGCGAGTGTGGCGAAACGATCGAAAACCACCTGGCCTTTCTCCACTCCCTCCGCGTGGCAATCGTAGCAATAAGTCTTAAGAACCGGTTGAACGTCTCGTTCGAATTCTAGGGGCGTGCCCGACTCCGCGCCCGACAATGCTGCGGTCCAGCACAACCCGGCCAGCCAAAGGCTCACGCCAATCGCCTGTAATGGCATCGAGATTCGGCCTCTGGTACGCATGGAGGGGCGGTACAACGGCATAGAGTCAGGCGTGCGGCGATCCGCTGATCTTAGAGCGAATGACGGCAACTGAGCCAGGGATCTTTCAGGGTGTAGACAACCGTTTTGGAGGCGATCGGGCAATTGGATTTTCCCAGAAGTTGGGCGCCTCTCCGAGTTGCCGGCGCCTTTGGAGCGGGGTGGCCCTCCACCGCTTTTGGGGAATTCCCGGGACGACCCATCTCCAAATGGCGGCAACTCGGAGATGAGCCCTCAGAAGTTCAGCAGTTCTCCTGAGGAATACGAACCGCCTCAGGGCGGGACTTCGAACGTCTCACAGACGGCTATAGATTCGGTTTGGAGTCCCGCATTCAGGCGGCCCGGGCGGAACCTGTGGTAAAGCGAGCGTCGCACTTTTTCATCGAAAACTCGGCTCAAAACAATGGGTTGGGCCAACTTGCACTTGCGACCGTACAGGATCCTATGGCTAGTTGCCCTCTGCGAGGAACGAGGAAATGCCTGAATGGCTCCGTACCTCCCGAGCGATGCCCATGACGCCGACCACGGCCGTTGCTAGCGACTCGGACACCCACTTTCGTGGGACGCTCCCACTTGCTTACCGCGAGCCGTTGGAACATCTGTTCTTCTTTAACCCTGGTCAGTTGCAGTACCAGTCTGCCATACGACGGACTGTGGAAACTTACGGAATGCCGGTCATTTACGAGAGTGGTGACCACCTCACACTCCGTTTGAACGGATCGACAGCCACGGAGACACTCTTCATGCTCGAGAGTCGTCCGACAGGGGAGTTATTGCGCGGCGCCATGATGTTTTCGCGGGTCCCGATGGACACGCTGATGATCCTGCATCTTGCTGCCGCTCCTATAGAGTCTTCCTTGGCTTCAGCCTCAGCCACCAATTGGGCGGGGAGGTTGGTGCAAAAGGCACTCGAAATTGCCCATCAAGTTCGGGGAATCTCATTCGTGGGCCTTCCGTACTCCGGAAACCGGCTGAGAATTGAAGGCGCCGGACGTTGAATTGTACCCCATCGGCGTCAAGGCAAGACGGGGCGACGGAGTATCCACCAATCCACACCCCCCGCCATCGCGATCGACTAGTGATCGCCGTCAAGTGGCCGCGACGAGACCTACTTGCTACGTTTCGGCTTCGACGCGCGGCTGCCTGGTGCGGGTCCTTTATGTTTGGCCTGTTGCGGTGATAACCGCGAGGGGACACGGCGGGTGACTTCACGCCGAATATCGGCGCGAGTTGCCTTGCCAGAAGTGCCGCGGGATTTGGGATGCTCGCGAGCAGCTACTGGCCGTTTCGGGCCGCCGACTTTTCCAGGGTTGGGTTCTGTCGCGGGCACCACGGCTTTGGGTGGAGGTGGAACGACCACCTGGACCTCCGGAATCGGAGACGCTACGGAAGGTTTTGATTTCTTACGGGATATGCTCACGCGGAGTAGAGTAGTACTTTTCATGAAGTTCACCAACCACGAGTTGTTGGATTTTCGTCCGATTTTTCCAGAGTCAATTGTCCGATTTGGAAGCTCGGTGATCCTGGGGAATCCGCGGTTCTGGTTTTGCTGTGGGTTGCGCTTGGGCCGCCTGAAGGCGGCTCGAGATCCTCATGCGACTTCTTCGAAAATCGTTTCGCGTATTGTTTCAATGAGACTATCCGGTTCATGGAGAGATCTGCTGCTGGGGAATAGACCGGGGTTGAAACGGCGATTCAGGATGAGTTATAACGTCCCTCGCATGTTGCCCACGACCCTGACGCACCCCGGACTTGGTGGCTCGCTATGCCGCCAGCCGGATCATGTGCTGCATCGTCGGCGATTCCTGACCGGAATGGCTTCGGCGGGCGCGGTGTCGGTGGCCAGTTGGGCGGGTTTGTTTTCCGTGCCCGCCTTCGCGGAACAAGCTAAGCGCGCGGGCAAGCGTTGTTTGTTGCTTTGGTTATGCGGTGCCCCGAGTCAGTTTGAGACCTGGGACCCCAAGCCGGGACGCATCTCGGGCGGCCCATTTCGCAGCATTCCCACGAAACTACCCGGAGTGCACTTCAGTGAACTCATGAGTCGATGCGCGACGATCGCCGATCAATTGGCGGTGGTACGTTCCATGAAGACCCACCAAAGCGAGCATCTCCAGGGGATCGATTTGTTGAATCGTGGTGCAGGACCGCGTCCGCCCTTTACGCGCCCGACTCTCGGGGCTGTGCTGGCTCAGCAGTTGGGGCACCTGGACAATCCGGTTCCCAATTTCATTCTTCTCGATCCGTGTCCCGAGGGGAATGAATTCAAAGAGTTCAAGGCAGGCAATTGGGCCGGGTGGCTGGGCGCTCAATATGCTCCGGTGCGGGTGGGTGGTGACTTCAAAATCGAAAACGTGGCGCGCTTGGCGGATGTTTCCGCCGACGATCACGAGGCGCGCAATGCACTCCGACGGTTCTTCACCAAGAAATTCGAGAACGAACGGAAGTCGGCGGCGGCGGCGTCCCAGAACGCGGTGTTCGAACGGGTCAAAGGCCTGATGAGCTGCGCCCACTTGTTTGATCTGGAGAAGATTCCCTCGAAAGATCGCGAACGCTACGGACCTGGCGCCTTTGCTCAGCATGCCCTGCTGGCGCGTCACCTAATGGAGAATGGGGCTCCTTTTGTGATGGTCTCCAATGGAATGCCTTGGGATAGCCACGTGTTCCACAACGAGATCTATCAGATGCTCACGCCTGAGCTGGACAATGTAATCTATCAATTGATCACCGACCTGCGAGAACGTGGTATGTTTGAGGACACTCTGGTGATCATGATGGGCGAGTTTGGGCGCACGCCTTGGCTCAATTTGGCTCGAGGCCGGGATCATTATCCCAACGCCTGGTCGCTTGCCCTGGCTGGCTGCGGCATCAAACGCGGCGTGGTCATCGGCGAGACCGATGCGGATGGTGTCGATGTCGTTGGACGCGCGTACAATGAAAAGCATTTGTTCGCCACCATTTTCACCGCCTTGGGCATCGACCCGTATGCCCCCTATGACGTCCCGGACTTGCCGACGTTCCATCGGGTGGAAGACCAGGCAGAACCTATTCGTGAGGCGCTTGCTTGAGGTGGAATCCGTTTTGACTTCGATTTCCAACCGCCATGGCTGAAGCCCTCCCCCAACCCAAGCTCGAACGAACCAAGGAGATCAAACTCCCAGCGGCCGTACTGGCCCTGGCAATGACCCCTGACGGAGCAACGGCGTATGCGGCGTGTCTGGATGGTGGCGTGTATGCTGTGGATACCGCCGCGGGTACTTCCAACTTATTAGGCAAACACGAGAGCTACGCCAGCGGTGTGGTTTGGCTGGCGGAGGCGCGCCTGGTGGTTTCCGCCGGTTATGATGGGACGTTGATGTGGCACGACTTTGCTGAGCGCCGCGTGGTTCGAACCGTGAAGGCGCATCAGTTTTGGTCGTGGGACTTATCGGCGAGTCGCGATGGCCAGTGGGTCGCGTCCGTGACCGGCCAATACTTAAGCGGCGGTTATCGCTACGAACCCGCACCCGAACGCGAGCCATCGGTCCGGATCTTCGAGGCGCGCACCGGTGAGTTACGCCAGTCGTTGCCACATGTTCCTCCGGTGCAGGCGGTGGCGTTTTCTCCGGATAGCCGTCATGTCGCCGCCGGCAATATGATGGGCGAAGTGCGCGTCTGGGAAGTGGCATCCGGCAAGGAGGCGAGTCGCTGGAAGACCGACGATCTGACCAGTTGGGGGGTCATTAAGAGCCACCATTTCTTGGGCGGCGTTTTCAGCATGCAATTTCATCCCGACGGCAAGGATCTCTACGTCTGTGGCATGGGTCCGATGGTTGATCCGATGGCGGGCAATGGCGTCCAGCGTTGGCAGCGGTTCGATTGGCTAACTGGCAAGCGTCTGGACCAAACCCACGACGGCGAAAGCGGCCAGGGATTGATGGAAGCCCTCGCCTTTCATCCAGGTGGCAAACTCTTTGCCATGGCGGGACGATTATTCCAGGGAAAGTGGAATCTCGCATTGTTTGAGGTGGAATCCGGGAAGAACCTCTTCGCCCGAACGGTGTTACCACCCCAATGGGTTTCAAGGAGTCCGCATTGGGGTGTAGTAAATCTTGAACAGTTCGTGGCGACCTTCGGCTGAAGAGCGGGACAGGGATCTGCGCGCATGTTTCGGACCTGTTGGTGAGGAGCCT
>SXGT01306597.1_pt1 | contig 18468 bp, 12 predicted proteins | sample 3176221 | NCBI WGS metagenome assembly SXGT01 (sample SAMN11356862, study PRJNA531348) | freshwater metagenome | isolation source: freshwater sample F1-120 | place: China: Fuxian Lake, Yuxi | collected 2017-12-25
GGCACCGCGCTCGGGCTGGCGCTCGCGGCGCTCGATCGGACCGGCGATCCGTGGAGCCTGGTCGAGCCGCCGCGCGGCCGCCGACTCGCGCGCGCCGTGCCGGCCCTCTCGTGCGCCCTGCTGGCGTTGGCGACCGGACTCCTCGCCACCGACTGCATCGCCGAGCGCGAGCTGCAGCGGCTCGCGACCTTGCGCGAGCAGATCGCCCCGCCGGTCGACCCGCGCGTGCACACCGAATGGGCGTCCGCCGGCACGACCATCACCACCGCCAACGAGCAGAGCGCGGCGCTGGTCGCGGCGATCGACGATTCGCGGCGGCGCTGGCCGCTGCCGCGTCGCCTGCTCGCGGCGCTGGCGGAGACGACGCCGCCGTTCCGCCTGCTGTCGTGTTCGGCCGAACCCGGCGCGCCGACCGACCTTGTGCGACTCTCGTTCGAGCCGGTCGTCGGCGCGGTCGGCGCAGCGGTCGGCGACGTCGATGCCATCTCTCGCTGGCTGCGCGAACAAGTCGGTCTCAACGTGACCGGCGTCGAGGAGCGCCGCTCCCCGGACGGCACGCCGCGATTCGACCTCGTGGCCGCGCTTCCCCACACGGGAGCGAAGTCGTGAGGCGCCTCGGATTCGCCCTGTCGCTGCTGGCCGCCGCCGCCGCGACGACCATCTACTTCGCCGAGACGCGGGCGACGCTGGACTCGGTGCGGCAGCTCCGCCACGCGCTGGCGGTCGACCTCGAAGTGGCGCTGGCGACCGCCGAACGGCTCGGCGCCGCGCCGTCGGGCGAGGAGCTGGCGCTGGCGGCAGCGCGGCGCCGCTCCGCTCAAGAGCAACACGAGACGCTCGCCGCCGGCTGGTGGCAGGGGGCACGCGAGCCGGGCGATTACCTCCTGCCGCGCGCGGCGCGCGGCCGCGACGGGAGTGCCGATCGACGCGTGCTGCTCGACGATGCGCTGCTCGCGCTGCAACTCGACCTGAAGGATGTCCCCGGCCTCTCGGCGACACGACTCGGACTCGTCTCCCCGTCGCTGTCGCGCGCGACGCCGCTCGACGCGGAGGCGCTCGCGGAGCAGCTCGCGCGCGTGGTGGTGGTGCGCCATCTCGCGGCGACCCTGCGCCGGCGCGCGCCGCTCGACCTGCAGTCGGCGACGATCGCCATCGAGCAGCCCGGCCGTCTGGTGGCACGTCTGACGGCGGCCGGCGCGATGGACCAGCTCGTGGGCGTGCTCGAGGAGCTGTCGGCGCCTGCAGCCGATGCGCCGCCACGGAGCCTGCGCAGCTACACGCTCCGCCGCCAGGAACCGGAGGAGTGGCGGCTGATCGGGCCGCAGTTCGCGTCGCCGCCCGCCTGGCTCGACGCCACGCTGTGCTTCCTGCTCCCGAACGGCACGGAGGCGCGTCGATGAGCACCCACCGCACGCCGCTGCCGCCACGCCTGGGCGTCGTGGCCGCGTTGACTGCGCTGGCGGCGATCGCCGTTCCGGTGCGGCTGCTCGGCCTCGGCCGACGGATCGAGCACTCTCTGCTCGAGCGTCGGGAGCGGCTCGAGCGCCGCGAACAGAAGGAGCGGCGCGAGCGACACAACGACCTGCCGGACGTCGTCGCCGTGGACGCAGTGGCGGCCGTGGCGGCGACCGCCGCCCCCCCCGCCGAGGGTCGCGATGCCGTCCGCTTCCATGCCGATTCGGTGTTCACCGCCGAGCAGCAGGCGCGCTGGGTCGACAAGCACGCCAGCGAAGGGGAATTCGCGCGCGACCTGCTGCCGCCGACGTCGGTCGAGGCGCTGGCCGCGCCGGAGCGGATCGACGTCGAGTGGACCGCGCCCGCCAACTTCGCCGCGCTGCGGGCGCGGGTCGCGGCGCAGCCGTTACTGCGTTTGGGCTTCCGGGTATACCGCTGGCGCGAAGGGAATGAGCCGAAACTGCTCACCACCTTGGCGAGCGACCGCACCACCTTCCTGGACCGCGACCTGCCTCTTGGGCGGGAGCGGTTCTCTTACTGCGTGGCAACGGTGATCGAAGGCACGATCGGCGACCTGCCGACCCTCATCGAAAGCAAGCGCTCCTCGGTGATCTCGGTCGAAACAGTCGAGAACTTCTCCCTCACGGTGCTCGAGACCGAAGCGGACGTCGTCCGTCTCGAGATCGATGCCGTGATCGACGGTCGCTCGATCGAGCGGCTGGTCGACGTGGCCGTCGGCGCCCCTATCGTTCCGGCGGTCTCGCCGGAGACGCCGGAACTCCTCGCCCGCCGCCTCGACACCGGACTGACCCTGGTCGGGGTTCGGGTCGTCGAGGGGCGAACGGAAGAAGTACGGTCGCGGCCGGAGTTCCTGCCCGACGGAAGGCGCCAGCTCGACCCGGTCACCGGTCTCCCGACCTTCCGGTCGGAGACGGTGGCGCGGCCGCGGCGGACGCTCGAGATGACCTGCCGTGAACGGTCCGGGGCAATTCGGACCTTCACATCGCCCGCCCCCAACTGATAGACCTGTACGGATTCGGCCGTTCCTCGACGCGAGGAACCTGGAGATCCTGAAGATGCGAACGAGCCCCCCTTTCCTCGGCGCGTTGACGGCGGCTTCGCTCACCGTCATCGGCTGCTCCACCAACTCGGACTCGCCGGGCGCGCCTGCTGCCGGCGGTGACGGCGGCGGCACCAGCGCGGCGGCGCCGGTGAATGCGGCTGCCCTGCAGTCGGGCGAGCAGAGCGTGCGCGCCCAGAAGGTGTCCGCGCTGGTCGAGAGCTACCTCGCCGACGCGCAGGCCAAGCGGTCGCGCGGCGACGTCGCCGGCGCGCACCAGGCGCTGCTCGAAGCCTACGAGATGGACCCGGGCAACCAGGACGTGCGCACGCTGCTCGACGCGCTGTCGGTCGAGCTCGGCAAGCGGCCGGCCACGGTCGGCGACGTCGCCCGCGGCGCGGCCGATCGCGACCGCGTGCGCCGCATCTCCGCGCGGCTCGAGGTCGAGGACAAGATCACGCAGTCGAGCCGCCACGAGGCGGCCAAGGACTTCGACGGCGCCATCCGCGCGCTGCAGGACGCGGAGCTGGTGCTGCGCTGGAATCCCTACCTCGGCGGCACGACCGACACCGGCGTGACCGAGGCGCAGCTCAAGGAGCGCATCGCGGCGCTCACCATGCGCAAGGCGGCGCAGGAGCGCGACATCGCTGCCGAGCGCGACCAGCGGGCGATGGCCGAGAAGGCCGAGCGCGAGCGCGAGGAGCGCGAGCGCGCGCAGAACCTGGTCAACCGCTTCCTCCGCCAGGCGAACGACGCGTTCTACGCCGAGCGCTACAAGGAGTCGGTCGACTTCTGCTCGCAGGTCCTCGACCTGCAACCGAACCACGACGAGGCCGCCGAGCTCAAGATCACCGCGCAGAAGGCGTGGCACTCGGCGCAGCAGGCGCAGAATCAGACCTCCTACAAGGACCACTGGCGCGAGATCTTCGACCAGATCGACCTGATGAACGCCCCGGTGACCGAGGAGATCTCGTTCCCGGGCAAGCAGGAGTGGGAGGCGATCGCGCTGCAGGGTCCGATGCACTTCCGCCTGCAGGGCGAGCACGTGTCGGCCGAAGACCAGCGGATCTTCGACATCCTGAACAACACGCGCGTCGAGCTGAACTTCGACGACACCAAGCTGCCGGACGCCGTCGAGTGGCTGCACATCTCGACCGGCATCAACTTCATCATCGACCAGCCGGTGCTCGACGCCGGCACCGACACCGGCGCCCTGCTCAAGGTCGCCTCGGTCACGGCGAAGGGCGCGCTCGAGCTGATCTCGACGGTCTACGGCGTGCAGTACGTCGTGCGCAACGGCGTCATCACGATCATCACCAAGGACACGGCGAAGGGCGGCGAGTACATCGAGATCTACGACGTGCGCGACCTGATCAACAAGGTCGCCTCGTTCCCGTCGACCGACTTCAACCTGTCGCCGTCCGGCGCGGTCGAGGAAGAGCCGCCGGAAGCGCCGGAACCCACCCCGTTCGTGATCGAGGGCGACGCGCTCAAGGACCTCATCACCAACAACATCGACCCGAGCACGTGGGAAGGGAACAGCAACGTCACCATCAACCTGCAGCCGTCGGGCGCGCTGGTGGTCCGGCAGACGGGGGACGTCCACACCAAGATCGACAAGCTGCTGTCCGACCTCCGCGCCAACGCGCGGACCATGGTGAACATCCAGACTCGCTTCCTCTCGCTGGAAGACCGCTTCCTCGAGGACATCGGCGTCGACTTCCGCGGCCTGAACGGCCAGAACGGCTCGGCTGACGCCGCGGCGGTCCCGAACGTGCCGCTCGACGACTTCGGCACGCCGGGCTCCGGCGGCGTCGGCTCGCCGGGCTCGCCGGCCGGAACCGGCACCGGCAACGACTCCGGCATCTTCTTCACCGAGGGCGGCGACTTCGACGCCCGCGGCCGGCTCGAGCACCTCTACGACCTGGCGCTCGGCGACGAGGACTTCCGCGCCTCGGGCGGCGCATCGGTCGAGTTCACCTTCTTCGACGACACGGTCGCCGAGGCGATCCTGCGCGCGGTCACCAAGACCTCGCAGTCCGAGGTGATCCACGCTCCTGCGCTGACGGTCTTCAACGGACAGCGCGCGCACATCAACGTGCTGAACCACATCAGCTACGTGAAGGACTTCGAGGCCGAGATCGCCCAGGGCGCCGTGATCGCCGATCCGATCGTCGCGGTGCTTCGCGACGGTCCGACGCTCGACGTGCGCCCGGTGGTCTCGTCCGACAAGCGCTTCGTCACGGTCGAGGTGCGCCCGACGCTCCTCGACCTGGTCGAGCCGATCGCCACGTTCCGCACCTCGCTCGCCGTCGGCAACGAGGTCGAGCTGCAGCTGCCGATCCTCAAGATCCAGCGGTTGCGCACCACGGTGACCATCCCCGATGGCGCCACGCTGATGCTCGGCGGGATGAAGTCGCTGGTCGACAGCCGGCTCGACTCGAGCATCCCGTTCCTGAAGGACATCCCGCTCGTCTCGTTCTTCGCCAGCCGCACCGGCACCGAGAAGAGCCGCACGAAGGTGATGATCCTGCTGCGCGCGAAGATCATCATCCGGCAGGAGTACGAGCCGGCCGACGCTCGGAAGTGACGATTTCGCGCCGTCGACGAGGCGGCGCGAACCACCCCTCCCCCGCCCGCGTTGCCCAGCGCGGGACGTTCTCCGGCCCGTGGCCCTGACCGAATCCTGGCGATGACGGCCGCCCGGGAGAGCCCCTATCTCTCCCGGGCGGTCGCGTTGATGGAGTTGCGCATGTCACGACGACTCTCGAAGTCCTGGTGGGCGTTCGCGTTCTTCCTCCTGGCGGCGCCGCTGCGCGCGCAGTCGTGGGAGCTGCAGGACGAGATCGCATTCGCGAAGAACATGGCGCGGTACCGCTTGTTCGACCTCGCCACCGAGCACATCCAGCGCATCGAGAAGGGGAACCTCTCGCAGGACGAGCGCAACTCGTGCCTCTACGCGCGCGCCTTCATCGAGAAGGTCGGCGGCGACTACGACTCGACGCCGGAGGGACGGCTGGCGCTGCTCAAGGCGGCGATCCAGCACTACACCGAGTTCCTCGGCAAGATCGGCGCCGACCACAAGAACGGCGACGACGCGCGCGCCGAATCGGCAGCGTGCCAGCGGGCGCTCGGCGCCCAGCTGAAGGAGCTGGCGGACGCCGGCACCGATCCGACGGCCAATCGCGAGGCGGCGGTGGCGGCCTTCCGCGCGGCGGTGAAGCAGCTGAACGAGCTGCACAACTCGCGGCTGAAGGCGGTCGAAGCGATGCCGGACGAGGAGCCTGCCGACGACGAGTCCAACAACGGCGATCCGCCGCCGCGCTCCGCGAAGGAGGAAGCGCGGATCGACGCCTTCGAGTCGATCTACGAGCTGGCGGCCACCTTCTACGAGTGGGCGCAGCTCTATCCAGAGAACGACCTGAACCGGCAGGAATACCTGAAGAAGGCGATCGAGCAGACCACCACCTACACCTGGGAGCTCGGTCCCGAGACGATCCGCAGCTACGACGTGAACTTCATCGCCGGCGTCGCCCACGTCGGCCTGAACCAGCTCGAGGACGGGCTGGCGATGCTGGAGTACAACGTCAGCGACGAGACCGGCGTCCCCGGCGTGATCGCCGCCCACGAGGACCTCCCCGCGGCGGTGGTCGGCGAGCTCACCAAGATGGTCGAGAAGACCTTCCTCGAGCTGGCTCGCATCTACAACAAGCAGTCGAAGTTCGGTGACACCGACAAGCTCGAGAAGCGGGTCGACGAGTACTACAAGAAGTACTCCGCCCGCGGCGCCAAGCGCACCAACGTCGGCGAGCTGCTGCTGCTCGAGGTCGGCGACGCGCGCTTCAGCGCCGGCAATGCGAACGGGATGAAGCTGCTCGAGGAAATTGCCAAGCGCAACCCCGGCAACGCGGTCGGCCAGCGCGCCGGCGAGCTGATGGCGAAGGCGATTCGGAACCAGGCGAGCGGCGGCGGCGGCGCGGTGAAGATCCCGCCCAGCACCTGGATCAGCGCCGCGGACGCGTCGCGCAACCAGAACAAGCTGCTCGATGCCATCGACGGCTACCACAACGCGCTCGGTGCGCTCGACCTCGTCACCGACGCGAAGGAGCGCGGCACGGTCGCGGTGAGCTGCTGGTCCGACATCGGCAGCTGCTATCGCGGCCTGTCGCGGAACGTCGAGGCGTCCATCGCCTACCAGCAGGGGCTGGCGGCGGCCGGCGGCGTGAAGGATCTCGACGAGGAGGCGATCCAGAAGATCGGCATCAGCTGGTACCAGACGCTGGTGTCGCGCTTCAAGGAGACCAAGGACGACGCCGACAAGAAGGCGAAGGACAGCGCGCTGCGCAAGCTCGCCTCGGACTACAAGGTCAAGAACACCGAGTACCTGGTCGCCGTCGACGAGTTCAACCAGGCCAAGGTGCTCGCCTCGGACAAGAAGGACGAGCGCGCCAAGGCCTTCGTCGAGGTTGCGCAGAAGCTCGGCTCGATCAAGGAGGACGACGCCAACTACGACCGCGCGCGCGTGCTGCTCGCACGGTGCCACGGCGAACAGGGCGACGGCGATGCGAAGAAGTGGGAGGTGGCGCTGGCCACGCTCGACGCCTTCGACAAGTACGCGGCGAACAACGAGCCGCCGGCCGACAAGCAGCGCCTGATCAACCGCGACGTGAGCCTCACCGAGTCGGTCTACTACCGCTCCGAGTACCTCGCCGACCTGAAGCGCCATGCCGACGTGCTCGACGTCCTCAAGTCCTTCGAGAAGGAGTTCCCGAAGCAGGTCGACTTCTTCCCCGAGGTCAACTACCGCAAGTTGATCGCGCTGCTCGAGCTCAAGCGCTTCCCCGAGGCCGAGGCGCACTTCCTCGAGGTGGGCAAGCGCATCGAGGCGGGCGAGCTGAAGCCGTGGCGCGACCAGGCGGGTTACTACCTTGCCAAGGGCTACCTCGAGGCCGGCGGCACCGAGACCGACCCGGCGAAGAAGGCGTCGCTGCTGGCCAAGGGCGCGGAGCTGATGCACGCCTACTGCCGCGCGACCGGCTTCGCCAGCTACAACAACCTGCTGGTCGTCTGCGAGACGTGGGGCACGCTCAAGCAGTGGGCCAAGGCCGAGGAGGCCTACAAGAAGCTGATCGACGTCTTCGGCAAGGAAGCGCAGTACAAGGAGACGATCGAGCTGCGGATCCAGCGGACGCTCGCCGACGTGCTGATCGAGCAGAAGAAGTTCGTCGACGCTGCGCCGCTCTTCCGCGACCTCGAGCCGCGCTTCGGCAAGGACCCGAGCTTCCTGCGGGCGGCGGCGTTGTGCTACGGCGGCTGGGTCGAGATCGCGGACAAGAAGGGGGTCGAGGTGCCGGGGGCCGGCGACTACCAGCGCGCCGTCGACCACTGGGACACGCTGCTGACCAAGTGGCTCAACAAGGACGAGACGAAGTACACCGCGCCCTGGTTCGAGGCGAAGTTCCTCTCGATCTACTGCCGCTATCGCGGCGGCGCGGCCGATCCGGCCTACATGACCCAGGCCGTGAACGTGATGAACAACTTCAAGACGACGGTCTGGGCGTTCCTGAAGGATGAGCCGGACTTCCTGACCAAGGTTGGCGGCGACGACTGGAAGCGCCGTTGGGAGTACCTGTTCGAGCGCGTCCGCTGACCCGCTGCGCCGCGCCGCCGCTCCCGCCCGGGCCGCGGCGCGGCATTGACCCGATCCCCGGTCGACCTAAGATTCCCCGCCTCGATTCGGCTCGCGGCGCCGGTCCGCGACCCGATCGAGGCGTCCCCGAGGTGCCCTCGTGAGCCACCGCTCCTCCCTCCCGACGTCGCTCCGCCGCGGTCGCGGCCTGCTCGCGGCGTCGTGGTCCACGCTCCTTTCCGCGACGCTCCTCGTCGGTACGGCGCACGCGGACGACATCCTGCAGAAGGGCGCCAAGAACCCGTTCAAGGCGTCGGTGATCTCCGAGGACGTCAACAAGGTCAAGTACAAGCTCGATGGCGTCGCGCAGGCGCAGGAGATCGACGCCGCCCAGGTCGCCGACATCAGCTACGACGACGCACCCGACTCCTACAAGCAGGGCCGCGAGCTGCTGAAGAAGGGCGACGCCGAGAACGCCGCGAACAGCTTCCGGCTCGCGCTCAAGCAGAAGACGAAGAACAACTGGATCAACGTCTACGGGAACTACTACCTCGGCCAGGCGCTGCAGGCGTGGGGCGCCAAGGACGCCGGCAAGCTGAAGGAAGCGGCGGCGGTCTACTCCCAGCTGCTGAAGGACGCGCCCGAGTGCCGCTTCATGGCGGATGCGCTCAAGCGCAACGCCGATGCGCTGGCGGCGGCCAGGGACGCGAACGGTGCGGCCACCCTCTACGACCGACTCGCCGAAGTGGCGCGCGAGAAGAAGCTCGGCATCGCCTGGGAGGCGCGCGCGCTGATCCTGAAGGCGGACGCGTTCGTCGCGGCGAACATGACCAAGGAGGCCGAGGCGGCCTACGCGGCCGCCGGGAGCTTCGCCGAGAGCAATGCCAGCACGCAGAAGGACGAGGCGGTGAAGCGCGAGCTCGAGGCCATCGCCGGTCGCGCCTCCCTTTCGCAAGGCGCGGCGCTGCTCCGGAACAAGAAGTTCGGCGAGGCGCAGAGCTTCTTCGAGAAGGTCGCGACGCGGCCGAACGCCGCCGCGGAAGTGGTCGCCACCGCACGCAATGGCGTCGGCGAGGTCCTGCTCGAGCAGGGCAAGGCGCGCGACGCCCTCGAGCACTTCGCCCGGGTGCGGGTCGAGTTCTATCTCTCCCGGGAGGAGGCGGCGCGCGCCACCTACTTCCTCGGCAAGACGATGGTGGCATTGAAGGACGCTGAGCCGAACGGCAAGAAGAAGGCGAACGAGTACTTCGCCGAGGTGATCGAGCGCTACGGCGATACGCCGTGGGCCGACCGGGCGCGGGCGGAGATCAAGTGAAGAGTGACCGGCAGCCGCCGGGCCACTACTGAGCAGTCCGGAGGCCGGTGGGTGCGGTTGACGCCACCCCCATCAGCAGCCCCCAACAAGCAGGTTCCTCGTCGCCAAGCAGGCGGCGATCCCCAAGGTCGGGTCGAGACAGGCAGGTCCAAGGAGCATGTGGCAATGACGCTGAAGAAGCTGGGTTTCGCCGCGATGGCGGCGGCCGCGACGGTGGCGATGTCCGGAGTGGCGCTGGCGCAGGAAGCGGTGAAGGCGCCCGACGTCTCGTTCACGATCTCCGAGATCCTGCGCGACGGCGGCACCATCGGCCACTTCATCCTGGTGGTCTCGGTCATCGCGCTCGGCGTGTCGATCGAGTTCGCCGTGAACATCCGGCGGCAGAAGATGTGCCCGCCCGAGATCGTCGAGGAGGTCGAGGCGCTGTTCGAGGCCGGCGACTATCAGGAAGCGGTCGACCTCTGCGAGGCCGAGCCGAACATGTTCACCAACGTCGTCGCGGCCGGCCTGTCCAAGGTCAACCACGACTTCGCCGTCATCGAGCAGGCGCTCGGTCAGGCGATCGAGGAAGAGTCGGTCAAGCTGCACACCAAGGTCGGCTGGCTCTCCTTCATCTGCTCGGCCGCGACGCTGCTCGGGCTGCTCGGCACCATCCAGGGCATGATCGTCGCGTTCAAGACGATCGCCGCGACGAAGGGCCAAGCCGACCCGTCGATGCTCTCCGGCGGTATCTCCGCGGCGCTCATCACGACGCTGTACGGCCTCTGCATCGCGATCCCGGTCTCGTTCTCCTTCGTCATCTTCCGCAACCGCGTGATCCAGACGACCATGGAGATCGGCACGATCATCGAGGAACTGTTCGAGCGCTTCCGAACCAAGGCGGCCGCCTGACGTTCAGCCCTGCGGACGTGCCGTACAGCGTTCGCGATCGTGACCCGGGGGCCGGCCGTCGGCCCCCTGCCTGAACCGGAGCTCGCGCCATGAAGAAGGGCAGCCTGCCGTCGATGGAATTCACCCTCGACATGACGCCGATGATCGACTGCACGTTCAACCTGCTGATCTTCTTCATCCTGGTGGTCGACCTCGGCCAGCAGGAGCTCGAGAAGGTGACGCTGCCGCGCGCGTCGCAGTTCATCAAGGACGACAAGAACGAGAAGGGGCGCAAGGTCGTCAACCTCGACATCGAGGGCGTGATCAAGGTCAAGCGCCGGCCGTTCGCGCTCGAGCAGCTCCGCACCGACCTCAAGGTCTGGTCGGACATGTACGACCGCGAGGAGAACGGCCTCTGCAGCAAGCCGATCCTCATCCGCACCGACCGCGGAACCGAGATGAAGCACGTGCAGAAGATCATGCAGCTGTGCGGCGAGAAGGGGCTCCAGATCTACAAGATCGAGCTCGCCTGCTCGGAAGACGCCGCCGGCGGCCCGTATCCGCAAGAGACCCCCGGCATCAAGGGACAGTGAGCCATGGGTAGCAAGAACAAGGAACAGGCCGAGTCGGTCTTCGTTCTCGACATGACGCCGATGATCGACTGCACGTTCAACCTGCTGATCTTTTTCCTCTGCAACATCAACTTCAAGTTGCTCGAGGGGAAGATCCCGGCGTACCTGCCGAAGGACGTCGGCGTCAACACCTCGCCGGTGGACAAGCAGCTCGAGAAGATCGAGATCCACATCCGGCGCGGCACGTCGCCGAACGTGAAGGAGAAGAACTGGGTCTGGCACGAGAACCAGATCGAGATTCGCGTGCAGGGGAAGCGGCTCACCGGGCTGCAGGACTTCTACACCACGATCGTCGGCGTCCACAAAGCCAACCCCGAGGCGAAGGCGACCCTGTATCCCGGCAAGAGCACGCTCTACATCGACTGCGTGAAGGTGATCAACGAATGCCTCCGGGCCAATTTCGTCGACATCACCTTCGCCGGAACGCCGATGGACAGCTGACGGGCGCGGCGCCGATCGGCGCCATGTCCGCGACCTGAAGTGATGCCCGCTCGCGACGTTCGGTCGCGAGCGGCGGCCCGAACGGAACCTGGAACCTGCGGGGTCGGTGCGCATGCACCGACCCCGTTTCATTTTCCGCGCGAGCGCGGCAGCACGGCATGCGGTCGCGCGCCATGCGACGCGGCGCCATTGCCGTCGTTCGCGGCATGATTTCCGCCATGCCGGCGCGTCGCGACGTCACTTCCGGGACCGCTTCTTCCGCAAGCCCGCGCACCGGACGCCGCGCGGCCTGCTTCGCGGCGCTCGTGGCCGCCTCGGGCTGCAACGGCGGCGACGACGACGTGCCCCGCCATCTGCTGCTGGTCTCGATCGACACGCTGCGCGCGGACGCCGTCAGCGGCGACTCCCCGCGCCGCGCGGCGACGCCGAACCTCGACCAGCTCGCCGTCGCCGGAGGCCGCTTCAACGACTGCTGGAGCCCGGCGCCCTTGACGTTGCCGGCGCATTCGACGCTGCTGACCGGGCTGCCGCCGCACGAACTCGGGCTCCACGACAACACCCCCTTCCCGCTCCGCAGCGACGTGCCGACGCTGGCCAGCTGGCTGAGCGAGGCGGAGTTCGCGACGGCGGCCGTGGTCGGCGGCGAGCCGATCGCGCGCGGCAGCGGGGTCGAGCGCGGATTCGAGAGCTTCGCCGATCCACCGCGGGGCGCGGCCGGCGCCTCGCACTTCGGCGAGTGGACTGCCCGCGAGGTGACCGATGCGGCGTTGGCGGCGTGGCAGGCCTTCGATCGGACGCGGCGACGTTTCCTGTTCGTGCACTACTTCGATCCGCACCAGCCCTACTCGCCGCCGCGCGACTGCCTTCCGGGCGACGCCGCCGTGCCGGCGACCGCCGCGGATCGCTACCGCGGCGAAATCACCCACGTCGATCGCGAGCTCGGCCGGCTGCTCCAGGCGATTCGCGGCGGCGGCGAGCGCTGCCTCGTCGTCGTCACCGCGGACCACGGCGAAGGGCTGGGCGATCTCGGCGAGCGCACCCACGGCTACCAGCTGCTTCCCAGCACCCTGCGAGTGCCGCTGCTGCTGGCCGAGATCGAAGGCGCCACGACGCGACTCCCCCGCCTCCTGGCGGCTGCCGATCGTGACCGTCTCGCCAGCCTGGCGGACATCGCGCCGACCCTGTTCGAGCTCCTTGCCGTCGAGTCGATCCCCGACCTGCCCGGTGTCGCGCTCCATCGCGCCGACGCCCCCGCTCCCGCCCGCTTCGTCGAATCGCTGGCGGCGGCGCTCCAGTTCGGCTGCGCCCAGCAGTACGGCGTCCGCGGCAAAGGCGCGCTGCTGCTGCGCGGCGGCGGCGACGCTCCGCTCGAACTGCCGGGCGCCGATTGGCGGGCGACCGGCCATGAAGACGAACGGCTTCTGCTCGATCCGGGTCGCGCTCCGCCCACGGCCGCGGAGCTGGCGAGCTGGCGGGCGGCGCTCGCCGATGCGTTCGTGCGGCGGCGTCCAGCGGCGACCGACGCTGCGGTGCCGCGTGATCTCACCGCGATCGGCTACCTGGCGAGCACGGATGAACGCGACCGTCACGCTCTGCTCGCGCCGTCGGCCAACCAGGCCGGTCGCTCGGCGCTGGCGCGCCGTTCCCTCATCGACTCCCTCCTCGAGGCCGTGGCGACCCTTGACGGCGGCGAGGTCCTGCCGGCGCTGGCTGCACTGGACGCCATCCTCGCGGCCGATCCGGCGTTCTTCGCGGCCCGGTTCTTCCGCGGCCGCGCCAAGCTCGCCCAGGCGGAACGCGATCCGCAGCGCGGCGGCGCGGCGGCCGCGGAGGCGGCGGCGGAATTCGAGCGCCTCCTTGTGGCCGCTCCCGACTACCCAGGCGCACGCCTCCTGCGCTCCCAGGCCCTGGCGCTGGCCGGGGAGTTCACGACCGCCCTGCGCGAACTCGAAGCGGCGGCCGCGGCCGCGGCGGAGCGCGGCGATGCGGCGGTCGCCGAAGTGGCGTGGTTGCGCGGCTCGGTCCTCCTCGACCGAGAGCGCGCCGGTCGGCAGAACCCGGACTACGACGCCGAGGGCGGATTTCGGCTGCTCTTGCAGGCGGTCCGACTCGATCCGGCTCGCGCCGATCGCGCCCGCAAGCTCGAGCGCGCGCTCGGCGATCTGGCGCGAACTCGCGACGCGCCGCCCTGGGTGGCGGCGCTGCAGCAACAGCTGCCACGACGATGACGCCGGGCCGCCGCCGCTCAGCGGCGCGGTGGCGGCGATCGCCTCCGGCGCCTCGTTACCCCGGGGGAAGCGGGCGCTAGTTCGTCCCCATTCCGAGCCTCCGTCGCTGCGCGGCGAGCGGGATCGGCCGGTGCGTGCCAATGCCGGTTCGGCTCCGCTAACTCCGTGCTTGTGCACGAGTTAGGCATCGATCTTTTGCATTGACCACCGCTGAAGGTCGACCTAACCTACCGCGCTCTTTCCCGGGCGCCGGCAGGGCGTTCGGCTCGGGAACGTGGGGGTTGTTCGAGGGAGCGTCGAGGTTGCGCGCCACTTTCCGCGGGGGAATCCGCGGGGTCGGCGCCGCGATCTCGTGTCACTCGGCGAGCCCCGCGACGCGGTTTCGCGCCGGCCGCGCTCGTCGCCTCCGGGTGATGGGTGGGGTTGACGGATGGGTCGTCGGGTTGAGCCGCGCCGCTCGCGTTGTTGGAGCGGCAACAGCGATGACCCGGCAGCGGTGACCTTTTCGAGTGACCACGCTGTGACGTGAAGACGCAGTGACGTGAAGACGCAGTGATGTGACGCGGCGACGTACCGCCGCGAAGCAGTGAACGGACGCCACGGATCGACCTGCCTCCGCCAGTCGGGAGACGAACAGAATGTTGAGCTCCGCTCGCACGACGCAGCGCCTCGCCTACGCGGCCCTCTTGGCCACCGCGGTCGCCTGCTCCACGTCGGACAACGGTGGTGACGGCGGGAGCGCCGCGCCGGCTGCTGATTCCGGAGCCGGGTCGAACACGACCGGCGGCGGCGCGACCCAGGCCCCGGCGGCGGGTGACGGCGCCGGCAAGTCGCTCGCGGCACAGAAGCGCGAGTTGATGCTCGGTGCCGCGCTCGACAACGGCCGCGCCTTGCGCGAAGCCGGTGACCTCGCCGGTGCGCGACGCGCGCTCGAGGAAGCGGTCGCGATCGATCCCGGCCATCTTGGCGCGCAGGCGCAGCTTGCCGAAGTGCTCGAGCTGCTCGGCGAGCGGCCGGGTGACATCGAGACGACGCGGAAGAACGCCGAAGCGCGCATGCACGCGCAGGTCGAGCAGCTCCGCCTCGAGGCCAACGAGCAGCACAACGTCGGCAAGGACGCGCTCGCGCGCGCCGAGTACGACGCCGCGATCCGCTGGTTCGAGCGGGTGCAGCAGTCGATCAAGTGGTCGTCGCTCAACGTCGACTGGGGCGATCTCCCGGCGCGCAACGAGACGATGCTGGCGCAGGCGCGCACCGAGCGCGGCGAGGCGCTGAAGGCCGACCGCGAGGCGAAGCTCAAGAGCGCGGTCGAGCAGATCAAGGGCGACGAGGCGGCCGAGCACGCCCGCCACACTGCCCGCGTCATCAGCCTGCTCGAGAGCGCCAACGCGAAGTTCGATGCGGGCGACTTCGGCGGTGCGATGGAGCTGTGCGACCAGGTCCTCACCATCGAACCGAGCAACACCACCGCGAAGGACCTGAAGGTCGAGTCCAACGCCGCCCGCCGCACCCGGCGCAGCGAGGAGTTCACCCAGCACCGCGCCGAGGCGTACCGTCGCTTCAAGGCGGAGATCGAGGAACTGCGCATCCCGTACTCCGACGGGATGACGGCCCCGGACGCCGACTACTGGGCGCGCGTGACGGCGCGGCAGGCGACGGGCGCCGGTGGCGTCGATGCCGCCGCGGCCGAGGACAACCGCATCAAGGAGCAGCTCAAGTCGGTCAAGATCCCGGTGGTCGACTTCGTCGACGCCGACCTCGACGCCGTCTGCACGATGCTGTCGAACTGGTCGGGGCTGACCATCCGCGCGACCGAACCGGTGCGTACGGAGGTCGAGTCGAACTCGACCCTCATCAACCTGACCAACCTCACCAACCTCTCGCTCGACTCGGTGCTGACCATCGTCACCAAGCGCCTCGGCGACAAGTTCGCCTGGACGGTGACCAACGGCATCGTGCAGATCACCACGCTCGAGGAGGCGTTCGGCTCGACCGTCATCCGCACCCACGCGATCCAGGACCTGACCTTCGGGCGCACCGACTTCAAGGGCCCCGAGATCAACAAGATCGCCCTGCCGGGCGAGTACGGCGACGATCCCGAGACCTCGGTCTTCGCCGCCGACCTCGAGAAGGTGGTCACGATCACCCCCGAGGACATCGTCACGCTGGTCAAGGAGAACGTCGCGCGCGAGACCTGGGAGCTCGGCGACGGCAAGTTCAAGATCGAGCCGGCGGCGAACCAGATCCTCGTCATCCACACCCGCGAGGTGCAGGACGAGATCGAGGCGTTCCTGAACGACCTGCGTCGCTTCACCACCACCGTGGTCGAGATCGAGAGCCGGTTCGTCGAGGTGACGGACGCCTTCATCCAGGAGTTCGGCGCCGACTTCCGCGGGCTCGGCGGCGTCTTCGGTTCGTCGGTGAACCTCGACGACACGAACAACGGCGGCGATGACCAGGCCGGCCAGGGTCTCGACAACCTCGGGACCGGCAGCACGGCGACGGCGTCGCCGAGCGCCGGCATCTTCTTCAACGACAACTCGGACGGCGACATCCGCGGCCGCACCGAGAACTACTTCGACACGCCGCTCGGCTCGATCCTCTCCACCACCGGTGGCGGCTCGTTCCAGTTCGGCCTGATCGACGACACCGCCTTCAACCTGGTGATCAACGCGGTCGACAAGTCGGCCAACGCGCTCGAGGTGATGGCGCCGGAGCTGACCGTCTTCAACACCGAGCGTGCCTACGTCACGGTGTTGAACGAGGTCTCGTTCCTCCAGGACTTCGACGTCGACGTCGCCAACACGGCGTTCATCGCCAATCCCGAGATCGGCATCCTGCAGGAAGGCGTCGTCCTCGACGTCCGCCCGACCGTCTCCTACGACCGCAAGTACGTGACGCTCGACGTGCGGACGACGGTAGCCACGATCCAGTGGCCGATCGACACGTTCGAGACGACGCTCGGCGGTTTCTCGGACGCGGTCACCTTCCAGCTGCCGCGGCTCGAGGTGCAGAACGCCAACACCACGGTGATCGTGCCCGACGGCGGCGCGGTCATCCTCGGCGGGCTGAAGACGCTGAACTACGTGAATCGCCGGGCCGAGGTGCCGTGGGTCTCCCGCATCCCGCTGGTCGGCTTCTTCTTCCGCGAGAAGGGTGTCGCCGACGAGGCGCAAAGCCTCGTGATCCTGGTCAAGGCGCACATCCGCGACCTGAGCAAGTTCCGCGAGGCCGCGCCGGTCCGCTGAGCCCCGGCGGCTGCCGGGACACGGCAGCGCGAATTCGATCGACGTCAGTATCGTGCGGACCCGCGACGCCAACCGTCGCGGGTCCTTTCGTTCTCGGACGCAGCGTTCGGCGCCGCGCAGACGGAGCAACGCGCATGGCAGCGAAGCTCGCCGCGATCCTCTTCGACCTCGATGACACGCTGTTCTCGACCTCCGACTTCGCGCAGCGCGCGCGGCGGAACGCGATCCGGTCGATGATCGCGCATGGGCTGCGTCTCGACGAGGAAACGGCCTTCCGCGAGCTCGGCGAGGTGATCGCCGAGTTCACGTCGAACTACGGCAACCACTTCGACAAGCTGCTGTCGCGTCTCCCGCGGGAGCGCTGCTGGCCGGGCGTCAATCCGGCGATCCTGGTCGCCGCCGGGGTGATCGGCTACCACGAGACCAAGTCGCTCGAGCTCCGTCCGTTCGAGGACGTGCCGCCCGTCCTGCGGCGGCTGGCGCGGACGCCGCTGGTGCTGGGCGTGGTGTCGGCGGGGCTCGAGATCAAGCAGTGCGAGAAGCTGATCCGCCTCGGGCTCCTCCCCCACTTCCGCGGCGACGCGATCTTCATCTCGGAGCAGATCGGCATCGGCAAGCCGAACCCGAAGCTCTGGACCACGGCCTGCCAACGTCTCGGCGTCGACCCGCGCACGGTCATGTACGTCGGCGACAATCCGGCGCAGGACATCGATCCGTGCAACCGCCTCGGCATGGTGACCGTCCGCAGCCGTCGCGGGACCCGCCACAATGACGCCGCCGGCGCGACGCCGCCGACCTACGAGATCCGCTCGTTCGCCGAGCTGCCGCCGATCCTCGTCCGCGACTTCGGCATTGCGGTGCCCGACGGCAGCTGACGGTCGGCGATCAGCTCCCGAGCGTGGACGCGGGCAGATCGCCCACCGGCTTGCGGCCGGTGAAGCCGGTCTCCACCGGATGCCAGAACGCGACCGCGGACTCGCCGTGCGCCCAGCACAGGCAGATGGCCCGGTCGCCGTTGCGCGCGGGGAAATCGACGAGCCCCTGCCGCGGGTCCTTGAGTTCGCAGCCCATCGCGGCGAGCTCGCCGGAGTAGCGGTCGAGCTCGACCTCGAGCTCCGCGATCTGCCGTTCGATCGTCTCGCGCGCCTCGCGGCGGGCGGACTGCCGTTGCGCCTGGAGCCTTCCAAGCTCGGCCGCCCGCGCGACCGCATCGGCGGCGATCCGCGCCACCAGCGGCAGCGACCGGTTGGCGCGCGCGACAGTCCACAGCCGACGAGGCTCATTCATCGCGGGCGCTCCTGGCAGGTCCCGCACGTTACCCCGGAAGGTTCCGGGCACGACTTCCCTCACTCGACGCAGCGCCAGCGCCAGCCGTCCGCCGTCTCGCGTTCCGGCGGCGCGAGGCGACCGCACTCAGGGCGCGCCACCGGGCAGCGCGGATGGAACCGGCAACCGGACGGCGGTGCGGAAGGCGAAGGCGGCTCGCCCGAGAGCGGCGGCGTCAGTGGCCTCTCGCCGCGCGCGAGCGCCGCCGAAGCGACGAGCGCCCGCGTCAGCGGATGGCGCGGCGCCGCGAGCAGCTCCCGCGCC
>SXGT01911357.1_pt1 | contig 18466 bp, 13 predicted proteins | sample 3176221 | NCBI WGS metagenome assembly SXGT01 (sample SAMN11356862, study PRJNA531348) | freshwater metagenome | isolation source: freshwater sample F1-120 | place: China: Fuxian Lake, Yuxi | collected 2017-12-25
CCAAACGGTGCTCCGTCTTGCCTTGGCGGGTCCATCCCTCTAAGGTCTTCATCTCTTCGTCGCTGAGCTGAAATTTCGCGGACTTTCGGCGCATGACTCAACATACAGTAGTACCAGAACTAATGCAACTAGACACTAGCTCGCTTTTACGAAAATGATCTCAAGTTCCATCAGGCGCTTTGGGCCCTTTCGGAGAATCCTTATCTCGTGATCGGACTGGAGCATATCGTGGTTCCCCTGTTTGCGTTCTCGATCATGAGGAACTCTCACGCGTCCAGAGGCAAGATGTTAGAGAGCGTTGACCAGCATGAAAGGATTGTCAGTGCGATCAGGACTCGTAATGCCGACTATGCGCGACAGGTGATTCAAGGGGTTATATCGGTCTTCGGCGAGCAGGACACCCTTGATCTTCCTCAGTGAGCGAGTTCATATCCCAGTGGCTGCCGGCGAGAACGACTTCGGGTTACAGCGCTTTCGTAGCGATAGCGTTTCGACTTCCGCATCGTGTACGTGTGCATCATCGGGGTGCCGCATGGCACGCAGAAGAGCAAGCCGCGCAGCAGAGCACCAAGCTTGTTCCTTACGGGGGCTCCCTTGGTGCTGCCGTTGTGCCGGAGGGTCTCGTGGACCCGATCCCAAGTCTCCTGATCGATGATTCGGTCGTGCTCTCCCAAATAGAGGACGCCCTTGTGGTCAACCATTCCGGTGTATAGGACGTTGGTCAGGGTCGCGTGCAGCCCATTCCGTTCTCCGTTCTCATAGCCGTTAACCTCGTGTCCATGACGGCTCGAAGTTTCGGAACAGTCAAGTCGGGGAACCGCGCTCCGAAGTTGGTCGCGATGACGGAGAAAGCCAGCGGCAAGGATGCTGGCGATGGCTTGCAGGTCTTCTGTCGGGATGCCCAAGACGATTCACCTCGCTGTGGATTGGCACCACAACGAAAGTCCGCTTGGCGGTCGTTCCGCTGTCGATTGGTTGCTGAAAAGTGCGCGAGCACCCTTCGCTGTAAACATACGCAGGGAGTTCGGAAAGTGTAAACCGAGACGCGAAACGCGTTAACCGCCTGGAGGCACTCTCCGGAGAAACGGAGAATTCAGGCGAAGGGGTGCCGGAAAGGACTCACCGAAGCATCAACAACGACTCTCAGCGACCGAAAGCGGAGAACAGAATCGTCTGGAAGTGTGTGCAGGAATTGGGGATATCGTGCGAGGAGCAGGAAGGCCGATGGCGTCAACCAACAGGGCGTTGGCGTTCGGAGGAAAAGAGTTTGGCTCCCCGAGCGCGACATTGCAGGAAACAGAAATCCTTTGTCGCGTGAGCGACCACCGCAAACGACTGACAAAGCATATACTTCGGTAAATCTTTCGATCCTGATTTCCTGTTCCCGCCTGGAACGGCCGTTTCGCTGTTTGGAGAGTCTTCTTGGAGACGAGAGAGCCGATGTGGTGCACCGATCTTACCGGCAGCCAAACCCACCGGTAACAGGAAGAGCGGCGAACTCCACTACTATCTACGCACACAGCAGCGGACCTCCTCTATGATCCGTTGGACACTCGGTACGTAGACCCGCTCGAGAACGGACGCGCAGGGCAGCGGCGTGTCCGGAGCGGCGACCCGGCGCACGGGCGCGTCGAGATCATGGAAGCAGGACTCGGCGATGAGCGCTGCCAGCTCTGCTCCCCAGCCGCCGGTCAGGTTGTCCTCTTCCACGATCAGCACCCGCGAGGTCTTTCGCGCGGACTCGAAAATGGTGTCGATGTCCAGGGGAACCAGGCAGCGGACGTCGATCACCTCCGCGCTGATCCCCTCGCCTTGCAGTTCGCGAGCCGCTTCGAGCGCGCGATACACCATCAGCATGTTGGCCAGGATCGTAAGATCGGTTCCCGACCGCCGGATCGCCACAGTGCCCAGCGGAACTTCGTAGTCCCCGTCGGGAACTTCCGCCATCACGTCGAGCGAGGTTTTTTCCTTGCGCCCGCCCTTGGCGCCGTAGAGCAGCTTGTGCTCGAGAAACACGACCGGGTTGGGATCGCGAATGGCGGCCAGCAGCAAGCCTTTGGCGTCATACGGGTTCGATGGACAGACCACCTTCAATCCCGGCGTGTGAAGGAAGAAGGCCTCGGTCGACTGCCCATGTTGCGCGCCCCGTCCGGACGCTCCTACCGGGAGCCGTAGCACCATCGGTACGGCTACTTGTCCGTTGCTCATGTAGCACATCTTAGCCGCCTGGTTGACGACCTGATCCATAGCGCAAAACACAAAGTCTCCGTACTGCATTTCCGCGACGGAACGCATCCCCACCAGCGCGGCTCCGACGGCGGCTCCGACGATCGCGATCTCCGAGATAGGAGTATCCAGCACGCGGCCATGACCGAATTCGTCAGATAGGCCCAGCGTGACCGTAAACCCGCCCCCGAATCCGCCCGTGATGCCGATGTCCTCCCCAAGCACGAATACGGCAGGGTCCCGGCGCATGGCCACCCGCAGGGCGTCCCGCAGAGCCTCAGCCATGCTCATGGCCCGACCCCCGCTCCGTAGTGGAGCGTCTCCCCCCTCTGGTTGCGCTCTCTCGGAATACACATGCTCGAAGCACGCCTCGGGCGCAGGTTCGGGGCTGGCGATCGCGAACGCCACGGCATCCTCGACCTCCGTCTGGCATTCCCGCTCGATCTGCTCGATCTGCGCCTCCTCGTGTTCCCCGAGCAATAACTCCCGGCACCGCGCGATGGGGTCCTTGCCCCGCCACTCCTCGATCTCGTCCTTGGCCCGGTATTTTCCCGGATCTCCGCGCGAGTGACCGGCAAAACGGTAGGTTTTGCACTCGATCAGCGTCGGCCCCTCGCCCCGGCGCGCCCGCTCGACGGCCTCGCTTGCGACGCGCTCCACCGCCCGTACATCCATGCCGTCCACCACCACTCCAGGGATTCCGTACCCCTTCGCTCGATCGGCGATGTCGGTGATCCGCATGGTTTGCGAAATGTGCGTAGAAGCCGAGTACAGGTTGTTCTCGCATACAAAGACCACCGGCGCGTTCTTGACGGCCGCCAGATTCACGCCTTCGTGAAACGCACCGATGTTCGCCGCCCCGTCTCCGAAGAAGCTAACCGCGATCCGGTCCGAGCCGCGAAGCTGGAAGCCCAAGGCCGCTCCCGTGGCCAGTGGAATATTGGCGCCCACAATCGCGTTGGACGGGAACGCACCCACATCCATGTCCACCAGATGCATTTGGCCGCCCTTACCGCCCGCGCAGCCGGTGGCTTTTCCCCACAGCTCGGCAGCGATGGCGGGCAGCGCGGCACCTTTGGCAATCAGATGTCCCACCGGACGATGCGTGCTGAAGATCACGTCGTCGGTCCGCAGCACTGAGCAGACGCCGGCGGCGACCGCCTCCTGCCCCTGGCACTGGTGCAGCGTGCCTGGCACCAATCCCTGGAGGAACAACTGGTATAGGTGGTCTTCAAACCGCCGGATGAGAACCATGCGACGGTACAGAACCAGCAGAGAGCGAGGATCCTCTCCAGCTCGCAGACCTCGCCCGGCGGCTTCTGGCGCCGCGTGGGACGCCGAGACTTCGAGCGGTTCCTCCAGCGTGTCGCCCAGCAACGCAACAGGGGCGCCGATCCCGACACTCGTGCCGGCTGCAATCAGTATGTGGCGCAGGTATCCCGGGCGGAAGGCCTCCACCTCCATGTCGGCCTTATCGGTGGTGACGACGAACAGCGGTTGTTGCGCCTTCACGTAGTCGCCCGGCTGGGCCAGCCATTGCGCTAGCACGACATCTGCGCCTGTCGCGCCCAGGCTGGGGACCCTCACCTCGGAGATCAATTAGTGGGCCCTCCCGGCGCTGCCGAAAACCGACATCAGGCCTTCCACCGTCTTGCTCAAGGCGGCCCGGCCGGCCGCGAGCACGTCCCGGTCACATCCGGACCCAACCACTTCATAAGGGTTGTAGTCCCCATCGACGCGCAAACACGTTTCCCGCAAGGCTTCAAAGTAGGTCCGCTTGAGCAGGCTGCCCACGTTGATCTTTCTCACGCCCAGCCGGATCGCGTCGGGAACATCGGACACAGGAATGGAGCTGGCGCCGTGGAGCACCATCGGCACCTTCAGGACGCGGTTCAGATCTGCCAGCCGGGCAAAATTCATTCTGACTTTGTTTCGCCCGTGCAGATGCGCCTGGCCGACGTTGACGGCAAAAGCATCCACGCCCGTAGACTCGATGAAACTGCAGGCCAATTGCGGGTCGGTGAGACGCAGGTCGGCGGGAGCCTCCGAGAGAGTTCCGCTCACACCGGGCAAAGGAGTCAATTCGCCTTCCACAGCGACCGCATTGCGATGTGCCCGCTCTACCACCTGCCGGACGTTCTCTTCCTGCTCCTGGCGACCCAGCGCTTCGTCCGTGAACATAACCAACCCAAAACCCAGATCAATGGCTTCCATTACCCAGTCCAAATGCGAGGATTCGTTGAAAACCAGGCAAGCCGGCACGGAAAGCTTCTCGCAGATTTCCGTCCCGAAAGCCGCATAAACACTGAGGAAGTCTCTTCGCGCACCCGAGGCGCGTGGCAGGTAGATACCGCTAAAGCCGAGCAGCACAGGAGAACCCACCGCTTCGGCGGCGTCGGCCACAGCCAGCGCGGACTCGAGGTTCCAGCACTCGAAATAACCGACGGCGTATTTTCCCTGTTCCGCCTCCGCCATCAATTGGGTAAACCGAACTCGTGGCATATTGTCTTTGCCTTCCGATCACTGACCTCCGACTGAACGTCCTCGGAATTGCAGCGTTTTGAAGGCCGCCGCCCGTTGCTCGAGTGGTCGCTCAATCGCAATACGTTCCACGCTCGAACCCAGTTGTACTCCGTGACAACTGGTGTAATCGAGCATGTACTGGGCGTCTTCGGGCTCCGCCAGAGCCGCTCCATGCGCCAACAGAATCACGTCGGGCTTGAGCTTGACCGCAAGATCAAAGTGCAACTGGCTGATCCGGGCTGTCTCGGCGAGACTCCGCCCTCCCGCGTACCCGGTGGATCCGCCCCGGGTGATGCCCGCATGAAAGATGAAGATGTCCGGCGCCGCTTCGCGCAACAGCTTTTCTGTATCCTCCTCGCAAAAGGCGTAGCCGATCGTCAGAAGATCCAGTTCACGCGCGAGATTCAGCATGTCGATCTCGAGTTGATAGCCGAGGCCCGTGCCCTCCAGCGTCTTCCGGAACTCCCCGTCAAACCATGCGACAGTGGGAAAGTTGTGCACCCCGGAGAAGCCGATGTTCTTGCAGTCCTCTAGAAACCGCCGCATGTCGCGGAGCACGTCGACGCCGTTGACCCCGGCGATGACCGGTACTTCTTTGATCTGCGGCAAGATCTCCCGGCGTCCTATGTCAAAGACCACCTGGTTTGCGTCCGCGATCGGAAGCATCCCGGCCAACGAGCCGTGCCCCTGCATCCGGAAGTAACCCGTGTTGTAGACCCCCAGGATGTCGACCCCGCCGCGCTCGATGAACTTGGCAGCAATGCCGTTACCGGCGCCCGTCATCACTAGCGGCGCGCGCCGTCCGATCGCCAGCCGCAGGCGATCGAGGAACTCCTGCATTGAATATCGCTTGGCCATGACTTTTCTATGCCGCCTTCGGCGAGCCGTTCTGTGAGCCCTGGATAAGCGCGATCAACTGCCGCGCGGCTTCGGTCGCAAACGCGGGATCTTCGACGTGAGTCGGGCGCTCGACGATGCGAATGTTCTTCGGCAGCCGCTCGACCAGTTCGTCGACAAAGGCCTGGTCGGCTTCCGGATCATGGAACCCTTGGCCCTTGACCGAATAGCTGTCGTACCCGGCGGTCGGGATCAGGAACACGGCCTCGTCGCGCGTGTGCGTCAGCCGGCAAGCTACTTCACGCCCCAGTTCCGCCATCTCTTCTTTGTTCAACCGCACGTCGGTAATCTGAGGGCTGTGACGGATCTGTGTCCGGCGCTGGTAGCGGGCTGGCACCGTCTCTGGCTCCCGGAACACCAATACCTCAATGGCTCCCGGGCAGATCACCTGTGGAATCCCCAATTTGCCTGCGGCGGTCAGCCGATCCGGTCCACCAGCCAGCAGCGCCTGGTGCATCTCGTTTGAAACCTCAATGGTCGAGTAGTCCAGCACCGCGCCGATAATGCCTTCGCGCATCATCTGCTCCATGGCGCGCCCGCCCGGACCAATGGCGTGAAACACGATCGTCTCGTAGCCGGCCTCCTCCAGAGTTTTCACCGCCTGCATCGCGCCGCGTGTGGTGATGCCCACCGTGGTCACTGCCACCAGCGGCTTGTGGCTGTGCTTCCACTGCACCTCGACCGACGCCATTCCGCACACCGCGCCTGCTGCGTTCGCCAGGATCTTCCGCGTGAGGGGATTCAGGCCCATGATATCGGCCACCGAGAACATCATGGTGATGTCTTTTATGTCAATCCAGGGGGCCACGTTGCCCGAGGCCATGGTCGAGACCATCACCTTGGGAAAGCCGTACGGAAGAGCGCGCATTACCTTCGTCGCCAGCGTCGTTCCCTGCGTGCCACCAGCCGAAACAATTCCATGGATCTGTCCGAGGGCGGTGAGCCCGGTGATGATTCGTGTTGCTCCGGCGGCCATGATCGGCGCGGCCACCTCGCGGCTGGCGTTCTCCACCATCCGGGCAAGCGAGCTTCCTCCGGCTTCAGCCACCACTTCTCGAGTGATGTCGGACTTCGCCTGCGGGACGCCGATCACGCCGCAGTCAATGACCAGGGCTTTGTGCCCGGACTGCTCGATCTGTTCGCGGAGATAGTGCGCTTCCCGCCCTTTGGTGTCGAGCGTCATTAACACCGCAATCGTTCGAGCGCTCATTTCGCGTCACTCGCGTCCTCCAGCAATCGCTGGGCGGAGATGTGATCCGTGACGAGCGCATGAACCAGCTTGCCTTCCAGAGCCGCTCGAATCGCGGCCAGCTTGCTACTCCCGCCGGCTACGCCCACCACATGATGGATACTCTGGATCTCTTGGAGAGTCAGCCCGATCACCCTATCGTCCAGAGCCGACGCGATCGGCTGGCCATGCTCGTCGAAGTAACGGAGATTGACGTCCCCGACTGCACCGCGGCGCGTCAGTTCGGCCAGCTGCGGCCAAGTGATGATGGTTCCTTCGCGAACCAGAATGGAGGTCGGGTTGGGAGCACCGATGCCCATAAAAGCAAGATTACCGCCTCGCGCCAGTTCCAGCACCTTCGCGACGAACGGATCCTGAAGGAACGCATCGCGGGCGGCCTTACTTCCTGCCGCTCCCGGGGCCGACAGCAAGACGGCTTTCGCGTTCAGGGCCCTTGCCAGACGGCGGACAAGTTCGGTGGCGTGCACCTCATGGTTCGGATCTATCAGACCTCCGAGCGCCTGGATAACGCTCAAACCCTCGAGCTCCGCCCTTGCCCCGAAAGACAGGGCGTTTACCATGCCCAATAGCGAACTTCCCCAACTGATGACGATCTTGTCGTGCGGACGCAGTATGCGCATCAGGTACTCCGCGGCGCCGGCGCCCACTTCGCGCGTCACCGTCGGCTGATCGTTGTATCCGGAGGTTTCCACAACCACCGCTTCGCGGAGCCCGAAGCGAACTTCGAGCTGTTCTTCCAACTCCGAGTGAATCCCCATGATGGGGTTGATGGCTATTTGGACAATGCCTTCGGCCCGACCCTGCGAAATCAGGCGTTGGGCTTTCTGGCGCGAGATGCGGAGCCGCCCGGCGATCTCACCTTGGGTCAAATCCTGTTCGTAGTAGAGGCGCGCCACCTTCACCAGAAGTCTGTTGTGGTCCAGGGCCGTTACCGGATTCGGAAAACGATAGGTTCGAGCAATTGCCATAGAACGCGCAAAAGCTCATTATGCCCATCAGAGTAAGCAATGTCAAATGCACATGTCGATGTGGGCAATTGCTCACTACCGATAATATGCTTGACAACTACTTCCCATCCATAGTATAAAGATTCGAAAGTGTCGCCTATGGAACAAAAAAGTGACCGCCGCCGCTTCCTGAAACACCTCGGCCTTGCCGCCGGTTACAGTGCCTCCGCGTCGGGATATGCAGCGAATGAGACGATCCAGATCGGCTGCATTGGAACCGGGGGCCGTTGCCGCCGTCTCATGCGCTCTCTCGAAGGCATGCGAGGCGTGCGCATCACGGCGTTGGCTGATATCTGGGACGAGAATATCGCCGAGGCCAAAAAGCTCGCCGATCCCAAGGCGTTCGTCACCAAGGACTACCACCAGTTGCTGAAACGCAGCGACGTTGATGCCGTGATCATCGGCTCCCCCGATCACTGGCATGTCCCGATGACTATCGACGCGTGCGCCGCAGGCAAGGATGTCTACGTCGAAAAGCCACTCACCCATAGCCTGGACGAGGGCCCGAAGGTTCTCCAAGCGGAGGCCAAGTACAAACGCATCGTTCAGGTGGGAACCCAGCAGCGGAGCATGCCCCATCTGCAGAAAGCGCGCGAGATCCTAAAGAGCGGGCAACTGGGAAAGATCTACAAGGTCCACATGACCTGGAACCGCAACCAGCAGCGACGCGGTGTACCGCCCCTCAACATCGACCCCGCCACTGTGGACTGGAAGCAGTTTCTCGGCAACGCGCCCGATCAACCATTCCACCCGTACCGGTTCCGCAACTGGCGCTGGTTTTGGGATTTTGGAGGCGGCACGTTGACCGATCTGATGGTGCACTGGATGGACGTGGTGGTATGGTTCCTCGACTTAGATTTGCCCGCTAGTGCCAGTTCCATGGGCGATATCTTCCATGCCAAGGGTCTCTGGGAAACGCCCGACACGATGCAGACCCTGCTCCACTATCCCGACAGGGAGATCCAGGCCTACTTTGAAGGTACCTTCGTGAGTGCTCGCAACGCGGCCATGACCGAATTCATGGGTACCGAAGGTACGTTGTATATTGATCGCGGGCGCTATGAAGTGTATCCGGAGCTTAAGAAAGGCCTGCGGGGAGAGCCTCTGGAGAATGCCCTCCAGCCGAGCCAACTCGTGCTTGGAACCGGACCCAAGGGGCAGGATTTCTACGATCAACCGGACGGCGAGACGTTGCACCTGAGCAACTGGCTGGAATGCATCCGCACCCGAATGCGGCCCAACGCGCCGGTGGAAGCGGGGGTGAAGGCGGCGGCGGCGGCCCACTTGGGAAACATCGCTTATCGAACGGGACGAATCGCGCGCTGGAAAGAGGTCCGGGCATGAGAATCGAGGTACTTTGCAGCTTGCTCCTGGCGTCCACGGCGTTGGCATCCGACCCCGGTTTTAAGGATCTTTTCAACGGCAAGAATCTCGACGGCTGGGAAATCGACACGCCGGGCATCTGGCGCGTTCGCGACGGCATGATTGTAGGCAGGCACGAGGGCCTGGAGTATAACGACTTTCTCCGCAGCAAACGCGAGTATGGGGACTTCGTATTGAAGGTGAACTTCATGCTGGTGGGTGGCGAGGGAAACAGCGGCGTGCAGATACGTAGCCAGCCTGTGCCAGGTTCCCATGAAGTTGCCGGGTATCAGGCCGACATCTCCTCCCGGCACTGCTGGGGCTGCCTGTACGACGAAGCGCGTCGCCGCAAGTTCCTGGCTCCGGCCAGTAAGGAAAGCCAGGCGGCGCTGCGACCGGCCGGATGGAACGAAATGGTCATCACGGCAAAAGGCAATCGTGTGACCGTCGATCTGAATGCAGTCCGTGCCGCTGAGTACGAAGAGACCGACCCCTCCATCGAACCCCGGGGTGTCCTGGCCTTGCAGGTTCACAGCGGCCCTGTCATGGAAGTCCACTTTAAGGACTTGCGGATTCGCGAATTGAAGCCTTGAGGCACCGAAGTGATGGCCTGTCGCACTCCAGTCCTGTTGATGGTGCAAGCACTGATCGCCAGTGCGGTCGCGGCACAGACGCTTCCGGACTCGGCGAAGGTCCAGGTCGACTTCTCCCGCGACATCGCGCCCATTTTCCAGAAACACTGCCAGGGCTGCCACGGAGCCCGCCAGCAGATGAGTGGCTTGCGGCTAGACCACCCCGATGCCGTTTCGAAAGGCGGATATTCGGGTGCGGTAATCCGGCCTGGAAACAGTGCCGGCAGCCAGCTGATTCAAATGGTGGCCGGCCTGGTCCCAGGCAAGGTAATGCCGATGGGGGGCCCGCTCCTGTCCGCCGAACAAGTGGGATTGCTGCGCGCATGGATCGACCAGGGTGCGTCGTGGCCTCGGCCCACTGATTCCCAGCCGGTGACACGACGGCCAACATCTGCCCATTGGGCGTTACAGCCGGTCGTTCGCCCGCCAGTCCCGCCAGTTCGCGAGACCGAGTGGGTGCGAAATCCGATCGATGCCTTTGTGCTGGCCCGGATTAATGCGGAAGGGATTCGGCCGGCAGGGGAGGCAAACAAGGCCCGGCTGATACGGCGTGTCAGTCTAGACGTTACGGGACTGCCGCCCTCTACCGAAGAAGTTGCGGAGTTTCTCGCGGACCGGAGCGACGACGCCTACGAGCGTGTCGTCGACCGCCTGCTCGCCTCGCCTCACTACGGCGAAAAGTGGGCGCGTCACTGGCTGGATCTTGCGCGCTATGCCGATAGCGACGGCTACGAAAAAGACCTGCCTCGCCCCCATGCGTGGCGATATCGCCACTGGGTAATCGACGCGCTCAACCGGGACCTATCGTTCGATCAATTCAGTATCGAGCAGATCGCCGGTGATCTGTTGCCGGGCGCCACCGTCGAGCAAAGAGTGGCCACAGGCTTCCACCGCAACACCTTGAAGAACCGCGAAGGCGGCGTCGACCCGGAGGAATGCCGCTTCGAGGAGGTCGTTGACCGCACCAACACATTTGGAACGGTGTGGCTGGGAATGACCCTCGGGTGCTCCCAGTGCCACGACCACAAGTATGATCCGCTGACCCAGCGGGACTACTACCAGGTCTTCGCGGTCTTCAACTCAATGCGAGAAGCCAATATCGATGCTCCGCTACCCGGCGAAGCTTGGCCCTACCTGCGCGCCCGCCAGAATTACGAAAAGAAGCGCCGGGAGATGCTGGCTCAGTACGGCGTGCCGGAGCTGCAGCCCGTCTGGGAGAAGTATTTGCTCGACTCGATTCATGGCCGGAACAAAGGCACGGAGGGGGATTTTGCGCTCACCGCGATCCGGGCCATTCTGGACGACGCCATCAAGGTCCTCGAGACGTCTCCGGAACAACGCACCCGGAGGCAGCAGGAAGCGCTCACGAATTACATGGTCGAGCGCTACTTCGACACGGTCCCGCGCAAGCGCTACGACGAGTTGAAGTTTGCGGAGTTGTACAAGAAGTTGAAGGAGCTGGAAGCGAGCCTTCCGCCCTTCAGCCAAGCCATGGCCGTCTCGGAGGACCCGAACGCGGGCCCGACCCACATCCACATCCGCGGTGACTTCCGTCGTCAGGGCGTAGCGGTCGAGCCGGGTGCCCCCGCGGTACTTCCGCCCATACCGGTGAGTGGTAAGCCGACGCGGCTCGACCTGGCGCGCTGGCTGTTCTCGGCTGAGCATCCGCTGACGGCTCGGGTCGCCGTGAACCGGATCTGGCAGGAGTATTTTGGCCGGGGCCCGGTCAAGACTTCCGAGGACTTCGGCAAGCAGGGAGAAAAACCCAGCCACCCCGATCTGCTGGATTGGTTGGCTCGGGAGTTCGCCGATCACGGGTGGAGTCTCAAGCGGTTGCATCGGCTGATCGTCACCTCGGCCCCTTACCGGCAGGATTCAGTCGTGAGACCGGAACTGCTCAGCCGGGATCCGGATAACCATCTACTGGCCCGGCAAGCGAGGCTGCGGCTATCCGCGGAGTTGGTCCGCGATTCGTCTCTCGCCGTGGCCGGACTTCTGGACGGCGGCGTGGGTGGAAGAAGTATCCGGCCACCCATGCCCAAGGGGCTGACCGACGTCAGCTTCGGCATGTCGGTCAAGTGGGAGGAAACCGAGGGTAGCGACCGCTACCGGCGAGGCGTGTATGTCCATTTTCAGCGCACCGTCCCCTACCCTCAACTGATCAACTTCGACGCGCCGAACGCCAACGTTACCTGCAGCCGCCGCGATCGTTCCAATTCTCCGCTGCAAGCCCTGAACCTGCTAAACGACCCGGTCTTTTTGGAGGCCGCCCAAGGTCTCGCCGCGCGAATTCTCCGGGAAGAGCCGCGGGGTCTGCCGCAGCGGCTGGACCGGCTCTTCGCGATCTGTGTGGCGCGCCGGCCTAATCCCAGGGAAAGGGACGATCTGGCCACTACGTTTCAGGAACAGCTTTCCCTGTTGCGGCAGGATCCGAGTCTGGCCGTTACGCTGTTTCCGGTCACATGGGAAGGGCTCGACCGGACCGAGGCGGCCGCCTGGGTGGGCGTAAGCCGGATCCTGCTCAACCTGGACGAGTTCATAACGCGAGAGTGAGCCATGAGCGGGACTGACTTCGTGCTGCAATCTACTCGTCGCAAGTTCTTCCGCGAGGTGTCCTTTGGGCTGGGGAACATCGCGCTGGCTGATCTGCTCCATATCGACCAGCCGGCGTCCGCGGCGGAACCGCCCGCTCTGAATCCGTTCCAGCCCCGCCGGCCGCACTTTGCGCCCAAGGCCAAGAACATCATTTTCCTTTTCATGGAAGGCGGGCCCAGCCAGCTGGACCTGTTTGACCCGAAGCCCGAGCTCCGCAAGTGGGACGGCAAACCGCTGCCGGAGTCGATGACCAAGGATCTGCGTCTGGCTTTCATCAAGCCGACGGCAGCAGTGATGGCCAGCCGCCGCAGCTTTCATCCATACGGTCGGTGCGGGATGGACTTCTCCGAGTTCCTCCCGCACCTGGCCACCTGTGCTGACGACATCTGCATGATCCGTTCTCTGCGCAGCGACGCCTTCAATCATCACCCCGGCCAACTCATGCTGTTTACGGGAACCACCCAGGTGGGCCGCCCGACCATCGGCTCCTGGGTGGTTTACGGTCTAGGCAGCGAGTCACGGAACCTTCCCGGCTTCGTCGTGCTGAACTCCGGGCGGGGCGCAAGCGCCGGGGCCAACAACTGGACCTGCGGTTTTCTCCCCACCGTCTACCAGGGGACAGCAATCCGAAGTTCAGGGGAGCCCATTCCGTACCTCTCCAATCCCCCCGGAGTGAGTGAGCGGCTGCAGCGCTCGGTGCTCGACGGCCTTCGGAAGCTGAACCAGGCGCATTACGAGGAAGTCGGAGACGGGGAGATCGCCTCGCGCATCGCCAACTACGAGCTTGGCTTCCGCATGCAGGCCGCGGCTCCTGAGCTTCTGGACTTCTCGACCGAGCCCCAACATGTGCTGGATATGTACGGTGTGGGCCAGGAGCCGACCAACGCATTCGCCGTGAACTGCCTGCTGGCCAGGCGCATGATCGAGCGCGGCGTGCGCTTCGTGCAATTGATTCACGCCGGCTGGGACCACCATAACGAGATCGAGCGCCGGCTCAAGGAACACTGCCAAGCCACTGATGGACCGGCCGCCGCACTGCTCAAGGACCTCAAGCAGCGCGGCTTGCTCGAGAACACCCTGCTGGTCTGGGGCGGTGAATTCGGCCGGACTCCGATGGTCCAGCTCGACAAGCCACAGGAAGCCAACACTGCGGGCCGGGATCACCACCCCAACGCGTACACCATGTGGCTCTCCGGCGGCGGCATCAAAGGCGGCCAAGTGGTCGGCCGCACCGACGATCTCGGGATGACTATCGTGGAAGACAAGGTCGAAATCCATGACCTGCAAGCCACCGTCCTTCACTGCCTCGGATTCGATCACAAGCGCCTGACGTTTCGCCACATGGGCCGCGATTTTCTGCTCACCGACGTGGCCGGAGAGGTGAAGACAAAGTTGCTCGCCTGATGGCCTATGTTTCTTAGCAAACGACAGATCTCTGTGGCGGAAGGCGTCGGGGGTTCCAAGGCTTGCGCCTCACGGGAAACGCCGCGACATCAGGAAACTGACAATCACCAAGGTGCAAAAGAGCTTGAGGTTGTCGGAAGGGCCAGACCGATAAAAATCGCGTTGATCAAAACGCAACGGGTGACCGGCAAACTTGAATCTCAAACGAAAGGGGATTTACGCTTCGACAACTTCTACAACACCACCTCCGTCTTGCGAACAATCGAACACATCCTCGGCCTGCCTCCACTGACTCACTTCGACGGCACAGTGCCCTTGATCCTCGCCCCGTTTCAGGCCCTCCCGGATCTTGCATCGTACACGGCGGCGTCGGCGCGCGCTCCACTCGACGAGCGGAATCCGGCCGGCAATCCAACGGCGGCGCGCTCCCAGAAACTTGACCTGAAGCGCACCGGATCTGGCGGACGAAGACGAGCTGAACGACATTCTTTGGCTCGCCGTTCGGGGGGTGCTGCCTCCGCCGCCAATCGCCGCTGCTTCGGACACGTGGTCCCAGTGCCCTAAATTGCATGCCAAATTGCCTATGTCCTTGAGCCGACGACAGATTTTTCCGATGACAGCAGCGCTGGCCGCACCCTCGCCGGGCGTTCCGCAGCCGCCACGCGGCATCCGGAGGCTCAAGATCACGAAGGTTCGGGTGGTGGAGGTCCGCGGCATCCCCACAGGAAAAGGTCTCGTCATGGGATTCAACATGTCGAAGACCGAGGAGAGCCGCGACTACGTCGTGGCCCAGTTCTTCACGGACCAGGGTCTCATCGGCACCACCATGGACGGGGAGTTTTCCGGCGGAGTCGCCGCCACTGCCCCCGGCGGCATTTTCCAGCTCCCCGCCGGTATTGGCAAGGAGATCCAGGAAATCGCCGAAAGTTACTTTGTCGGCAAGGATCCGTTCGAGATCGAGGTTCATGCCCGGGAGTTCTTCGCCCAGCGCAAGGCGCGCATGCGGCTGTACTTTCTGGAAGTCGCCTTGTGGGACATCATCGGCAAGTCGTTGGGAGAGCCGCTGTACCGAATCTGGGGCGCCTCCTCCACCAAGGTCGCGACCTACGCGGCAACGCTCCATTTCCTCAAGACACCCCAGCAGCGTGCCGAGGACGCATTGCGGTTTCACGAGCTGGGTTTCCGCGCCATCAAGCTGCGCTTCCACAAAGTGGATCCCCTGGACGATATCGCGCTGGTCCGGGAAGTCATTAAAGCTGCCGGCTCCAGGATGACCATCATGGTGGACGCCAACCAGTCCCACAAGAAGATGGGCGACTCCCCGCCGGTCTGGGACTACGATCGCGCCGTGCGAATGGCCAGGGAGCTTGAGGATCTCGGCGTGTATTGGCTCGAAGAGCCGCTCCATCGCTCCGCCTTCGACGATCTGGCGCGCGTCCGCCGCCAGTTGACGCGCATGCACCTGGCGGGCGGCGAAGGCAACGTGGGTTTCGAGGACTTCCGCCAGTTCGTAGCCAAAGGCTCCTACAGCTACATCCAGCCGGACCCGATGATCGCGGGCCCGCTGTCGGTGGTGCGCAAGATCGCGGCCATGGCCGAGGCGTTCGGCGTACTCTTCGGCGCGCACCACGGCAAGAGTGGCGTCGGCATGATGGCCAATCTGCATATGCAGTGCGCGGCGCCCAATAGCGGCTACCTCGAGTATCCCTTCGATCCCGGCTACTGGAACCCGGAAGGGTTTCAAGCCGGGTTTGCCGCCCCCTACCCGATCGACAAGTCCGGTTATATGCACGCCCCGTCGGGGCCCGGATTAGGGATCGAGTGGGACAGAACGTTTTTCGCGAAGTATGGGCTTCAATTTTGAAAGGTTAATCAGGGAGGAAACGTGTTCACCACAATACTGCAGAGGTCGAAAGCCTCCGACGCCATCTTGGTGCTCGGCATCGGTTTGTTTGGTTTGATGTTCGTTAACCCGGACGGCGCCCGCGGGCAAGGTGCCAGCGCGCGGCTTACTGGACAGGTCGTGGATCCGACAGGCGCCGCTATCCCCAGCGTGGCCATCAAGATCGAGGAAACTGCCACTGGCGCCGCACGCACCACGGCTTCGAACGAGCTCGGCTACTACACGGTCGACGGGGTCTCCCGCGGCAGTTACAAGTTCACAGCCAGCGCTGCCGGATTTGCCGACACCGTCATTTTGCCGATCATTCTGCAAGTCGGTCAAGTGGCCAGTGTGAACGTCACTATGAAACCGGGCGACGTCATGCAGGAGGTCACGGTGTCCGCGACCGAAGTCGCGCTGGAGACCCAGACATCTTCCCTGGGTGGCGTTGTCACTGAACGGGTCACCAGACAGTTGCCGCTCATGCTTCGCGATCCGACTCAACTGGTCAATCTGGTTCCCGGGGTGACGGCGGATCACAGAAAGGAGAAAGGAACCTTTGGGGGACCCTTGGGAGGATTATCCTTTCAGACCCGCCTCGCCTTTACGGTCAGCGGTGGATTCCGGAGCCAGGCTGCCGCCCTGGTGGACGGCATCGATGTCACAATCACGCACGCCACATTCAACACCATGCCCATCGTACCCACGCCCGACTTCACTCAAGAGTTCAAGCTGCAAACCAACAATCTCTCTGCGCAATTCGGCCGGGGCGCGGGCGTTCTCAACATAGTTACCCGGAGCGGCACGAACAAGTTCCATGGCAGCGTTTTCGAGTTCTTGCAAAACGACAATCTCAACGCCAATGATTTCTTTCTCAATTCCCGAGGCCAGCCGAAAACCGAAAGTCGGCGCAATCAATACGGTTTTGCCGTCGGCGGGCCAATCCGAAAAGACAGGACTTGGTTCTTCGCAGACTGGGAACAATTCCGGCAAGGAGCTTTCTTGCCTATTTTTACTCGCGTTCCAAGCGAAGCGGAAAGAAGGGGCGACTTTTCCAACCTCTTTAACGTCGCCGGCCGGCCAATCGGTATTTATAATCCTTTCGATACGTTCACCGGTGTGGATGGCAGAGTGGAGCGCCGGGCGTTTCCAAATAATCAGATTCCCGCCAGCCTGATGAATGGTTATGCGGTCAAACTCCTGGACTGGTGGGGGCGTCCAAACAGCCCTGGCCTGCGGGGGCCTAATGGCGAGCCAACCCAGGTCGGGAATTTCGCTTTAGGCGCAACTCAGGCGCTGTTTTTCAAGAAATTTGACGTCAAAGTCGACCACAATATTGGCACGTCACATCGATTTATGGGCAGGTACTCCCAAAGTAATTTCTACGTTCAGCAGGTGAACGTTTTCAACAACGCTGCCCTTTCATCCGATCTGAGCAGCCGGGAAAACACGCAGCCAGGCAAAAACGCGGTCCTCTCCTGGACCTGGGTGGTCTCACCCAGGCTGGTCATCACCCAGGCGGGCAACTATTCGCGATTCACGGACGACGCACGCAACCCGTCTCTCGGTTTCGACACGGCTCCGCTGGGAGGGCCGTTTGCGGATGGACGGATTGCTGAGTACGCCAGGCAAAACAAAGGGGGCACGACGTTTCCTTATAACAATGTCGCCGGCTACGCTTCCTTGGGTACCAGTCCTACCACCAGCTTCTTTGAACCGCACAACAACTATGCCTACCAGTTAGGGATCGTCAAGACGGCAGGGCGCCATGTGGTGAGCACAGGCCTCAAATTTACGGTTATGCAGGTGGCGTCCAATTTTTCGACCGGTGGCGTCGGCAGATATGATTGGACAAGCAACTTCACGCAGGGACCCGATCCCCTCCGCCCTTCCCCAAATACCGGAGTAGGCTTGGCGGACATGCTCTTGGGTACGTTCAGTACGGCGACCTTTGACACCGGCTACTCCGCAATAACCTCCAACAAACGTATCGAGGCATATATTCAAGATGACATCAGGGTGACGCCCAAGCTGACTTTGAACCTCGGCTTGCGATACGAACTGGAACGGCCGTTCAAGGAGCGATATAACCAGGTCTCTCTGTTTGACCTCCATGTGCCTGCTCCTGTTGGCGAGAAGGTCGGGCCGAACACCGGCGGTAAAACGCTCAATCAGTACTTTACTGAGCTGACGGGCAAACCGCTGCGGGGCGGCCTGATATTCCCCAGCTCGCCGCTGTCGAACGGTCGCGGGATCCAACTTACGAATTGGAGAGACTTCTCGCCGCGCGTGGGTTTTGCGTATCAAATATCCAGCAAGCTGGTCATGCGCGGCGGCTTCGGGAAGCTATTTATGATCTCCCCGCTGACTCCAACGGTGGAAACGCCCAATGGTACTCTGACCACGCTGACGGTGACACCTGGGACCATCGATGGCATCCGGCCGTTCACTACGATCGACAGGCCCTATCCTGACGGCTTCAGCCCGATCATTCGCGATACGCAGGGGCTGAACTCGCTCCTGGGCAGGGACGTAGTAAGGATTGGCCCTAGGGGCGGCAAGACGCCCTATCAGTGGCAGTGGAATTTCGGGTTCCAGTACCAACTCCCCGGCGACAGCCTGATCTCCCTGACTTATGCCGGCAGTCGAGGGCGGCGGCTTCAGTGCGCATTCTTCAATGTGTGCGGCG
>SXGT01421619.1_pt1 | contig 18465 bp, 9 predicted proteins | sample 3176221 | NCBI WGS metagenome assembly SXGT01 (sample SAMN11356862, study PRJNA531348) | freshwater metagenome | isolation source: freshwater sample F1-120 | place: China: Fuxian Lake, Yuxi | collected 2017-12-25
GAGCTCCGGCCCGGCGAGCGGCCGGGCCTACGGCGCCGCCCACAGGGCCCTCGTCGGCCTACTTCGCCGCGTCGTCGGTGCCGGCGGCGTCGAGCTCGAGCTCTGCGGCCGCGGTCACGGCGGGCGTGCCGGGCTTGCGGACAAACAGGCCGCGGACCTGCTCCATCCAGACAAATCCGACCGGGATGACCAGGAGCGTGAGCACCGTGGACGAGATGACGCCGCCGATGACCGCCACCGCCATGGGCGCACGGAACTCGCTCCCGACGCCGCTGCCGAGCGCGGTGGGGAGCATGCCGAGCGCCATCGCCGAGCTCGTCATCAGGATGGGCCGGAGTCGACGCGGGCCGGCCGCCATCATCGCGGCCACCGGGTCCATCCCTTCGCGCAGGTGGACCAGCGCGCCGTCGACGAGCAGGATGGCGTTCTTGGTGACCAGGCCCATGAGCAGGATGATGCCGATCTGGCTGCCCATCGAGATGCTGAAGCCGCCGACCGCGAGGCCGAGGAACGCGCCGACCATCGCCAGCGGCACCGACATCATCAGGGTGAACGGGTGCACCAGGCTCTCGAACTGCGAGGCGAGCACCATGAAGATGAAGATGAAGGCCACGCCGATCGCCAGGCCCATGGCGGCCGCGGTCTCGTTCATGTCCTTGGCCTGACCGTCGATCTCCCAGGCGTAGCCGTCGGGGAGCGGGTGTTTTGCCATCGCCGCGTCGACCGCGGTGAGCACGTCGCCGAGCGCGTGCCCGGGCGCGATCTGCGACCACACCGTGACCGCGCGCATGCGCTGGTGGTGCATGATGGCGCTGGCCCCGGCCCCCATGCGCACCTCGGCCACGTCGCCGAGGGTGACCTTGCCGCGCGGCGAGGGCAGCGGGAGCGCGCGGATGGCGGCCACGTCGTCGGCGAAGCGGGGCGCCGCCCGCACGCGGATGTCGGCCTCGGGGCCGCCGTCACGCAACGAACCGACCACGTTGCCCTCGACCAACGACCGGGCGGTGAGGCCGACGACGCCGGTGGGGACACCGCGGTCGGCTGCGAGCGCGCGGTCGATGTCGACCACCAGCTCGGGCCGCCCGTCCTCCTGGGTGAGGCGAACGTCGGCCGTGCCGGGGATGGCCGCCAAGAGCGCCTCGACCTGCTTGCCCGCGGCGACGACCCCCTCGACCTCCGGGCCCTGGATGACGATCATGAACGGCGGCCAGTCGCCCAGGCCCTCGATGACCGAAGGCTCCTGCAGCGAAGCCCGGCCGTTGGGTACCTGGGCGAGCACGCCGCGCACGGCCTCGCCGTAGGCGTCGATGTCCATGGCGCGCGCCGACTTCTCGGCCAGCGCGACGCGGAAGCGGGTGCGCTGGGGCTGGTCCTCGTGGCCGACGATGCTGTACACCCGGCGGACACCGGGAATCTTCAGCAGCTCGGCTTCGCGCTCGCGCGCGAGGTCGTTGCTGACCGACAACGACGTGCCCACCGGCAGGCGCAGGTCGGCGAGGATCTCGCCGCGGTCCTGCTTGGGCACGAACTCCATCGGCAGGGTGGACGCCACGAGCCCCGTGAGCGCGAGGATGCCGACCGTGGCCACGCCGACGAGCGCCCGGAAACGAAGCACGAACGCCAGGATGGCGCGGTAGGCCCGGTCGTTGGCGTCGAGGAACCGCTCGATGAGGCCCGCGAGGCCCCGGCGCCGCCCGTGGTGGGCGACCGAGAACCGGGAGCTGAGCATCGGGTCGAGCGTGAACGCCACGAACAAGCTCAAGAGCACGGCCACCGCGATGGTGAGGCCGAACTGCTTGAAGAACTGGCCCACCATGCCGCTCATGAACGCGACGGGCACGAAGACGGCGACGAGCGACAACGTGGTGGCCAGGACGGCGAGGGCGATCTCGGCCGTGCCCTTGGACGCGGCGGTGACGGGGTCCTCGCCGAGCTCGAGCCTGCGGGTGATCGCCTCGCGCACGACGACCGCGTCGTCGATGAGCAGGCCGATCGCCAGGCTCATTCCCATCAGGGTCATCATGTTGAGCGAGAAGCCCAACGCCTGCATCATCGCGAAGGTGCCGACGATCGAGGTCGGCAGCGCCAGGGCGCTGATGAGCGTGCCGCGCCAGTCGAGCAGGAAGAACAGGATGACGAGGACCGCCATCGCGCCGCCGAAGTAGATCGCGATCCACACCTCGTGGGCGTTGGCCTCGACCTCGAGCGCCTGGTCGGCGATGAGCTCGAAGCTGGCCCCGTGCCCGAGCTTGGGCACCGACTCCGCCAGGCGCGCCTGGACGTCGGCCGAAACCTGCACGGTGTTGGCGCTCGACTTCTTCACGATCTCGATGGTGACGGCGTCCTGGAGGTTGTTGCGCACGTACCGATCGGGCCGCGTGAACCCGTCGGTGATCGACGCGACCTCGGCCAGGCGCACGAGGCGGCCGTCCTGGGTGTTGTGGATGACCGCCTGACCGAGGTCGGCCACCGACTCGAACTGCCCGTCGGCGCGGACCGAGATGGTGTAGTCCGAGCTCTTGAACTGCCCGACGGGGACGGAGATGTTCTCGTAGCCGATGCGCTCGGCCACCTGGCGGGCGGGGATGCCGAGCGCCGCGAGCTTGTCCAGGTCGAGGTCGACGTGGACCTCGCGCGACTGGCCGCCCACGATGTTGACCGACCCCACACCGTCGACCTGCTCCAGGAGCGGCTTGAGGCGCTCCTCGGCCAGCTCGCGGGTGTCGTTGACCCCGCCGTCGCTGGCGAGCGCCACCACGAGCACCGGGAGCGCCCCGATGTCGATCTGCTTGATGAGCGGCGCGTCGGCGGCGGCGGGCAGCGACTTCTGCGCGGCGCCGACACGGTCGCGGACGGAGTTGGTCGCTTCGTCGAGGTCGGCGTCGAGGCTGAACTGCAGGAGCACCAACGACACCGAGTCGCGGCTGAAGCTCTGCATCTTCTGGATGCCGCTGATGCCGCCGAGGGCGTCTTCCAGGGGGTTGGTGACATCGCGCTCGATGTCGGTCGGCGACGCGCCCGGGTAGACCGTCTGCACCAACAACATCGGGAAGTTGACCGGCGGGTACAGGTCGGTCGCGAGGCGGCTGTAGCCGAGGAAGCCGAGGACCAGGATCGCCAACGACAACATGGCGGTGAAGACCGGACGGCGGATCGCCACGTCGGAGAGGCCCAGGCCTCCCTGGACCTCGGGCGCGCCGTCCGCGCTCATCCTTCGCCGCCCAACCCGCTCGGCGGGTACAAGACCACCGTGGCGCCGGTGCGGAGGTTGCCGCGCACCAACGACCGCTCGCCCGCTTCGCCCACGACCTCGACCGGGACGCGGGTGTAGGCCCCGCCCTCCTCGACGATCACGCAGAAGTCGGGCCGCGCCACCACCGCCGCGGTCGGCACCGCCGACACGCTGACCGCATCGGAGGCGCGGATGGTCGCGCGGGCGTAGCCGTGGGCCAGGAAACCGGCCGGCGCACCCTCGAGCCGCACCTCGACCGGGAGGCGCCGGGTGACCGGATCGAGCGCGGGAATCACCCGCACGACGACCGCGGCGGCGCTCAGCTCGCTGCCCGGCACGCCCGAGTACACCGTGACCGGCATGCCCTCGCGCACCCAGGTGTCCGCCTCGGAGACGGAGCCCTTGAGCTGGAGCGCGCTGAGGTCCTCGAGGAAGAACAGCGGCGTGCCGGCGCCGATCATCATGCCGGCGTTGTCGGGCCCGTTGGTGAGGGTGCCCGCGATGGGGGCGCGCAGCGTGTGGTTGCCGACGTGGGTGCGGGCGAGCGCCAGGGCGGCCCGCGCCTGCTCGACGCCGGCGCGACCGGCGAGGATGCCCGCCTCGGCGTCCTTGTACTGCTGGTCGGACAACCCACCGGCGGTGCGCAACTGCTGCGCGCGCGCCCACGACGCTTCGCCGGCGGCGAGCTGGGCCTCGGCCCCCTGCACCGCCGCTTCGGCCTGGGCGAGCTGCGCCCGCGCCATCGCGTCGTCGAGGGTGGCGATGGCGTCGCCCTTCTGGACCCGGGCGCCGCGCGCCACCAAGAGCCGCTCCATCCGGCCCGGCACGTCGAACCCGAGCTGCACGGCGGCGACGGGCTCCAAGGTGCCATCGAGCGTGAGCTCCGGCGTCCAAGGGGCGGATTCGACGACCGCGGTGCGGACGGTGGCGACGGTCGCGGCGGTGGCCGCCGTCGGCGCCGGCTCACGGCCGCAGGCACCGGCGAGGAGGAGGAGGACGGGCCAACGCGGGTGCATGGGGGCAAGCGGATATGCGCGCGCACGCCCCGTGGCAACCCTCCGGGCCGGATAGCCGTGCCGCACGTGAGCTGCCCCCCGCGACGTACCGCCGCGCTCCTGCTCGCCGCGGGCTTCGCCGCCGGCTGCATCAAGCCCGTCGTGCCGCTCGGGCAGACGGTGGTCGAGGACGTCATCTTCGAAGGCAACGGGTGGGGGCCGTTCGCCCGCGACGGGGAACGCCTGCTGGGCGACGCCATCGACACGCGCGCCTCGCGCCGGTGGATCGACCTGCCCGGCGCGTGGGAGGTCGGGGGGTACGTCGGCGACCTCGCGTTCGTCGACCCGGCGACGATGGAGGCCGACGCCGAGCGGCTCGTGGTGTGGTACCAACACCACGGCTGGTTCGACGCCCGCTTCGTGCGGTGGGAACAACGGCCGCGCCGCGTTCGCCGGCCCGGCGACCCGCCACGCGTCGATCTCGTCGCGCACATCGACCGCGGCGAGCCCACACGCCTGGACGCCGACCCGGAGCTGGTCATCGACCGGAAGCTGGACCGGCCGATGCTGGCGAGCCTCCAGAAGCTCGTGGAGCTCGGCGCCGGCGACGTCTTCGACCTGGAGGCCTACACCGAATCGCTCGACGCGTTGCAGGCCCGCCTCCAGGAGCGCGGCTACGCCTATGCGCAGGTCAGCGGCGAGGTGACCGTGCGCCCGGACCTGCACACGGCGCACGTCGTGTACACCGTGGCGCCGGGGCGCCCGTGTGTCTTCGGCGAGATCCGCATCGTCGGCGAGAAGGGCGCGATGGTGGACCGTCTGCGCCGCGACCTCGGCTTCGACACCGGCGACGGCTTCCGCACCTCCAAGCTGCTCGCCGCGCGCCAACGGCTCTACGGGCTCGGCGTCTTCCGGCTCGTGGAGGTCACGCCGATCCTCAAGAGCCCCGACGAGCGGGCGGTGCCGATCCAGGTGCGGCTGGAGCGGCGGCCCAGCCGCCAGGTCGGCGCGGGCCTGACCCTCGAGGTCGAGACCAACCGCCAGGAGGTGTCGGCGGGCGCCGAGTACCAGGACGACGACGCGCTCCACCGCCTCTACCGCTGGAAGGTCACCGGCTCCGCCGGCGTCGCCACCACCGTCGAGTTCACGCGCGACACGCCCGTGGGCGAGCAGATCGCCGACACCGTCTCGCCGGTGGCGTCGCTCGGCCAGAGCTTCACCATCCCGGACTTCTTCCTGGACACGCTCGAGCTGCGCCTCGATGGCGACCTGGACTTCGACGTGCTGCCCGCGTACCGGGAGTTCGAAGCCCAAGCCGCGCCCGCGCTCACCTGGCGCCCCGACGGGCGCATCGCGCTCACCGCCGGCTACCGCCTGAAGTACCACCGCTACTTCGACTTCGAGAGCCTCGAGGACATCGAGCGCACCCGCCTGAGCGCGACCATCCGCGAGGAGGCGCTGGTGTCCATGCTCGAGCAGGGGCTCGTGTGGGACGCCCGCGACGACAAGCTCGCGCCCACCCGCAACTACTACGTGTCCACGCGCCTGGGCGAAGCGGGCGGCCCCTTCGGCGGCGACCTCGACTTCTTTCGCGTGGAGGCCGAAGCGCGCGGCTACAAGGGGGTGCGGATCGGCGGCGGCGAAGCGCAGACGGTCTTCGCGGGGCGCCTCGGCGGCGGCGTGGTGCTGGCTTACGGCGACGAAGGGGTCGACGTCGACGAGACCCTGAAGCTCGGCGGCGGCACGACGGTGCGGGGCTGGGGCGAGGAGCGGCTGGGTCCCCACCTCTGCTACAGCGAGAGCGGGACGATCAGCCTCGGGGACGAGGGCAAGATGGTCTGCGGCGGCGACGACGTCACCGTCGAGGCGGTGGGGGGCGTCGTGTCGGCCTACGGCAACGCCGAGGTGCGCCAGGACCTGCCGTGGAACTTCGGCGCGGTCCTCTTCGTCGACGTCGGGCGCGTGTGGGACTCCATCGACAACGTCAGCTTTGCCGGGCTCCAGTGGTCGGTGGGGACCGGCCTGCGGTACCGCAGCCCCATCGGCCCCATCCGCCTGGACGTGGCCTGGGTGCCCGAGCCCGACCCCTACTTCCAGGACGAGCCCGGCTGGGCGTTGAACCTGGGCATCGGGGAGGCGTTCTGAGTCCGCCCGGGCGAGGGCGGCGGGCGCTGCGCACGATCGCGCGCGTGGCGTTGTGGTCGTCGCCGGCAACGCTCGCCGCCGGAGTGCTCGTCGCGGCCGGCGCGTGGGTGTGGCTGCGGACCGAAGCGGGCAACGACTGGCTCCTCGCGCGGCTGTTGCCGCTTCTGCAGCCCCAGGCCGGCGCCATCGAGGTCGGGCGGCTGCGGACCGACCTGTGGCGGCAGGTGCGCGTACAGGACGTGGTGCTCCGCGACCCCGACGGCGCCGCGCTCGTCACCGTGGCCGAGGCCGAGGCCGAGGTCGAGGCGCAGTCGTTGATCGGGCGGGTGCTCCCCGTCCGGCGGCTCGAGGTCCGGGGGCTCGACGTCCGCCTCCCCGACCCCGGGGTCTTCGCGCGGATGTGGCCGTCCGACCCCGCGGTGCCGCCGACCCCCTGGCGCGGCTTGCCGGTGGAGGTGTCGGTCGACGCGGCGCACGTCGAGGGGCGCGCCGACGTCGCGGGTCAGGCGTTCGAGGCGCTCCGCGTCGACGTCGCGGTGCACGCCCGCGGGAAGCAGGTCGCGTGGAACCTGCCCGCCGCCGAAGCGCAGACCGCCGCCGGGCCGCTCGCGCTCCGCAGCGTGGGGGTGTGGTCGCCCGAACGCACGGTCGTCGAGTCCGCCTGGGCACAGGTGGGCGACGCGCACCCGAACCGGGTGAGCCTGGGCGGTGCGCTCGACGCCGACCGCCTCGCGCTCACGCTGCACGACGTACACTTCGACGCCGCGGGGCTGGCGCCGCTGGTGCCGGCGCTCGCCGCGCTGCCCCTCGCCGGCCCGGTGGACGCCACGGGCGCGGTGCGCGGCACGGTGTCGGCGCCCGAGGTCACCCTCACCCTGGCGACGCCCGGCGGGCCGGTCGAGGTGTCCGGAGCCGTGGTGCCGCAAGCGCGCGCGTGGCGGGCGGCGGTCGACACGCCCGGGCTCGACGTCGACCGGCTCACGGGCCGCTCCCCCCCGGTGCACGTCCGCGGCCGGGTGCACGCCACCGGCGTCGGCTGGACCTGGCCCGACGCGCTCGAAGCGACCGGCGGCGTGGACGTCGAGGTCCAGGCGGCCGGCCAGCACGTCGCGGTCACCGGCGCCGTCCAGGTCGCCGAGGGCGTCGTGTCGTTGCGCGACGTCGCGGCCGACGGCGGCTGGGTATCGGCCCGCGTCGAGGGCGAAGCCGACGTCCCCGCCCAGCGCGGGACGTTCTCGGTCGAACGGAGCACCGCGCGCCTCGGCCGCTTCGGCGTGGGCGGGAGCGCCGGGTTCGCCGGGCGGGTCGAGGTCGGCTGGCCCGAGGCCGGCGCCCACGTGCGCGCCGTCGGCGACCTCGTCGCCACCGAGCTCGCCGCGGCAGACGCGACCCTGCGCCGCGTCGAGGGCCCGGTCGACGTGTCGTGGGTGGCGGCGGCGCCCGCGGACGCCCGAGCGACCGGCGTGGCCGACCTGCTCCTGCGCGACCTGCACTACCAGGGCCGCGGCGCCGCGCTCGGCACGCTCCACGCCGAGCTCGGGTCCGAGGTGCGCTGGGAGCTGGCGCTGCACGAGCCCGACCGGCAGGTCGCCCAGCTCGACGGGAGCGTGGTCCTCGCCACGCGCGAGGTCGTGCTGACCGCGCTCGACGTGGAGCTCGGTGCCGACACCCACCTGCGCGGCCGCGGCACCCAGCGGGCGCGCGTGGTGCCGGGGGGCGTCGCCGACGCCGCGCTCGACCTCGGGGTGGGCCGCGGCCGCGTCCAGGTCGACGGCGGCGTGTCGACCGAGGGGAGCGACCGGCTGTTGGTGAACGTCACCGACCTCGACCTGGCCGAGCTCGGCGCGGTGCTCGGCCCCGAAACCACCGGCTGGGCGGGCCGGGTGTCGGGGCGCGTGGGGGTGGTGGGGCGGCTGGCCGCGCCGACGGTCGACGGCCACGTCGAGGTGCACGGCGTCGGCATCCCCGGGCGCCTCGCGGGCCTGGAAGGGTGGCTCACCCTCGAGGCCGACGGCACCTCGCTTCGGGTCGAAGGCGAAGCCGGCGACGCCGCCCACACCGTGCTCCTGTGGGACGTGCGCCTCCCGGTACAGCTCGGCCGCGGCGGGGTGCGCCTGACGCCCGACGGGCCGCTCTCCGGCGCGGTGGAGCTGCCGCCGGTGGGCCTGGCCGAGCTGCGCGATCTGCTCGGTGGTGTCGCGCTCCCCGAGGTGCGCACCTCGGCGGCCGTGGTGCTCGGCGGCACCGTGGACGCCCCGGCGGCCGACCTGGACGTCTCCGCCGACCTCCCGCTCGGCACCGGCGGGCCCACGGTGCGCGCCTGGCTCGACGGCGGCCTCCACGACGGCGTGGTTCAGGCCCGGCTCGTGCTCAACCAGGCCTTCGTGTCGCGCGGCGACGCGACGTTCGCGGCCCGGCTCGACGTCCCGCGGCTCCGCAGTTGGCTCGACGGCACCACCGCCCGGCCCGAGCCCCGCACGTTGGTGTCCGACTTCGGCGGCGCCGTGATCCTCAAGCAGCTCCCCGTCGCGACGCTCCGCCACTTCGCCGACTTCCGGGCCGATGTCGACGGTGCGCTCGCGGGCGCGTTCGCGGTGGACGGCTCCCCGTTCGCCCCCCGCATCCAGGGCGGCGTCAACGTCGTGGACGCGCGGGTGGGCCAGCTCCGCGTCGCCCCGGCGACGCTCGAGCTCAAGCCGTTTTTGACCGGCTACCTCGTGAAGGCCGAGCTCGGGTTCGCGACGATCACGCGCCCCGACGCGCGCGAGGGACGCTTCGGTGACACGCCGCCCGCGGCCCTGCCCACGTGCGCGGCGCGCGCGGGCGACCCCGCCGGCCAGATCGGGGTCACCGGGACCGTACCGCTCGACCCGACCTTCGACCTGGGGCGCCACGGCCTGGAGCTGAAGATCGACGGCGCCGGCGTGCCGCTCGCCGCGGTCGAAGCGTTCGTGCCCGGGATGGCCGACACCGGCGGCTGCTTCGGGCTCGGCGGGACGATCACCGGTTCGATCGCGGAGCCGCGGCTCGACCTCGGCCTGAGCCTGACCCACGGCGCCACCACGATGGCGCCGCTCGGCGTCCGGCTCGAGGACATCGCGGTGAACGGGCGCTTCCAGGGGCAACAGCTCGCGCTCGACCGCGTCTTCGCCCGCACCCGCGCCGGGACGCTCCGGCTCGACAGCGGCGGGGGCGAGATCGAGGCCAAGGGGGTGCTGCAGTTGGAACGATGGTTGCCCACGCGGCTCGACGCCACCGTCCACCTCGACCGCGCCTGGCTCTCTGCGACCTCCGACCGCCGCGCCCAGGTCAGCGGCGACCTGACCGTCGCCGGGAAGGGCCGCAACGTCGACGTCACCGGCGATCTGCGCGTGGAGAGCGCGTTCCTGAACCTCGCCGAGCGCTTCTTCTCCGACCGCTCCGCGCGCGAGCTGCACCCCGACATCCACGTGCTCCGCCCCGGCGCCCAGGCCGAAGCGGTGGCGCAGGGCGAAGCCGCCCCGTTCCCGTTCACGATCCGCCCGCGGCTCACCGTCGACCTGGCCCGCCACATGCGCCTGCGCGCCGCGATGCCGCTGCAGGGGGCGTACGGCGACCTCGCCCGGTCGCTCAGCACGGTCGTGGTGGAGACCGACGTCGACGGCGTGGTGTCGGTGTCGCACAAGGCCGGCGACCTGCGGCTCACGGGCGAGGTCGCGACCGAACGCGGCGAAGCGCGCCTTCTGGGCCGGCCGTTCGACCTCGCCAACGGCGTGGTGGCGTTCACCGGCGCCGACTACCGCCAGCCCATCCTCGAGCTGCGCGCGGTCCACCACACCACCGATTGCGGCGACATCGTCGCGGCGATCGGCGGCGTGCCCGGGGCGCCGTCCATCGAGCTGAGCGCCGAGGGCGACGCGCTCCAGGGCGACGACGCGGTGCTGCAGACCTTGCTCCTGGGCGCCTGCCCCGACTCGGCGGAGGACCCGGCCGACGACGCGCTCGACCAGACCTTGTCGCTGGTGTCGCAGATGTTGCAGAAGGAGGTCCAGGACTCGGGATGGGCCTCGGGCGAAGCGGTGCGCATCGAGTCGGTGGAGATCGACGCGACGGGCGCGGGCAGCGTCGGCGTGGCGCTGGGCCGCAACCTGTTCCTGACCACCGAGCTCGACGGGGCCGCGGAGGCCGACGAGAACACGTTCTCCGTGCGGATCGAGGTCGCGTTGCCGTACCGGCTGTACCTGTCGTTCGACACGGGCGACCGCGGCGTCAGCAGCTTCGCGATCCGTCGCAAGTGGAGATTCTAGCCGCGTGTGGGCGGTGCCTCAGGCCCGGCCGCTCGTCGAGCGTCGACCCGACGGCACCGCGCGCCCCCGCGGCGGGTACCTGGAGGCCGCGCACCGCGCGCCGGACGTGGCGCGCCTCGGGACGGTCGCGGCGCGGGGCCCGAAAGCATCATAGACTCGCGCACGGGAGTTCCCACATGCGCTGGTTGGTCTGTCTCTGGCTCGCCGCCGTCGTGCTCGGCGGCCGTGCCCACGCCCAAAGCCCCGACGCGGCCGTGGTGGGGCGCACCGACGCCGCCGTGGCCAAGGACCCCGAGCTCAAGGCTCCCGAGCTGCCGGGCGGCGAAGACAAGAAGCAGACCGAGGCCGAGAAGGCGGCGGAGCAGAAGCGCAAGGAGAAGCTCGCGCGGGTCATCATCCTGAAGTGGCAGGGCACCGACACCGACTACACCGACTCCAACGTGCAGCGCATCGTCAAGTCGCGCATCCAACGCCCGGATGCGCAGTTCTTCCCCGACGTCGACCTGTACCAGGAAGGCCGCAAGGTCAAGGACAACACGGTCGTGCCGGCGATGCAGCCGGCGGTGGTGCCGTCGCAGAACATCGCCCGGGTGATGGACGCGGTCGACGACGTGGCGCGGGTCCCGTACAACCAGTGGTCGCCGTCGGACTGGGGCCTCAAGGCGCAGGAGCTGGCCGCGATGGTGGAGCTCTTGTGGTTCGTGGACCGCGTGGAGCTGCGGGAGCCGTTGTTCCTGCTCTACGCGCAGATCGGCCGCGCGGCGGAGAACCAGAACGAGGTCATCCCGCCGTTCTACGAGCAGGTGGGGTTCCAGGCGGTCAACTACTACTACTACCTGGCCGCGATGCTCGCGTTCCAGGACCCGTCGCTGATGTCGAAGCTCACCGACCAGGACCTCAACGCGAGCATCAGCCAGTACCTGACGATGATGCAGCAGGGCGCGTTCCCGACCCTGAAGATCAACTTCGAGCAGGACGGGATCGACTTCAACCCCGACGACTTCAAGACCAAGTACGAGATCTACCTCAACGGCCTCGCGGTCGAGCCGGACGAGCAGGGCGAACTCGACATCTTCCTCGGGCGAACCGACATCTACCTCAAGCGCGCCGACAGCGGGCACGGCCTGAGCGAGCGGCTCGAGGTCACCAAGCTCGAAGGCAAGCGGTACTTCGTGCGGGACGTGGCCCGGAAGAAGATGGGCTTGGACCTCATCGAGCAGTTGTTCCTGCACCTCAACGAGTGCACGCCGCAGCTCGACGACATGATCCTGAACTACCTCGCGATCTACGCCAAGATCCACGAGAAGGCCGAGATCTACATCGCCGTGCCCAAGGAGGGCAACCCCAACAAGACGCAGATCTGGCGCTACGACCGCGCGACCGCGAGCTTGTCCAAGGTGGCCGGCGGCGACGACAGCTTCCCCGTGCACTTCGCCGTGCAGATGTCGGGTGGCATCGCGTGGAGCGGGTTTGCCGCGAGCGTGGCCCCGCCGGACGAGAACGACGTCGCGGCCCAGGCGACCGCGGGCGAGCTCGCGTTCACGCCGGGCAACTACCTCGACTTCGAGGCGATCCCCGCCTACGTGCCGGTCAACTTCGAGCTGCGCGGGCACTACAACCGGCTGATGATCGGCGTGGGCGTGGAGGCGGGCATCAACACCGACGCGTCGTTCGTCGACCGGTACATCCTGCCCGGCAACGAAGACGCCGTGGTGTACGACAACGGCAACGACAAGTACGACAATCCGAAGGCGGGCGACAGCTTCCAGTTCCAGGACGAGAAGGTCGACGAGGAGAACCCGCCCGACTGGGCGCAGAGCCTCCACTACGAGACCGCCAACCGCAACCTGTACCTCACCGGCGGCGTCGTGCTCGGGCGCGACGCGGGCCTGGGCCTCGGGCCGCGCATCGCGGCGCGGGTCGGGTGGACCAACCTTCCCTACGCACTGCAAACGACCGCACACTTCGGGTGGTCGTTCGCGATTCCGGGAGGGCCCACCGGCCGCATCCGACCGTACGTGGACATCGACGGTCGGGCCGGCGCCGTCTTCCCGTTCGTGCCCAGCCTGTACCACCAGAGCGCGGACACCGACGTCCCGGTGAGCCCCATCTTCGGGCTCACCGCGGGCATCGGGACGACGCTGTAGGTTAGCAACGTCCGATGTTCTCCGTGTTCGCCCTCGCCGCCGCCGCCCACGCCGCCCCCGCGGCGGCTCCGCCCGCCCTGGTGGTGTGGATGTTGCCGGCCGCGCCCGACGCGGCGGTGGTGAAGCTGGCCGAACGCGAGACCGGCGTGGCCGACCATCGTGCGTGGTCCGACTTCAACTTCACGCCCGAGCCGGTCACCGCGGCCGACGAAGCCCGCTACGGCGCGCTCGCCACCGTGTTCAAGGACGGGAGCGCACGCTGGGAAGAGTTCGAAGCCGAAGCGGGCGTGGCGCGGGCCCTGGCCGCCGCGGTGGAGCCGATCGACGTGGTGCCCGGCGCGGGCGAGCGCGCCGCCCTGCAGAGCGCGCTCTTCTGGGAGGGCGCCGGCATCACGCGCAGCTACCCGGAGGCGCTGTTTCCGAGCCTGCAGGACACCGCGCCGTTCCGCGTGAGCATCGCGGGCAAGAGCGTGGTGCGCCCGTGGGTCGACGCCCTGGCGCTCGAGCCCAAGCGCGTGCTGGCCCGCGGCGATTTCCCGGACGGCCAGTCGTTCGCCAAGGCGTCGGCGCTGCAGGCCGAGCTCAACCTGCTGCCGCGCGCCCGCCTCGCGGTCGACGCGCTGCCCCCCGGGGTGCAGGTCGTGGTCGACGGGGTCACCGCGCCCGAGGGCACGCGCGAGGTCGAGCTCGCCCCGGGCCATCACTACGCCCACCTGCTCGTCGGCGGCGCCGTCGCCGAGCGCATGGAGTTCGACGCGGGGCCGAGCGACACGGTGCCGCTGCGCGCCCTGGTCTCGCCCGAAGAGCTCACCGCCGCGTCCACCGCGGTGCTCGCCGCGAGCGCCGAGGTCCCGGCCGACGTCGCGACCGGGGTGCGCTCGCTCGCCGGTCGGGCGGGCAACAACCCGCGCGTCTTCCTCGGGGTGGTCGACGAGAAGGGAAAGCCGCGGCTCGTGGCGTTCGCCGGCGGCGCGGTCGTCGTGAAGAAGCGCCCGGTCACGTTCCAGTTCGTCGGGGAGCTGGGGGGAGGGGTGCTGCAGTCCAGCGGCTTCTCCGGCGCGCGGGGCCAGGAGCAGCTCACCTACCAGTTCGGCGGTTCCCTCGGCTTCGAGCTCGGGATCTACAACGCCGCCATCTTCGGCGCGGCCGACCTCGCGCTGTCCCCCTCGTCGCAGATGGCCTACGGCGTCGAAGGCGCCGAGACGCCGGAGGACAACCAGCAGACCAGCGCCTTCTTCCGCCCCAACGGGGGCGTGGGCCTGTACCTCCCCCGCCCCGAGCCCGGAAAGGTGTGGTTCCTGGTGGGTGGCAACTACGGCTGGTTCGCCCCCGCCAGCGTCGGGCCGGGCGTGAAGCTGAGCGTGGGCATCCCGCTCGGCGACGACGGCACCTGGCTGCGCATCACGCTCGACGGTTACCGCGGCACCCAGTCCGAGGGCTTCGTCGGCGCCGGCACGCCCACCTCGTTGGCGTCACTCCGCATCGGGTTCGGTAGCTTGTTGTAGCGACCGCGCCGGAGTCCTCGGGAGCGCGCTACAGTAGGACATGCCCCTGTTGCTCGGCCTGACCTTCTCTTCCGCGCTCGCTGCGCCCCCCACCTACAAGTGGACGGGCGGGGAGACGGCGCGCTTCTACCTGGAGACCGAGATCTACTGGTCTCAGGGGCTCAAGGCGGCGGCACGCGCCAACACCGAGACGCGCATCCGCAACCTCGTCATCAAGGCGGAGACCGAGTGCAAGGTGTTCCCGCGCGGGAAGCAGGTCGAGCTCGAGTGCGGGCTGCACTGGATCGACCTCTCCGGCACCCCGGTCGCCGACCGCCAGGAGAAGGTCGAGACCGTGCTCGCCGACTGGGAAGACTTCACCAAGCCGGTCGAGATCATCCTGCTCATCGGCCCCGACGGCCGCCTCAAGGAGTTCGACGTCAACAAGTTGCCGTCGAACAACATCCGTGAAGGCCAGCTCGGCGAGCAGATGCGGGCGTTCCTGCGCTCCGCGTTCGCGCCGATGGACGTGGTGCTCACCACCGACGACAAGGACTGGATCCGCGGCTGGGAGCGGAAGGACCTTGGCTACATGTTCCAGCTCCCCGTGGCGGACGGCACCGCTGGCGCGGGCACCTACAAGACGCGCCACACCGAGGACCGCCTGGGGTTGGCGCTCCTCTCCACCGAAGGGCGCGCGACGGTGGCGCCGTCGTCGGCCATCGAGGAGTCCGCCAACGGCGGCCTGATCGACCTCCGCGTGGGCGGCGAAGCGTGGTTCGACCCCGCCACCGGACAGCTCCTGTACTCGGGGTTCACGACCGACGGACGCAAGGTGGCGTCGTCGTCCACCAGCTCCAACGACCAGTTCATCGCCCAGAACTCGGGGATCCAGCGCATCGCCGCGTTCGACCCGGCCCACGCCCCGCCGATCTCTCCGGTGGCCCAGCGCGTCGCCAAGGTGGACAAGCCGCCCGCCGCGCTGCCCGAGGGGGTGGCCCTGGTGCCGTTCCTCGACCTCGGGATGCAGCCCCTCTTCATCGTCGGCTACCCCCAGGTGGCCCAGCCCTACGACCTGCCCACGTCACAGGTGCGCGCCCGCGTGGTGGTCGACGCCGACGGTGTCCCCCAGCAGTTCCAGGCGTACCAGGGGTATGAGCTCTTGTTCGAACACGTCGAGCGCGGCCTCAAGGACGCGCGCTTCCCCAAGCGCAGCGGCCCGTACGCGATCGACCTGGACGTGGAAGTGAGGGCGCGCTGATGGCCCGCGTGGTGGTCGCCGCCTCGGCGGTGATCGTGGCGGCGGGGCTCTGCTGCGGCGACGTCGCGGAGCGGTTCGGCGGGGGGCCGCCGGCGGGCGAGAGCCGCTTCGTCACCGCGTCTTCGTTGCACCTGCGCGCCGACGCGAGCGCGGCGAGCGCATCGTTGGTCGAGATGCCGCGCGGCGCCACCGTGGTGGTGACCGACGGGCCGCGCACGGCCGACACCGCGCTCGGCATCACCGGCGAGTGGGTGCCGGTGTGGTACGGCGGCCAGCGTGGGTATGCGTTCGACGGGTTCCTGCTCCCCGTGAAGCCCCCGCCCGAACGCTGCATCGGCTTGCAGCAGTGGGCGGAGACCATCGGCTACGCCGGTCCTGCCGTGCCGCTCGGCAGCACCCCCTGCCAGCAGATGGGCATCGGCACCGAGGGCATGTGCGACGAGAACCGGCGCCAACCGCTCGCCGGGGGCGGCTTCCACCAGGTGAACTCCGGGTACGAGTGGGGGTCGGACACCCTCCACCTCGTCGGGGTGCGCCGGGACGCGGTCTGGGCGGCCGCGCGGGCCTGCTTCGCCGGCCCGCCCGACCTGCGCAAGGAGCCGTTGCCGACCGTCGGCGGCGAGGTGCCCCGGCTGCAGTTCCCCGACGGGACGGTCACCGCGCAGGTCGACGGCCAGAAGGCCGGGTGGGAGTACCCGCAGGGCTGCTGGAGCTACGTCTACGTGACGCAGGTCGGTGACGACGTGGAAATCATCTCCGGCGGCGGCTGCTGACGCGGGCGGGGAACCGGCGCGCGGCGCCGTGGTCCCAATTCGGATGTCCTGGCTCCCGTTGGTGCTCCTCGGTTGCGGCGCCGCCACCCCCGACGCGGCGTCCGCCGCGACGCTCGCCGCGGTCGAGGCCCCCGACGGAGCCGCCACCGCCGACCCGTTCGCGACCTTTCTCGGCGTCGGCGCGGCGGCCGCCGACGGCTTCTCGGCCCCGCTGGACGCGGGCTGGTCGCCCTGTGGCGAGGGGTGCTGGACCGCCGCGACCGAGCGACCGGTCCGCTCGATGGCGGCGGGACGGGTGCTGCGCGACGGCGAGGTGCTCCGGGTCGAGCACCGGTGGTACGAGAACGCCACGCCGAGCGTCGTCCGGATGCGCGTCACGGGCGCGCGCGCCGTCGCCGAGCACGGCGCCACCGTCGCCCGCGGCGACACGATCGCGTGGGGCACTCGCGTCGAGCTGGTGCTGGAGGGGCGCGACGAGGCCGCGGACGTGTTCGCCGCCGCGCGCCCCTGGCTGCCGGTCCCCCAGGCCGAGCCCCACCTCGCCCTGGTGAGCCACGACGCCGACGAGCTGCGCACCTACGCCGACGGCGTCGAGACCGGGCGGTACCAGGTGGGGTTCGGCCAGGCCGAGGGCGCCAAGGTGCACCAGGGGGACAACCGGACCCCGAAGGGGGTGTACTACATCGTGCAGCACTCGCGGGGCCCGTTCGGCGGCCCGAGCGCCGACTACTTCGGTGGTGCCTGGATGCGCGTGAACTACCCGAACGCCTGGGACGCGGCGCGCGCCGTGGATGAAGGGTGGATCGACGTCGAAGCCCAACGCCGCATCACTCGCACGTGGCGCGCGCGGAAGGAGACCCCCAAGACCACCCGCCTCGGCGGCGGCATCGGCCTGCACGGCTGGGCGTGGGAGTGGGACGACGCGGACCCGCGGGGGATGAGCTGGGGCTGCGTCGTGATGCATCTGCGCGACATCGACGCCATCATGGCGGCGCTGCCCACGGGGTCGATGATCGTCCTGTTCTGATGCGTCCGGGGCTCCGAGCGGTGGGCCGGGCAAGACGCGGCGACCCGGGGCGCGGGTCGGCGTCTTTCGGGGGGCAACGCCTGACCCGGCGCTTGCGGAACGAGGTCACCCCCGGGTCCTGCCGGGCCGGGCGAAATTGGCGTTCGCTCCGCTACAGTTTCGCAAGCGAAACTGCGCTCCGCTCAGCCAATTCCGCCCGACCCGTCACCCGCCGCGTCACCGAGCCGGCCAACGGCCGCGGCGATTGGCACAACGGTGGACGCCGAACCGCGAGGGTCTGGCTGCACCGACCCACGGTCGGTGGGCGTGGAGATGTCGAACTTCGAGCGGTATTTTGGGTGGGCGTGCCGACGGTGGGGAACCGCACCGGCGGCGGGGGGAGGACGGGGCGGCGGGGGGAGGGTCGGCTGCACCGGCCCACGGTCGGTGGGCCGCGAGGGTGGATGAGCGCGCGCCTCCGGCGCACCGCGCGCCGGCCTCGGCCCGAACCCCCCGGCCGGTCGCGGCGCGGGGCCCAACCGCCCCGGTCAGAACTGGCCGCCCACCACGATGCCGCCGGGCACGACCATCACCGGGCTGTCGACCACCTGGAGCACCACGCCGGCGCCGAGCAGCGCCACGCCGGTGCCCACCATCGCGATCGTGCTGTACCGCCCGATGTCGAAGCGCCCCTCCCACGCGGCCGCATCCTCGGCCGACAACGAGCCCGGGGCTTCGTTACCGGCGACGATCGCGGCGTAGGCCGGCTCGACCACGCCGAAGTTCATCGCGGCGCCCCCGACGAGGAGCCCGCCGCCGGCCGACATCAAGAGGACCGCAGGGACGTCGAGGGTGCCCGGGCGCGTGATGGTGGCCTCGGAACCCGAGCCCTTCGGCGGCTTCACGGCCAGCTTGTCGGCGGCGGCCTTGTCGGCGGCGGCCTTGTCGGCGGCGGCCTTGTCGGCGGCGGCCTTGTCGGCAGCAGCTTTGTCGGCGGCGGCTTTGTCGGCGGCGGCCTTGTCGGCAGCGGCTTTGTCAGCGGCGGCCTTGTCGGCAGCGGCCTTGTCGGCAGCGGCCTTGTCGGCGGCGGCCTTGTCGCCCGCCCCCGCGTCGACCACCGCCGTGTCGGCGGGGGC
>SXGT01028159.1_pt1 | contig 18461 bp, 10 predicted proteins | sample 3176221 | NCBI WGS metagenome assembly SXGT01 (sample SAMN11356862, study PRJNA531348) | freshwater metagenome | isolation source: freshwater sample F1-120 | place: China: Fuxian Lake, Yuxi | collected 2017-12-25
ACGATCAGGTCGTCGTTGCGCAGTCCGAGTAGCGCGGCAGGCGACTCGGCGACGACACGTTCGACGTAGGCCGGTGGCGACTGCCGTCCCGCCTTGTCGAACAACACCGCCCCGAACCACGCGGGCTCCGGCTTCGCCACAGGCTGCGGGCGAGGTTTGCCGAGCACGTGCTCTTCGAGGTAGGGCAACAGGTCCTTCAGCGGCATCGCTGCCGACAGCATGGTGTTGGTCTCCTTGCTGTCGATGAGCCGCAGGTTGAGGCCAAGCCACCGGCCGTCGAGCGAGAACAGGCCGCCGCCGAAGTGGCCGGGGTTGTTGCACGCGTCGGTCAGGATGATGTCGCCGTCGTATTTGACGTCGGTCATGCGGTAGCGCAGCGCCGTGTTGGCGCGACCGACGACGACGCCGAACGTCGCGCTGACCTTCTCGGAGAACTCCGCGAGCCGGAAGCAGTTGCCGAGCGAGACCACGAACTGGCCGGTGCGGAACGACGTGTCTTCACCGGGCCACAGCGGCTTCAGCTCGCCGCGCACGGCGTCCGGGTCGATCTTGATCAAGCGCACACCGAGCCGATCGTCGGCCGGCAGCAACTTCGCCTGGTGCACCGAGCCGTCGTACAGCACGACGCGCGTGCGGTCGGGCTGCAGCATGATCTGGTCGAGGGTGAGCACGTGCCCTTCCTTGCTGACCAGGATGCCGGTGGCGTACGCACTGATGGTCTGCAGACCCGAGGCGCCGTGGATCTTGACGAGGCTCGGCAGCAGACCGTCGATCGTGCGTTCGACCTGTGTGCGCGGCGTGCGTTCGGCGAACGAGTACGCCTTGCCGAAGTCTTCGGTCTGGGCCGTGGCGATGCCAGTTGCGGCGAGCAGCGAGAGGAACGTGCGCATCATTGCCTCCGAAACCAGGCTTCGTCGCAGGTGCCGAGCGTGCGTTGGCCGCCGGTCCAGCCCGGCTCCAGAACGCCATCGACCACGAAGCGCAACTGCTCGCCGCGCACGTGACGTTCGACCCGAGCCTTGCGCAGCGGGTCGCGGAACGAGCAGCCGGCCGGCGTGCCGTCAGGGAAGAACCAGGCCTCGCAATCGCCGTCGCCGGGAATCGCAAACCGGTAGGCGGGAGCCCCGTGCACGTGAACGCCGCCAACCAGCAGCGCCTCGCTCATGCGTTCGCGCGCGATGGCACGCGTCCACAGCATGGGGTTGCACGAGGCCTCGCGCCGCAAGCGTTCGGCCTCTTCGACGGTGAGGTCGCGCATCGCGCCGTCGGCAACGGCAAAGCCCTTGCCGTCGCCCTCGCGCACCAACGTCACTGCACCACGTTCGACCCGCAGCCGGGCGCCGTGGGCGACCGCGCGATGCGTGGTGCCGTCAGGGGCCACGGCCGACCAGGCCGCGGCCGCGTCGGCAGGTTCTTCGACATTGCGCCAGCGCACGAGCAACGCGCTCGTCGCCATCCGACGATCGACGCGACTGCCCAGGCGCGCGTCCTCGCCGCCGCCATCGAGGCTCGAACCGGTGTCGAGCGTGTCGAGTCGCAGCGTGATGCGCCGTTCCTCGCCGAACACGCCATCACCCAGCGTCGGGCGATGCCACACGCTGACCCACGCCCGCGCCGGCAGCACGCCGACCAGGGTCGCGAGTTGGTTGGCCGAACGCACCTCGATGCCGTCGAAGCGCACGATCTCGTCGCCGAGCCCGATGCCCGCTTCCGCGGCCACCGAGTCCTTGAACAGCTGCTGCACGAACACGCCGCGGCGCCGATTCTCGTCGCTGCGATCGGTCATGAACCAGGCGCTCATGTCCATCGTGCCGTGTTCGGCATGGCGCCCGGCGATCAGGTCGCCGAGGAAGTTCGCGATCTGGTTGCTGGCGATGGCGAAGCCGACGCCGACGTTGACGCGCCCGCGATCGCCGATCGAGATGCGGCCGTTGATGCCGACGACCTCGCCCGCTTCGTTGAACAGCGGACCACCGCTGTTGCCGGGATTGACCGGCGCATCGACCTGGATGCAGTCCGGATAGACCAGGATGCGATTGCCCTGGCCTTCCTGGTAGCGATGCGTGCCCGAGACGATGCCGAACGTCACCGTCGGCGTGAAATCGGTCGCGAGCAGGAACGGATTGCCCATCGCGAACACGGTCTCGCCGACGAGCAACGCGTTGCTGTCGCCGAGCGAGCAGTGCGGCCAGGTCTGGCCGGCGACCTTGGGCAGCAGCCGCAGCACCGCGAGGTCGCTGCCGGGATCGATGCCGAGCACGACCGCTTCGTAGAGATGGCCGTCGGGCAGGCCGACCTTCTTGTTGCGGTAGTGGCGACTGCCGCGCGGCAAGTGCTCCGCCTTCCACTCGGTGTCACGGCGCTCCCACCACTCACGTTCCTGCGCTTCCGTGGCCTCGGCGTTGGCCAGCTTCCACGCCGCGCGTTCTTCGGTGGTTGGCTTTGGCGGTGCGGGCAGCTTGTAGTCCTTGTCCGGCTCGCCGACGACGTGGTAGTTGGTCAGCACGAAGCCGGCCGGATCGAAGATGACGCCACTGCCGCCGCCGGGCGCGTCCATCGACATCACCGAACAGACGGCGGGTGCGCAGCGGGCCACCACGGCAACGCGCCGTTGCTGGCCGGCGGTCACCGCAGCCATCGGATCCTGGATGGCGCACAGGGCGAGGGTGAAGGCGAGCATCATGGGGAACGGTTGCGCGATTCACGCCGCGCGCACGGCGATCACCTCTGCACGAGGCGGGGCTCGGCGAACACGCAGTAGTCGCCGAGGTCGTAGTTCTTGCCGAAATCGACTTCGAGCACGAGCGTGCGGCCCTTGTTCAGTTCGATGCGCAACACTTCGGCGAGCTTGCCGCGCGTGAACGAGTCGGACGTGAACACGACCTTGTCGTCGACCAGGACGCGGAACACCGCGTGCGCTTCGGGACCGGTGCGATCGTCGATGCCGATCGTCGCTTCGAAGACGTCGAACTTGCCGGCGAGGTCGTAGGTGAGGCGCGTGCGCGGCACGAGACAGAGTCCGTGCTCGAAGCGCTTGCCGCCGAGCACGAGGCCGGCGCCGACTGGCGTGCGATCGATCGACCACGGCCAGGTGCGGTCGAAGGCGGGCGTCTGCTCGACCTTCGTGGGCGTGAGCTCGTGGATCCAAGCCAGGCGATCGCTCGCGACCTGCAGCGTCGCCAGGCGCGCCAACGGGACCGTCACCACGGTGCCTTCGTCGAGGCGGCAGGTGGCGGCCGCCTGGTCGAGTGCGACGAGCTTGCCTTCGAGGTGCTCACCGGTCGTGAGGTTGATGCCGGTGCGCGGCTTGGTTTGCCGATCCGGTGCGAACCCGGTGGTACCGCCGAACACGATCGCGGCGAGGCCGGTGAGTTCGAACTCGACCGCGTTGCCGCGCAGCAGGAAGGCGATGCGCTCGGTGGACAGCCCCGTGACGGTGACGGACGAACGCTGCGCCTTGCCGTCCTTGACCACGTAGATCAGGTCGTCACTGCCCGGCGGCTTCTTCATGTCGGCCGCGAACATCGTCGGTTCCGGCCGTTCGGCTCCGCCATGGCGGATCGCGCGCACGGTGCCGAGCGGAACATCGATCGTGATGCCGGCCGGCAGTTCGACGGTCAGCATGGTCGGCTTGCCGGTGGCTGCCGGCTTGCCGGTGATGCGCGTAGCGGGGAGTTCGAGGCCGGAGCGCAACCACACGCGGTGCGCAGTCACCGTGGGCGCGACCACCACATCGTCGCGGGCGATCGACTGCACTTCGGCGAGTGTGAGCAGAACCGGCTCGGTGGCGGTTTGCACGCGCACCTGGCCTTGTTCATCGCAGGTCACCACACCGGCGATCGTGCGGCCGTCGATGGTGCGCACGCTGCCGCGCAGGCCGTCCTGCGCGCCGAGAGCGGCGGTGCCGGCGATCGCTGCCGCAGCAGCGAGCAGCGATCGCGACAGAGTGGCGAGAAGGGTTGCCGAAGGGGCCGAGTTCACTTCTGCGCCTTGCCGAGCTTCTTGTAGTACTCCTCGAGCATCTTCTGGTACTGCGGCGGCAGACCCTTGTTCAACTCGGCCTGGATCTTCTCGCGCTCGGCGTCCTTCATGTCGCCCCAGCGATCCGCCAGTGACGGACGCTTCTCGAGGTTGCCGACCGAGCCATCGCCTTCGGGCAGGGCGCTCTCGTTGGCGGGGTTCGACGACGGCCCGGTACCGGACGCCTTGCCGCCGCTCTGGTTCTCCTTCTCCTGGAACTCCTCGATCAGCGCGTCGAGCTCTTCGATGTACTTCTTCTGGTCCTGCTGCGTTGGGTCGTCGAAGCGCTTCTTCCGCAAGTCGCGCGAGGTCTTCTTCATGCCATCGGCGAGGCCGTGCAGACGGCTCTCGTTCTGGCGTTCGATCTCGCCGATGCGTTGGTGCGCCGCCGAACGGAAGCGTTCGCTCGCCTGCGGGAACCACTGCAGGAACGCGCGGAACCGCGGCAGCGCCAGGTCGGGAGCGGGGATCTCCGCCAGCGACTGCGCATAGAAGTACGCCGCCTCGGCATCGAGCGGCGAGTGGTTGAGGTTCTTCTCGAGGTAGTCGTTGAGCGTCGAGATCGACAGCTCGGGGTCGTCGCTGTCGAGGAACAAACGCGCCAGGTGGTAGCGCACGTGCGCCTGCAGCAGCGGATCCTGCGTCGCGGCGAGCACACGCGTCAGTTCGACGGCGGCGGCCGGGTCACCGGATTCGTGCACCTTCACCGCGGCGTCGAACGTCGGCACCGCGGCCCGCAGCAGATCGTCGGCAGCGCGCGCGAGACCGACCTCGTCGATGCGCTTGCCAAACGTCGCGATCTGCTCTGGCGTGGCGCCGAGCTTCTGCGCGGCGGCTTCGAAGCGAACGCGATCGAACGGCTGGAACGGGTTCTGCACCGCAACCGGCGGCACCGGAACCGCCGGCACCGGCGACTCGATGCCTTCTTCCTGGGCCGCGGCCGCGAACACGAGCAGGCTGCTCGCGAACAGCACACGGAGGGCGCCGTTCATCGGCCGCCCTCGGTGTCGTTCTCCTTGCCGAGTTTCTCGGCGAGGCGACGCATCAGGTCCTGCACGCGACCTTGCTTGGTGGCGAGAGTCGCCGCTTCGGCGGAGTAGTTCTCACCAGTGCGAACTTCCGCCGGCTTGGCGTCGAGTTCCTTGGTGGTCTTGTTCACGCGCTCCTGCAGGAAGCGCAGCATCTTCAGTTCGGCCGAGACGGGAACGAGAGGTGGCTGACCGCCACCGCCGGAACCCGTTCAATGCCCGCATTCTTTTCGTTCTATCGTTTTGCGTAGTGCGTTGATCAGCAGCTCGAGCAGGTCCTCGACTTCGCGCTGCGCGATCTGCGTCGGCTGGCCGCTCTCTTGGGCCTTGAGCTTGCTGGCAACGGCCCCGAGGTCATCGCGCAGTTGCTCGACCATCGGCGGGAACACCGCGGTGGTCGCGTCTTCTTCGAGCAGCTTGAGCGCGTCCGCAGCTTCCATCTGCAGATCGCTTTCGCCGGTCGCGAGCTCGGCGAGCTTGTCGGCGAGCGCCGCCGGCAGCGCACCGCTGGCGGTGAGGATGTTGTTGCGGGTCGCGTCGAGCGTCTTCGTCTGCGCCGACAGTTCGCGCTGGCGCGCGAGCATCGCGGTGAAGCGCTCTTCGAGGGCGCGCAACACTTCGTCCTGCAGTTGCTGGCGCAGTTGCGCGAGACGATCCTCGAGCTCCTTCTTGGCGGCTTCGAGGTCTTCCTTGGCGTCCTGCTGCTTCTGCTTGGCAGGCACGTATTCCTTGAGCTGGCCGGCGGCGGCGCGCTGCTTCGGAACGGCTTGCTGCACGCGCTTCTTGCCGGGCGTCGGCTGCGCTTCTTCGCCGTGCTCGCCGGGTTCCTCGGCCTTCTCCATGTCCTTCGACAAGGTGTCGGTCGCGTTCTGCGTCTGCTCCTGCTTCTTCGCTTGCTGTTCGAACGGCAGCTTGAGCAGCTCGCGGCGCGCGTCCTCGGCCATCTCTTCGAGGGCTTCGGCCGTCTTCTTCAGCTCTTCGATCGCCTGGTCCTGGTCCTTGAGCGACGGCTCGGGCTTCTGGTCGCCGAGTTGCTTCTCGGCCTTGCCCATCGACTGCGCTGCCTTGCCGGCCTTGCCGCTGCAGCTGCCCGCGGCGGGTGAACCCTCGCTCGGCTTCGCTTCGGAAGGCTCCGACTTGTCGCCCGGCTTGCCGGGTTCGCCCTTCTTGGCGTCAGCCTTCAGCTTCGCATCCTTCTGCTCGACGCCTTCGAGGTCCTTGGCGAGCTTCTCGGTCTTCTCCTGCAGTTCGGCTTCTTTCTCGGCCAGGGGCTTCGTCGCTTCGGCGGCGGCTTGCATGCCGAGTTCGTTGGTCTGGTCGCGCAGCTTCTTCTGCTCGGCCAGCAACGCTTCGGTCTCCTTCTTCTTCGCCTCGAGATCGGCGAGGTGCTTCTGCAGCTCTTCCGTGCGCGCCGAATCTTCCTTCTCCGCGGTCTGCTCCTTGGCGAGCTCGTCGACGCGGTTCTTGAAGGCTTCGAGCTTCTTGATCTCCTCGAGCAGCTTGCGCAGGTCGTCGTTGCGGTTCTGCAGCAGGTCCAGCAGCGTCGCCAGGTCCTTGCGCAGGTCACCCATGACCACCAGGGCTTCGTCCCAGCGCTCCTGCTTGAGCAGGTCGCCGGCCTTGTCGAGCCGCGCCATCATCTTCTTCTCCTGGACGTACTGCAGGCCGGCCGACAGCGTCTTGCTGTCCTCGGGCTCGGACTTCTGCAACACGACCATGAGCTTCTGCATGCGCTCGGTCAGGTCCTTGAACTTGGCGCTGGCCAGGTCTTGCTTGCTGGCGGCGGCGACCGGTTGATCCTGCTGCGCGCGCAGCGACGCGGATGGCGTCGCGAACGCGAACAGGAACGCCATCAACATGGCGATTGCTCGTGGAATCATGATTGCCTCTGGGGTCACGCCCGCGGGAGCGGGCCAACTGGTCGGGAACGCTACTTGTTTTCTTTCGGCTTGTCGGAGCCGGGCATGTCTTCTTTCGGCTTCGGCTACTTCTTGGGGGAGAAGATGTCGTTTTCGGCGGCCTCGGTCCGCCCCTTCGTGGCCTTGATCGCGTCGTCCTCGATGCGAATGATCGCCCGGAGTTCCTCGATCATCGCGGCGAGGCTTTCGGCCTGGGTCATGTGCTTGAGCACGGCCTGGATACGGCGCTCGATGTCCTTGTAGCCGGCGACCGCATCGGTCCGCTTCGCCTCGTCACTGGTGTTGACGAAGGCATCGACGAGGCGGGTCGTCGCCGGGAATGCGTCCTTGGCGAGGTCGAGCAGAGGAGCCGGGATCTTGGCCTCGGTCTCGCGCACCTGGTTTGGCTCCCACAGGCGGTTGTTCTCGTACTCGAGCAGGATGCGTTGGTACGACTCGCCGACGAGCGCAACGCGGCGACCGAGTGCCTGCTGCAGCCGCGCCAGCGCCTTCAGCCTCGCCTCGACCTGCTTCCTTTTGTCGCCGGCCTGGGCCGGACCCATCATTTCTTGCAGTTCGATCGTGGCGCGCTGTTCTTCGGCGAGGATGCGTTCGAGTTCCTGGCGTTGCTCGACCTGACGGCGGCGCAGTTCTTCGGTGAGCTTCTCGCGCGTCACCACGCGGAACATCATCGTCTCGCCAAAGCCCTCGTGCGGGTCGCCCGGGCCGAAGTTGTCCTTGGCGCCAAAGCGCAGCGACAACAGCATGCCGGGGCGAATCGGGTTCGTCGGATCGTCTTCCTTCGCGACGCGGTTCCACTGGCGCAGATCGACCATCGCACTCGTTTCGTAGCGCAGCGCGCTGCGCTGCAGCATGGCGCCATAGGTCGCCTCGGCGTTCACGAACGGCACCTCGAGCAGCGGCTGCGCCCCCTTCTCGTTCGGCTTGTCCTCGGTGGCGCGGAACGAAGTCGACACCGAACGCAGGCCGAAGTCGTCGCGGATCTTCAGGTCGCCGGGAATGCGAGCGTGCGTGGTGATCGAAACGCCGATGCCGCGCAACCGGAACTCAATCGTCGGTGGCTTGTCGTCGCCAACGCGCAGCACCAGCTTCGGCGGCGTGCCGGCCCCGAGGCGATCGTGGTCGATGACGTCGATGACGAGCAGCCCCGACGTGGTCGGAGCGAAGTCGCCGGCGAACGACAGGTTGTCGGCGCCGCGCGCCAACGAGATCTTCTGGTCGCTGCCGAACAGCAGGAACGCATCGGTGAGCGCCTTCTGGCTCTTGCCCGAGAACGACAGTTTCGCGCCCTTCGGCAGCCGCAGTTCGCCTTCGGTCGGCGGCACGGTTTCCGGATCGCGTTCCATGTATTCCGGGAACGTCACGCGCACCGCGAGGCCGTCGATGCGCGGGCGTTCGACGACCTTGACCGTGATCGGCAGCGGCAACGCATCGCCGCCCGCGACTTCCAGGGTCATGTCGGCGAGCACGGACTCGATCGTCCAGGTGAACTCGCGATCGCCCGTGCGGCTCAAGGCTTCGCTGCCTTTCTCGCCACCGGCGAACGCGTAGTCGACGAACACCTGGTCGGGCACCGGCCCCTGCACTGCAACGCGCACGGTCAGGGCGTCGCCCTGCGGCAGGCGCACTTCGCCACTGTCGCCATCGGCGAGACGCAGCGTCGTGTAGCGCGGCCAATCGACGTTGGCCAACGCGAGATTGCGCGCCGCCCAGGTCGCCAACGAAGCGCCGTCGATGCAGGCCCAGCCGACGAAGAACAGCACGCCGCCGGCGAGGTCGAGCATGTAGCGACGCACGCGGGAGCGATCGATCGCCGAGGCGAACGGGATCGCCGCCAGGCGTTGCCGAATGTCAGCGACCACGGCGGCCTTGAGGGCTGGGGACTCGACGTGGCGCACCCCGGAGCCGGCTTGCAGTTCTCGATCGAACTGCAGCGAGCTGATCAGGGCCTGCTTGACGTCGGGCGCGGCGCGTTCGACCGCGAGCGCCATTTCGTCGTCGCTGAGCGCCACCGACAGCGGCGAGAACAACCGGCGTTGCACAGTGCGGGCCAGCACCACCACGAACGTGGCGAGCAGCACGGCGCGGAAGATCCACTCGAGGCGCAGCAGGCGATCGGTCAGCAAGCTGGGCAGCGCGAACGCCACCAGCAGCAGTGCGACCATGCCCAGCGTTTCGATCCAGATGCCGGTGCGGGCGCTGCGGCGCAGCCGATCGAACTCCGCCTGGCCGGGCAGCGCGGCCTGGAGGAACGCAGGCGACGCTGGCGACGTCGATGGCGCAGTGGGTGACGGTTGCGAGTTCATAGCAGGTTGAAGCGCTTGCGCAGCAGCCACTCGAGGGACAACACCACCAGCACGAACACGATCGTCGGCCAACCGTCCCAGATCGCATGCGGCGTGCGGAACGTGTCGGTCGCCGAACGCGACGGAATGCGATCGAGCGCGGCCAGCAGTTGCTGCGGCGTGTCGAAGAGTTCGCCGCCGACCGTGGCGGCGATCGCCTTGAGTTCGGCGCGGTCCATCGGACCTGGCCGTTCGATCTGCGCAGCCGTCACCTGGAACGTCAGCTCGACGTTCTTGCCGACCTTGTCGGCGCTGCGCACGCGGTAGGCGCCGAGCTGGCTCGGCCGGAAGCGCAGCGAATAGCTGCCCGGAACGCCTTCGACCTGCACCAACTGCACGGTCTCGGCGGCTTCGCCTTCGCGTTCGATAAGCACCGGGTACGAATCGACGAGCACCGGCTGCAGCGCTTCGTCGCGAGCTTCGGCCGTGATCTCGATCGCGTCGCCGAGATCGACCTTGTCGTCGCTGGCCATCAGGCGCAGCCGCGTGTTGCCGGCCTGCATGCGGCCTTCGAACAAGTAGCGGATGCCGTTGATCCAGTAGCGGTTGTAGGCCTGCTCGTAGATCGAGCGCCAACGGTAGGACTCGTCGGTGCCGGTGAACACCACGCGGCCAGCACCCACGTTCTGCATCGCGATCATCGGCATGCCGCGGCCACCGCGCCGGAAGTCGGGGCTGGTGTGTTCGGCGAGCACCATCGCCGCGGGCTTCAATCGCGTCACCGGGAAGAAGAAGCGGAAGCCCGGCAGACGGCCCCACAACAGACGGCTGTCGTCGCGGCCCTCGGCGATGCGCGTCAGCTTGGCGCCGAGACCGTCGTCGCCTTCGGGAGTGAGCGCGTACGGCCAGACGCGAACGAATGCCTTGCCGAGGCCGATCAGGCTGCGTTCGGCGAACTCGATGTCGGGCACGATCGGCAGCAATTCCGCCACCGGCCACGTCGGCGCCGTCTGGCGCATCGCATCGAGCGAGTACTTCTCGCCGGCGACCCACCACAGGCCGCAACCGCCTTCGACGACGTGCTTCTGCAGATGCTCGCAGAAACGCGGCGTCAGGCGCGTGTGGTCCGGATCGATCAGCACCACCACGTCGTAGGGATCGAAGTCGATGCGCTCTTCGGGCAGCTTCTCGATGCGCACAGCTTCGTCGCCGTCCTGCGGGAACTTCGGATCGGCGCTCTGCAGCCAGCACGACACGTCGATCGTCTTGTCGCGGATCAGCAGGTTGCGCAGGATCTGGAACTCGTGGTTGCTGCTGCCGGCGATCAGCAGCAAGCGCAGCTTCTCGTCGAGCACTTCGACCGGTGCCTGCTTCTGGTGGCGTTCGGCCACCACCGGCTCGCCATCCGGCGGCACCAGTTCCGTGCGGAACAGGAAGCGGCCCGCCGCGTCGGCCGAGATGTCCTTCCATTCGATCGCGACTTCGCCGCGCTCGCCGCCGATCTGCACTTGCTGCCGGCGCACCTCCACTTCGGCGCCCTTGTCGTCGATGCGCAGCAGCCGTGCGGTGATCTGCATCGCGTCGTAACCCTGCGACGCCGCCACGGCCTTGAGTTCGAACGGGTCCTTCTGGAACACCTTGGTCGGCGCTTCGAAGCGGGTGAGCTCGACCGTTTGCGTCTCGGACGGGTCGCCGATGCCAAGCACGAACGTGTGCGGGATCTTGCGTTGGCTGAGCAGGCGCGCGATCTCGGCCGCCTGCGGGCCGGCGTTGCGGCGACCGTCGGTGACGAACACCACGGCGGCGATCTCCGACGAACGGCTCTTGTCGAGTGCGGTGCGCAGTGCACCGCCGAGGTTGGTGGCGCGGCCGTCGGCGGTCAGCCTGGCGAGATCGAGGCGCGGTACCGGCGGCGGCGCATTCGGATCGACGGGCAGCGGCTGGCCGTCCGGGCCGAGCTTCGGCTGCGGCGGTGGCAGCAACGGCAACTGGTCGAGGTTGCCGGCGAACGAGTAGAGCTGCACGTTGTTCTTCGCGGCGAGCTTGCGCACCAATTCGCCGTCGCCGTGTTCGAGCAGCTTCTTCACCAGTTCGAGACGCGGCGCGGCCGACGGTTCGGCGATGCCGAGCGCCTTCCAGCCATCCGCGATCGGCTGCACGTCCTCGCGCCGCCACGCGTCGAGGTGCGTCATTGACTGCGAATTGTCGACGAGCAACAGCGTGTGGCCCGGCCGCGTCTCCCGCTTCACGGTGACGAGGTTGGGTTCGAGCAGCAGCAGCACGACCGCCAGCACCGCCAGCGCACGCAACGTGCCGAGCACGAAGCGCTGGCCGCGGCTCAGGTTCTTGCCGTCGCGGCGATACAGGAAGCCGACAGTGACCAGGACTGCGGCGCAGCCCAGCAGGACCAGCAGGCCGAGGCCGCCGGTCGGGAAGTTGGCGAGCTCGAAATGCAGTTCGCTGCCCGGTTCGGGCTCGATCCCGCGCCAGGACGCGAGCAAACGGAGGAATTCGTCCATCGTGAGCACCGGTCAGCGACGACCGAACCTCCAAGCCAGCAGGGATTCGAGCAGCAGACCGGCGAGCAGCAGCGCAGCCAGCAACGGCCACACCTCGCCTTCGCCCTTGTCGTCGCCGAGCGACGTTTCCTCGCGCACGAACGTGACGCGATCGTGCAGTTCCTTCGGATACAGCCGCGCGAACGCGTTGTCGGCGAACGGCACGAGACGGCTCTCGGTCGTTGGCATGTTGCGCGCCAGCAACCGCTTGTCCGGCGTGCCGTCGTGCCGCGCCAGTTCGATCTCGTAGGCGCCGAGCGCGCGCAGTTCGGACATCGCCACGGTCAGGACGGCGGGCGCTTGCGGCTCCTTGCCTTCGACCGCGGTGAAGGTGCGTTCGTCGTCGCCGGTCAGCGCGCGCAGCGTGGCGTCGGCCCGGAACGCCGCCGGATCAAGCGACAGCGTGAAGGAGCCATCGGGAAGCAGGTTGGTGCCGGCGGTGTCCTGCCGGCGCGCGCTGCTGCGATGCAGCTGGTTGACCAACACGACGAACAGGTCCGTGCTCGGCAGGTTCGACCAGAACTTGTCGGCGGTGACCGCGAACATCGCCACTTCGCCACCGCCAGTGCCCGTGCCGAACGTGCGCGAAACCAGCAATGGCGGGCCTTCGGCGTCCTTGATGCGCGCGATGACCGTGGCGCTCTGCTTGCCGTCGTCGACGATTTGCAACCAGCGCTTCACCAGCACCACGTTGCCGAACAGCAGGTCCAGGACCTCCGCCAGGCCATCGCACATCGGGTGGTCCGGGCGCGTGAGGATCGTCTTCTCGGGTCGGTCGGGGTCGCCGCCGATGTCGCCGAACGGCATCGGCAACACGCCCTTGCCGTCGCGCCACAGCAGTTCGTTGAAGCGGCCGGCATCGACGAGTGCACCGGCGGTGATCACGAGACCACCACCCTTGGTGACGAAGTCTTCGATGCGCTGCGCAGTCGCGACGGTCGGCGCCGTCACGTTGCACAGCCACACGACGTCGAACTGCGCGAGATCGGTTTCCTCGAGCGCCTGGTCGCTGACGACCTGCGGTTCGATGCCGGATTCGGCCATCTCCATCGCCGCCTGCAGGAAGAACGTCTCCGCTTCCTCTTCGTCGGGCTGACCGTCGACCAGCAGCACGCGGCTCTTGTCGCGCACCTGCAGCGCCAGCGTGCGGCGATCGTCGATCGGGAACGACTCGGTCGCTTCGAGTGCTGCGTCGATGCGGTGCGGACCCGCCTGATGGAACGTGTGCCCGAGCGGCACCGCCATGCGTTGGCCCGGCGCCAGCGGCTCGACCGTGAGCACCACACGGCTCTGGCCGTCGATCTCCACGGCGACCGTCGCCGGCGTGGTCGGATCGAGGCCGAAGTTCTGCACGTCGATCGCGAGCGTCGCGGGCACGCCGGCCACCGCCATGCGATCGACCAGGCGAACGTCGACGACGGCGAGGTTGGCGGGCGATCCGGCCTTGCCGAGCACGGTGACGTGGTCCTTGTCGGGACGCAACGAATGCAGCGCCGCGAGCAACGCCTGGCGCGGCTTGTCGTCCTCGGTCGCCCAATCGTGCGCGCGCGCGTCGCCGACGACGTAGTACTGCGTGCGGCCGGCTTCCTGCACGTCCGCCGCGCGCTTCACCGTCGTCTGCAGCGAGCTGCCGAGGTCGGTGGCGCCGTCGCCACAGGTGAGCTCCTTCAGCATCGTGCCGACGCGGCGGCCGAGTTCGGGCCCGACGCGTTGCGTCCACAGCTCGGGTTGGGCGGCGCGGCTCGTGCGCACCAGCGAGAACAAGTCCCCGGAGCGACGCACCGACAGGTCATCGACCAGCGCGCGGATGCGATCTTGCGCCTTGACGAACAGCGTCGTGCTGCCGCTGCGCTGCGTCATCGATGCGCTGTCGTCGAACACGACGACGTGGTGCGTCTTGGTCGACAACAAGCCACCGCCACCGAACTGCGGCCGGCTGACGAGCGCCACCAGCAACAACACGGCGAGCGTGCGCAGCAGCAGCACCAGCCATTGCTCCATGCGCAGGCGCTTGCGATTGCGCTTCATCGCGGCGAGCAGGAACTCCATGGCTGCCCACGGCACCTTGCGGAACCGGCGCCGGTTCAGCAGGTGGATGACGATCGGAACCGCGCACAACGGCACGGCCCACAGCAGCAGCGGATTGAGGAAGGCGAGTGCGAGCATCTGCCGTGGATCAGCGCTGGAAGATCGGGGCGTAGGAGTACGGCAGCTGCAGGATCGTCAGCGCGATCGCGGTGCCGTAGACGGAACCAACGCCATCACCCTCCCAACTGCCGTCCTTCTTCTGTTGGCGCAGCAGCCACGCCGCCTTCTTCGCGTAGTAGTCGGTCCAGTCGCTGCCGCCGCGTTGGTAGAGCGCCTGGCCCCAATAGAGGTGCGTGTAGTAGTGGTGCCCGGTGTTGTCGACCGTGATCTGGATCGACTTCTTGCAGTACTGCACGGCCTTGTCGACGAACGGCTGGTCGTCGTACATGCCGGCGTTGTAGAGCACCGCGACGCCCGCCGCGGTGATCGCCGGCCGACCATCGCCACCGCTGTTGAGGCTGTAGCGAATGCTGCCGTCGCCGTTCTGGCACTTCTTGATGTAGTCGACGGCGCGATCGATCGTCTTCTTGTCGACGACGATGCCGGCCATGCGGCAGGCGCGCAGCGCCTGGATCTGCGTGACCGTCACGCTGCCTTCGTCGCTGTTGCTGTCCGGGGTGTAGATCCAACCGCCAGCCGACGACTGCGCCGACGAGATCAGCCCGACGGCCTTGTCGAGCACGCGCTTCAGCTTCTCCTGCTCGCGCACGTCCTCTTCCATGCCATAGACCGACGCGAGGAACAGCGTGGCGAAGCCGTGCCCGTACATGCTGCGCCCTTCTTCCGCCGGCACCGAGATGACGCCGGTGCCGCCATCGGCGTTCTTCTTCAGGAACGCAACCGCGCGGCGCACTGCTTCGTAGTGCTTGCCGCGCGTGGGCGTCGAACCGCCGGCGATCAGCGCCATCCCGGCCAGGCCGGTCATCGCCGCCGGGTAGCTGCCGTAGCCACCGCTGTTGCGCCAGCAACCGTCGTTGCCCTGGTTGCGCGCGAGCCATTCGAGGCCACGTTCGATCGACGCGTGGATCTCCTTGGTGACGCCCGGCGGATAGACAGGATCCTGGGCCGGCAGCGCCGGCGCAGCGACGCTGGCGAACAGGACGGAAACGGCGAACACGGCCTTCATTGCCTGCCTTCCATGTAGTCGTAGAGGCGGTTCTGCTCGCGCTCGTGCGCGCGCAGGTCGCCGTGGTCCTTGCAGATCTCGACTCGCGCCAGGTGCCAGTTTATGCGCACGGTGCGATCGACGAGCAGATCGAACACGGTGTCGAGCAGCGCCAACGCGGCGGTGGCATCGCCCGGCTTCGCCAGCGCGATCGCCCGTTCGCGGGTCAGCGCGAGCAGGCTGCGGCCGAGGCTGAGCTTCTGTTCGGGCAGGGTGGCGGCGCGCAGAGCGGCAGCGAGACCGCCGATCGCGGCGTCGGCGTCACCGGAACGCAGTTGCAGGTCGGCCTTGCGCACCGGGTCCGCCACGGTCGCCGCGACCTGGCTGATCGCCACCCTGCTGCTGAACACTTCCACGCCGCCTTGGTAGCCGACCGCGAGCCACGGCCCGTCGACGATGACGTTGGCCGAACCCAGCAGCGGATCGCGGCTGGGGTCGAACGCGGGCAGCGGCACCTTGCGCACCAGCTTGCCGTCGATGCCGTAGACGAGCAGTTCGCGTTCGCCGGGGATCACGACGCAGTCACCGGCGACCGCACCGCGGCCGCGGCCGGTGTTCTTCGGGCCGTTCCACGTCGGCAGTTCGCGCGCCCACTTGATCAGGCCACCCGAGGCGCCGACGCCGACGAGATGCGTGTCGGACATGAGGAACATGTCGTCACCGATGCGCCCCACCAACGAACGCAGCTTGCCGTACGGCGCGTAGATGCTGGTGCCGTCGAGCATCCAGTGCGGCTGGCCGGTGGCGCCATCGAGGCACAACAGCATGTCGCCATCGACCGGCGCCACGATCACGAGGCCATCGAGCACCTGCATGTCGTTGGGCAGGAAGGTGGTTAGCTCCTCGTTGCCGAATTGCGGGCGACCCCAGCCCATGTCGTTGTTGACCGGCTTCTTCGCCTTCTTCGACTTGCGGCGCGGATCGACGCGTTCGTAGCGCCGGATCCAACGCATGTCGCCGGTGAACGCGTCCACCGCCGCGACGCAACCCGCGTTGGTCGCGACGAACGCGACGCCGCTCTGCACCACGACCGGACATCCCGGCGCCTTGAAGAACGGCGTGCCACCGGCGTGCAGCGGCGTGTTCCACAACGGCCGCCCGGTCGCGCGATCCAGGCACTCCAGCGAGTAGCGGCCGCGCCGCAGGGCCGGCAGCATCAACTTCTCGCCGAACACCGTCGGCGCGGCGAGGAAGGTCACTTCGCGCAGGCCGCCGTCGCCTTCGGTCCACGCCGTCGAATCCCAGACGCGGGTGCCTGCCTTGGCATCGTAGGCGGTGAGCGTGCTGACCTTGAGAGCCTCGACACTGCTCGTGCTGCCGCGCGGATGCCCGAGCACCACGTAACGACGCTCGCCATCGTCGACCGGACGCAGCAATGCGAAGTCGCTGGCGGCGACGCGCACGCGCGGGTGCCCTTCGCGCGCCACCGGAGGTTCCTCGCTGCCATCACCGGCCTGCAGCAACACGCCCGTGGTCGCATCGGTGGTGCGCAGGCAGTAGTGCTCGAGGAAGTGGGCCTTCGGCGGCGCCGCTGGATCGAGCGGGTCGCGCGCAAACGAGATCCACGTCGCCGGTCCGTAGCGCCCCGCGTGCGGCATCGTCGCCGTGGTGACGCCGTCGAAGAACATGACCTGGTTGCGGTCGCTGCTCGTCTTCGGGTCCTTGTACGGTTCCGGATTGCGGAAGCGGAACTGCCACAGCGGCACCAGGTCGTTGGCCGGATCGGCGAGCCAGCTGCCGATGCTGTGCGCGTGCGGAGCGATGGTGGCGACGTCGCGCACGAACAGTGCGTCGGTCGGCAGGTCCCGCATCGAATGCAGTTGGCCCAGCACGCGCAGCGATTCGTCGGGATACGCAGTCGCCAGCGCCTGCACCGCGTCGTGCGCGGCAGCTTGTTCGCCCGCCAGTCGCAGGCATAGCGCGATCTTGAAGCGGCACCAGACGTCGCTGATGGCGAGGCGCTTGCGCAGGTCGGCCGGGTAGGTCTCGAGCAGGTCCGACAACACCAGCACGGCGGCGCGGTAGCGCCCTTCGTGCATCAGGCGGTCGGCCAGCAACGCCATCGCCTTGCCTGCCGGAGCGGTGACGAAGTACCGATTGGCAACCTGTTCGAGGGCGGGCACCGAGCCCTCGGCCAGCGCCTGCTGCAGCAGCTCTTCCGCGGCAACTTCGTAGGTGGCGCGGTAGATCTCGACGCCGACCGTCGGCATGCGCGCCAGCATCTCGTGGCACAGCCGCCGAACCGGTCGATACAGGCGACCGTCCTGGCTGAACACGGCATTACGCGCATCGGGCGCGGCTTCGCGCGGGCCGGGCTTTGGCAGTTCGCCGCCGCGCCGGGCGGCCATCAACTGCTCGAGCTGCTTCTGCTTTTGCTGCTCGGCATCGTCCTTCTTGTCCTTGTCCGGCTCGGGCTCCGTCGGCTTCGCCGCCTCGCCCGTTCCGGTCTCCTCCGGTCCCGTCGCGATCACTTCACTGGTCCTGCCTTCGATCACCTGCTGCAGCAGTTCGATGGCACCGCTGAAATCCTCGCGCGTGAAGAACGACTGCGCCTTGCGCAGGTAGCGATCGAGGTTCGGGTTCTCGAACAGATCGACGCTGGTCCCCGGATCGTCGTCCGGGCTGGCCGCACCGCCCTGCGGGCCCTGGCCCGGGGCCACCGGGATGGCGAGCGCAACGGGGGCCTCGGCCCGGACTCGCTGGGCCGACAACGATGCCGCGAAGCATGCCGCGGACGCGAGCAGAACGATCACTGGTTTGATGGGCTGCGACGGCACAGGACTCGTTCCATTTCCAGCCGAGGTCCGAGGGGTCTTGGACCTTGTCGACCGACTGCAACGTCGGTCGGTCGGGAGGGATCAGTGGGCAATCTACGTTTCGGGGCGATCGACGGCGAGGGCCCCCAACCCATTCCATCAACTTGAACTCCCGGCCGGGAATCGGACCGCACTGTTCGCCGTCGATCGCCACCGGTCGTCTGCGTCTCCACGGCCGAAGTTCGCGTTCGACCGAACCGGTCGGCACCGCCATTCGTGCTCTCCCCCGTCTAGACTCTGCCATCCGATGAACCCCTCGCTTGCGCGCGCCGCGCTCCTGGCGGTCTCCGCCGTCACCGCCCTCGCCCCGGCCCAGGAATGGACCGACGAACAGCTGGTCGCCGCCGCCCAGGGCTTCCAGACCGAAACGGTACCCGCCAGGGTGGTCCAGGCCGGCAAGCTGCTGATCGATCGGCAGCAGGCGTTCACCCCGCTGGTCGCGCGAATCCACGGCGACCATCGCGAGTTCTGGCTGAAGATCGATCGACTGTTGACCGAACTCGGCGATCCGCGCTGGCAGGTGCGCGAGAACGCCGAACGCACGCTGATCGAGGTTGGCAGCAAGGCTTTCACGGTCATCGA
>SXGT01688840.1_pt1 | contig 18461 bp, 14 predicted proteins | sample 3176221 | NCBI WGS metagenome assembly SXGT01 (sample SAMN11356862, study PRJNA531348) | freshwater metagenome | isolation source: freshwater sample F1-120 | place: China: Fuxian Lake, Yuxi | collected 2017-12-25
CGAAATACATCTTTCGCCCCGCGAGCGACACGCCCTTCAACGTCGGCGCATACCACACCCACGGCTTGCCTTCGGCGGGCTTGGGCGCGGCGTAGAGGAAGACCTTGTTCCCGGCAACCTCGAAGGTCTCGGCCGTGCGTGGCAGATTATCCTGCGCCGCGACCGGGGACGCGAGGGCTCCGAGCAACGCCAACGCAAGCATCAGGCGGGAGAGAGAAGGAATCAGTGGAAGCACGGTTGGAAGCAAAGCCCATCGGCTGGCTGCCTTCAATCCCCATTATGGGCGCGGCGCGGCCCGCTCTCGCAAATAGTCGGCCGTCGCCAGCCCGAGATGCTGGCCCACTCTGCGGTAGCCCTCCGTCGTGCTGTTTTCGTAATTCCAAATCGTTTCCAAGCAGAGGCTCACCGTGTCCGGGTTGCCGTTCATAGAGACCCAGTTCGCGCTGATGTTGCGCCAGAGCGGATGGTAGCTCGCGCCGGTGGTCTTGGGGCGATTGCTCATGGGAATGAGCGGCCTAATGCTGCTGATGCGCCCATAGGCGAGCTGAATGAAGCGGTCGCGGTGCGTAATCATCGGCTCCTTGAGCAACTGGTTTTCCAGGATGTAGAAGAACGTCGGATCGCCCGCGGCCGGGTTGTGCAGATCAAGGAAGACAGCGAGGCGATCTTCCTTCACGAGCGCGCGCAATCGCGTCTGCGCGGCAGCGACCTCGGGATAAACCGGCTTCTCGTCCCAATCGCGGTTGTGATCGCGCGGGGCGGCCTCCTTGCCGCCGTTGCCACTCGCGGCGTTGTCCACATCCATGATGGGCACGATGAAAATCTCCGCGTGGCCGCGCAGCCACTTCGCGTCCGCGTCATTGCTCACGAGCCATTCCGTGAAACCGCACGCGACCCAACACGAACCGCTCTCCCACGCGTGCTGCCGTGCCTGCACCCAGATGCCCGGCGGCTTCGGTGCGGTTGCCTCACTCACGCGCAAACCCCGCACGGGCCGGCCTTCGCGCGTGCGCGCGAGCTCAAACGGCTTCGCGGCGGGCAATTTCTTTTCTACCTCGGCGAGCAATCCTTCCGTATCACGCGGCGTGAAGGGCGGCCCCCACGCGATCCACAGCGGGCCGCCGGCGCCGGTGACTTCGTAGCAGATGCGCGCGCCCTCGCGTTTTCCCGGCGCGGTGTGTTGCCACGTTTTGCCGTCGCCTGAAAACGTCGCACGCGCGGGCATCGCCCAACTCGCCGCGAGCGGCTTGCCGGTATCCAGTCCGTTATTGCGCGAAGGCCTGTCGCTGCCCGCGAGGCTGAAAACGATTCGTTCGCCTTTCTCCGCGCCGTCCACCCGCAGATACCACCAACACGGCCAGCCGCGTTTTGGGTCGCCGCCGGGCATGAACTGGATGACGCGCGCCGCCTGATCAATGGATTCCACGCGGGCTGAGCCGCCCTCAAAATCGCTGCTCACGCGCAACTCGGCACCTTGCGCCGCGCACCCAAGCAATGCGACGAGTAGAGGGTGAAAGGTTCTCATGGACGCCAACTCCACACTTCTGGCGAACGGACACCCGGCCGTTGCTCGCCGCTCACCACGATCCAATCTCCGTTCCACTGAGCCGTCGGCACAGTGACGCGCGGCGCGGATACGGGCTTGGGCGCGGCATCCGTCCAGCGATCCGTGCGCGTGTTGTAAACGAGGGTCGTGCGCGGGAAACCTTTGTGCTGTAGCGGCGGCGTGGCGAGTTGCGAGGCGTCATCGCCGCTCATCACGATAAATTCCATCGCACCCCGCGTCGGGGCGGGCGAAGGCGCGGCCACGGCGGCACGTGGCAAATCGGCGATACGCTTCCAGCCTTTGTCCGGTGTGTAGCGGTAGCCGTCTTTCAAGTAAGTCCGCACCGGCTTGCCGTCCGCGTCCGACGACAAGTCCGCGCCGCTCACGAGAAAAAATGAACCATCCTGCGCCGCAGCGATCGCAAGCATCCGCGCGGCCCCAAGCCACGGTTCCAATTCGCGCCACACGGGCTTCGCCGCCGCGAGGTCGAGCGCGAGGAAGGCTTTCAGCGGGCGGGTGGAATCCGGTTTCTCAATCCCGCCAGCGATGTAGAGCGTGTCGCCGAGCAGCGCGCCGGACATGTTGGCGATGGGCCGTGGTAACGGCGGCAACGGGTTTGTCATCAGCTTGTCGTTGCGCCAGGCCAGCGTGAAACACTCCGCATGGTGCCGTTCCAAATCGCTTCCACCGACACACACGACACGGTCACGCCACGTTGCGCTCACGCCGTAGCCCAGCGGGCGCGGCAGTTTGCCAGCGACCTTCCACTGGCCATCGGGTTTCTCCAAAACGAAGACCGTATCATACCAGACTTTCTTGCCGCCCTCCCACGGCTTCCTGTCTGGAAAATTTGCGCCGCCCGCGGCGACCAATGCGCCGCCACTCACGCCCGCGAACATAGACGCGAAGCCTTCCTTATCTGGAAGTGCCCGGAGTTGCGACCAGCCATCGGGGCCGGCTGCCCATGCGGAACCTGCGATCATCGCTGCCATCAACGGCCACAGGATCCGGGTGCGCATCACCACTCGCCCTTTCGCGAATACATGTCACGCGCCGCCTTGGCAAAAGCGGCGCCGGCCGCGTCCATGGACTTGAGCACCCGCTCCACCGATTGGCCGGCCGCGCCGCGCGCGGCGGGGATGACGGTGCGACATTCATTGGTATCCATAAATCGCGCAGCCTCGAGCAGGCGCGCCTCGTCCTCTTTCGGCACGGCGAGGAAGCCGTGCTTGTCGGCGTGGATGAGTTGGCCGGGAAGGATTTTCTGGCCGAACACCTCGACCGGGCAGTTCCAGCGCACGGGATGGACATGCGCGTGGCCGACGCAGAGACGACGGGCCAGTGCCTTGAAGCCAGCGTTGGTCATCTCGTCCAGATCGCGGATGGCGCCATCGGTGATGGTGCCGACGCAGCCGAGCGCGCGGTGCGTGTTGCTGTTCACTTCACCCCAGAAGGAGCCGATGACGCGCGGGTGATCCAAATCCTGAACGACGACGATCTTGGGCCCGGGCACGTTGGCGACGTAGCGGCGGTATTCTCCCGCGGCGCGAGGTGCCTTGGACTTGTGTGCGGGGTTGCTCGGTTCGATGACGAGTGTCACCGCGTAGCCCACCATCGGGCCCATCTGTGGCATGAAGTCGCGCGTCTCCTCGAGGTTGATGCCCTCGCTTGTGCGATCGTGTTTCGTGATCTGCTCCCAGCCGTTGTAAATCGTCGGCGTGTTCCAGCGCTTGAGCTGCAGCAGGTCTGCGTGGGTGAGCATTCGTGGGGGCTTCATGGGTAGTGAGTGGGCGTGTTGTCAGGGCAGCGCATCCTTGCCGCCGGTCAGCCACTCGAGGTTGAACCGCGCCAGCGTGAGCCGGCCAGTTTTGTAGATCGTCTTGCCGTCGGTGCTGCCACGTTCGTAAAAGAGCAAGAGGGTGCCGTCCTTCGCCACGGCCAGATCGCTGTAGCCGCTAAATCCCTCCTCGATCGTCCGGCTCACTGGCCACGACGCCGACTCATCGTAGCTGAGCTTCACAGAGACGTTGCGCCTGTCACGGCTCTTGCCGGGGGCTTCCTTGCCGTCGGCGCGCGCCAGAGTGTGGGGGTTGGAAAACAGCAGGCGGTTGCGTCCCCCGGTCGTCGCCAAAGAAAGCCGCACCATGCTGGCCATGCAGATGGGTTCAAGCAGCTGCTCATGGAACTTGGGGCGCGTCCACGCGCTCGCGCCGTCGGCACTGGTGGTGAGCAGGCGGCGGTGGGCCGGCGACTCGGTGCGCATGTTGAGCAGCACGCGGCCGTCGGCCAGTTGCACCGCGCAGGTTTCGTTGGGGATGTGCCAGTCGCCCTCGTTGGGGCCGGCGATGTCGCCGCGCCGCCATGCGGCGCCGTGATCATCGCTGTAAATGACCGACGCCACCGACGGCCGGTGCGCGTGCCCGCCGGTGCCCGTTGAAATCCACACGGGCACCACCAGCCGGCCTGCCCGCAGCGCGATGCCGTGGCCCGGGCCGGTGGCCAGCACCTTCCAGTCGTAATCGGGCCGGAACTTGTCGAAGGTCGCGGTGATCTCCTTGGGATCGCTCCATGTCGCGCCCTCGTCCTGACTGCGGGTGTAAAAGCAGCGGGCGTATTCCAGGCAGAAGAGCAGATGCACCACGCCGCCCTCGTCGGCGATGGCCACGGGATTGTTGTAGGTCACCTCGCCGGGCTGCGCCAGCTTCTGAGCCAGCGCGACGGGATTCTTGGACTTGGGCCCGGGCACGCCGGCAATTTTCTGGCGCGGGCCCCAGGTGCGGCCGCCGTCGGCGGAGCGTCGCAGATAGAGGTCAATCGTGCCCCAGTCGCCCCGGTCGCTCTTGCGCGCCTCGCAGTAGGCCAGCACGGTGCCTTTTGGGGTCACCACCATGCCGGGGATTCGATAGAGCGCGTAGTCCTCCTTGCCGGCCTCGAACAGGTCGATCTTTTCCAGCATCGGCGTCGCGCCGGCCAGCACACCGGCGGCCAGAAGCGTGGCCAAGGCCATCACCGCGCGCGGGGGAATGATGGGGGTGGAGGGATGCACGCGAGGCAGAGTCTATGCGGGGGCAAGGGGGCTGACAAGCCCGCCAGCAGCCCTCAGGGCGCATGAGTGTGCCGGCGCCACTTGGCTTGAAACTCGGGCGAGTCAAACACCTCCGGATTGAGCACGCCCGCCGGGCGGCGTCCTTGGGAGAGGTCCACCATGACCTGGCAGGCCGAGCGGCCGATGTCGCGGAAGAGTTCGTCGGTCCACGCGATGCTGTGGGGTGCCAGCAGCACGTTGTCCAGCGTGCCGAAACGGTGAGGCGTGGTCACGGGCTCCTCTTCAAAGCAGTCTAGCGCGGCCCCGGCGATGCGTCCCTCACGGAGGGCGTCAAAGAGCGCGTCTTCGTTCACAATGCCGCCGCGTGCGGTCTTGATGAGATAGGCGTCCGGGCGCATCCACGCCAGCTCGTGCGCCCCGATGAGGCCGCGCGTCTGCTCGTTTAACGGGCAGTGCAAGGATACGAAATCCGAGTGGCGCAGCAGTGTCTCCAGGTCCACGCTGCGCGTGCCCGCGACAGCGAAGGCCCCGGGTGGCAACGCGGGGTCGTAGGCCAGTGGAGGATTCATCCCGAAGGGGCGCAGCAACTCGAGGAGCTTGCGCGCAATGCCGCCCAGTCCGATGACACCCAGGGTGCGCTCGCGCAATTCGCGGCCCATGTGGCGTGAGCGGGCGTCCCACTGGCCCGTGCGCACCAGCTGATCCTTGACGCGCAGGTGGTGGCCCAGCGCGATCATCCAGCCCACGGTGGCCTCGGCCACGGGGCGGTCCACCGCGCCGCGCGCAATCGTCACCAGCACGTGGGCGCGGGTGCAGGCGTCTACGTCCACCGAATCGTAGCCCACGCCAAAGCGCGCCATGACCAGCAGCTCGCCCGCGTGCGACACCGACTCAGCCGTGACGGCCGCCGTGAGCACCACGACGCCCTGCGCGTCGCCCACCTGATCGGCGCCGATGCGCGCGCGGTGTTCGGCAAAGGCGCCGTGGACGATGTGCCGATGCGTGTCAAAGACGTCCAGCCCGATGTCGCGATACTTGGGCTGGCCGGCGGCGTCGCAGAAATCGGCCGTCATTGCGACGCGGAAGGGCGGCGGGGTGCTCATGAGGGCGGTGAATCCTTCCACGGGTTGCCTTCGGCCGTGGCGCAGCATTCATCCACCACGATGCGGTCGGGGCTTGGCCCCGCGTACACCCAGAGCATCGCCATGGGCGTGGCGCATTCATTGACAAAGTAGTGCACGCGGCCGCGCGGCTGCAGTGCCGTGGCGTTGCCGCTCAGGGTGTGGCGCCGGCCTTCCACGACGCAGATGGCCGTGCCGTCGATGATGCAAATGGACTCGTCAAAATCGTGGAAATGCGCCGGGAGCCGGCCGCCCTTTTCAAACAATCCGTAGCCGCCGCTCATCCCGATGCCGGGCACGCGCGCCTCGTGGTAATGGTCGATGAACTGCGTTCCCGGCCCGGCGGCATGTCGCGCGGCCGTGGCAAAGCGGGTGCAGCGTTCCCTGCCGGACACGCCGGTGCTCTCGACAGGCATTGCGCGTCGCTCGGTGGGGGCAGCCACGAAATCGCGCCGCGGATTTTCCGAGGCGAGGGCGGCGTGCATCACCACCGGCACGTCGCCCGCGTTCCACGTCGAGTGCGCCAACCCCTGCGGCACCGCCACATTGTCCAGCGGCCCCAGCGTGTACTCGCGTCCCTCCACTCCCATTGTGAGGGTGCCCGAGAGCACCGTGATGGCCTCGCCCACCGGGTGGGTGTGATAGTCCAGCCGTCCGCCCGGCGCCAGTGTCACCAAGGCCGTGGTCAGGCCGCGCGCGTGATTGCAGGCGCCCACCAGCACGTCGAGCATGACGCCCGGTGCGAGTTGGGCCGGTGGGTGCTCTCCGGGCAAGGACACGCTCTCCCAGCGATCGGGGCGAAGCGATTGCGGCGGACGCGCAAGTGGAGAGGTCATGATCAGCATGCCTCCAGCGGCTGATCCCTTCCGGCGGCCGCCAGCGCACCGTGCAACCCGCGCAGCAGCAGCGCCGCGTCCGACCCAAGGCCCAACATGCGAAACCCCTGCGCACGCCGTGCGGCAAAGTCGTCGGCGCCCGTGGTCATCACGCCGCAGGGGCGTCCTTGCGCGCGCTGCGCGTCCAGAATGTCCTTGAGGGCTTGCGCCACGCCGGGGCCTTCCCATTGGCCGCGGTGGCCGGCGCTGGCGGAATAATCTGCCGGGCCCACGAAGCAGACGTCCACCCCCGGAACCTGGCAGAGATCGGGCAGGTTGCGCGTGGCCGCCACGGTCTCCAAGATGGGCACCACCAGCACGTGTTGATTGGCCTGCGCCGCGTGGCGCGCCAGATGTTCGCCCCAACCGGTGGCGCGCTCGGCACCAATGCCGCGCACGCCTTCGGGCGGGTACCGCGTGGCCGCCACGGCTGCGCGCAACTGCTCGGCAGTCTCTATCCACGGCACCATCACCCCGTCGGCGCCGCAGTCCAGCGCGCGCTTGATGAGGCCGGAATCCAACGACGCCACGCGCACCAACGCCACGGTGTGGCTGCGGATGGTGGCGCGAAGATGGGCGGTGATGTCGCCCCAGTCCAAATGGCCGTGCTCGGCGTCCACCACCACCCAGTCCAGTCCCAGGCCCACGGCCATCTCGGTGATGCTGGGCGATTCGAGCGTGACGAACATTCCCAGCACCGGCTGGTCGCCCGAGAGCTTTGCGCGGAATTGTTTTAAGGCATCGATTTTCATCACAACCATTTGCAGAGGTGCGGAGGCAAAACTTAAGCAGGGGGCAGGCGCCCCCACAAGCCCACAGGCACGCGCTCTCTCCAATCTCCGTTAGTCCCGGCGCAACTGGTCGTGCAGTTCGTGGATGCGGCCGATGAGGCGCGTTTCGAGTGTGGCCGACCATGGGCCCGGATGGGTGGCGCTGTAACGCATGGCGCCGCCGGCCTCGTAGCCGCCCTCGAGCAGCACGCGAGTGCTGGGGATGTAGCCCATGACGTCGTTGGAATAGCCGGCAACCCACACGGCGGCGCCGGCGCCAGCCAGTTCCTTTTTCAATCGAAGCGAGTAGTCCACCACGGTCTCGCCGCCCAGCGCGATGAGGGTGAGTTCCTTGCCCAATCGCAGCACCTGCACGGGGCAGGGATAGCTGGCCGGGAGGGCGCCGTCGCGTTCGATGCGGGCCAGCATATGGCGTGCGTGCTGGGCCTCGTAGCGGTCCTTGGACTGCGCGCGACGCGCGAACTCCTCGCGCGAGGGTGGCGTGGCGTAGTCCAGATTGACCGTGGCGTAGGCGCCTTTGAGCTTGCCGGTGAGAGGCGTGGGCTTGGGCAAGAGCGCGGCCTCGACGGCGAGGGCCAGCGTGCGGCCGTGATGTTCTGCCAGTTCCACCGTGCCGCGCGGGTAAGGGTTTTGATCGCCGCCGCATCCCGCCATGAACAGCGCAGTAACGCCAGGATGGGCGGCCTCCAAGGTCTGCTGGGCAAAGCCGGCGTAGTCGCCGCAAAACTTGTAGAGGGCCAGAGTGGTGTTGTGGCAGGCGTAGCCAAAGACCACGGCGCGCAACTTGCCCGCGGGGTCGTCCACGCGAAGCACGGGCACGGCGTGATCCACGGGACCTTCGGGGTTGGGGCTGTTGGCGTAGCCCGTGGGAGTGGGCAGGCGGCGGTTCATGGCAAAACCGCACCGGGCGCTGGCATACGACACGCGCGCAGGCGCGAGGGCTTTTAACGCGTCGCCGATGAGCTTGGCCAGTTGGGCCTCGAGCTGGGCGCCGTATTGATCGCTTAAAGGCGAGGGCTGAAAGTCCGGCCAGCCCGGCAGGCGGCCGACGCGAAACTCCGGGCCGCTGTGCGTGTGCGAGGCATTGAGCAGCAGATGCTCAGGCGCCAGCTTCCATTGCTCGCGCGCGCGCCGCTCCAGTGCGTGCCGTAGCGCCTGCGGCACGCCGATGAGATCGAGCGTCACCATCACCATGCGCGTGCCGTGCGCATCCTCCAGCACCAGAGCCTTGGCATGGAGGTCGTGGAACTTCCCCTGCGAGGTGTTGGTGCGGCTGGCATAGCCGGCCATCCACATGTTGGTCTTGGGGGTGATAACCACGGAGGCCACGCCGGCCTTCCACGCCGGGGGCTCCACGGCGGCGCAGGGCGTGGAACCAAGTCCGACTAGCAAGAGGAGCAGGAGGGTTGTTCTCATGATGGAGGGCGTGGGAGATTATTCTCTGGGGTTGCGTGCGGCATCATGCCGCGGGTTGGGAGTGGCGAACTGGGCGCCGACGGACTTCTGCCATCGAGCGAGCCTGGTGGCGAGGGCCGCAGTGCGATTGGAATCGGTTTTTGAGAGGTCCGACTTTTCAGAAGGGTCGGCGCGCAGGTTGTAGAGTTCCTCACGGCCGTCTTCGTAGAACTTGACGAGCTTGAAATCGTCTTCGCGCACGGCGGCATGGGGAGTGGCACCGCCCGGGTGGTAATGTGGATAGTGCCAGAAAAGCGCGTCCCGCTTGAGCGCGCCCGTTTGCTTAAACAGCGGCACAAGGCTCTCGCCATCGGGAGCGCCGGCACGGGGCGCCCCGGCAATCTCGAGGATGGTCGGAAAGCAATCGATCGTCATCACCGGTACTTCGCAGGTCGAACCGGGCTTCACGACACCGGGCCACTTCACGATGAACGGCACGCGGACACCGCCTTCGTACGCCGAGCCTTTGCCGGCACGCAGCCCAAGGTTGCGCGTGATTTCGCGGAGTGTGAGCCCGCCGTTGTCGGAGGTGAAAAGAATGAGGGTCTGTCCTTCGAGCTTCATTTCCTCCAGCTTCTTCACGATCCGCCCTACGCTCTCATCCACGCTCTCGACCAAGGCGGCGTAGGTCGCGTTCTTCTGCGGGTAGTCCGGCTGGCCCGCGGCTTTCCGTTGATACTTCGCAACGACCTCCTTCTTGCCCATGAGCGGCGTGTGCACCGCGTGATGGGTGAGGTAGATGAAGAAGGGCCTATCGCGGTGGGTCTCGATGAACTTGCACGCCTCGGCCGCCTCGCGGTCGGTCAGGAATTCTCCCTGGGGTCCATCGGGCAGCGTTGCAATCCGATAGGGAGAGAAGTAGCTGGGCGGCTGGCCCTTGTCCGTGCCGCCAAGGCTGATGTCGAAGCCCTGTTTCGCGGGATAAAACTCCGGCCCACCCAGATGCCACTTGCCAATTTGTGCCGTGGCATAGCCCGCGGGTTTTAACGCCTCGGCCATCGTGACTTCCTCGAGCGGCAAGTGCTTCGTCCAGTCGGGCACCATGAGCTTCGCATGGGGGCGTGAGTGGCCCGCAATCCAGTCGGTGAGGTGCAGCCGCGCGGGATACTTGCCGGTTAACATCGCCGCGCGCGTGGGCGAGCACACCGTGCAAGCCGAGTACGCCTGTGTGAATTTCATCCCCTGCGCCGCCAGCCGGTCAATATGGGGCGTTTCGTAGAACCTGCTGCCCATGCAACCCAGATCCGTCGCGCCCAAGTCATCGATGAGGAACACGATGAAATTGGGCGGTGCCGCCCCGGCGCTCGTGAGAGCCAAGGCAACGAGCAGCGCTAAGGCTCGCCGATTCATGGGTTGGGGCAACTTTCCTCGCGCTGGGCCGGGCGCGCAAGAGTGAACTGCCCGGGGCGAATGTTTGCCTTCAGGGCCGCGAGAGCGTTTCGTCCAGATTGAGGAGCAGCGAGCAGAGGGCCGTCCACGCCGCGTGCTCGGCCGGTGCGAGTTTCTCATCGCGGAGGGATTCGCCCACCTTGAGCAAACGCCCCGCAGCCGCCGCGTCGCGCCCAAACTCCGCACGGAAGCGACCCAACGCATCCTTGAGCACCTCCAACTCGCGCGCCGCGGGCGTGCGCGAGGTGGTCTCCCGCCACGCGCGCACCAGCCGGTCAGTGTCGTTTAATCCTGGTCCCTGCAACAGCCGCTGGGCCATGGAGCGCGCGGCCTCCACGTAGGTGGGGTCATTGAGAGTCACCAATGCGTGCAGCGGCGTGTTGGTGCGCGCCGTCCGCACGGTGCAGTACTGCCGGCTGGCGGTGTCAAAGAACATGGTGGGGCCGACGATGCGCCGCCAGAAGACGTAGAGGCTGCGTCGATACAGCGCCGCGCCGTGATCCTGCGTGTAGGATTTGGTGCCAAAGGTCGCCTCCTCCCACACGCCCGCGGGCTGGTAGGGTTTTACCGACGGCCCGCCGCGCTGCTCCACCAAGAGGCCGCCTGCGGCAAGAGCCGCGTCGCGCAACATCCACGAGGGCCATCGCCCGCGAGGGCCACGGGCCAGCAGACGGTTGTCGGGGTCCTGATCCCGAAGTTCGGGCCTGACGTGGGATGACTGTCGGTAGGTGGCGCTGGTGACCATGAGCCGGTGAAGGTGTTTTACATCCCAGCGCGCGCGCACGAACTCCGACGCCAGCCAATCCAGCAGCTCGGGATGCGACGGGCGATCGCCCTGCGCACCGAAGTCCTCGGCCGTCCGCACGAGGCCAGCGCCAAAGAAAATCTGCCAGGCGCGGTTGACGGTGACGCGCGCCGTGAGCGGATGAGTTGGCGACACCAGCCACTGCGCCAAGTCCAGCCGGTTGCGCACAGGGGAGCCGGGCGCGGCGCCCAGACTCCGAGGGAAGGCGGGGGGCGCGCGAGTGGCGGTGGGCTTGTTGTAAGTGCCGCGAGTGAGGATGAACGTGTCCCGGGGCTTGGGCAGCTCCGCCATCACCATCACGCGCGCACCGGCGCGTTGGGCGGCGTCGCGGGCTTCGAGCGCGGACTTGAGGGAGCGTGCGGCCTTGGCGTACTCAGGCTGGCCGACCTGGAGCGCGCCGGCAAGCGCCTCGAGCTGGTCGGCCTTGCGCTGGGCCGGCGGCTGGCGCAGTGCTGGGCGCAGGGCTTCAGGAAGATCTTTGGCGGCCGCTGAATCGGCCGGGGTCTTGCCCACTTCATGCGTAAAGAGGGCCGTCTCGCGTGTGGCGAGCGCGCCCGCCGCCTCGGCCACGCGCTGCTGCGCGGCCGTGCGGGCGCGCAGCTCGTCGGGGCTCACCACCTCCAGGACGGGCGGCGCCTGGGCGTTGCCGCCGCCACCATCAACGGGCGTGCTGTTAAAGAAGGCGAGAAGGCCGTAGTAATCGGCCAGAGTAATCGGGTCAAACTTGTGGTCGTGGCAGCGCGAGCAGGTGAGTGTGCTTCCCAGCCAGAGGGTGGCCATGGTCTCGGTCTGGTCGAAGAGGTACTCGACGCGGTTCTCCTCGGCGATGCGGCCGCCTTCGCCATTAATCATGTGATTGCGGTTAAACGCCGTGGCCAGACGCTGGTCCTCGGTGGGTTGGGGAAGCAGGTCGCCGGCCAGTTGCCACAGCGTGAACTCATCGAAGGGCAGGTTGTCGTTAAGCGCGCGCACCACCCAGTCGCGCCAGGGCCACATCGTGCGCTCGCCATCACCCTGATAACCGTTGGTGTCGGCGTACCGCGCCGCCTCCAGCCAGTCCCACGCCATGCGTTCGCCGTAGCGCGGGCTGGCCAGCAGACGATCCACCAGTCGCTCGTATGCGCCCGGGGCCTTGTCCGACAGAAACGCATCCAGATCCGCCAGCGTGGGCGGCACTCCGGTGAGGTCCATGGAGAGGCGCCTTGCCAGCGCCTCACGCGGCGCCTCGGCGGCGGGCGCCCATTGCTCCCGTTCCAAGCGCGCGAGAATGAAGCGGTCGATGTCATTGCGCGGCCATGTCGATTGCCGCACAACCGGCACGGGCGGGCGCTGCGGCGGCTCGTAGGCCCAGTGGCGGCCCCAGATTGCGCCCTCGTCTACCCAGCGGCGCACAAGCTCGATTTGAGTTTGTGACAGACTGCGCTTGGATTCGGGCGGCGGCATCCTGTCAGCGACGGGGGCGGTGAGGCGGCGCACCAGTTCACTGGCAGTGCTGTTGCCCTGCACCAAAACGGGCTTCTCTTTGCGCAGCGCGCCCTCGGCCGTGTCCAGACGCAGCTTGCCCTTGCGCGCCGATTCATCCGGGCCGTGGCAGCGAAAGCAGTGGTCCGACAGGATGGGCAGGATGTCGCGGCCAAAGGACACCGGCGCTGCGTGCGCGGACGCAGCGGTCCAAATCAGGATGACGATCCAGCCTCGGAGCACGCGGGCGTTAGATTGGCCAAAAGCTAGGGGGGATTCAAGCGTGTGCTCGTTGCGTCAGCCGCCCCGCTCGATGGCGAACTGGGTGTGTGGCGCCTTGGATTTCACCACGCGATAGGCGCTGCTGGCGGCAAACCGCCGCGCGATGTGGCCCGCCAGTTCGCCATTCAAGTCGCCGCCGTGCGCGTGCAGCAGGTAACGCAGCAAGAGCGGGGTGCCGCGTGTGAGCACGATGCCTTCCTCCATGCACAGCGCGGCATTCATCCAGCCATCATCGCGCACGTGCCAGTGGGCCGGGTGGTGCGGGTTTGAGGGGTGGTCGAAGTAGGTGATGCCCTCGACCCGCGCGGGCCTTTTGCCGCCCACAGCGGTGCCGGCGCACTGGCCGGTGTAATCCATCCACGCCGCGGCCTGTCCAAAGATTGCAGGCTCGCCCGCCAGCCCCTCGCTGTTGGTGAGCCGCCCGCCTCCGAAGTGCGCGCTTAAACCTTTGGCCACACGCACAGCCAGCAGGCCGAAGTTGGTCTTGGCCAGTTCCACCTTGGCCTCGATGGCGCTCAGGGTGGATTGCAATTCGAGAACGCTCTCGCCGTCGGGGCCGGGCCGCAGCGCCGCCACAAGCTCCTGCTCCATCACCTCGCGGCCGGCGCCGTTGAACCAGCCCAGCTTCGTGGCCATGATGGCCTCCGCGTCCGAGTCCTGATAGGCCAGCCACTGCTTCTGGCGAATGCGCGCGGGAGATTGATCCTGCCAGTAGGTCTCTCCTGCCACGATGTGATGCGCGAACCAGATGGAGCGGTGGTGGTCATGGTCGGGCGCGCCCGGATGGCCCATGCGTGTGAGGCTCTCGCCAGAAGGCCCGTTGAAAGGAAAGAAGAACGGGCGCGGATACTGCGCGCCATAGTGCCAGCGAAGGCGCTCCTGGCCGTCGATCAGGAAACGCGCCTGGTGATCGGGCAGGGGGATGACCTGACAGCGGGGAATCTCGTGAGGCATGCTGGCTATTTGCGCAAAATGCGACCCGCCGTCAATCCCGGGCGCAAGCACCCTTTTCTCTTTAGCGAACGAGCAGATGGTAGGGGTGCATCTCGCCGCCCGAGTCGTGGGCGTCCTGCACCACCAGATAGTATTTGCCGTCCGAGGGCAGTCGGATGGCGACACGCGGGTCGCGTCCGCCCGCGCCGTCGTCGTCGCTGGCCAACAATGCCAGCCGCTCGTCGCGCACGGTCAACACGGCGTCGCAGAGCGAGCCGCCACGATGCGCGAATACTTCGGCCGTCAACATCTGGCCCGCCCGGCCCTGCACCACGTACACGTCCACATCCTGTGCTGCCCGGATGGAGCCGACGATGCGCGCGGGACGCGCCGCCAGCGCCTGCGGAGTGCGAAACCCGTTGTTGTCCTCCTTCTCGGCGGCGAAGGCGCCTTCGCGCAGCACGGGCACCGTGAGGGCCTCGCTCAGACCACCGGCAGTCTGCACGCGCAGCAGCAGCCGCTCGCCCACGAAGTCCTTGGGCAGCGTGATGGCGACTCGCGCCTGTGTGTCGCCCACGGTGTCTTTGGAGGTGTTGTTGGGCACGGCGGCGGTGCCATTGGACTCGACGACGGCTGTGGCTGTCGCTGGTTCAAGGTGTACCGCCTTGAGTTCGGCCAGTTGTAGGCCGCGCAAGTTGAGGGTGGTTTTCTTCCCCGGTTCCACGCCGATGGGAAAGGCCACGAGGATCTTGGGCGGCGATGGTTTTTCCTGCGCGCCCGTGTGCAATGCCGCGGCGCCTGCGGCCAAGAGCAGTGCGAAGGCGCGGAGCGGCGCAGCCATGCTAGGAGTAGAGCTGGCGAATGAGCGCGCCCTCATCGAGGATGGCCATGGGTCGGCCGTCGGGCGTGTGGATTTCGCCGCGTGGATCGATCCCGAGCGATTCAAATACGGTGTGCGCGACGTCCGCCGGTCGCACAGGGTCGGCCGTGACCTCGGCGCCGTCCTTGTCGGTGGCGCCCACAATCTTGCCACGACCCACGCCCGCACCGGCAAAGATCATGCTCCCAGCGCGGCCCCAGTGGTCGCGTCCGGCGTCCTTGTTGAGGCGCGGCGTGCGCCCAAATTCTCCCATGCACACGACGAGCGTTTCTTTGAGCAGGCCGCGTCCGTCCAGGTCGTGCAGCAAGGTGCCCAGACCGTGGTCGAACTCCGGCAGCTTTTTGTCCAGCGAGGAGAAAATCTTGCTGTGATGATCCCACCCGCCAAAGGTGACGGTGACAAAGCGCACGCCCCGCTCCACCAGCCGCCGCGCCATGAGGCAGGACTGGCCAAAGCCCGTGCGGCCGTAAGCATCGCGCAGGACGTCGGTTTCCTTTGCCAGATCAAAAGCCGACTGCGCCTCATCTGAAAGCACGATGCTGGCGGCGCGCTGTTGAAACTCGCCGTAGGTGGCGAGCTGGTCGTTGCCCTCCACGCGGCGCGCCACATCGTCGATGGCTTCGCGCAGGGCTAGGCGCCGCTTGAGATTATCCCCTGTGAGAGGCGCGGGGATGGCCAGGTCGCGCACCTTGTAGCCCGCTTCGTTGGGGTCGCCCGCCTTAAAGGATTCGCAGCGGCCGCCCAGAAATGCGGCGCGGCCCAGCTCCCAAGTGAACGACGGATTGCGCGGCACCGCCACATACGGCGGCAGTAATCCCGAAAAACCTGCGCGGTGCGCGATCACCGCGCCCATCGCCGGATAGTCGCCAAAGGCCGAGCCCGCCCGGCCGCTCATCACCCAGTTGGTGGCCGTCTCATGGTGGTCATTGCCGTGGAATTGGCTGCGAACCAGCGTCACCCGGTTCATCACCTTGGCCATCTTTGGCAGCAGCTCGCACACGTCCAAGCCCGGCACACTGCTGCGGATGCCCGCGTACTTGCCGCGCACCTCGGCGGGGGCTTCGGGCTTCATGTCAAAGCTGTCGTGGTGCGAGAGACCTCCGCCCAGATAGACGAGAATGACGGACCGCGCACGGGTTGTGCGCGCCGGTGTGCTGCCTTTCTCGGCCGCCAGCAGCGAGGGCAGCGCCAGTCCAAGCGGAGCCAGAAGCCCCACGCGCAGTGCGTCCCGGCGCGAGGTGCCGTTGCAGTAGGCGCGGGAGGTGTCGTTCCAGATGAGATCCAGCATGGCGGGCCTTAGTGGTTGAACGCGAATTCGGGCGTGTAGATGAGCGCCCAGAGCAGGTCGAGATAGAAATCCTCGCGCGTGGGCGACTCTTTCCGCAGTCGCGCCAGTCGTTCGCGCTCGGCGGGCCGGGGCAGTCGGCCCAGCGTGCAGAGGTAGAGTTCGTCCAGCACGCGCGGCTCATCGGCGATGGAATTGAGGCGCGCCAGCCGCCCTTGAGGCGCCTTGAGCTTTTGCAGAACGCCCTCGCCGTTATTGAGGTGCAGTAATTGCGGCAGGGTGACCTCGCCCGCGCGCTCGCAGGCGCAGGCGGTGACGCGGTCGGAGCGGCCGAAGAGGGAGAGGAAGTACGAGCTGGCTCCCGGATCGGGCAACTGCACCGCGCGCAGCCCGTGCGGCTGGCCCGGGAACATCTCGGGCGCCTCGGCTGCGTCGCTCAGGGCGTCGAGCAGCACCTCGGCGGGCAGCCGGCGCGCGATGAAGTGCGAGTGAAACCGGTCGTCGCGGCGGTTGCCAGGAAGCGTCTCCGCGCTGAGCTGGTAGGCGCGAGAGTTGAGGATGAGCCGCATCACGTGTTTAAGGTCATAGCCGCTCTGGACGAACTGGCTCTTGAGCAGGTTCATCAGCGCCTCGTTGGACGGCGGGTTGCTCTCGCGCAGGTCGTCCACCGGCTCCACCAAGCCCACGCCCATGAAGTGTTTCCACAGGCGGTTGACCATGGCGCCGGCAAACATCCCGCTGCCGGGCCCGGTCATCCAGTCGGCCAGCGCACCGCGAGGGTCGCCTTGCGGGGCCGCCTCCAAACGATCCAGCGGGCGCGCCGTCATCATCTGACCCGTGCGCGGCTGCCGCACGGCCGGGGGCTTGGCCTTCTGGCTGTCGCGCTGCCGGACAAGATCCGCAGCACGCTGACGCTCCTGCATGATTTGCTGCCGTTGCTTTTCGGCCTGTGCGGCCGGCAGCCCGGTCATTGACGCCTCGAGTTGTGCGGCCTTGGCTTCCGACTGCTCGATCTGCTTCGCGATTTGGAATTCGTCCTGCGAAAGCCCCACCAGCCGTGTGAAGCCGTCCTTGGGATTCACGCGGTCGAGCGTGACGCGGGAGAAGTACGCGGCGAAGTGGTAGAAGTCATCCTGCGTGTAGCGTTCCAACGGATGGTTGTGGCAGCGCGCACAGCCAATGCGCGTGCCCAGCAGCGCCTGCGCCGCCGAATCGGGCACCTCCGACTGTTCCGCCTGCCGATACTCGCCCAGCGTGGTGATGAAGTAGCCGACGGCGGGATGGTCGCGCACCGAGCCCTCGGCCGTCAGCAGCTCGCGCACGAGGCGATCCCACGGCTGGTTGGCCGCCACGCGCCCTCGCAGCCACGCATGAAACGCGCGCACGCCCTTGGCACCGCGCACGTCGTGGTCGCGCTCCACGCGGTTTTGCAGCAGGTCGGCCAGAATCAGCGTCCAGTAGTCGGCCCTTCGCGGGCTCTCCAGCAGCGCATCCACGAGGCGCGCGCGCTTGTCGGCTCGCGCATCGGCCAGAAAGGCCCGCACCTCCTCCGGTGTCGGCAGCGCGCCAGTCACATCCAGGCAGGCGCGGCGCAGAAACGTCGCGTCATCGCACGGAGGCGACGGAGGCAGATTGAGCGACTTGAGCTTGGCAAACACCGCATCATCCACCGCGTTGAGCCGGACGGCGAACGCCTCCGTAGGCACCGTTCCGGGCTGGGGTGCGACAAACCGCGCCACCGCCACGTGCCCGTTGAAATGCGCACGCACAGTGCTCTCGCCCGGACGCAGAAGGGTGGCTTCGCCGCGTGCGCTCACCGTCACGGTGGAACCGTCGTTCGAATACAACTGCGAGAGCCACGTGACATCGCGCACCGTGCCATTGTCGTAGTGCGCGCGCACCACCAACGTGCGGGTCTCGCCCGGTTTCAGGCGCGCGTCATGGGGGATGATTTCCAGCCGCGCCACGCGAGCCTCGCCGGCCAGAGGTCCGGGCGCGCCGGCTCGTGTCCAGTCCACGAACAGCCGATGATATGCCGACCCTCTCTCCATGCGCGTGCCGCCTTCGTGGGGCACGGCTCCAAGCGCCTTCTGGACGAACAGGCTTGCGTCGGGCTGCGCGAAATTAATGCGGCGCCCGCGCGACTCGCGAGTCAGCCGGGCGTGATCGGCGTCGGCATCAAAACCCCGCAGCGAGAGCATGAAGCCGTTTTGGCCCGAGAGCTTGCCGTGGCACGCGCCTTGGTTGCAGCCCAGCCGCGTGAGTGCGGGCACGATGTCCTCCAAAAATGACGGCGGCGCCCCTGCCGCCAGAAGCGGCATCCAAATCGCCACGAACGCCAGTTTGACCCAAGCCATGTTGCCCCTACAGACCAGAGGAGCTTCCTTCAAATTCAGCCCCGATGCAACGGCTTCCCACTTGGCCAGATTCTGTTGCGCCCTAAGGGGTGGCCGGCGGCTCGATGAACTCCCAACGCTCGCCGAAGAAGCCGGCGGTGGCGATGGCGCCGGGCCAGCGGGAGCTCGGCGGCGTGCGGAGGTCCACCACGGCCCAGTCGGGCAGCTTGGCGATCTGCCGGGCGTTGTTGAGATA